>Ga0315280_10009247_pt1 | contig 12703 bp, 9 predicted proteins | sample YL17G06_40_MG_FD_203697 | JGI IMG/M metagenome (GOLD analysis project Ga0315280, IMG submission 203697) | Sediment microbial communities from Yellowstone Lake, YNP, Wyoming, USA - YL17G06_40 | ecosystem: Environmental > Aquatic > Freshwater > Lake > Sediment | place: USA: Wyoming | collected... | reverse complement strand
ATCAACAGCAGCGCTGTCCTGCACGTCGTGGGAATGATCGCTTGGATGCTCAGTCGGTTCCTGCGGGGTCCCAGGAGAGGTTCACAAAAGCACCGACAAGAAAAAAGGTGAGCGGTTTGCTACGTGGATTGGCGCTCCTGATAACAGGATTATAGTCCTTAATCGGACGTGTCCTGACGCCCCGGGCTTTCTTAAAGCCCTTCCCGGTACTTGGACCCAGCCTTACCGCTCACCCAACGATCAATTATAGTGCAGCCGGAGGACAGGTGCAAGAGATTTTTCTCGTGATTGTGGCTGGTGGATCGGCATGATAGGATTTGGAGGGCAGTAGGAGAAGCGGCAAGCTATCGATCAAAATCGAACGGAAAAGCTCGGGATGAGGGGCTAGCCCGGCTTCGGAAAGAGCTGGCGGACGTCAGGTAGGAACGCGGCATCCTGCGAAAAGCGATGAAGTTCGGTTTTATCGAGCGGCATCGAGAAGCTCACAGCTTGGCGAAGGTGGCCAAGATTCTGGGAGCCTCAGGCGGCGGGCACTACGCCTGGCGCCGCAGGGATCGTAGCGAACGGGCCTCGGGGGTCGGAACAGCTGGCCAAGCGCATCGAGGAGATCCAGGGGGAGGTGAAGTGCCGATACGGCAGTCCCCGGATGACCCATGAACATCCCAATGGCCGAGGGGTGGCTGTATGCGTGCACGATCCTGGACCTGCAATCCCGTAAGGTGGCGGGCTGGTTGATGAGCGAGCGGATAAAGACCGACCTGGTGGTGCAGGCGCTGATCATGGTGGTGGTGGGCCGAAGGCGGATTAGGGTGCCAACCGAATCGGGGGAATTCCACAACCCTCGGATCACCTCTTGGACGCTAATGCCCTCTTCAACGCCATGCGATGGCCGGCCACAAGCGGCGTCCGCGCTTTCGGACTGGCTGTCGCATTGATCGACTATCAGGTCGTCCAAGGGGTCATTATGATGCTGCCGTCACTCTATAATTTAAAGCATTACTGATTGCAAATACAATCAAAGTTATATTTGCTTATTATTTGACTAAGAATACTTGACATTCTAGAATGCAAAAGCGTATACTGCACAAGGACTGAGCCCACTTGGAGGATGATGAGTTCTGCGCAGGAGCAACATATGAACGACACCACCAGTTTTAAAAGCGGGTAGGTGGTGGCGAGGCTCCGAAACACACCGTGAGCGGGTTGCGGAAGTTTCAAAGGAAGGGCGGAGCGGAAAAGAAAAAGGAGGGCGATTGTCTGCTTAAAAAGGCCACCCCGGTATTGCGTGACTGAGCGGATGGGTTAGTGAGAAAGTGGCTTTTTATTCCCGGGACTGATGGCTTTTTTCACTGGAATATGCAGGAGGAGGTTTCTATGAGCAATAACCAGGATAGAAAGATCTGGGTCAACAGGTTGCTGGCGTTCTTGGCCGGCGGGCTGATCATGTTCGCTATAATGAGCCTTGCTGTTGTGGCTCCTGTCAGGAGAGAGAAGAAGGCGCTGGCGATGCAGCTGGACGAAGTGCAGAACGGAGCAGCCCGGCTCCTTGCCGAGGCGAAGGTGCTTGCGGAGAGCAAGTCTTACGACGGCGCCCTCAGCACCTTGAACACGTTGTTCGAGAAGCAGCCGGGCTCGAGTCAGGTGGTCGAGGGGAGGAAGCTCTACGCCGAGATCGAGATCGCGGTCCAGGCGAAGGAGAAGAAGTGGGAAGCTGCAGTCGGGGCGATCAGGGCGGCGTGGGAGAAGGCCACGGCAGCAGAGCTCATGGCCAATGCTGAGCGGGAAAAACAGCTCGTGGAGACAGGCATGGCCGAGACATTGGCCAAGGAATGGGAGAAGGTCAAAGACCAGATCAAACACGACTGGGAGAAGCGGTAGATTCAGATCCCGGGAATCCCCCCCCGACGGATCCTGCCGCGAAGAGCCTCAGCGGTGCCCCTCTCCGGCTAGATCATCCTGGCCAGTCGGCGCGCGAACCGCCGCTTCCCCGGAACGGCCGCTCTATGATTCTTCTTGCTCTTCCCGGCGCAGGTAGGCCAGCAGCTCCTCCGCCTTCTGCCGGCTGATGCTGGCCGCCCGGGCGATGTCCTCGGGGCCGGCGGCGCGCAGCTCCGCCAGGCCGCCGAAGCGCTCCAGCAGCGCCCGGGCCCGCTTGGGCCCGATCCCCGGCACGCCCTCCAGCACCGAGGTGACCGCCTGGGCCCCGCGCAGTTTCTTGTGGAAACTGGTGGCGAAGCGGTGGGCCTCGTCCCGCACGGCCTGCAGCAGGCGCAGGGCCTCGGAGGCTTCCGGGAGCAGCAGCGGGTCGCGGGAGGCGGGAAGGAAGACCTCCTCGTTCTTCTTGGCCAGGCCCACCAGCGGCACCGGGGGCGCCTCGAGGGCCCGGAGCATGCCCGCGGCGGCGCTGACCTGGCCCTTGCCGCCGTCGATCAGGATCAGGTCCGGAAGCCGGCGCTTCTCATTGAGCTGGCGGGTGTAGCGCCGGGCCACCACCTCCCGCAGGGCCTCGAAGTCGTCGACCTTGCCCTCGAGGCTGCGCACGTGGTAGCGGCGGTAGCCGCTGCGCTGCGGGTGGCCGTCCAGGAAGGTGACCAGGGAGCCCACGGTGAGGTTTCCCTCCAGGTGGGCGATGTCGAAGCCCTCGATCAGCCGCGGCGGGTTGGGCAGGCCGAGGGCCTCCTGCAGGGCGGACACCGCCCGGCTGCGCCGCTCCCGATCCCCTTCCAGCTTGAAGCGGGCCGCCTCGGCGGCCATGGCCAGCACCCGGGCGTGCTTGCCGCGGTGGGCCAGGCACACCCGGATCGGGCGCCCGGTGAGGGCGCGCAGGAACTCCTCCAGCGGGGCGGTGTCCGGCCCGGGGGGCGCGGATTCGCCTCCGGCCTCTCCTGAGCTCTCGGCGCCTTGCGGGGCGGGCAGGTATACGGTCTGGGGCAGGCTGTCCCGCCCGCCGTAGTACTGGCCGAGGAACTCCGGGAGGAACTCCTCCCCCGGGGAGGCGTTGCCCAGCAGGAAGGAGTCCCGCCCGACCAGCTTACCGCCGCGCATCTGCAGCACGGCCAGGCGCACCTCGCCTTCGGCGGCCCAATAGCCGATGTAGTCGCGGGCCTCCTCCTGGAAGTCCACGACCTTCTGCTTCTCCGCCAGGCTGCGGATGGCGGCGATCTGGTCGCGCAGCACCGCCGCCCGCTCGAAGCTCTGCGCCTCGGCGGCCTGCTTCATCTGGGCGGAGAGCTCCCGGATCAGCGGCTCGGTCTTGCCGGAGAGCAGCAGGCGCACCTTGTCTACGGTCTTCTGGTACTCCTCCTTGCTGATTTTGCCGGCGCAGACCCCGTTGCAGCGGCCGATGTGGTAGTAGAAGCAGGGCTGCGGCTTGTCCTTGATCGGCCCCCGGCACTTGCGCAGCGGGAACAGCCGGTCGATCAGGTTCAGGTACACGTCGATCTGGCCCACCTTGGGGTAGGGGCCGTAGTAGCGGGAGCCGTCGAACACGATCCGCCGGGTGCGGTACACCCGGGGGTACTCCTCGGCGGTCAGCTTGATCACCGGGTAGGTCTTGCCGTCCTTGAGGTTGATGTTATACTTGGGTTTCCAGCGCTTGATCAGATTGTTCTCCAGCAGCAGGGCCTCCGCCTCGCTGCCGGTGACCATGACCTCCAGGTCGCCGATCCGGGCGAGGAGGTGCCGGGTCTTGACGTCCTTGAGGCCGGAGAAGTAGCTGCGCACCCGGTGCTTCAGGCTTTTGGCTTTGCCGATGTACAGGATCTCGCCGCGGAGGTTTTTCATGATATATACCCCGGGGCTGTCCGGCGCGGCCAGGGCCTTGTCCCGCAGCCCGGCGAGCAGGGTATCGGCGTCGTCACGGTTCATGTTGATGAAAGCCCCAACCGATTATAATTTATAGAAGATTCGTGAAAAATAGAACTCGCAGGATAATGGCGGTTATGCTCCTCTGCGCCTCAGTTTCCGCCGCTGGCGTGGACCGGGAGCTCATCCTGGGCCGGGAGGAAGCTTGGCGGGAGCTGGCCCGCACCGAGAACGTGATCCTCAAGACCGGGCTCGGCGACACCCTGGACCTGTACCTGGATGAGGATGAGTATGCCTCCGCCCCTGATACGGACCTGCTGCTGCACTTCGATCAGGAACCGATCGCGGACTCCAGCGGGCACTACCGCCTCCTGGGCGGCAAGGCGCTGATCGCGAGCCAGGTGACCGCCTTGGGCTCGGCCAGCGGCGGGTTCACCGGGGAGCGCCAGGGCCTGGAGCTGGCCCCTCTTCCGGGGGCCCTCTTCGCCCGCGGCACCCGCTGGGGGGACTTCACCATCGAGTTCTGGCTGCATCCCGCCCTGCTTTCCGATGGAGAGGAGGTGCTGGGCTGGATCGGCTCCAGGTACCGCGAGGGTCGCAGCACGGCCCAGGAGCTGCGCTGCGTGGTGCGGAAACGAACGCTGGCCTGGGAGTTCAGCAACTTCTTTTCCGGGCCGCGGGATTCCGCTCCGAGCAGCTTCCGCCTGCAAGGGCTGACCCCGCTGCTCCCCCGGGTCTGGCACCATCATCTGGTGCGCTATGACTCGTTGAGCGGGCTCCTGGAATACCTGGTGGACGGGATCCCCGAGGCGGTGACCTACGCCCGCGACCCGGTCCAGGGCGGGTCGCTCAGCCCGCACTCCGGAGAGGCCGACTCCGCGCCGCTCATCCTGGGCCGCGGGCTGGTCGGCTTCCTGGACGAGCTGCGCATCTCCCGCTCCTGGGTCCAGGACCCCGTCTTGGCCCGCTACTCCGGGCGCAGCGGCAGCGCCGAGAGCCGCCCTCTGGACCTGGGCTACACGGGCACCCGGGTGAAGCGTATCGCTGCCGTGTACCGGGCGGAGGCGGACTCGGGGCTCTTCTTCTACTACCGGGTGGCGGACCGGCTGCAGGCCGAGGACCTGGAAGGAAGCTGGCGGCAGTTTCGGCCGGGCGAGGAGTTGGGAGAGGCGCGTGGCCGCTTCGTGCAGCTACGGGTGGAGCTGTACCCGGACGGCCGCCGGCGGCTGTCTCCGCGCCTTTCGGAGCTGCGGGTGGTCTACGAGCAGGCCCTGCCCCCGGCTCCTCCCCGCTCGCTGGCGGCTACGGCCGGAAACGGCCAGGTGCGCCTGCGGTGGAGCCCAGTGCGCGAGGAGGGCGTCCGGGGCTACCTCCTCTACTACGGCTATGCGCCCGGAAACTACCACGGAGCCGACGGCGACCGCGGGCCTTCCCCGATCGACGTCGGGGCGGTCTCGGAGCTCACCCTGGGCGGGTTGGAGAACGGGCGGCTGTACTATTTCGCCGTCGTGGCCTATGACGGCACGGAGCCGCCGCATCACAGCGGCTTTTCCCGGGAGGTGAGCGCGCGGCCTTCCGGCGCGCTGCCCTGAAAAGGATGAGCCGATGAGCGCCATGACCGTCCGGGAGTCCCTGCACCGCGCCCGCACCGCGTTCCGCCTCGGCGACCTGGCCCAGGCCGAACAGCTCCTGCTCGCGGTGGCCCAGGCCAAACCCCGCCTGCCGGAGGTCTATAACTTCCTCGGCTCGGTTTACGGGCGGATGGGCGACCACGCCCGGGCCGTTCGCCAGTTCAAGAAGGCCATCGAGCTGCGGGGCAACTACGCCGAGGCCTACAGCAATCTTGGCGTGGCCCTGAAGAACCTGCAGCGCGCCGAGGGCGCCGTGGCCGCCTTCCGCAAGGCCCTGCGCTTCGCCCCGGAGCGCGCGGACATCCATTACAACCTGGGCAACGTCTACAAGCAGGAAGGGCGGGAGGCCGAGGCGATCGCCGAGTTCGAGCGGGCCCGGGAGCTGAATCCATCGTTCGTGCCCACCTACAACAACCTGGGCACCTCCTACGAACGCCTCGACCGCCTGGAGGAGGCCGTCGCGGTCTACCGCAAGGGCCTGGAGGCGGACTTCAACCAGCCGATGCTGCGCTATAACCTGGGCATCGCGCTGCGCAAGCTCGGGCGGCTGGAGGAGGCCCGCGCCGAGTTCGAGCAGGCCCTGCGGGTTCGGCCGGGGTGGGGGGAGGCCCTGAACAACCTCGGCGTGGTGCTCGAGCTGCAGGGCAGCGTCGGTGAGGCGTTGAAGGCCTTCCAGCAGGCCCTCAAGGCGGAGCCGGACAATGCCCAGATCCTGAACAACCTGGGCGTGGCCTACACCGAGCTGGGCCGGGCGGCCGAGGCCATCGAAGCCTATCGGAAAGCCCTGAGCCTGGAGCCGAAGTACTTTCAGGCGGTGTCCAACCTGGCCGCGCTCCTGGAGGCTCAGGAACGAACCGGCGAGGCGCTGGAGGAGCTGGAGAAGCTCGCCGCCCTGGACCCGGAAAACCGGGACGCCCGCTGCCGGCTGGCCGCCTGCTACGCTTCCCTGGACCGCTTCGATGAAGCCCGGGCTCTGCTGGAACCGATCGTGCGCTCCGATCCGGACCACCGGGAGGCTCTGCGGGCCCTGGCCCGCCTGGCGCGCCGGACCGGGCGCAAGAAGGAGGCCGAGTCCTACCTGCGCCGGCTGCAGGCCCTGGAGCCGGAGCGCGAGGAGCTGCGCCTGGAGCTGGCCGAGGCCGCTCGCGAAGGGGGGGACGCGGCCCAGGCCGAGGCCGAGCTGCGCGCCTTCCTGGCCCAGCACCCGGACCATCCGGGGGCGCGCTTCATGCTCGGGGAGCTGTACTTCCAGCAGGGCAAGCATAAGCACGCCGCCGAGCTGTTCAAGGCCGTGCTGGAGCGGGAGCCGGCCCACGTGGCGGCGCACGAGTACCTGGCCCGGAGCTACCGCCGGCTGGGCGACCCGGAGAAGGCCATCGCCGTGCTGGAGCAGGCCGTGGCCGTCGAGGGCAAGAGAGCCGAAGCCGAGGACATCGATCGCCTGCGCCAGACCCTGGAGCTGTACGAGGACACGGTGGCCCAGTACGCGCCCAATCGCCGGGACGACTGGGAGGCCAACCTGCGCCGCCTGAAGGAGCAGCCCAAGCCTCTATCAGAGCGAGAGCGCCGCGCGCAAGCCGAGGAGCCGGAGCTGGAGCCCCTGGCCGTGAGCACGGCGCCGCCGGAAGGCGAGGAGGAGGTGCCGATCATCGACATCGGCGGCCGCGAGCCGATCCTCTCGATCCAGGAGGAGGAAGAGCGGCTGGATCTGACCGCCGCCGAACAGCCGGAGCAGGCGCCGAGCGTGGAGATCCGCGACGAGACCCCGGCGTCCCTGATCAACCTGCTGGAAGGACAAGCCCTTTACCAGGAGAACCCGAACTGGAGGGACTTCCAACCGCCCCAGGGCTTCATGGCGGAGCCGGCGCAACCGGCGCAACCGGCGCCCCGGGCCCCCGCCGCGCCCGCGTTTCCGCGGGGGCAGGCGCCGCAGATGCGGGCTCCCTGGGTGCAGGCCCCGCCTCCCCCGCCGGTGCAGCCGGCCCCTCCGCCCCCCGCGCCGGGTCTGAGCCCGCAGGACCGGGAGCTGCTGATGCAGACGTTTCGGGAGGTGGCGCGCAGCCAGGCCTCGATGGTCGGCCAGCTGGCCAAGGACCTGAGCAGCCTGTACCGCAGCATGGACCTTCGGCCCCAGATCATCCCGGTGCCTCTCCCTCCGATCCCGACCGCTCCGGCGCCCATGGCTCCTCAACCCGCTCCGACGGTGCAGCCCCCTCCGCCAGCGCAGCCCTGGATGGGACCCATCCAGCCGGGCCCCATGCCGCCCCTCGTTTCAGGGCTGCCCCGCTACGCTCGGGAGGAGGAACCGGCCGAAGAAGAGCCGCCGGCCGTCAAGGCCGCTGCCCCGGAGAGCCTGCGGGCTAGGCTGGAGGCTCGCGTGGCGCCGCTCGTCGTTCCGGTTGCGGGCGCTACTGCGCCCAAGCCGGAGGAGGCGGCGGGCAAAGGCAAGGCTTTCGAATCGGTCCGCCAGGCCCTGAAGGATTACCTGGCCCAGGTGCGGGATAAGCTGGAGCGCAAGGCTCCGGCAGCCGCAACGGCGGCGCCGCAGCCCTCCCCAGCGGCCCCGGTGGAGCCGCTTCCGCCCGCCGAAGCCAAGCCGGCGGAGACGGCGGAGACCCCGGAGGGGCCGCTCAACTTCCTGGAGGAGCTGGCCGAGTACCTGCCTAAGCGCAACCCGGAGCGGCGCAAGAACGCCTTCCTGCGCAGCGACGCCCGCATGAAGCTGGAGTACCTGAAGGCCCGCATCGAGGGACGGCCCGGCCTGAAGGCGCGCATCGAGGGCGAGCTCGCCCCGGCCGGCGTCCGGGAGGAGGGCCCCGTCAGCTTGCAGAAAATCGCCGATGCCTTTACCTTTATGCACGAGCTGGCCGGGTTCCACCCGGATCGGACCCTGGGCACGATGTTGCAGTCCAAGCTGAACGGGATCCTCCGCCAGCTCAAGGAATAGGGCGCGTGGACAAAGACAGGATGCTGGCCATCGTCCAGGCCTACGTGAGCCGGATGCCCCCGCTGCCGGTGACCGTGGCCAAGGTGCTGGAGATCTGCAACAACCCCAAGACCTCGCCCGTGGACCTCAACCAGGTGATCAGCCTGGACCCGGTGCTGATGGGCAAGGTGATGCGCCTGATCAACTCCGCCTACTACTCCCTGCCCAACCAGATCACCTCCCTGGTGCGCGCGATCATCATGCTCGGCATCAACACCGTGAAGAACCTGGCCTTGAGCACGGCCGTGTTGAGCACCCTGGGCAAGGCCAGCGATTTCCAGGCCCTGAACATGGAAGGCTTCTGGCGGCACTCCATCGCCGTCGGAGTCACGGCCAAGCTGATCGCCTCCAAGCGCAACGTGGACCCCAAGGCGCGCGAGGAGTATTTCATCGCCGGCCTGCTGCACGACATCGGCAAGATCCCCCTGAACAACCGCATGGCCCAGGAGTACGTGCAGGCCGTGGCCCTGACCGATCGGGACCATATCCCCCTGTACCAGTCCGAGGAGCGCCTGCTGCTGGTGCATCACGCCGAGGTGGGCCGGCTGATCGTGAACAACTGGAGGCTCGGGGCGGACCTCTCCGACGCCGTGTACTACCATCACCAGATCCAGGATTACACCGGCGCGCACCGGCCTCTGGTGCTCTCCGTGGCCGTGGCCAACCTGTTCAGCAACACCTACGAGCTGGGTTTTTCCGGTGACCGCTACCCGGAGAACCTGCCTAACGGCGTGATGCAGGAGCTGGCCATCGACTGGGAATACCTGGAGAGCATCGAGGACACGGTGAAGGCCGAGATCGAGAAGGCCCAGGTGTTCCTGAAGGTGGCCGGCTAGCGGTGAGCATCCGGGTGCGCTTCTGGGGGGTCCGCGGCTCGGTGCCCTGCCCCGGCCCCAACACGGTGAAGTTCGGCGGCAACACCGCCTGCCTTGAGCTGCGCTTCGGCGAGCCGGGACGCCTGATCGTGATCGATGCCGGCACCGGCATCCGCGAGCTGGCGGCCCACATCCTCAAGACCGACCTGCCCAAGGGCCCGGTCAAGACCAAGCTGTTCCTGACCCACACCCACTGGGACCACATCATGGGCTTTCCCTTCTTCGTGCCCCTCTTCATCCCCACCACCGAGCTGGACATCTACGGGCCGGTCACCTACGAGGAGGACACGCTGGACAAGATCGTGGGCGGGATGCTCACCTACCGCTACTGGCCCGTCCGGCTGACGGAGCTGGCCTCCAAGATCCGCTACTTCAACCTCAAGGAGGGCTCGCAGGACCTGGGGGAGGGGCTGTGGCTGACCACCAAGTACCTGAACCATCCGATCCTGGTGCTCGGCTACCGTTTCGAGTTCAGGGGCAAGGTGCTCTGTACGGCCTACGACACCGAGCCGTTCCGCAACGTCTTCGAGGCCAGCCCCGACTCGCCCGGCTACGACCCGGAGGCGGTCAAGGAAGGGGAGATGGCCGCCCGGGAGGAGAACCAGAAGGTGTCCCAGTTCTTCCAGGGCGCCGACATCCTGATCCACGATGCCCAGTACACCCATAAGGAATACGCAGCCTCCAAGGTCGGCTGGGGCCATACCTCCTTTGAGCAGGCCGTGAACGCGGCGTCCCGGGCCGGCGTGAAGAAGCTCCTGCTGTTCCATCACGACCCGGACCGCAGCGACGCGGACCTGGAGCGCATCGAGAACCGCCTGCGCGCCGCCGTGGCCGGCAAGACCTCCATGCAGATCGCCATGGCCCGGGAGGGCCTGGAGGTGGAGGCTTGAACTGCCCCGCGGGTAGCTGCTATCATACCCTCGATCGTTCGGGGGATTAGCTCAGCTGGTAGAGCGATTGGTTCGCAATCAATAGGTCAGGGGTTCGAATCCCCTATCCTCCATCCCAGTTCCACGATGTGGAGGGTCGCATGAGTGACCGGGCGCTGGTGGTGATTGATGTGCAGAACGACTTCTGCCCCGGCGGGGCCCTGCCCGTGGCGGAAGGCGACCGGGTCGTGCCCGTGATCAACCGCCTGTCGGCGCGCTTCCAGCGGGTGGTGGCCACCCAGGACTGGCACCCGCCCGGGCATGTCTCCTTCGCCTCCAGTCACCCCGGCCGCAAGCCCTTCGAGTCGATCCCTCTGGCCTCCCTCGAAGGCCGCCCGCAGCAGCTCTGGCCGGAGCACTGCCTGGCCGGCAGCCGCGGGGCGGAGCTGCACCCGCGGCTCGATGCCCGGCCCTTCGCCCTGATCGTACGCAAGGGCTCGCGCCGGGAGCTGGATTCCTACTCCGCCTTCTTCGAGAACGACCGGAGAACGCCCACCGGCCTGGGCTACTACCTGCAGGGCCTCGGGGTCGGGGAGGTCTGGCTGGCCGGACTGGCCACGGACGTGTGCGTGTACCACAGCGCCATGGACGCCCTGAAGCTGGGTTTCACCGTTTTTCTGGTCGGGGAGGCCTGCCGCGGCATCGACCAGCCCCCCGGGAGCCTTGAGGAGCGCCTGGCCGAGATGCGGGCCGCCGGGGTGCGCCTGGCCGGCGCCGACGAGGCCTGAGCCGTGGCGGACCGCGGTTTCGCTCCCAGCGCCCTGCTCACCGATTTCTACGAGCTCACCATGATGCAGGGCTATTTCCTCAAGCGCTACAACCCCCATACCGTGTTCGAGCTGTTCTTCCGCCGGGCGCCCTTCGGCGGGGGCTTCACCGTGTTCGCCGGGCTCCAGCCGCTGCTGGAGGCCATCGCCGCGCTCCGCTTCAGCCCCGAGGACCTGGCCTTCCTGGAGGCCCAGGGCAGCTTCCGCCGGGAGTTCCTGGATTACCTGGAGGGGTTCCGATTCACCGGGACCGTGTACGCCATGGAGGAGGGCACGATCGCCTTTCCCAACGAGCCGCTGCTGCGCGTGCACGCCCCCCTGATCGAGGCTCAGCTGATCGAGAGCCTGGCGCTGTGCATCGTGAACTTCCAGACTCTGATAGCCACCAAGGCGGCGCGCATCTGGCTGGCCTCGGAGGAGGGCACGGTGCTGGAGTTCGGCCTGCGGCGGGCCCATGGGATCAACGGCGCGCTGGCCGCTTCGCGCGCCGCCTTCATCGGCGGGGCCTCCGCCACCTCCAATGCCCTGGCCGGCAAGGCGTTCGACATCCCGGTCAAGGGGACCATGGCCCATTCCTGGATCATGGCCTTCGAGAGCGAGCTTTCCGCCTTCGAGAAGTACGCCGAGGTCTACCCGGACGGCTGCATCCTGCTGATCGACACCTACGACACGCTGAGAAGCGGCCTGGAGAACGCGGTCGCGGTCGGCAGGCGCCTCAAGGCCGGGGGGCACGGCGGGTTCGGGGTGCGCCTGGATTCGGGCGACCTGGAATACCTGTCCAAGAAGGTGCGCCGGCGGCTGGACGCCGAAGGGCTGACCGATGCGCTGATCGCCGCCTCCAACGAGCTGGACGAGGAGATCATCCACCAGCTGATCACCCAGAAGGCCCCGATCGATATCTGGGGAGTTGGCACCCACCTGGTAACGGCCAAGGGCGACGCTGCCCTGACCGGGGTGTACAAGCTGGCGGCCAAGGAGGTGGGGGGGCGGATCCAGCCCACGATCAAGGTGTCCAACAACCCGGATAAGATCTCCGACCCGGGGATCAAGCAGGTGCACCGCTTCTATAACGGAAGCGGCTCGCCCGTGGCGGACCTGCTGACCCTGGACTCGGAGCAGCTCGCCCCAGGCGGGGCGCACCGCTTCTTCCACCCCAGGTACCCGTACAGCTACACCGACGTGACCGACTACGGGCGGATCGAGGCCCTGCTGGCCCCCCGGATGATCGAAGGGCGGATCGCGGCCGAGTTCCCCCCGCTGCGCCGGCTGCAGGAGAGGGCCAGGGCCAACCTGCGCAGCCTGGACGCCACCTACAAACGCATCCTGAACCCGCACGTGTACAAGGTCTCCCTCTCCCAGGCGCTGAGGGACCTGAAGTACCGGCTGATCGCCGACTACGAAAGGGGGCTGGCCAAGCCATGATCGTTTCCGACCGAAGCCTGCGCGAGCTGCTCGCCAGGAGGGAGATCGTGGTGGAGCCGCTGGAGGACCAGCAGATCCAGCCCGCCTCCATCGATCTGCGCCTGGGCGACCACTTCCTCAAGGTCGACGAGAACAGCGCCGATTCCATCACCCTGGACCGGCCGGTGCCGTACGTGGAGATCAGGAAGGAGCGGATCGTCATCCCGCCGCACACCTTCCTGCTGGCCGTGACCCGCGAGTTCATCCGGCTGCCCGCGCACATCACCGCCTTCGTGGAGGGACGCAGCTC
>Ga0315280_10009245_pt1 | contig 12704 bp, 14 predicted proteins | sample YL17G06_40_MG_FD_203697 | JGI IMG/M metagenome (GOLD analysis project Ga0315280, IMG submission 203697) | Sediment microbial communities from Yellowstone Lake, YNP, Wyoming, USA - YL17G06_40 | ecosystem: Environmental > Aquatic > Freshwater > Lake > Sediment | place: USA: Wyoming | collected... | reverse complement strand
GATACTCAACCATCACATGCAAAGAAGGTTGCATGTCTGCAGGGATTCTTCCAGCAAGGCTCAAACGCAAAATCCGCTAGTGCAGGGAACCTTGCAGTCTTGGGGGTCTTCTCAGAAAGCAGCAGGAGGCCATGGTAGGAGTTTCTCGACAGCGCGAGATGTCCGGTAAGCCCACATCCCGATGTTGCACTATCGTGGTGTGGTCCAGCGCTTCTTCTCCGGTAGCTGGGTAAAGGAGGCTTCACTGACCTCGGCTAACCGGATCCGTCCCCGCTCATCCTCCATCGGCGATCTCTCATAGACTTGGACGAAGAATCGTTTGGTTTCCCAGTCGAACCGGTAGTCGAATCTCTGCGCACCGTGTTGCGGCTTTCTGCGTGGTCTGAACATACGGGGAACTTGATGGTCAACTGACAAGTATAGGATTTCGACCGGCCTATCCTTCAAGTAGAGCACCACATAGATCGGGAAGTAGATTCCGGCTTGAACGCGCTCCTTCTGCACTTCCCATGTTGCACCGGGCAGCTTAACGAGTGACACATTTTCCCAATCGGTCACTGTGTGAGCTTTCACTTGAGCCAAATATCCGCAGAAGCAGCATATGATGTCTGCACACGGAAAGTTGGGTGGAAGACGACGAAGCTTTCCTCGCTTACAGCGCGGGCAGGATGTAATATTCGAACAGACAAACTTCTCTGCTGAATCACCCATCTCTTTCTTGGACTTCATTAGTCCCCATCATATGTCACGCAACACGTCTGGGTTTAAGCGTTGGTTTTCGCTTTACCGACGTGGTGTGGACCATCGCGAAGAGAGCCCATGCTTGCAGAGGGACCGGAGCTTTTTTCTCACAAGGGAAGCGGCACATCCAGCCGCTGAGGCGCGGAGTTCACGTTGAACGGATAGATCAGCGAATATGCCCCTGTGTTTGCCTAGATGACTATTAGGGACTGATATCCTACCAAGTTGTAACTAGCCCTCTCTTTCCAATGTGGAAACGTTATCAGAGGGCATTGTAGGACATTCTTCGGATCGAGAACATTGCGAAACTTGCCCGATGAAATGCTCAGCAAACTCCAAGCACACATCTTGGGATTCTGTAGGAGCGTGGAGCTGAGTTTGGCGATTGTGAAAGGAGACCGAGGTTGGCAACCTCTCTACTTCTTGGCAGAGTACGACTATCGCCCACCAGAAGACTCTTTCAGGACCCTGTTTCGTACCTCCGAATTCCGCATCATATCGGGCAGAGTTCAGGTGATGCAATGGCAGGGCATCGTGGAACAAGTACGCAAAGGCGGCGAGCTTACAGTCACGCTCGAAGGAGGAGAAACACTGCTGATCGTTCTTGCTGGCTGGAATGCACTAGCACCTGTCTTTGTCACCGGATCGGAGTCGAGACAAGCGTGGAATCGCAGTTGGCCGCATATCCGAATCGATTTCCAAGGGGGCGCAAACGAGATCAAGAGCGGCCTGTGGGAGGTCATCCAGAATGCGGTGGTCACATACAGAGTTCCATATCCAACCGTTTCCGAAGCCGTGAGTGACATTCTGAGAATCAGTGAAGATAGACTCGCATTCAAGACGAGCCAAGCAGTGCATGGTTCCCTTCTAATCCCTCTCTTCGCTTCCTTCGAGTCTGCAGCCTACGTCAGAAAGGAGCAGTCAGTCGCTCTCGCAGCTGTTGTGAGCTACTACTCCAAATTGAACTCCGAAAGCCTCCAAGTGAGCGCAAGGGTCGGAACACGAGACGAAACCGTCGAGAGATTGCCGAAAACTGCCCTGCTGAAAGGAACGGCCCGCGAGCACGGACAAGCACTATGCAAGTCAGAGTGGCAAGCGGATGTCGAGACACCAGCAAATTCCATTCGTCGCACCACCTTCTACCTTGTGTATGAAGCCATCCAAAATTCCCCGCTCCTGGTGGACGAGCTTCACTTGATGTCAGTTTCTGATCTTGCATCAAAGTCGGAGATTGAGAGATTGATGACGGAGAGGACGGATACGACAGAGCGGGACCATCTCTTGATGATTGAGAAGAGACTGTTTGATGAAAAGGGAAAGGACTTCGAGGAAGGTGTCTTTAGACTGTTATGCCGCATGGGATTCGATGTTGTATGGGAGGGCAGGAATTATCCTTTTGATATTCTGGCTGCGAGCCCTAATGGGTGCTTGGTTGTCGAATGCACTTGGGATACTCCATCAGTAGCCATGACACAAGAACTCATGAACCAAGCCCGCTCCTACAGGACTGCGGAAAATCCTCTTGTTCTCCCGGTCCTAGCCACTAATCGCATATCTTGGAACGACCTCGACAAGGATCTGCTGAGCATGGAACGCAGAGGCGAAGTCTATTTCATGACAAGAGATCGTCTCATGAATGCATTGGAGAAACTGAAAGTTGAGTCTGCGTCCAGAACGACAGCGTACTTGGGGCTGTTCAAATGCTGAGCCGCGACGATGTCAACGGCACTGCATGACAGGGTAGCTTTGCCATGTGCTCTCGCGGGTTCTGAAAAGAGCCGACGGATAGGACACCAAACGAAGTGACAGAATCAGGGAGATCCTTGAAACTCGATGAACAACCTCAGGGCAAATATGTTGAATGGCACCTCGACATTCTGCGGGGATCCTCCGGGCGTCTGGGGAACAAAGGGCATTTCCAGATGAGAGATTTTGCCCCTGTCGACCAGTACCTCGCTCCCATCCTCAGCAACCAATTGAATTCTAACATATTTCGGGGAATGCTGCAGATTGACTAACTTGTGTCTTTCCGGGTCATGAGAGGTCAGCTGACAGTCAATACTGTCACGGTTCCACGTCACTCTTCCGCTGCATTCGAGGCTCATTGCTTGGTCTTCAGTTTCGAGTCTCCCGCTTCCTTTGACCTCGAGGTCGAGGTTCTCTTCATGAAGTTTCACGTACTCGGGCAGCGAGTCACTGTGGGGGGCAGCATATTTCTCATGCAACTCCTTTTCGTAATCCCATCCCAGCTTCTTGCAGAGAATCTGACATAGGAGTCGCGAGAGGAGCTGTTCATATTTCCAGAGCTCTTCCGGAGTTGCTTTGGCCTCAATGTAGTGCAGAATCCCGTTGCGTACATCCACTATTCTGTCAATATCTCCCGCATTATGTTGTATGCTGAGATTATCTAAGAAACGACGAGCAAGCACTTTGACAGGGACTCTCTCCAGAGAGCTCAGGTTCCGCGTAAGAGAGTCCTTTGCCTCGATGGCGGTTCGAACCGCAGGGTGCTTCTTGATGATTTCTGCGAGGGCCCTCTTGAGGTCGACGAACTCGCGCGCCCTAGGCCCACCAAAGACATACGCGTAGCCTTCATCTTTTGCTTGTTCGTTCACGAGCTTCTCGAACGCGATCCACTTCTTGACGAAACGCATTTCGCTAAGCTGATCGAGGGGGAGGCCATCTAGGAAAAGATGAAGTGCAAGTATGAGGTCATCTCGTGCGAATTTAGGGTCAGAAAGAGACTTTAACCCTCTCGACAAGAACTCAGGCAATCTCCAAAACAGGACGCTCCCCTGAAAGATGCCCGATCCAGAGGGTTTCCAATCCTTCACCGTGGTTGCCTTCCAAGCGGAGGACCGCAACTTCCAGTCTGAGTTCACTTCAGCGTAGTGGTGTGATCCCCAGTAGTAGACATGATGCAGTTCCGCGAGGGAGAGCAACCAGCAGACCCATATCATGAAATCCTGGGCCATTTGTTGAAGCGCAAACTCGTCCTTTGTGCCTTCAATTTCCACAAATGCAGCGACTTCTCTGTCTTTCATGGAGGGCCAAGCAACAAAGGACCGCGGGTATCCCGGCTCTCTGGGAAATAGGATCAGTCTCTTGACCATGGGATAACCGGAACACTGGCATGGGTTGAGATCTACGGGCTCGCTCAGCCGGAAATTGAGGAGATCAAATCGAAAGATGGATCGCATGTCTCAGGCCTCTTCAGAACTCTTAATGGGGAAGTCGCACTGTGGACAAGATGGGACTTGCCCTCAGATGGCAATATGTGCCTTGCCCACTGTACTCCTCAGATTTCAGAAAGGGCAATTCAACAGGTGACCGTGAGAAGGACTTGACTTCCGCGTTGGTGGCGTGCCGGAATACTTAGACGGTAATGCTATCTTGGTTCTTTGTAGAAAGATCTGTCAAATCCTCGCTGCACGAAACTTCGATAGGCAGCTCTTATCAGTTCTTCATCGCTTGCATCAGGAAGCCGATACTTCATATCGTCCAACACGAGATGCCCTAGAGCTACTCTGAGATAGTCGGTTTTTGTATCTTGGTGTGTGGTTTCTGGCAGAGCATCCAGCCAAGTTCTGATTCCTTCCTCGCCGTGGTAGAAATCTAGTACCTGGTGATCTGGTCCGTACTCAGTCAATCTTCTGTCCATCCGATCGTGCACGCTATCAGCACGCGTGGTATTCAGCAGAATTTCGCGTTCCTTCAGATATTCATCGAACATCAGGTGAAGTTTCCTAGCAGGCATCTTCCATACCTACAGATACGATGCAGAAGGATGGAAATTACTGTGTTAGGTAGCGGTCTCACAACCACTCATCTTTCTCCTCGAGCGATAGACTGCAAAGAACTCGCACTCATCACCCGACTCCAAGACCTATCTCAAGTCAAGATAGCTGCAGAAACACTCCCTATAGATTCTCTTGAGCAACCCCGAGCACTCTCTCAGGAAACCCAAGTCCTGGTTCGGGGTAGTGCCTCCGTGAAAGACCTCATTTCTAACCACCCAGAGACAGAGTCCGACTTTCTGCAGAGTGCTTCTGACATCCTGGCCTCCGAGCGATGCCCTCAGTTGCTCGCTATAGTCTGTGGTTTCATGCCAATCCGTCAGCTTCTTCGAAGCTAGCGCTTCAATTCCTGTTCTGTGGGTTGCAATTATCTCCTTGATCCTCTCAGCACCCGGGTGGCTGTTGAGCAGAGTCTTCATCGCTGTTTTGTCGCCCTTCTTCTCAGCGAACATGCTGTAAAACGAATTGAATGCGACCCACAGCGTTACAAACATGTCCACATCATCGTCCGAATCATTCGCCTTCCTGAACCACCTCAAGCTTCTTTCCAGCGAGCGCTTCTGAGGATGGAGATCCAGCTTCTTTCTGAGTGCAAGCGGTTTCTCTACTTCGGTAGTAGCCAAAGGGAGACAAAGGCAGACACCAATTCCCATAGCCTCATGAAAAGTTCTCGGAAGCGTCTTGAGTTCTGATTCATTCGCTAGAATGGGCGTGGAAACCTCAGGCCTCAGATTAATCCCATGAAACACCAGACAAGGGTCAACGAGATTTCTGTAAATCCATTCTTGGGCGGTGGCCTTCGCTCTTTCCGCATCGATAGTGTCAGCCTGCATTGTGAAGAGAAGAGAGCCTTCGGAGGAGTGTGCGTCAACTGGAGCAAGCGTAAGCCTGCAACCAGAAACATCCAAACCTGTCTTGGCGTCAAACCGAACTTCGGGGAATTTGAAGTGGGCTTGCCACACCTGAGACGTTGACATATAATACCTCCTTACCGCTTGGTTCTCTATGTTACTCTCAGAAATCGATAGTCCTCTACCGTCAGCGTCGTCTTGGCTTGCAGTTCGCGGCGTGCGGCAAGGAAGAATTGAGCAACGATCTTCCCGGCCTGATCTTGGGGGGGCGGCGCCTTGTAGAGCGAGAGAATATTGTTTAGCTCGCGTATGGTGTCATCAGAAGTACTGTAGAGCCAGATGTCTCCATAGCGGCCGAAGAAACGTTGACCGTGTTCAAGGCGTTCTTGAGAGGTGAGCTGGTCACGCACTTCAGGAAAGAAGACGAAGCGGATCTCTCTATACATGTCGGCGTATATCGTGGCGACCCTTTGTCTTGCTTCCCTCTCTACTTCTGCTCTCCTCCTAAGCATCGCTTGGAAGTAGTAGCCAAGAGCACCCACAATCGGAGCTGCGAATGATGCGATTACCAGGGCCAGGCCCGGATCAATAATCAATTGAGTGTGTACCGTCCGAAGGCTTCGTCGTCTCGCCTCATAAGAGTATGGAAGAGTAATCGAGACAACTACGTCAGCCCCGCGCTTAGCATTCTCTCGCGAAATCGTCTCTGAATAGCTCCTTGCAGTGTGACGGTACGAGACTGATCAGACTTTCCGCCTACATTTCTCCCAAGCTCACCATGAGTGGACTTCTTTGACGCGTTTCTCGAGTTCCACGGGTCTCTTGTGCTGCGCGAACACCATCGACAAGAGAAGTGGCACTTCCTTGATAGATGAGCTGAGGGCTCCTGCATCTGGGGCGTAGAATCTGCATTGGGTGAGTAGGTCGTCGAATACGGCGCGGTCTTCTGCTCTGAGGAACTGTTTGAACCTAGCCATCTTCACGAGTTCCTCGTCTACGCCGATCCGCCATGACGGAATCGTCCTGTCCATTAGCTCACCGGCAAAGCGGTATGCCGACTTCATAGGATAGGACGTCAGAGAAGCGAAAGTGTAGTCGGAGAGTGCCGAAACTGATACCTGAGCCTGTCCAGCTTGGGAAACCGTTCACGACATCGCAGCGGCTAGTTACGGTTAGCAGCCAGACGAGGTCACTTGTTGGGTGAAAGCATCTTACTGAGTCGAGAAACACATTCGTTTGGAGTCAATATGAGCACGCCAAATCTCTCTCTCAAAGCGTCTCTGGCTGATTTGAAGTGTTTGTCATTAGTGACGAAGAAGTCTCTCTTGTGCATGTGATGTGTGGCTAGGTGCATCGCATCACGAATGGCCCTGCTTTTCTCATCTTCATTAGTGAGATACTCGAATCGTGGGAAAAGCATCCGTAACATTTCATCGCGTGGGTAATCCGGGTCGCTAGCTTCGCCGTAGACGGCATGATGCCGTCTGGAGTGACCGTAAGCACCAACTCCCACATCTTCTTGGTAACGGCTTGACTTGTTCATGAAGGCCTCCTGAGGTTCAGGGCAGGCTTTCAGGAACTCTGTATCCATCACATCTGTCTTGACTATCTCTATGATGCCTTTCAGGTGCCACTCTTCGAGATTGTTGAGATTAGCGTCACGCTGCCGTGTGTTTATGGAATTGGTATCAATCGTGACAACAAAGATCGGTGGGACCAGATCCTGCTCCACGAGTCTCACAACGTCTTCAAGAGTTAGGCGCGAGCCGTCTTTCCTGGAAACATTCGCTCGAATCCCGTTGACCCGAATACTGCTACTCTGGGCTGTGAGAAGGTCTGCGGCTTCGACCTCAACCTTGTAGTCTCTTAATCTGCCGAGTCTGTCGAACATTACGTTCAACGTCCTGACTCGAGCCGCCTCGTTTGCGACGGGATTCGACGTGATGCTGGGTTTAGTTGCGGTCACAAAGGCCGCCACTCTGAAGATACTTGTTCGAGGGATCTCTCCGATCTCAAAATAGAAGCCCCCAATGACCTTCTCGATAAGAGGCAATCTTGCCACGCTCGAGCTGTCTCGGAAATTCGATATCCCCAGGCTTCCCATAAATGACATTTGTTCTTGTGAGGAGCGACTGCTCGACCTCGACGCTCAGCCCGAAACTGGCGGCAAGCCGCGTGACGCACCTTCTCTGTCATTCCGCTGGTCTGACGATACGTCGAGTTCAAACGCCTCTTAGGAAGAGGTTTCTAGGCCTACCATCACGACCACTTGCCACATTACACGCCTACTCTGCAGCCAACGAAGCTCTGAATTCATTCGCTTTCGACTTGACAGACCTTCTCTGCAAAGTATCTTATCCAACTTAACCCCCCGCGTATGTGGTGGTGTTGGAATTTGCGACGATTGACGAGATTCAACATCCTAGGGTTGGCGATAGCTGATTTTGGGGCAGATGTAGCAACAATGGGGGCAGCTGCCATAGTTGCCATCGCGATAGCGACAAATTCCCTAATTCCCAACCTCTACCATGCCCTTGTTATGCTGATTTTCGCCATGCCATTTCGCTATTTCAAAACATGGTACGAACAGTCATGGTAACAATTATCATCCTTCCACCGGATTTCTATAGGAGTGTCGCTATAGCGACGGCGATAATTGCCTACTATCTGTTCTGAATCTATCGAAGATACCGAACTTCCGGACCAAAGTCTTCCGGAATATTGTGCAGCTACGCAATCTCTCGTTCAAGTCTTCTGATCATGAAGATACGGACAATATCTCTCAGTGAGTCCATGACCATGGACAAGGCTGTGCCGAACAGTAGTCCGCTTCCAAAGAGTGCGACCTCATAGGAAGTGACTTCAGAGCCCATCGAGTACGAGATGAATATCGGAACCAGCCTTGAGGTCGTCCACTCTAGCCGCTGAAAACCCACAAGACCTGCCAGTCCCTGCCTATAGTCTGGAGGATAGGCTCTAGTTATCTCTCCATGTGATGAAAGAACGACGCTTATGTCGAACAAGCCACCCACTGATGAGGCGTACCTCTCATACCTCCTCGACAGCTCCTGTTGCAACTCCTCCGGCAGTCTGAGCCCGAAAGGAATGTTCACTTGATAGTTTCCTCTGCGGCCCTGAAAGAACGAGTCCTTCAGAATTAGTCTCACGTTGGCGTTGGCGCCCTCATGTGGCTCCGAGATGTACAGCTGTGCAACGGCAACCGAGTAATAGGAGGCATTGATTGGCACGCTCCAAACGGCCTTGCCTCCTTTGGCCTCCCAAGCTTCCACGCCGAAGGGAACGGTCACAGTAAGGTAGAATGTTCCGATGCCTCCAATGTTCAAGCTGTCACAGTAAATGTCAAATGCTCTATTGAACGCATACAAATTGAATTCACACTGTTTCTGGAGCACCTCAGAGGTTCTCGACGTGCCGAGCACAATGTCATTGAAGAAAGTAGGAGAGCCTCTCAAATCCGGAGAGAAGTAATACCAGAATCCTCCGGCAGCAAGGGAACCCAACAACATGCCAATCAATAAGAAAGCCCAAGCGCGTTTTCGCTCAATCGCCATCACAGCGCGCTCGTCGACCTCTGGAGCATGGTAAGGCGCCTGAGCGCTTTCTTCCTGCATTGTCAACCCCCGCTTGACCAGGCCCAGGATTCCCCAAACCCTCGAGGTCTGCGCCACGAAGAACTGCCAAAACTCAAGATCGTTCCGCCTGCTTTCTCCCTCGCGGATCAGGTGCATTAAAAAGCATTTCGAAGACGCGCTCGGGACGAGCTACAAAGTCGTGCCGAGCCCAAGCGAGGTCCCGTAACAACCGGAACCGCCGAAGCCTTAAGCAGCGTTTCTGATTCAAGAGAGCGCTGGCGACATGATTGACCGTTCAGTTCCAGTTTGTGGCATTGGGAGCCGACCGCGCATATCTGCGACCGCGGCTGAAGCTGCAGGTCGGGGCCAAGAACGAACGCGACAAGCGGCTGATCCTTCTGAGCCTCTTTGCTCCCTGCACGGTTTCGGGTCGAGGCGGAATATTGGGCCAATACATGATCGGGAACTTCACCATCGAACAGCCGGTCATGATTCCGGTGACGACCCTCCAGTCGCAACCCATGCCAATCTACCTCGCCATGGACCTAGACCAGCACCTAGTCCGCCGTATCGAAGAACTCAGAAACGGCGGTGATTTGCAGCTCACGATTACCCTCTACTGCGCTTGGGCGGCGATCGGCCCAACCGGCGAATTCGCAGAGCCGATCATGGACTCGCAGACCGTCACGGACCGCGACCGGTCCCAAACGATCAGGATACCGCAGACAGACTGGCTGAGGACTCTAGAAGGCCTGAGGTACGGGAAGTATACGGTCTTCGAGATCGAGACTCCCCTGCCGCCGACGAACGATGTCCTCGCCGAGGCCGTGGAGCACCTCTCGCAGGCCCGCAGACTCTTCGACGAAGGAGACTACGAGGAGTCGATGGTTCGGTGCCGAAGAGCGATAGACGCCGCCGTCGAAAACATCGAGGCGAAAACGGGCCGCAAACTAGCCGAAATAATGGAAAGCGGCTCCCGCGCGGAGTTCGTGAAAGGCCTCGCGTCGAAGACGAAGACGTTCGTCGCGCCTGCCGCTCACAGCGGGGAAGAACCAACCCCGCCCGAACCCAAGAACCGCGAAGACGCGAGACTGGCCGTCCTCATGGCCTACGCCTCAGTCGCCTACGTGGCCAGCTTCCTCTCGAAGACCGCCCGGCAGTGAGGCCGCGGGCACCACGGATCCACCGCTACGACGCGGATGGGTGGCGTCTGCTAGGCTAGATTATCGCCAACGTCGTGGATAATGTCTAACCTCGTTGGCGTCAGATCGCTCCTTATGGGTACCTTCTAACGGCCGAGCCTCCTGGAACCCCATCAAATGAATAATCTGTTCTTGGCCTCGCTTGAAAGAGGGAGCTGCTTCCACCCCAGCGCGGTAGGCGTGATCTCTTTGCACTTATATTCTCACGTCGACTATGAATCATATTGATTCCGCTAACGGGGACAGAAGGCCCAGATGTGACCAAACTCCCTGGATACCGCAGACTTGTACTTGGGCTAATTGCGATAGTCCTGCTCACGCTTACCTTCGTGCAATACAGTAGCTATCTGACTCCAACTCCCACCTCAAGGTTGTTCTCAACCCGACGCTTTCCAGATTTCCAGATATACTTTACAGACTTACGCTTTGACCTCGACTCCCGCTCAATAAGCTACAATCTCCAGATGAACATATGGACAAGCAAATTCCAAGGGGATCTTCTTGATTTCAGCTTCGAGAATCAGCTGACAGGTCGTTTCGACGTCTTGCTGAACTCGACCTCGCAGATGCCTCCAGAGTACGCCTATTATTGTAACAAAGCGGGATTTGTGGACAAACTCTACGGTTTATCTGAGCCCTACCCGTACGATTTCTACGTCCTCACATACCGCGTATATGCTTACATGAACCACGCTTTCGATTTTGATCAGAACTTCGCCCCGTATGTCATACCCCTGATGAGCTATCCAGAGAGCTTGAGCTGGGTGATCCAGGGTTCTGCTACCCCCATCAAACAGGAGCCTTGGCAGCAAGGATATGCAGTGAGCTTCGATGTGACACTGACTGTGGCTCGGATAGCCGGATACTCCTCGATGATCAGCCTCGTTCCCGTGTGGGCGGGGTACGTCGTCCTGGGATCCTCGTTGTTTCTGACAGAAAAGAAGCCTACTGGAAAGGTTCCAAAAGTCGCAGATCGCCTGACGGTCTACATATCGCTCTTCGTCTTCATTCCAGGCTTCATGTATTTGATCGGCTCACAGATTCCGTTGAAGTGGCTGCTTTCCACAGCAGAGTTGTTTCTAGTGGCACTTCTATCTAGCACCGCCGCATTTGCGGCGTTCAGCAGTATATCCACCTACGATAAGAACGAGCGATCTTGGGATCATTACGCCATAGTGTTCTCGACGCTAGTGCTAGCTCTCGTTTTCGTCGATCCGCTCTTCTACATATGGAGTCAAATCAGAGCTGACCCGCTCCATGGGCTTACGCTGTACGGGGTATCGCAGACCTCGTCTCTCTTCGTTGACCCAAGAGTCATTCCATGGATGATTTTGATGGGAGCCTCGTATATGATCCCCTACGCGAAGGTTCATCGTGATTCCAAGAATTCGCGGCTAGCGATCTCGCTTGTGGGAATCTTCGTCCTCTACTTGACCTCTTTCGAGCGTTTCCATGATCCCACACTTGTTCTGATTAGTACCAGCTACGTGGCGTCTTACATAGTATTCTCATGGGATAGGATTCGGAGTAGCCTTTCTAGAGGGACTCTTTGGGTACGAAATCTCCGGGGTGCGCTACGAGCCCGCGTTGTTTCCTCTGGGTCTCCGTGATCTCGCTCTTCATCCCTCTGCCGTCTTATCCACTGGACTCTCCCTTGCCTTGCATGAAGGAATTAGTGATGGGTAGAACGATACCATCATGGCGTATCATCGTCGATCAAGAAATCGCGGCGATGAGCAGGTTCAAGCAGTTTCTTGGACCAGAGGACCGAGCGGTCTTCGATGACCTCCTCAGCCAATGTAAGCTCTACGTTCCGTATGCAGGAGTCTTCGCCTTCCCCGTCAAGGAAGTGCCTTTGCTTCTGTCGATGGTCTTTGCACAGCACAAGAGACTCGTGGAACTCAAGAAACGCCTCAAGGAAGTTCACATATAGTGAGCTTGGGAGAAATCAAAGCCGTGGGAGACGAGCTGACATATGCCTGCCCTGATTCTGGAGTTTGCATCCGACAAAGCCCACCTCATCGAGACTGAGGATAGTATTCTGACGGTACTCAGGAGACACGTGAGCATAGACCTGAACAGTCACATTCCTCAGCCAGAGCAAGTAGGCCTCTTCTCAGGTGAGCATCGAGCTGCGGTGTTCGCATACAAGTGACGGCTGCCACTCCGAGAGCGCCTCGAGGAGAAAACCATCAGAACTCTCGAAACACAGTTGTCAGGACTCGAAGTTCACAGAATCTACGTTGAAGGCGGCACATGAGATTGTCCTATGGGGCTCAAAAGCATCTGCCTTGGATCCGCGTCGACCTAGAACTCTAAAAAAGCCTCATGATGTTTACGAGCGCGGCAAGATGAAAGCCAACGCTTGAGCTACAGACCTAGTGGGGTGTAACGGAAATCCCCATGATTATGAACTGCGCTCTATTGAACCTGACAACGCACCATAGCCAAGAATTCAGCCGTGGGCGTGCCTAGAATAGCTGGAATCATAATTCATCATCCGTTAGTTACACCCCACTA
>Ga0315280_10009244_pt1 | contig 12704 bp, 13 predicted proteins | sample YL17G06_40_MG_FD_203697 | JGI IMG/M metagenome (GOLD analysis project Ga0315280, IMG submission 203697) | Sediment microbial communities from Yellowstone Lake, YNP, Wyoming, USA - YL17G06_40 | ecosystem: Environmental > Aquatic > Freshwater > Lake > Sediment | place: USA: Wyoming | collected... | reverse complement strand
GCAAGCAGTTTACTCATAAATCATACGATTCATCTTTAAATCAGCATAAAAACAAGCAAGGGTCTTCTTGCCCTGGCCGTATTGGAATATATAAAACTACAAAATATTAACTTATACATTATGTAAATATAATGCCTTTCTTTTTTTATTTAGGAAGCTTCAACCGGTGAACTACCGGTAATCCATCAGGCTCAAGAAAATCTTGTCGACTCACCCACAGGACCACAAGAAGATGATGATTCCGTCCCTTTCGAAGAAGAGAAACTGGAAAGAACTCTCTCAGGCTTTTGTCCCCCACAATGGGGGCATTCCAAAGAATCTCCTCCTTCATCTACTTTTTGGATCTTCTCAAAGAGCTTTCCACATTTTCGACATCGATATTCATAGATCGGCATTTTCTCCTCCTTATTTATAAAATAACATGTTCCGTGTCCGTGGTTCGTGGTTCGTGAACCGTTAATTCTCAACCTTAACCTTAGCCTTAACCTTACCTCAAACTGTTGCCACTTGGTAGCCTGCATCTGTGATGGCCTTCTCAATCCGGTTCGATGGAACTTCTTTCGTATTATCAAATTGAACCTCTCCTTTGGCAAGGTCGACCTGAACATTTTTAATCCCTTCGAGTTGACTGAGCGCCTTTGTTACGGACATCACACAATGCTGACAACTCATCCCTTTCACTTTCAAAACGGAACCCATTTTTTCTTCCTCCTCTTTGCTCATCCCTAGATCTCTTCTGAATCCCCCCAACCCCCCTTTATTAAAGGGGGGTTGGGGGGATTATTCCGCATTCCCTGCCTACCGGCAGGCAGGCGCAATCCGCATTCCGAACTTAAATTACGCCCAATCAATATATCGTGAAATGGCCTTATGGAATTCTTTCAGAGTATCCACCTGTTTGGTTCCTGGCTCTTTTTGAGTTTTTTCCAAACATTCATTCATATAGGTCTGGACAATAACCGTCCCGACTTTCTTGATCGCTGCCGTCACAGCAGCGACCTGGGTTAGGATATCCGGGCAAGAGACCCCCTCTTCCACCATCCTCTGAAGACCTCGGATCTGACCTTCGACCCTTCTCAATCTCAGCAATACATCCTTTTTCTGTTGTTCCTCTTTCATACTATACCCCCCTATGGTATATTTTAATCTTAAACGCGCCGCCCCATTTTGTCAAGAGTGAAATTTTAATCGTTCCACAATGGCGTTTCTGAGGATACATTTCAGAAACAGAGATGAGCTCTACGAACACACCTTGTGGCGATCCTGCCAGTTCTGGCCGAGGATCTGATTTTTTTTCTTGACATTTATTTATTTCTATGTATATATATATAAATATAGAAACCCGGATGGAAACGTCGTGTAAAAGAAATTAATTTTATATATCCAAAAATTGGAGGCAATTCCCAAAGCTAAATTTCTTACATAGGAATTGAAATCGGGAGACCGTCTTTCTCCTGATAAGGAGTTTTCAAAATGGTTAAGAGTAAAGTTAATCCCTATTCAACCATCATTATCCAAAGGAGGTGCGATTATGATAGCTTTTAGAAAATGGTGTTTTATGATTTGCATCGCAATGGTTTTTGTTATTTTAGGTGTCTGCCCTGGCTCAACCCAGGAGATTAAGGGCCCCGTTAAGATCATCGTTCCTTATGCACCAGGAGGCAGTTCGGATATTGTGGCTCGTCTGATTGCGGATAAGCTGAAAGACATTTTGGGCCAAGCGGTCATTGTGGAGAACAAACCAGGGGCAGGTGGTCGGATTGGCGCCGAATATGTTAAAAATCAGCCGGCGGACGGGAGTTCGATGCTAGTCATGAATCCCGCCCTGTTTGTGGTGAGTCCTTTGGTTTATTCCAAGCTTGCCTATGATCCGGACTTAGATTTCAAACCCGTCTCTCAAGTCCAGATCTATCATTTCGTCCTATCTATTCCAGCGAATTCTCCTATTAAGGATTTGAAAGGGCTGATCGAATGGTTAAAGAAAAATCCGAAACAGGCCAACTACGGTTCCCCTGCAACGGGTAGTCTTCCACACTTTTTTGGTTTGATGGTCGGAAAATATGCTGGCGTTGAGATGGTGCATGTATCTTACAATGGCTCGGGTCCCCTCATCACTGCCTTGATCGGTGGGCAGATTCCAATGGGAGTTGATACTTACGACGCCCAGTTCCAGTATCATCCGGAAAAAATCCGCATCCTTGCCACAGCAGGCGCTTCCCGCAAGCACCCTGACATCCCAACTTTCAAGGAGTTGGGATATAAAGACATTGAAGGTGTTGGTTGGAATGGTATTGTCGTCCCTTCTAAGACACCCCAGGCGATCGTGGACAAGCTGAGTCAAGCGATCATTAAGGTTTTCAAAATGCCCGAGGTAAAACAAAAGCTCGAGCAAATTGGAGCTGAACCCACCGGCACGACAGCCGAAGAGTTCGCCAGGGTTATCAAACTGGATCGGGAAAGATGGGGACCCATCATCAAAGCCTCTGGATATAAGGCTGATTAATATGCTCCTGAGATCATTCAGAGCGTTAACCTGGTTCGATCGGTTGGCCCAAATTCTTCCTTTGGGCCAACCGACTCATTCTTCCGCCTTACATATCCATACAAATACAAACGCATTTTGTTTCATGACGGCTCTGTAGGGCATGATCTGCGATCATGCCATCTGGGGGGCGTTCAGGGGACGCACCCTACAGGTTATGTAAAATTATTTATTTCGTTTGTACTAAATAAAGAATAGGATTGATCATGCAGATCAGTAACCATAAGGATTTCAATGCAGGTCTCCTATTTATACTTCTCGGCATATCAACAACAGTTTTAGCCAGAAGCTACCCAATCGGCACAGCGGCAAAGATGGGACCCGGGTATTTTCCATTCATCCTCGGTTTCATGCTTACTGTATTAGGATTCGTGATTTCGCTGAAAAGCCTCTCCAAAGGAAGAGGGGTAAGAAAAAGAGCGCTTATTCGGTTTCGGCCAGTTGTCTTTGTGCTCTCCTCCATTGTTCTTTTCGGCCTCCTGCTCCTTCCGCTTGGTCTACTTCTTTCTACCCTCCTTCTCATCCTCATCTCAAGCATGGCAAGCGATGAGTTTAAGATGAAGGTGGCCATTCTGAATGCATTTGTGCTGCTCATCATCGTTCTGATCATCTTTGTTTATTTCCTCAAATTTCAGATACCGGTTTTACCTGCCTTCCTGGGCGGTCGAACCTAACATGAGGGAGGGTCGGATGGAATTGCTTTCCAATTTGGCACTCGGTTTTCAAACAGCGATCTCTCCGCAGAATTTACTATACTGCTTCCTCGGGACATTGATCGGGACAGTCATCGGTGTGCTTCCAGGGATTGGGCCTGTTCAGACTATCGCCATCTTACTTCCAACAACCTTCGCCTTGCCTCCTGTGTCGGCTTTGATCATGCTCGCCGGCATCTACTATGGAGCCCAATATGGAGGCTCTACGACCTCTATCTTGGTCAATGTGCCAGGAGAGGCATCCTCGGTGGTGACCTGTCTGGATGGTTATCAGATGGCCCTTCAAGGCCGAGCTGGAGCTGCACTCACCGTCTCAGCCCTCGGTTCATTCGTTGCGGGTTGTTTTGCCACGCTCCTGATTGTCCTCCTTGCCATACCCCTATCTGAACTGGCTTTCAAGTTTGGACCGGCTGAGTACTTCTCCCTGATGGTTTTTGGATTGATCGGTTCCATTGTGTTTGCTTCGGGATCTCCGATGAAAGCGATAGGAATGATTGTCCTTGGGCTCCTTTTTGGGGTGGTGGGGACGGATATTACAAGCGGGACCCAGCGGTTCTCTTTGGGGATCCCTGAACTGGCCGATGGCATCGGTTTTGTCCCTTTAGCAATGGGCCTTTTCGGTATTTCCCAGATCATCAATAGTCTCGAACAAAAAGAAAAGCGCGAGATTTTAAAAACTAAAATATTTGGATTCTGGCTTAAGAAAAAGGACCTCAAGGAGGTTGCTCCAGCAGTCGCTCGCGGAACTCTCACCGGATCATTGCTGGGACTTTTACCAGGTGGAGGGGGTATCCTGTCTTCATTTATCTCCTATATGCTGGAAAAGAAGGTTTCCCACAACCCCGAAAGCTTTGGGAAAGGGAATATCTGTGGTGTTGCATCCCCAGAGTCAGCAAACAACGCGGGGGCACAAACCTCATTTATCCCCTTGCTCACCCTGGGTATACCAACCAATGTCATCATGGCCATGATGGCTGGTGCCATGATGATCCATGGGATTCAACCTGGCCCGAGGGTTATCAGCAGCAACCCGGAACTCTTCTGGGGCGTGATTGTTTCCATGTGGGTGGGGAACCTCATGTTGGTCATTTTGAATTTGCCATTAATCGGAATATGGGTAAAACTCCTTACAGTTCCCTACCGTGTCCTTTACCCTGCCATACTCCTGTTTTGCTGTATCGGGATTTACAGCGTCAATAATAATATCTTTGATATCTGGTTGACAGCGATTCTTGGGTTTTTGGGTTATCTCTTCGTAAAACTCGAATGTGAGCCGGCACCGCTGATATTAGGTTTTGTATTGGGACCCATGATGGAGGAGAACTTACGACGGGGCATGTTAATTTCACGGGGTGATCCTTCCATTTTTTTCACCCGTCCGTTATCTCTTGCATTCCTGTTGATGGCCTTTGCCATGTTAGTGGTGATTGCAGTTCCAGCCATCCATCGGAAAAGGGAAAAAGCTTTCCATAAGGAAGGGGAGGAAGGGTGAAATGGAGATCAAAATGGCGCAACGGAAAAAATTACCTCTGTATTTCCAAATTGAGTCGATTCTCAAATCCAAAATTCTCACAGGTGAATTGAAGGAAGGTGACCGTCTTCCCCCGGAGAATGAACTCTCGAAACAGTTTGGAGTGAGTCCATTGACCGTCCGACAGGCCCTATCCTCCCTAGTGGGAGAAGGGCTGTTGGATCGGAAACCAGGAGTAGGGACGATGGTTAAGAAGAATCTGAATGAAAAGATCGTTCTGACACTCTCAGGGAAAATGGATGAACTTCTCCTGATCGGAAAGGAGAGTGAAACGAGGGTTCTCCGTTCAGAAGTCATTCAAGGATTTGACAAACCCATGCGGTTCCTGGAGTTGAATCAAGCAGATCCAGTATATTTTATAGAAAAGGTGAGATATCGGAAGGAAACCCCATTTATGGTGGTAGAGGAATATGCCCCTCAATCGTTGATTGGGACTTTACCGAAGAATAAAAAGTCTATGAAATCTTTGTACTTTACCTTAACTCAAAAAAAGGGGGTTGTTCTGAAGGAGGCCACACAAACGATCGAGTCTTCCACTGCAGACCAGCGAATTGCCTCTCTCCTTCAAATTGAAATGGGTTCTCCCTTGTTCTATATGGAGAGGGTTTTTTTTGATGAGACTGATCTTCCCATCCTCTTTCAAATCACCTTTACCCGCTCTGAACTTTTCAAATTATCAGTCCATTTGGGGCGAGAGCAGAAAGACAAAGAGATCAAATGGGTGGTTTATTGAGTCTTCTTCATAGAACCGTAAGTCACTACATGAAATTGAGTGCGATATGGTAAAGAGGAGGAGGATATGAATCCAGAAATAGTGGGGCCAGGTTGTCCAAGAGGTATTCCCGGCCATGTGGAGATGCCCTTGGCAGTAGAACGTTTGCCTAATGGAAATACGCTCATTGCCGACGCAGGAGATGAAGCTGGATTTGGAAGCGAAATTGTAGAAGTGGATCCTGTGGGTAATATCGTCTGGGATTACAATGAAGGACTTCGGTTTGCTCACAGTGGTCGTCGCCTGAGAAATGGAAATACATTGATTACGGATACGACCAATAACCGATTGATCGAAGTCACACCTGTTAAAAAAATCGTCATAAGCTCTGATGAATGGGGCGGAGGGACAGGTAAACTTTCGGATGGATCACACCTTCACTATCCCAATGAGGCCTTTGAATTGGAAGATGGAACTTTCTTAGTGACGGATCGGAACAATGACCGCTGTATCCAGGTGGACCGGAAGGGTCATGTGATTTGGCTTTATGATAAAGAAATCAAGCACCCTCACAATGCCAATCCTTTGCCTAATGGGAATATTCTCATTTCAGATTCTGATGGCAATCGAATTCTTGAAGTCAATCGGAAAAAAGAGATCGTATGGTCTTATGGAGATGGGTCACCTAAGACATTATGGTGGCCAAGAAGTGCCATTCGATTGGAAAACGGAAACACCTTAATTACGGATAGTAAAAACCATCGGATAATTGAAGTATCTCCTGACGGAAAAACAATCTGGAAGTTTCAAACAGAACATGTGGATAAATTTTATATTACCCATGTTACAAAAGAAGGGACCTTTTTAATTGCCTGCACAGACGGCCACCACCAGGTGATTGAAATAGACCGGACCGGGAATATTGTTTGGTTATTCCGTAACTACCGAAGACCCGCACCTGTATATGCTCGATTGACCAATGGTTTTTTTAAAGAATTGGAGGAGAATGGAATACCAAAATATTGGGTGTTGGCAACCCGGCTTTCCGAAGGGGGTGGAAGGCTTATCTGGGATGAAGATAATAAACCTTATCCCTGTCCAGGATTGGAATATGACCGACCCGGTGCTCTTTTCCTCCAACAGAACATTGCCGTAAAAGTTGGGGAAACCTATCGGTTGGGCGCAGAAATTAAGACGATCGATGTTAAGGGGGCGGCTTGCCTCCACATCGATTTCTATGATGACTCCGGAGGAAGTCTTTATCGCGATATCACTGAAATGCCATCGGGTGAATACTTTACCGGAACGAATGATTGGACCCATGAAATATTCGAAGTTAAAGTACCCCCTAAATCCACCTTTGCCCAACTTCGACTCGCCATTAACCACAGCGGCAAGGTCTTCATAAGAAATATCATGATGAACAAGATTTAACGGGTTTACAAGGAGGAGATGGTATGAAAATTTTTAACCGTATGGCAAAAGATGGTCATGAGCAAGTGATCTTCTGTTATGATAAATCAACCAGTCTCAAATTGACCGTTGCTATTCACGATACGACACTTGGGCCGGCTACAGGGGGCTGCCGAATGCATCTGTATAATACGGAGGAGGAAGCTATTGATGACGCTCTACGTCTCTCAAAGGCTATGACTTTTAAGACTGCAGCAGTGGGTGTAAACTTTGGCGGTGGAAAATGTATCATCTGGGGTGATCCCAATACTGATAAGAACGAAACTCTTTTCAGGGCATTAGGAAGATTCGTCCAAACGCTGGAAGGTCGGTTTTCTACAGGACCAGATCTTGGAACAAGCAGCGAAGACTTTATTTGGGCTCGACAAGAAACTCCTTATGTAAATGCTTTGCCAGAGGAATATGGTGGGTCTGGGGACACTTCATTGATCACTGCATTTGGTGTTTGGTCTGGCTTGAGGGCAGCAAGCAAATGGTGCTGGGGTAGCGATTCACTTAAAGGCAAGAAAGTTGCCGTGCAAGGGCTGGGTAAGGTTGGTTACCATCTGGTCGATTATCTTATAGGCGATGGTGCTGAATGCATAGTATGTGATATCGCTTCCGAAAACATTAAAGCAATCAAAGAGAAACATCCGGAGCTTACCGTCACTGAACCCCAGACGATTTATGATGTTAGATGCAATATTTTTTCCCCTAATGCGGTGGGTTCAATTCTTAATGATCAAACCATACCGAGATTGAAATGTGAGGTTATAGGAGGGGCTGCTAACAATCAACTGGCAGAAGAACGACATGGTGACCTGCTTGCAGAGTTTGGAATCCTTTATTGCCCGGATTTTGTGATCAATAGTGGAGGATTGATTCAAGTGGCTGATGAACTGCAAGGTTTTAATCGAGAACGTGCATTTAAGAAAACTGCAGATATCTATCATCGTTTGTTGGAAATTTTTCGTATCAGTAAAGAGAAAAATATTTCCACTCACAAGGTAGCTATACAATTAGCAGAAAAAAGAATTCAGGCGATCGAAGCAATGAAATCCATCTACGTTCGATCACAAGATCGAAAATGAAATTAAATATTCTGTTGCAAAGGAGAAGTGCGTATGGCAATCGACAAAGAAATCAGTGAGAAGAGAGAGAGACAGTGTGCAAAATTAGTGGAGATTTCGAAGGCTATCGTTAAGCAAGCCTTTGATAAATTCAAACCTGAGGAACTGGGTAGCACTTGGACCGGCGGAAAGGACAGCGGGCTAACCCTCTGGATCATCCGACAGGTCTGCCAGGAGAGGGGGCTTCCTCTTCCTAAGACCATGATCATTGGTGAAGGGGATGAGTTCGAAGAGATTGAGGAGTTTGTGGAAAAAGTTAAAAAAGAGTGGAATGTTCCTCTGGAAGTCTGCCGAAATGAGGATGTTCTCAAGGCGGCCAATTATACCTTGAATGCACCTGTGAGGGTGGAGGGTTTAAATGAACGAAATCGCGCAGAGCTGAAGCGTATCGGATTTGATGGTGAAGAATTTCCCTTTGAGGCAGAATCGTATGTGGGGAACCACCTGATGAAGACCGTGGTCTTCAATGAGTTTTTAGAGAGGAATGGAATTAAAGGGATCTTCCAAGGGCTTCGTTGGGATGAGCATCCGGCTCGCTTCAATGACGAGTATTTTGAATATAAAGAAGGAAACTATCTGGTGCCGGAGCATACTCGGATTCGGCCGATTCTGCATTTTACAGAGAAGGACCTCTGGGATACCTATGCCGCCTTTAAGATCCCATACTGTAGCCTCTATGAACGGGGTTATCGGTCCCTGGGGGCAAAGACCACGAGCTTGATCTCCATGGAAGGGGTCCCCGCCTGGAAACAGGATTTAGAAAATACTGAGGAACGGGCAGGAAGGCGGCAGGATAAAGAAAAGGCTATGGAGCGGATGAGGAAGTTGGGATATATGTAATCCTTTATCATACTCATCAAGAGCTGGTTTCTTCAGGGCGATCCAGTGGGATCGCCCTTCTTTTAGGGGACATCACATCATGTTTAAGAAAGTGAGCCAGATGCTAACCTCCACTGGCTATTTCTTCCACAGCCTCAGTCAGGTACAGGCGAGATGGGAATTAGAGACAAGTACCCTTATCCTTTCGCAAAGGAAGAAGACCCTGTTCATAGCCTTATTACCTGTCCTTTGTGCCATGGGGTTGGAGTTGGCATTTGCCGAAAGCATTCCATCGAAGATACCGATCCTCGGCGGATCGAAGGCTTATATCCCAGCCTTCGTGACGCCGACGATGTTCTACGGATCCATTCTCGTCGGTCTTCTCGCTGGTCTTATCACCGGCGTCATTGGAGCTGGTGGAGGATATATCTTAACACCTGCGCTGATGAGTTTCGGTGTCAAAGGGATCATGGCGGTAGGGACAGACCAATTCCATCTCTTTGCCAAGGCAATTATGGGCACGACCATTCACAGGAAATTGGGGAATGTAAACTTCAAGCTTGCAGTCTGGTTTGTTGTGGGTTCCTTTTTCGGTGCGACCTTGGGTGGAATGATCAACCGCACCGCTTACCAGTTTAATCCTGCCCTCAGTGATGCATTGATTAGCGGTGTATATGTAGTCGTCTTGGGCATCCTCGGGCTTTACTCGCTGGCTGACTGGCTTAGATTAAGAAAGAGAGAGGTTGCGGCTATATCGGCTAAAGAAGCTACCACTGGTTTTGCCAAGGAATTGCAAAGCATTCCTTGGAAGCCGCGTGTGCGTTTTGATGAAGATATCGTCATGGGCGGCCGAAGCATCTCTGTTTATCCTCTCATATTCTGCGGCTTCATAGTGGGTTTTGCCGCATCCATTATGGGCGCTGGAGGCGGGTTCCTTACATTTCCAATGTTCGTATATGGCTTGGGAATTTCCACCTTCACTACGGTGGGTACGGATATTTTACAGATTATCTTCACCACTTTCTACTCCTCGGTCTTTCAGTACGCAATCTATGGGTTCGTCTTTTACACAGTCGCCATGGGCATGCTCCTTGGCTCATTGGTTGGTGTACAGATTGGTGCGATGGTAACCAAAATAGTCAGTGGTGCAACGATCAGGGCCTTTTACGCCCTAACCATACTGGCCGGGTTTTCCAATCGGGTTTGCGCCCTACTCAGGAAACTCGCTGATACGGGTTATATCTCGCTTCCAAGAGAAATCACAGTGCCAATTGAGATGGCGGGTACGGTTGTATTTTTTTTGCTGATAAGTATCTTTGGTGTGTGGATTCTGTTCGTCTTCTTTAAGAACCTTAGCAACATCCGCATCCACCAAATTTAATCTGCCCTGGTTTATAGATAAAGCTATCTTCAAGAGCATCCGGCAATGGTTTTTCAGGTGTTGCCATAATGATAGTGAGAAATAAGAAGAAATTTTTTACTGGTTTGATAGGACTCCTCATTTTTTTGATCACACTCACCTTTTGGATCTTTCCAGTGGGAGATCATAAGCCAGGACTTGAATGGGCTGACAACCTATTCAATCAACTCGCCAAGAATTCTGCTTATTACATACCCTTGGTACCGAAAAAGGCCGAGAAATTTAGAGGGGTAACCGTAGATTTAAGTGTCAATCCAAAATGGCCAGGCGCCGATAAGGTGGTCGCAAAGATTGTGACCGCCAATGGAATCTCAGCAAGTGTGATTGGGGACGGAAGAGTAAGAATTAAGGGCGACCTTGAGCTCTTGAGCCTCGCCGCTTCGACGGATGCAGCTCTTCTCTTTAAGGGTAAAGAGGAAGTACTCCAGAATAAGTACGGGCTGAGTGGAAAGGAGGTCATCTATTACTGGTGGACTGCTTTCGATGACCTCGTCAGGCGTTACATCCAGTTGAATAGGCCTTCTGAGGCCGAATTCACGAAGTTTATGATAACGAGGATCCTTGAGCCTTCTTATAACTTTGCAGGGATAGAGTCGAAAAATATTTCTGAAAATATTGGTATCGTTGCATTCCTTTTAGTGATCTACATTTTCTACACGGTTTGGTACGGGTTCTCAATCATGTATCTCTTTGAAGGATTTGGTATTGGAGCAACGAAAGCAGCAGAGAAAAAGGAGGCTTAGCCATCTTCTAAGATATATCAAGTTAAGAAAGGATTTGGGATATGACAAAGTTAGTGTTACCCCATGGGGGAAAGCTCAAACCATTACTGCTCAAGGGGGGACAGTTGAAGGATACTATAGAGAAGGCCAAATCTCTTCCCGAGATTCGGATAACCACCCGGGAGAGGGATGACCTGATCATGATGGGGATCGGAGCCTTCAGCCCTCTCGAAGGGTTTATGGGAAAAGCCGATTGGAAGGGAGTATGCGAAGATATGAAGATGGTGGATGGGACCTTCTGGCCCATTCCCATCACCCTGTCGGTGACCAAAGAAGTTGCTAAGAGTTTAAAAGAAGGCCAGGAAGTAGCTCTGATCGACGCTGAAAACAATGAATTCATGGGAAACATGGTGGTTCAGGAAAAATACACCATTGACAAGGTCTTTGAGTGCGGGCAGGTCTTCAAGACCGATGACATCAGGCATCCTGGTGTAGCCAAAGTCATGGCCCAGGGAGATGTTAATATCGGCGGTCCTGTCAAAGTTTTTAGCGAAAGTGACTATCCGGAAAAATTCAAAGGTCTCTATGCCACCCCGGAGGAAACCCGAAAACTCTTTGAAGAAAAGGGTTGGAGGACCATCGCAACATTACAGCTCAGAAACCCCATGCATCGATCCCATGAATATATTGCTAAGATTGCTCTGGAGATCTGTGATGGCCTCTTTATCCATCAGCTTATTGGAAAGCTGAAGGAGGGCGACATTCCAGCAGAGGTGCGTGTCAAATGTGTAGATGTTCTGGTGGAGACCTATTTTCCAAAGGAACGGGTTATTCAGAAAGGCTACCCTTTAGAGATGCGTTATGCGGGTCCCAGGGAAGCATTACTCCATGCTGTATTTCGGCAAAACTATGGCGCGAGCCATCTGATTGTTGGTCGAGACCACGCTGGGGTTGGAGATTATTATGGCCCCTTTGAGGCCCAAGATATTTTTGATCAGATTCCTTCGGATGCCTTATTCATCAAGCCTTTAAAGATTGACTGGACCTTTTATTGCTATCGATGTCAAGGAATGGCCTCTCCGAAAACCTGCCCTCATGGAAAGAAAGATCATCTGATGCTGAGCGGAACTTCATTGCGTAAAATGTTGACGGATGGAGAGCCTACTCCGGAGGAATTCAGCCGTCCCGAGGTTCTGGCTATCCTTAACGAATATTATTCAGGCGTTAAAGAAGACCGAAAATTAATGATCTCATAGTTCATGAGTAAATAAAAAAACGACGATGAATGAAGCAATATCGATGCTGTGGCTTACTCCTTTGGGTTTTATCATTGGGGCTTTTGGGACATTAGTAGGAGCGGGTGGTGGCTTTATTTTAATGCCGATCCTCATCTTATTGTATCCTCATGAGAATCCTGAAACTTATACCAGTATTTCACTAGCGGTAGTCTTTTTTAATGCCCTCTCAGGATCGGGGGCATATGCCTTGATGAAACGAATAGATTATAAATCAGCCTTACTCTTTTCAACTGCAACGGTACCAGGTGCAATGTTTGGAGCTTTTACAACGGCTTATATTCCCAGTAGAATATTTCATGTCATCTTTGGTATTTTTATGATTGCGGCAGCAATTTTTTTATTTTTACAGAAGGGAAGGAAAAAGG
>Ga0315280_10009242_pt1 | contig 12707 bp, 13 predicted proteins | sample YL17G06_40_MG_FD_203697 | JGI IMG/M metagenome (GOLD analysis project Ga0315280, IMG submission 203697) | Sediment microbial communities from Yellowstone Lake, YNP, Wyoming, USA - YL17G06_40 | ecosystem: Environmental > Aquatic > Freshwater > Lake > Sediment | place: USA: Wyoming | collected... | reverse complement strand
GCGGATTTGATCTCGCAGGGGAAATGTTTGTATTACGAGCATCCATCGGCGGAGTTAAGGGGACTTCGAGGGTTACTCTCGTTGAAGAGGCGGCTCAAGAAACAAGAGCATGGCTATAAGGTTCGGATTCGGAATCATTTGATTGCCCAGTATTTCCCAGAGATGGATCGAGACTATGCGCAGTTGGGGGCAGAGGGTTTGTCGATCGTGAGGTGGTGTTTTCCAGCTTCTCAAATTGTTCAATTAGACGTTGACCCCTTTATCGAGCGGGTGACATCCCGACGGATTCGTGTGGAGAAGAGACGACGATTAGAGGTCATCTGGGAGAAGGCGGGAGAGTCGATTGGTTGTGACGGCGTGCCTGGGGTGGAGCATGAGGCCAAGGTCATGGTGGAGGGGCTGAGGCAGATACGAGAGATGATCAAGGAGACGGAAGAAAAAATCCTGGGTCTGTGCAAGCAGTTTCCGGCGTATCCATACATTTTGACGATTCCTGGGTTTGGTCCTGATGTGTCGGCCAAGGTATTGGGGGCGATAGGAGATCCCGATCGATTTCAGAATGGAAAACAGGTATTGAAGATGGGTGGATTAGACCTCAGTGCGGATCGAAGTGGAAAGGATTCGGATAAGGCCACTCCGGAGATCTCCAAGAGAGGCAAGGCGGATCTTCGCTATGCCTTGTATCAAGCGGCTTTCATTGCCTCGACGAAGAATCGGGATTTTATGCGCTATTATACGACAAAGCTTCAAGGCCGAGAGAAAGAGAAGGGGATTCATACGAAGATGCTGGTAAAGCTCTCGGCCAAAATGCTCCTGATTGCCTGGACCTTGATGAAGAAAAAGGAGGCGTTTGATCCGGCTTATCTAATCACGGAATAAAAAGTTTTTTCATTTTCGACGAGAAGAGCCCGTTGATGAACCGTAGAGGCTCGTCAGAGACCTCGTTGGGGACAATGCTGGGCCTCTCGCTGAACTTTGGAATCTGGATAAGGGATGATAGGTGGCCACCGGCGTGCGGCATACCGGATAATGATAACGATAAGATTCAGAGTTCGTCATTGGCGAGAGAATCGTCGAGATAGATGTCGATCCGCAATAGGATCGGAAGGAGGGGGTGTTTCAAAAATCAGAACCGTTTTCTAACTTGCTGTTTTTAAAAAGGATATAATTTTAAAAAATTTTTTAATTTATCCTCTTGACAGGGGCAATATAGGATGTCCCCAATTAATCAGCTGTTGTAAATACAGGAAGTGTCCCTCATTTTTTCCCATGTTTGACAATCGTCACAAATGGGATTATAATACTCAAAAAGAAGAATCGGAGAAACTGACATGGCTGAAACTAAAATTTTGAAAACAGATTCAAGGGGAAGGGTCGTTCTGCCTCCTCCTTTCCGAAAAGAACCTTTGTTCGAATATGCCGTCAAGGGTGATCAGATCATCCTCTACCCGGTCCGAACAGTCCGAAAGTACCCCGATATGTCAGACCTGCCCGAAGAGGATCTCTCCCCTGACTGGGTCGAAAGAGAGAGGAAGGTTAATGCGGATACCCGGCCTGGAATCGTCGCTTCGACCCCTTCAAAGGCGCTTAAGAAAAAGAAGAAATAACCTTCTATGCCAGCGAAACTTTCTCCCTTCGAACTCCATTTCGAAATCATCTTCTTGGAAAACTACTCCCGTTTGAAAACGGGTGAACGAAAAGCTATCGATAAAACGGTCAGGCTTCTCAGTGCAAATCCTCGACATCCATCCCTCAATGTTCATAAGGTGAAAAACGTCAAAGGAAAGTATGCCGAGGGAGGGAATGATGTCTTCATTGCGTACGCTTCGAAAAGTTTAAGACTCACCTTCGAGTACGGCCCTGAACCGGGCATGATCGCCCTCCGCAATTGTGGCCATCATGAATCATGCGAAACAGAAATGTGAACCCGTCCCTAATTTATCATTACCCAAATTTACCAACGTCCTCTTGCTTGATCTCCATCACTTTTTTCTGGTCAAGGGGATTTATTGCTGAAGCAACGAGTCCTTTGAGTCTGCTGTCCTCTGTGGAAAGCAACGCATCTCTGGCCTTTTGCAGAATATTTTTTTCCAGTGGAGATGAGAGGTCTGCATTTTGAACGATATTCAAGAAACGCCTCCTCATCGGGTCAGAAATCTCCAAAACGTTATCCGTTGGTTCATAAAGCTCGAAGAGGGCTTTCCAATAGATACTCGTTAGTTCCACTGCATTGAAAAATAAATCCATGTAGCCGGAGAAATATTTCTTAAACTTCTCCCCTTCCAGACCACTCTCTTTGTATTCTTTATAGGCTTTCCTATACGGTGAAAGGGGCCATTTCATAATCCTGAGGGTGAAAAGCAAACCATCAACCCAATTTTCAATGTTTTGTTCGCCTGGATAAACTGAATGACATTCGGCAAAAGTTCTCTGAATGAAATACCGAAACCAGTCCTCTGTGTTCAAATGGCTGTAAGGATCTATGTCCGCCCAACGATTAAATTTTCTCTTCATGAAATCTTCTGAAGTGTAAAGGGTGTGAAATAAGGCGACATCCTGGTAAATTTCACATTCCCTATGGATAGATCGGGACTCTCCTTTTCGATAATAAGGGCCTGCAATGTCATTGACCATTGGATGGATGATCTGGTCGGCAGCCACATGGGATAGATAACCGCAGGTAAAAGCAAATTTTGGAAAATCCTCATCTTTCCAGTCTTGCTCCTCCCATCGGGTATCTCTCCACGTCAATTCTGTCAGCGTCAAAGGGATTTTATTTGGATCCTTGGAATGCAAATAATAAGACCAACCATCCGCTCCGAGAGGTTTATCGGTCTTTTTAACAATCAGATTGAAAAAGCCCTTGATTTTGTTTCCGTAATAAGAAAGATCCGGACCCACCGCCCCCAGATTCAGGTAAGGTTTATATTTTTCAGAATCCAGAATATCAATGAACTGCTGGTATTCCCCTCCATCCTGAAGCGCTTTCACCGCCTTATTACAAATGAGCATGTGAGCAATATTCGCCGGCATTATTGGTTTCCTTCTATTTCTATGCCTGAAGGACTATCGCTAACAGTCCCTCGGAAGTACACGGATAAAAAATAGAACGGTCCCCATTTTGCATTTTGTCTAATCAGAGTAACCTATTGTCCAACTCGTTTAAGCAGGTAAAATCTTTGGCCCTCTGCAGCCTCTTTTTCGTATACTCGAATCTCCCTCAGGTCATCAGAGATTACCATCAAGGTCTCTTTTGATTCGGCGCCTGAAGTTAATGATGTTAATAGAGTTTTCGAGCTAATTGCTTTATCATTACTTTCAATAGTAACGCGACACTTAACAGCAAGGCCCGTTATTACTCCTTCGTATCTAATTAAGTTTCTAGTTACTCCTGACGGTTGTAAGATTCCCTTCCACCCCATTAAAGCAGACGCTAGCACATTTAATGAGGGAACTTCATAGCTTCCCTCTGCTGTCAGTCTATCCTCTTTTATTTGCAGATCCAGCTTGCTCGCTCCCACTCCCGCATGGTTCCCGAAATGGTAATCTCACCGTCTCGAAGCTTCTTGAACCGATTCGTTATGAAAGGGCGCTGAAGTGAGCTATAAGCAGACCTCGAAATGAGTTTCGCATACTCGTAGAATATCTCTTCACGAATTGTTCTTACATACCCAGGAGGCATTGACTGATCCTCATATTTTCAATTTAAAGATGATTAAAGTTTATTAAGTCTGTATCGGGAAGTCAACGACTTTTTTTCGCAGAGCGAAAAGAACAGATGGGGTGATAGGGAGATTCTTCAATTTCGGATTGCGGATTGCGGAATTCGGAGCTTTAGAAAGCTGAAAGGCCTCAAAAAATGCCTTGACAAGTAATTCCTAATTTCTTATCATAATTGTTAAGAAACATGGAACAATCAATTGCTGAACAAAAAGCCCGTGAATTAAAGGTCGATAAGACTCAGGTGGTTCGGGAGTATTGGGAGTTGATCGTCCTGAAAGGGCTCTATGACTCACCTTTTAGCCGGTATCTAATCTTCAAAGGTGGCACCGCCCTTCGGCTCACCTATGGTTCCCCAAGGTTCTCAGAGGATCTCGATTTTTCATTGACCAAAGACGTTCTCAAGGGCAAGTTCTCTTCCCTCATAAGCAAGATTATCGCCCATTTTTCTGAATTGTCTCTAATTGACCTTGAAGAGAGGGATTTTACTTATCTGTCCGAAATCAAAGTAACTCAGAATTATCTCCCCTTCCCTTTCCGAATCAAAATTGAGATTTCAAAGAGAGCGATAAAAGATTATCAATGGGAATTGAAGCTCCTCAGTTCTCCGGCGGCGGTTATTCAAGCCATGGCACAAGTAGCCACTCTGGAACAAATCTACAAAGACAAATTAGCCTGCTTAAAAGGAAGAGCCAAACCAAAAGACCTTTTTGATCTATGGTATGTATCAGAAAAACTAAATATTCCCTATACTCCACAAACGATTTCTTTGAATAAAAAGGAAGTCGTTCGGGATCTGCGTAAATATTTGCCCAGTGATTTCTGGCCAGCTATCAAAGGGCTCACAAGATGAAAGGCATAGAATTATTAAAAATACTTCAAAAGATAAATAAACCTTTCTACACCATTGCTGACCTGGAGAAAATCACGGCTCTTCCAAGGAAAAGTCTTTATGTGGCACTGAAGAGATGGGAAAGCAGAGGCATCATTGAAAGAGTGACGCAGGGTATTTATGTGCCCATGGGGAGCAATATTCCATTAGAAAAAGTGGCAACCCAACTTTATCTCCCAAACTACCTCTCGTTTGAATATGCCTTAGCCAAGACGGGCATTTTGAACTTAATCCCTTACACGTTAACCTTTGCCACGACGCGAAAAACCAGGAGATATACCCTTCAAAAACAGGCGGTTGAATTCAGGCAAATTTCCACTAAACTCTTCTTCGGATACGAAATGAAAGATGGAATAAATATAGCTCTACCGGAAAAAGCCTTTTTGGACGAGATTTATTTTGTGATGAGGGGAAGAGCAAGCCTTGATTTTGACGAAGTAGATATTAAAAAATTACCAATCAAATCCTTGAAGGAACTTTCCAGAAAATTCCCAGCCCATGTCCGAACTTACACAGAGAAGATCATTAATCCTTAAAAAGCCATAAAGGCGAGCTCCGAGAGTCTTAGCCTCGCCGGGCGAAGTCGATGAATCCCTGTTCCACATCAGTGCGGATCAACTCAACGCGAACCCGATCACCGATGTCGAGGCCGTCGAACCCATGCACCAATTTTCCTTCTACAGGCGGCTGAAGGATCCGGACCCAGGTTCCCTTTTCGGAAGCGCCGGTTACGATGGCATCAAACTTCTCTCCGATCCTCGATTCGAGCAACAGCGCGGCCGCTGATTTTCTCACCTGCCTCTCAACCTTGTTCGCTTCATTTTCCATAATGGTACAGTGGTTGGCCAGATCCTTTAGCTCATCGTAGCTGTAAGGGACCGGCTGGCCCGCCATCGCCGATTTCAAGAGCCGCTGCGTGACAAGGTCTGGGAAGCGCCGGTTAGGGGCTGTAGAATGTGTGTAATCTCTGACCGCAAGCCCGAAGTGGCCTGGCGGCGTCTCTCCGGGGAGGTCTGCCACATACTCCCCCTTCCCGATCAGCTTGATCACACTCAGAGAAAGATCCGCGAACCTCAGCGGGTCTGCCTTCTTCTGCTTCGCCAGGAACTTTTCAAGGGCGAGTGCGTCTGGTTCCGGCGGCAGTGGCTCCCCTAACCCAGACGCCAGTTCACAGATGCGCTGCCACCGTTCCGGTTCGCGAAGGACGCGGCGGAGCGAAGGAAGACCCCTGGCGCTGAGATAGTTCGCTGTCACTCCATTCGCCGCAACCATCAGGTCCTCTATCAGTTCTTTGGCCCGATTGCCCCGCTCGATTTCGAGATCGGTGAGCCGATCCCCATCGAAGACCGGTATCGCCTCAATCGTTTCGAGGCTGAGAGCACCACGACGGTGCCTCACATTCCTCAATCGCTGAGCGGCCCTGTCCTGGATACGGATCTGCTCGTCGACACCGGCCACTGCCGCAATCCGCCCCGGCATGGGACCTTCCTTCTCGAGCCAGGCGGCAACACTATTGTAAGCCAGCTTCGCGTGGTTACGGACCAATGCTCGATAGAGATCTGATCTGAGCAGCATCCCTTCTTGATCGATAACCATCTCAATGACGATCGCCAGCCTGTCCTCACCTTCGTTGAGAGACGTGAGATCGGTAGAGAGCTTTTCGGGAAGCATCGAAAAGATCTCGGCTGCAGTGTAGACCGAGGTTGTGTTGTGCCGTGAGTGGTTGTCGATGGCAGATCCTTTTTTAACCTCAGCATCGACATCGGCGACTGCCACGAAGATCTTCACCGCTCCATCTGACAACGGCTCTGCAACCGAAATCTGGTCGAGATCCCGGGAGTCGTCGTTGTCGATGGAGGCCCAGAGCAGACCCCGCAGATCGCGGAGACCAGAATTGCTTTCAATGGCGGTTTTTCCGATACTCCCTACTTCTGCAAGCACCTCTGGCGAGAAGTCTGGCAGGAGGCCATGGTCGATCATCGCCTGTCGAGCAACGGCCTTCAGATTATCCCGGTGTTGTCTCCTATTCCGATTCATCTGATTGGACTCGCTTTAAACCAATCCTGAAATTGCAATTTGAGAAATGGATGACTTAGATTGTGAGTCGGAGTTTATTTCGGAGGATGCCGATAATGCCCCCTCTGAATCCGAGAACAGCGGCCATGAAGAGCATGCCCATAATAAAAGTCCAACTTTCTGTAAAGTTGCTAATAATATCTCTCAAAAGAATAATGCAAACAGCGCCCAATACCGGACCGAAAAGAGTGCCCATCCCTCCTGTAATCGTCATGACGACCACTTCTCCTGAATTGGTCCAATGAAGAGAGTTCAAAGGGACAAAATTTAACAGGAGGGCATAGAATCCTCCAGCGAGACCAGAGAAGAAAGCGGATATAATGAAAGCCCTCAGTTTGAACTTGTCGACATCGTAGCCAATGCTCATGGCACGATTCCGATTTTCCCGCTGGGCCTGCAATGTCTTTCCAAAAGGTGAATTAACCACTCTGAGGAGTATAATGGCGCAAATGATGACAGAGAATAAAAGGAAGTAATAAAAAACGATCTGTGATTTCAAATCCAGAGGACCGAGCGACGGCCTTGGGACGCGCTGGAGCCCGTCATCCCCCCCTGTCAACCCCGTCCACTTAAAGGCAACAAAATAGAACATCTGGGCAAAAGCTAAAGTCACCATGGTGAAGTAGATACCGCGGCGTCGAATGCTCAAGAATCCTATGATGAACCCAGCGAGACTGCTTGCGATCACCCCGCCCAAAAGAGCCAGTGGAACAGAGGGGTACACATTCTTCAAAATGAGCCCGGCGCTATAAGCTCCCAAGCCAAAAAAAGCGGCATGACCGAATGAAAGCATTCCCGCATAGCCCAACATCAGGTCGAAGGCCATGGCAAAGAGAGCAAAAATAAGGATTTCACTGGCAAGGGCAATATACGGTGCGATATGTGGAAAGATGATGGCCAACAAGAGAGCGGCAGATACGACGATCACTTTCTGTTTTGACCATGCACCTTTATTCATGAAAGGCCTCTCGACCAAAGAGTCCGCGGGGTCTGATGAGCAAGAAAGCTGCCATAAAAATATAGATCAGCGTATGGGCCATAGGGGGCCAGACCATGACTCCGAATGCAATGATTTCTCCGACAATGATACCTCCGACGATGGAGCCTGAGATGCTGCCCATGCCTCCAATCACCACCACCACAAAACAATCAACCAGGAAGTCCACACCCATAAGATGGCTGACATTCTGGAGAGGGGCGGCCAGGACTCCAGCCAGCCCGGCCAATCCGATACCCATTCCAAAGACCAGTGTGAAAATTTTGGAGATGTTGATCCCCAGAGCATCGACCATGATGCTGTTGTCCGTCCCGGCCCTGATGATCGCCCCAAGCTTGGTCTTGGAAAGAAATAACCAGACCCCTAATGAGCATAGTGAAGTGATGATGATCAGAAAAATGCGATACTTGGGGTAAAACATGAAACCCAGGTTGATGGACCCATCCAGTGATGAGGGAGTCCTGAAGGGCACCCCTGCAGCCCCATAAATCATACGGATAAAATCCTGGAGGACTAACATCAGGCCAAAGGTGAACAGTATAATATAACGAGGGGGCAGATCGTAGAGGCGCCGTAGCAGAAAGGCCTCAAAGGCGGCACCGAAGAGTCCCATGACGATAGGGCCAACGATAAGAGCCACCCAAAAATTTGGGATGAGATAAGCCATGATCGTGTACGCCACGAAGGCACCGAACATGTAAAATGCCCCGTGAGCGAAGTTGATAATCCCGAGCATACCGAAGATGATGGTCAAGCCGAGGGAGAGAAGGACATAAATGGATCCCATGATGAGTCCGTTAAAAAGTTGCATGATGACAAACTGGATATTCATTCAGACCTGCCCTACCCTAATACTTTTGTTCTCCGAAAATGACCTTTTACGGTATTATTTCTTGTGTCATTCCCGTGAAAACGGGGATCCAGAACTTACGAAAGACATCATGGATTCCTGCTTCCGCAGGAATGACAAACCCCAAAATGGATTTGAACAAGGATGTGTATCCCGAGCATTTCAGGATACACATCCCTCCTTGTTTCTTAGAAGTCACCCATTTTGCAGCCTGTTTCCTTCACATCCTGGTAAGCCTGTTCCGCTGGGACGACGCCAACAATTTGAAAATAATCCCAAGGTTCTTTAATCTCGCTTGGCTTCTTGGCCCGCAAGATGTATGCCTTGCCGACCCTCTTATGGTCCTCTGGCCGGATATATCCCGGACTTGCAAAGAAATCACTGAATCGATGGCCTTCGAGTGCCTTGACCACAGCCTGAGGATCCTTGCTCCCAGCTCTTTTGACAGCCAGCAAATACTGGGTGACAGCGCTGTAATTGCCAGCATTGAACCAGTTCGGTGGTCTGCCAAACTTTTTCATCCATTTCGCAACAAATTCCTTAACACCAGGTTGGTCAACCTTCCAATCCCAGGAGGCTGTCACGTAATTATCCGCAAAGACCTCCGGACCCGCAGCTTTTATATCTTCAGGAAATAATAAGGCATGGACGATCTTGGTTTGTTTCCTCAAGCCAAATTCGACGGCCTGTTTGGTTGAGTTGACCGTGTCTTTACCAGCGTTCAGAAGGGCCAACACTTCTGGTTTTGCATTCATGGCCTTGATGATAAAGGGACTGAAGTCAGAAGCTCCCAGAGGGACCATTTCGTTCCCGAGCAATGTTCCGCCCCTCTTCTGCAGAGCCGCGCTGAAGTGTTTAAGCAAGTCATGGCCCCAAGCATAGTCAGCGGTGATCGTGTACCATTTCTTGCCCAGGTTGTCAGCCGCCCATATGCCGGCCGATGTGGCCAGGACGTAGTCGTTGTAGGCATAGTGAAAAGTGTAACGGTTGCACAGGTCACCGGTATACCGTGTCGTCCCTGATGTAACGGCGATAAAGATTTTCTTGTACTTCAGAGCCTGGTTGGTCACGGCCAATCCCGATGCGCTATTAGGACAGTCGAAGATCACATCCGCCTTTTCTTTTTCATAGAGCTCAATCGCCTTTTGATTTGCCAGATCAGCTTTACACTGATGGTCTCGATAGACATACTCAATGTCCATCCCGAGGACTTTACCGCCAAAATCCTCGATAGCCATTTTGGCAGCATTGATGTTCCCCCAACCCGCTAACTCTGCATAGGGGCCAGACATATCCGTAAGCGTGGCGATTTTGAGCGGTTCAGCCGAAAACGCTGGAGATACGATAAACCCTAAGATCAGAACAATAATACCCATTAACTGAATAGTTTTACCCATTGTCATTACCTCCTTCTTAATAAAAATTAGATTGAAACAGAGCAAGGAAACTGTCGTCAACACCTCCTTTCCCTATAAAATCTTTGAGTGCCCATCCAACATATTTGAAGCTTCCTCTCAGGTCATTCCTGCCCCGGTCTTCACCGGGACAAACTCCAGCAGGAATCCATACGTTCCTCAAATCCAATCCTGGATTCCCGTTTTCACGGGAATGACAGAAATTTAGCTAAAAGAAAATTATCATATTCACCACGTGAGAACTTAAATCACCAAAATCCCTAAACCCCTAAATATCTTTTCTGCATTTCTGTATCTGCTTTGAACTCCTCATTGCTTCCTTCATAAACGATCTGACCATTGTAAAGGATGCAGTGCTTGTCAGAGACCCCCGTAGCAAACCGGGTGTTCTGCTCAACCAAAAGAATGGTAATACCAGTCTTCCTGATTTCTTTAAGGATGGTGCCGATCTCCCGGACCAGCATAGGGGCCAATCCTTCTGTAGGTTCATCGAGAAGCATGAGCTTGAGGTCCATGGTAAGAATTCGTGCGATGGCCAGCATCTGCTGTTCACCCCCGGAGAGTTGCGAGCCTTTTTGATCTGCTCGTTCTCCCAGAACAGGAAAGTATTGGTAGATCTTTTCAAGCTCCCAAAGACCTCCTTGACTTCCCTTCGAAGGTAACGAGAGATTTTCAAGAACGGTAAGGCTGGGAAAGATCATTCTTTCCTCAGGGACATATCCCACGCCCAAGGAGGCGATCGAATGAGGTTTTAGTCCACAAATATTGTTGCCATCGAAGGTGATCGTTCCTTGTTTCGGAGGAACGATTCCCATGATGCTCCGGAGGGTTGTGGTTTTGCCTGCTCCATTCCGCCCCAGGAGGGTGACCAGTTCTCCCTTCTTTATTTCAGAAGAGATCCCCTTGAGGATGTGACTTTCACCATAATAGGTATGGACATCTTGAAGAAGAAGCACTCAAATGCCTCCCAGATAAGCTTCCTGCACTTTTTGGTTGTTTGTAATTTCAGAGGCAGACCCTTCCGCCAGGACGCCCCCTTGATACATGACCGTGATGATGTCTGAAATCGAAAGGACGATATCAATATTATGTTCAATGACGAGAACCGGAATATTTTTCGAAATCTCGGAAACGAGGTGAATGATCCGATTCGCATCTTCCTGGCTCAGACCCGAGGTGGGTTCATCCAGGAGAATGATCCTCGGCTCCGTGGCAAGGGAAATGCCAATATCCAGGCATCTCTGTAATCCATATGAAAGATTCTTGGCTGCCACATCTGCCTCGTTGTACAAACCGACATCTCTCAGGACCTTTTCTGTTTTCTCGTCCACACCATTTAGACTTTTAAAAGAAATAAGGAAATTGTAAGCGGCCTTTAGCCGAGACTGAACAGCCAAGCGGACGTTTTCGTAAACCGTCAGTTCAGGAAAGATGCTGGTGATTTGAAAAGAGCGGGCCATTCCCAATTGAGAAGTTTCGTAAGGCTGAAGGTTTGTAATATCTCTTCCAAGGTAAAATATCTTTCCAGCGTCTGGCTTTAGAAATCCGGTCAGCAGGTTGAAGAGGGTCGTCTTCCCTGCGCCGTTGGGCCCGATAATAGAATGGACCCCGGACTCCACCTTGAGATTGACCTGATCCACTGCCCTCAAGGCACCGAAATTCTTGCTCAAACTTTCGGTTCGGAGAACCCCTTGATCAGAATTGCTTTTCTCTCTCACAGTTGATTCCATCTGTCGCCCTGAAATAAGGAAAGAAATGAAGGACAAGGAAGAAAACACGGGGAATTCAGAATGCACCCCGTCTCGCTGGGGAGATGAAAACACGCACGCCGACAGCGGTGAGAACTTATCAATTCAAGATCTGCCTGTTCAGGGAAATCATGCACACCTTTTGCAGATTCATAGAGCATACATTTTTCGATATGAGATAAGCGGTTGACTCTGAACAACGGAGAAAACTATAGTGTCCTTTTCATCAGTTGTCAAGCCCAAAATGGACAGAAAGGCAGTTTAGAAGAGAGGTTGAAAAATTGCCTTTTTCTAATGATTACCAGTGTGGAGGCGAGGGCTCGAACATACTTCATCTTGGGAAATCTTTTTCTCGCCTATTCGCATAGGGATCACTACCGCTGCAAGACAAATAATAAGAATGAGAAAAAGTGAACCCACCAGCCATATCCACTGAAATACGGTGAGGTCAACCCCACGGATGCCTGTCATAAAGACATTATAGACAGGACCAGCCTCAAGCACGATCACCAGTCCGATAAATCCCATACACAGTGTCATATAAATCAAACCCCCGAAACTCGTCACCGACTGCACCGGGTTCTCTGACTGGAAATCCGGGTAGATGGCTCCAAGCCCTATTCCCATAGAGATGATGCCCGGGACCATAAAGAACATCGTCAGCGTGGAAATGATCATGATGAAAGCGGTGGCGTGGAGAAGGACATTGGTCGCAATAATCAATATCTGGGAAAGAATAAAGAGTGGGAAAAAATAAACGAAAAACTTAATCCAGAGGAAAGTCCGGATTGAAACCGGTGAGGATTTCACGATCCAGAAGGCATCGCCTTCAAGACTCACGGCAGGAAAGACAAATCGAGCCGACACGGCCGACAGGACAAAAGCTGCCAGTCCCATGTTCAAAAAAGAAATGAGATTTTGAAGATATTCCATTTTGATGGCGCTTTTATCCAGAGGGAGAACCGAAAAATTATAGAGATAAATCACAATCAATGCTGCCACGAGGAAG
>Ga0315280_10009240_pt1 | contig 12708 bp, 6 predicted proteins | sample YL17G06_40_MG_FD_203697 | JGI IMG/M metagenome (GOLD analysis project Ga0315280, IMG submission 203697) | Sediment microbial communities from Yellowstone Lake, YNP, Wyoming, USA - YL17G06_40 | ecosystem: Environmental > Aquatic > Freshwater > Lake > Sediment | place: USA: Wyoming | collected... | reverse complement strand
ACGCCGGCCGCCCGGGCGATCCGCTGGGCGTCGGCCTTCGCCTTCTGAAAGGCCTCGGCCATGGCCTTGGCGCGGTCCTCTTCCGTGATTTTTGCCGCATAGGTGAACATCGGGGCATTGGGATCGAACTCCTCTTCGCCGCCGTAAAAGCCCATCTCCCCCTTCATTTCCTCGGCCAATTCCTGTTCTTCCGGCGAGAGCTTCTCGGCATCTTTGCCGCCGGCAAGCTTGGCGCCCTTCACCTTCGCCTGCAGCTCCTGGACGGTGAGAAAAAGCTCTTCCGGGTCCTTGACCGTGATCGGCCACTCGGCGGTGAGCATGGCCACGACGTTGACGACTTCCGGCAGCTTGGGAAGCTTGGCCGCTCCGCCGCCGGCCTGCATCCGCTGGCGGATCATCATTTGCACTTGGCGCCGGCGCTGGTTATCGGCGGCGGAGGCCGAGAGGTTGCTCACCTGGATCGATTTCTTGTCGGCTCCGAGCTTGACGAGCTCGGCCGTGGCGGCCTGGCGGCGGGCCTTGAGCACGGCCACGGCTTCTTCGGCGGTCTTCCCCTTCGCGGTGAGCATGAGGTTCATGCGCAAGATCGTCGGCTGGCGCTTCAGGACCGCCGTGCCGGTGCCCGTGATCGAGCCGCCCGAGGGGACCTCGAACTGGGCCCAGCCGGCACTGGGCAGCAAGAGCCCGGCGAACAACGCGCCCAGGGCAATTCGGATGGTTCTCGTCATTTGCGTGTGCTCCTTTCTGAAAATGGCTTGTCCGGACAGACTTCCGAAGTCTGAATGACTTCGGAAGTCTTAACGTTGTCGAAAACGCGCCGCGCAAGCGCGGCCGCTAAACCCGGGCCGACACGGCCCGGCTCCGAATTCTCATCGCTCGCCCCTCAACTCTCGACTCTCAACTCTCGACTCTACCGCAGATTCTCCATTCCCACCTTGTCGCGGAGTTCTTTGCGGAACTTGAGCATCTCCTGGCCGGTCATGCCGCGGATCGTCCAGTACAGATCCCGGGTCTCGGTGGGGTTCAGCCTGGCGGCGATTTCCCGCAACACGGCAATCCGGCTGGAATCGTCCAGCGCGGCAATGGCCCGGTACACGAGCCGGTCGAGCCCCTCGGCCTTCTGCTCGCCGCGGCGCCAGAAGCTCAGCAACGGTTCCAGCCCCGCTCGCTCCCCCAAGAGCGCAGTCAGGTAGCCGGCGTAGGCGGCCACCTGCGGATCGGCATGGGTCATTAAGGGGCGGACGTGCTCGATCTGGAGCCCTCGCGGCGGGCGCACGGACTGGCCCGAGTCGCTGCTGCGGACCACCACCTCCTCGACGATCTCCGATTGCAGATAGAACTGCCGGCGGAGCACGCGCAATCCCGCCTTGCCGTCGACCAACAGCGACAGGGCGAGCCTGCGGCGTTCGGGGTTCTGGCCGGCGACGGCCTCCAGGGCCGTTTTCAGGGCCGGCTCGGTGGGTTGCGTGAAGAGCATGACCTGGAACGCATCGAGCTGCAGGACCTCGCTCAGTTGCGGGTCCGCTGCCATCTTCGCGGCGACCTGGGCGGCCTCGTCCGGCGCGGCCTCGACGAGAAGCGCCAGGGCGACCAGGCGCTCCAGCTCGGCCCCTTGAGCGGCGTGCGCCTTCGCCGAGGCCGCCAACTCCCGCCGGCTGGCGGCGGACACCTGCCGGGGAGAAGCGTATCGCTGGCCAAAATAGGCCTGCCGCAAGCCCAGGTGCAGCATGGTGGCGGCCTCCGGCTTCAGGTTGGGGTCGGCCAGCAACTGCCAAAACAGATCAGCCGCCCGCCGATCGCCGATCTCCGTCATCGCGGCCACCAGCGCGGTGGTATCCGCATCAGGGCCGCGGAGCTTGGACAGCTCGCGGAACGTCTCCAGCCGCTTCTCCCAGACGAGCCACGGCAGGACGTCCTTGACGCGATCCAGGAGCTGAGGCTGCGCGCGGGCCGTCTCCAAGAGCACCGGCAACGCGCGGTCGGCCTTTCCCAGCGGCACCAGCACGAGCGCGGCTTCGACGCGTTCCGCCGGGGTCTGGGCCCGGAGCATCTTCTACAGCGGCTCGACCAGTTGCGTCATCCATGCCGGACGGCCCTTCCCTTCGTAGAACGACAGGAGCCAGCGGTCCTGGGCATCGCCTGCCGCTGCGGACGATAGCTCGGGCCGTTGAACGGGTGTGGCGAAAGATGGGGCGGGAGCGGCCAGCGACGGGACGGGCGACAGCGTGGAAGGGACCAGGACCTTGGGCGGCTCTGCCGGGACGATGATTGGCGGTGCGATTGTCGGAGGGGGTTTCGGCGGTTCCGGCCGCAACGGTCCCGACTTTGGCGGTTCCACCTTCACCGGTGCCCGCTTCGACGGCTCCGGCTTCACCGTTTTCGGCTTCGCTGGTTCCGATCTCGGCGCTTCCCTCGTGGGAGGTTCCGTTTTCACGGGCTTCTCGGCCGGTTTCTTCTGCTCCTTGGAGCCAAACATGAGTCGCACGATTCCCGTCGTGAGCGACTCGCGCGGCTGGGCCGGCTCCCGCACCTTGATGCGCTCGGACGGCCGCGGCGCGAAGACCGGCGCCGAATCGGAGCCCCAAGTGACACTCGCCTCGACTTGGATCGACCCCGTCTGGCCACGCTGCTGACGCCGCATCTCCAGCGAGCTGAACATTGCCGAGGCGGCCGCGATGCGGACCTGGCTCTCCGGGTCCCGCAAGCCGGCCTTGATCTCCTCCTGCACCTCCTCGGGCACGCCGAGCACCAGCCCCCGCAGGGCCGCGGCCCGCGCCGCCGGGTCCTTGTGCTTGGCGAACTCCCGAAGGTGCGGCAGGGCCTTGCTGCGGAGCCGGGGGCTGCGGGCCAACATCTCGACCACGGGGGGAATCAGGTCGGGGTGCCTGCCGGCCGCGCGAATGAGCGGGTCGACCGCCACGTCCGTGTCGACCACGTGGAGGCTGCCGAGGGCCCGGCTCACCACAAAGCCGTCGGCGTCGTCCAGGAGCTTGATCATGGCCACGTAGGCTTCGGCCTGAAGCTCGTTGGGGATGCTCCCCCGGTCGCTCAGGATCTGCCCGATGGCCTCGGCCGCCTCCGCTCGGACCTGCCACTGCGGGTGCGACAAGACCGTCATCAGGCACTTCAGGGCATCCGCGCCCTTGGCCGAGCGGAGGAAACGGACGGCGTGGACCACCAGGTCGGCGTCGCGTTCCTTGGCCACGTAGGCGGCGATCTGCGGGACGAGGCTCCGCAACGGCTTTTCCGCCAGTTGCTTGAGCACCGCCGCGCGGACGTTCGGCTCCGGATCCTCCAAGAGCTTCACTAACGCGGAGGTCGCCTCCTGCCCGCCGATCTGCTGCAGGCCGCGGAGACTGGTCTCTCGCACCAGTGGATCGGGATCGCTGAAGAGCTCCAGAAGCAGCCGCTCCTCGTTGGCAGTTGCCATTCTGGCCAATTCGTCGGCCGCTTGCTGCCGCTGGCGGGAATCGGCGGCCGCCAGCCGTTCCAACCCGCCGGGCCACTTCAGCACCAGGGCATCGTCGGCCACCAGCCGGTACCGAAGCGTCAGGAGCCGCTGGCGGTCCTCGTCCGTGGCCGCCCGCTTCAGCCGCTCGTAGACCTCCGGGAGCAAGGCCGCCCCGAACCGGGCCAGGTGCTCGCAGATTGCGGCGGCATCGCTGGGGGCGACGCGAAGGAGGCGGTCCAGTTCGCGGCGGGCATCGGCCAACTGGGCTTCCGTGAGCTTTTGGGGGGCCGCCATGGGCTTGGGCGACGGCCCCTCCGCCCACTTGGCCAAGGCAGCCAGCCGCTCCGCGGTCAGCGTATCCGGTTGCCATGGGTCGAGCTTCTCCACGGGGGCCTTCCACGCGGCCAAGAGCTCCATCGCGGCGAGCTTGGTGCTAAGGTTTCCTTTCTGAAAGGCGCGCACGACGGCCTCCCGCGAGGCCTCCGGATAGGGGAGCAGCCGGCGGACCGCCGCCTCGCGGAGCACTGGGTTGCGCTGCTCGAACTGCTTGACCAGGCGCACCACGTCGGCCGGGCCCGGCGTGCCCGACGCCACAAGCACATCGTCCGCCGCAGCGGAGGCCGCTTCAAAGTGCTTCGCCAACCAGGCCACGAGTTCCTTGGGTCCCAGGTACCCGTCGCGCGATGCCACCGGTTGGCCGCCGGGCGTCAACAGCCGCAAGGCGGGAGTGATGTTGGCCCCAAGCTGGCTTGCCTCGTCCGGCGATCGGTCTATGTCCACCGCGACCAGCGTCCAGCGGCCTAGCTCCTTCTGCACCTCGGCACTCTTGATCTCCTCGTCCAGCTTGCGACACCAGGGGCAGCCGGCAGCCACCGCGCGGATGAAGATCGGCTTGCGCTCGGCCATCGCACGGCGTAGCCCCGCAGTCAACCCTTGGACCCACGGGTGTACGTCACGTGCTTCCGGTTTTGACTTGACCGTCTCAGGGGCCTTCTGCTTTTCGTCCTGCGACGGCCCCGGCTTTGACTCTTCCCGCGGCCTTGGTTTCAAGCCGGTCGGCTTCTCCGGGGGCTTCTGCGCGAGGATCAGACCACGCGAAAACGCGAGACAGAGCAGCACCATCGCCGCCGACAACCCCCAAAGCCCACGGGCTGCAACCCGTGGGCTTTGAAGCGCGCAAAATCGCCCGCTCTCTGGCCGTTTCATCAAGGATCCTCCGTTGTACCGGACTTTGCCGCGGCCTGCGCGGGCGTCGCGGCAGCGTCTTCGCCGTGCTTGATCCGCCCCCAGTAATCGTCGTACGCGAACTTCGGACTGTTCTCCCGGTCGTGGCAGCCGGCGCAGGTGTCCTCGGCCCGGGCGTAGTAGGCCGTGCGGACCTTCTCGTTCCGCGCATGCGCTTGCGACGGCCCGTGGCAGCTTTCGCAGCCCACGTGGACCAGCTTCAGACTTCGCCCCGCCGAGACAAACCCGCCCGGCAGACCGTAGCCCATGGCGTGGCACCGCTGGCAGAACGGATCGACCTGGGTCCCTTTGCCCACGAGCGGCTCCCAGGCGTGGGCGTGTTTCGAGGCGGCCCAGAGCTTGCCGTCCTCCTCGTGACACTCGCGGCACTTGGCGTTGCCGGCGACGCGGTAATCCGGCGGCAGGTCCCCGCGCGGAACGTGAATGGTAGGGTGGAACAAGCGCAGCGCAGTCCCACCAGAACCTGATCCGATGATCGTTGGTGGGACTGCGCTTCGCTTGTCCCACCCTACAAGCAACCCAGCCAAACCGCTCTCCCAGGCCGTGAAGTCGCGGGCGGCCAGCTCGTCGTAGTACCTCTGCAGGTTCGCCAATTGCCCCGGATCATCGGCCAGTTGCTCATCCATCGGGACGATGCTCCCTTCCCAACGGGCAGAGCCGCGGAGCGGGGCGTCGAACCGCGCGAGGAACTTGCCCTGATGGGTCGCCGAGGCCAGGAGCGTCGGGCCGATGCTCTCTGGCGGGATGGGCTGGCCGGTGGGCCCGCCGGCCACGACATCCACTTCCGGAAGCGACGCGGCCAAAGCGCGGAGCCGATCCTCGGGGAGATAGGCCAGAACGACCGCCGCGTCGTAGCGTCCGGCGACCCCGTGGAGGGCCCAAAGCACCGCCTCGCGAGGCGGATCGGCCGCAAGCGGCGACTTGGCGTATTGCGGGTCCAAGACGCCGACCAAGGCGACCCGCCGCCCGGCGGCCTGCACCAGACGCACCGGCTCGGCCACCAGTTCCCCATCGGGCCGGCGGACGTTGGCCGAGACCACCGGGACGCCCAGCCGCGTGGAGAGATCGCTGAGGGCGTCCGGACCCAGGGCGGCCTCGGCAGCCCCGACGTTGTGCGCTGCAATGCCCATCGCCATTTCCCCGCGGAGGATGGCCTCGAGTTTCAGCCGATCGTAGGGCGAAGTGCCGGCCGCCGCGCCGCCCGCGTCGGCCACGATCACCTCCATCTCGCTCCGCAACTGCTCGACGTAGGTCCCGCGGCGAGGCAGACCGCCGTACTGGTTCGACGCGCAGCCGCACGGCACGATCCACCCGGCCGTATCCCCGCTCACCACGATGGCCAGCGCGCGCTCATCGCGGGCGCGGCAGCCGAAGCAACACACGCAAGCCAAGAGTACCGCCAAACGCTGCATCACCGATCGTTTCACGCAAAGACGCAAAGGCGCGAAGGTGCAAACCCGCGAAGAGACAAGTCGTCGCCATTGTGCGGCTTTGGTCTTCCGTCTTCTGTCTCCTATCTTCTGTCTCCTATCTCCTGTCTCCCGTCTTCCGCCTCCTGGCTGCTGTCTACCGTCTACTTCCCTCAATACGCGAGCGCGTACGCCAAAATGTTCACGTTGACTTCAATGGCATTGACGATCTCGTTCCCGCCGCAGCAACAACAACCTTGCGTGTGCTGGGTGTCGTTCAGGCCGTCTTGCGAATAGACCACTCCCAGGCGCCCGCCCAGGCTGATCCCTTCCAGCGGCCGGGCCTGCCCGTGCTTCGGCCCCAGGCTGCGGATGTCGTAGACCGTGTGGAAGATCGGATGGCCCATGTCGATCGGCTGCAGGGGGTGGTCGGGGAAGACCTTGGCCATCTCGCGGCGGAACGACCGGTCCCACTCCTGAGACGAGCACCCCGCCGAGGAAAGCAGGAACCCGCCCCGCTCGACGTAGCGGCGCAAGACCTCGCGCTCGCGGTCGGAGAGCTGGAAGGTCCCTTCGCCGGTCATGATGACCATGGGGAACTCATAGATGTCGTCGCTGGAGAGCTTGACGGCGTGGAACCGCCGGCTGGTCGAGATCGCCGAGTCCTTCCCGGCCTTGACCAGGAAGTGATCGGAGAAGCACTGGCTGCTCTTGGTGCCCGCGTAGACCAGGTTGGCCACCTGGACGATGCCGTCCGGCTCGCCGCCGGACTGCTTGGCGTCGGGCACGACGGCGGCGGCCTCGGGGCTTTTGGCTTTCGGTGTCTGACCGTCCGCAAACGCCGCGAAAAGCGGCGCCGCGAGAACGGCAGCCAAGAGCGTTCTCCACCGCAATCGCGCCGCGCAAGCGCGGCGGCTAAACGGGGATTGCGTATGCTCTTGCATCGTTTCTTTCTCCGTGCTCTCCGTGTCTTCGTGGTCTTCTTCTCTCACCGCGACTTGCCGGCCGTTTCCTCGGCGATCCGCTGGAAATACTGGCCCACCCGGCGGCGATATTGTACCGGCACCGCCGCCTCGCCCGCGCCGGCCTCCTCGGGGCCGGCGGCAGCGTCGTCGCGCCTCGTTTCGTCCGGGTTGGTCCCGCCTTGGGCAGTCGTCGGCCCGCTCCCTTCCCTGCCGCTCTTGCCTTCCCGAGTTTCCGGGGACTCGCCCATGCCGGGCATGCTGCCATACAGGCCCACGTTCCCTCCGCGGCGCACGCTGTATCCGCTTTGCCCGGCGCCGAAGCCGCCGCCGGCCCCATTTCCCAGGCCCATCCCCATGAGCAACTGGCCAATCGTATTGCCGAGGCACTTACTTAGGCTCGGGTTAAAGACCAGGCACCCCTGGCACTGTCCGCCCATCCCCTCGCACGTGCTGATGAACTTGGTGAGGATGTCCGCCGCCTCCTGGGCCTTCTGGTGGCCGCGCGTCCCGGAGAACTCGGCCAGCGCGGATTCCGCCTGGCTCATTGCCTCCGAGGCCCCGCTGGCCCGAACGTCCTTGACGAACTTGGCCGCCGTCTGGCGGAGCTTATCGAACTGCGGCTCATCGGGCAGTTGCTCGGTGTGGTTCTCGATGTCGCCCAGCAGGGCGACGAGGTCCTCACGGAGCTTGCGCTGTTCCTCTTCCAGGTCGCGCATGCGTGCCTTCAGGACGGGATCATCCTGGTTGTCCTTGCCCTTGAGCGAAGAGAGACGCTCGGCCAGGTCCTGCTGCTGGAGGGCGAGGATGATGAACCGCGACGCGTCGGCCACGAGGGGGAACGCCTTGGCCAACTGCTCCATCGGCTGCATGGCGTTCTTGTCGAACTGCTTTCGATCGGCCCCGAGCTTCTCCGCCAGCTTCAGTAGCTGCTTCAGGAGATGCTGATTGGAGAGCTTCGGATCCTTGTCGAGTTCCTCCAGGAGGTTGGCGCCTTCGGCCAGCGACTTGGCCAGTTCCTCCAGCTCCTTCTTCAGGTTTTCATCCAGATCGTACGGAAGCGATCGCTGCGCCGACTCGCGCAGGGCCTCGGCATCCCTGCGCATCCGCTCCGCCACCCGCCTGGCCTCCTCGCGGAGGGCCTTGTCCGCGGCCTGGTCCGCGGCCTGCTCTTTGAGCTTCTTGAGCAGGCCCTCCATGTCCTTCGCCAATCCCTCCATGCGTCGTTGGGCCTCGCGGTACTTGGACAAAAGGACCTCCATCCCCTGCTCCGCGCGGAGCATCTTCTCGAAATCCTCCTGGGAGATGATGCGCACGGTGACGATCGAGCTTTCCGCCCCCTTGGCCCCCGCGGGGTCGTTGTCCTCCACGCGGCCGAAGAGCTTGATCGTGTCGCCCGGCTCCAGGCCGTAGCGGGCCAGCGGCAACTGCACCGTCTCGTAGGCCCGCCGCGGCGGCTGCGCCGGCAAGGGGATGCCCATCGCCGGCGAGCGGGAATCGTTGAGGCTCCGGTAAAGCTCCAGCCGCCAGATCCCGTAATCGTCCTCGGCCGATAGGACCGCCGGCAGCGTGGCGTTGGGCGTGGCCAGCGACATCGGCGGCTGCAGGATGCGGACCAGCGGCCGCTCGTCGGCCAGAAGCGTGATCGTGCCGGCGAAGGGCTCCCGCGACGCTTGCGGCGGCTCGGCCACGTCGATCACCGAGAGTTGGAACTTCGCGTCCCGGGCGATCGGGAACTGGCCGAGGACCTCGTGGGTTCCGTGGCCGGTGGGCGCCATGGGGATTTCCATTGGCGGCTGGCCGGGGCTCGTGAGCACCAGTTTGCCGCCCGACAGCGGCCGGTTGCTCTCGGCCCACACCTGCACCTTCGTGCCGCGCAGTCCGGCGATGCCGCCCTTGGGGAGCGGGCCTTGATAGACCGCCCGGCGCGTGTAGGCGGGCGGCTCGATGCGGAAACGCACGCTATCGATCCGCGGCACGGTAATCACGTCGATGTGGTACTTCTGGCTCCGGGCCCGATACGCCCGGACGTAATAATCCGCCGGCTCGGTCACCTTGGCCAAGGCGGCCCGCCAGCGCCCGTCCGGCTCGAGGAACATGGGGAGCGTTTCCTCCGCACCCGCGGCGGACTGGAGCACCAGGTCCACGCGCTCGACCACGTCGCCCAGGACGGTCGCATGGACGTCCAGTGGCTCGCCGTAGAGGATGCTCGCCCCCTCCGGCTCGACCACAAACTCGATCTGAGAATAGGGAGGCACGTCGGCCAGCGGATGGAAGAAACGGTCCCACTGCGTCCGGGCGAGCCCGGGCAGGCAAACCGCCAAGACCCCGACCGCGGCCAGCTCGACGGCCAGCGCCGCCGCCGAGCGGCCAAGCGGCCTAGCCGGAACGGCCTTTGCCGTGGGCGCGCGGAGGGCCAAGGCCGCGGCGTGCGTGACCGACAACCGGGCCAGTCCCTCAGTCAGCGCCGGGGCATGATCGCGGTATGCCTCGTGGACCGGGCCGTCGAGTTCCATGCCGGTCAGGATGTCGCCGCCGGAGCCTGCGGCCCGGTCCAGGCGCCGGGCAAGGGCCGCCTCTTGACCGGCGCGAATGGTCCGCCAGACAAGAGCCCCCAGCACCACGACGCCACCGGCCGCGGCCCCTGCCAGAATGACCACGCGCCAAGGCGGCGAAAGCTCCCAGATCAGGTCCAGCCATGCCCCGATCAAGAAGAGCAACACCACGCAGGCCAGTCCCAAGAACAGTCCGCTGGCGCCGCCGATCCACAGAAACCGACGGCGGATGGCGCGGAGCCGGGTCCGCAGAGTGTTTCGGTCGTGTGTCATAATCTGCCACCCTTCTCACGCGCGGCACAAGTGCCGCGGCTAAACCACCAGATCGCCGGGCAAGCCCGGCCGCTACGCATTCCCCACCACCCGCCACGCACGACGCGCGGCACAAGTGCCGCGGCTAAACCAGCCCCGACCACCGCCGCAGGCCCCACGCCGTTCCCCACAAGCACATCGCCGCAGCCAGCACCCACCAGCGATCCCACGCAGTGGAGCGTGTGGCCCGTTCGGGCCGGGTCTGGGCCAGGTGCGCGTCGAACTGCTCGGCCAGCCGCTTGGGCTCAACGGCTTCCAGCACCGCCCCCCCGCTTTTCTCGGCGATCCGCCGCATCAGGTTGGGCTGTGCCTGCACGTCGAGCCGCTCGGCCAGGTTGCCGCGCACGTCGAAGGCCGCCACGGTCGAACCCTTGGTCCCCCAGTCGCCCGCCACCTTGGCCCAGTAGCGCCCCTCCGGGAGCTTGCCAAAGGCCACGCGGAACTGCCCCGGGTCGCTTCCGCTGGGCACCGGGCTGAAGCTCTTCGGCTGCGAAAGGGCGCCGCCGGTCAGTTCGACCTGCGGCGGCTTCGCTCCCGCGGCGTGTTGGCGCACGAGCAAAGTGGCGGTCACTCCCTCCGTGTTGCTGAACGACACCTTGTCGGTCCGCAGGGCAATCTGCTCCGAAGGCAAAAGGCCCACGTTGGCCACCATCCAGCGGATCAGGCTCCGCCAGAGCACGGCGTAGACGTCGTCGTGGCGCTGGTACTGCGGCGGCAGAAAGGCCCACCGCCACATCCCCGCCCCTTCGATCACCACCACCCGGCCGTTGCTCACCGGCTGATACGTGATCGCCGGGAGATCCTGACCCTCGCTCCCCGCCGCACTGGCGGCCAGCACCTGGGCCAGCGACGCCGACCGCTCCGGCCGGGCCACCGCCGCCAGCGATGGCAGGCTCGCCAGCGCATCCTGGTCGTCGGCCAGCGCCGGAAGCCATCGCAGGGCCTGTCCCACTTGCGTCCAGCGCACGCGGAACCGCGTCTCCCGGCTCGGCGTCCAGCGGACCGGCATCAGCTCGCCCAGCCGCTGGCCGATCTGAGAGGCCGGCGGCCCGCGGAAGCAGACCAGCGACCCCTCGCTCTCCGCAAGCCACTTCTTCAGCCGCACCAACGCCTGATCCGTCAGGAAGACCTCCGAGTCACGGCCGAGCACCACGATCTGGTAACCGGCCAGGGCCTCGGGCTCGGCGAGCACCTGGGCCGCGTCCTTGCGGATCGACCATTGCTCGGTTTGGCCCTTGCTCTCGGCAGGCTTCGCCGCGCCGGCCTTTGCCGCAGCGGCGCGCGGCGTGTCGCGCCGCGAGATCTTTCGCTCCAACAGCCGCCCCTCGGCCATCTTGACAACGCTGGTCAGCTCGACCGCCTGGTCGGCCGTCAGCGTGCGGATCAGGAACTTCGTGTCCCAATACGGCTTGCCCTCCAAGAGCAGAATGCGGATCGGCTGATCCACGACCCGCAAGAGGAGCGTCGCCGTGTTGTTCAGCTCGGTGACTTCCTCGGGCAGCGGGTCGGCCTTGACTTCGTAGCGATAGAGCCCGGCGGTGGGCTGGGCGACGTGGAACAGGGCCTCCGTGGCGCCGTCGGACTTGAGGTCCACGTCCCGCTTCTCGACCACCTTACCTTCATAGACCAGCGACACCTGCGTGCGGCGGCCCAGCGAGCCGCGCTGCCGCAGACTCACGGCGACCGGCACCCGCTGGCCGATGAAGGCCAGCTCCTGCGGCATATTCAGGCTCACTTGCAGGTCGCGGACGCCCGCCTCGCCGCCGATCGTATGGACAAAAAGCGGCACTGCCATCGCCTTGGCCCTGGTGGCGCTTTCCGTCACGCGGCCGACTCCCCCGCCCGCATTGTGACCGCCGTCGCTCAGCACCACGACCGCCTGGCCCTGCGGCCGGTCCGCTTCCAAAGACTGCTCCACTGCGGCTGCCAGATCGGTCGCCTCCCCGTCCGCCGTCTTTTTCGCCAGTTGATCCGGGTCGGCCGGCGTGCAATCCTCGGCAAACGAGGACACGCGGACTTCATAGCGGTCCTTGAGTTGCCGGGCCATTTCGGCCGCCGTGCCGCAGGCCGATTCATAGCGACTCTGTTTCCCCTCGACGTCCCGCGTGCCCATGCTGGCCGAGCGGTCCACGAGGATCGTCAAAAGCGGTTTTCCTGCCGGCGGCGGGATGCGCTCGAGCCAGGTGGGATTGAGCAGAATCACCAGCGGCACCACGACCACCAGCGTCATGAGCCCCATCACCCACGGCCAACGCCGCGGCGGCAAACGGCGGCGGCTCGCCGCGCCGTACCAGGCTAACAGGCCCCCGGCCGTCACGGCCAGCGGCACCCACAAGGCCAGCGGAATGTAGGGATCAAACGTCAGGCGCGTCATCGGTCGAAGAATGTTCTCGTGCCGCCGGGTTTCCCGTGGGACGTACCACACCGAGAGAGGAGTGCAAAATGTAAAATGTAAAATGCAAAATGCAAAACAAACGAGCACAAACCGGAGAACTGCCTACAGGCTGCGGTTTCATGTTTCCTTCTTCATTTCGCATTTTACATTTTGCATTTTACATTCTGCATTCATCAATCGACTTCTCCATCAGACACGCGCCTCCGCCCTCCTACGTGCGAAACCCCAACAAGGCTCCCAATTCTCCCAGCAAGCAAAGCACGCACGCCGTCACCAACCACTTCCAAATGTCGTCGCGGCTCTCCTCCCCAGCCGTCGCGCTTCGCAGGTAGACCTCGCGCCCCGCGGCCAGACGCTTTGTCAGCACGTCGGACGAAAG
>Ga0315280_10009239_pt1 | contig 12709 bp, 12 predicted proteins | sample YL17G06_40_MG_FD_203697 | JGI IMG/M metagenome (GOLD analysis project Ga0315280, IMG submission 203697) | Sediment microbial communities from Yellowstone Lake, YNP, Wyoming, USA - YL17G06_40 | ecosystem: Environmental > Aquatic > Freshwater > Lake > Sediment | place: USA: Wyoming | collected... | reverse complement strand
CTGAGAATCGCACAAAGACAATAGTATGTTGAATAGTGGGCAGTCCGCCTTTGGCGGATTGAGGACTGATTGTGAAACGCTGGAAAAAATGGAGTTTTGTTATGACTTCCGATGCCAAGATTGGATTACTGTTAGGTTTGGTCTTTATATTTATAATTGCATTTATAATTAATGGGCTGCCGAGGTTTCACCGTGACAAAGACAACAACGAGCTGACTAACAAAATGGTTAGTCAGCAGAATAATCCGCCGGGTCTTGGGGCTAAGGAGCGTAAAGCCCAGGAATCTCTCACCTGGACTCGTCAAGACGGCATCGCCGGGTCAGCTAATAACCAGACCATTGAGGAAGGTCAGACCCCCTCAGCGGGCAAAGAGGATATCCGCTCCATAGCTCCACTGCCTGCGGGCGATTTTGTTGTCAGGGATATTCTGGCGGGGAAAACCACCGATATTTCACCTCTGCCGGTTACCGACCAGGTCAACCGGCCTGCTTTAGGCCCGATTGCTGATAAAAGGACCGAAGTCGACAAGCGTGATGCTATCAAGCCGGTTTGGCCAAAGACATACGTTGTTAGCGAGGGTGATAACTTGGCTGAAATAGCCAAAAAACTCTATGGCGAGCAAGAAGGTAACAAGAGAATAAGTGTCACCAGGATATTTGAGGCCAATAAAAACCTATTGAAGTCGCCGGATGAGGTTTATATCGGTCAAAAACTTACCATACCAGCTCCGTTAACTGTGTCGGCGGACAATAGCAAACCCACGGGCATCTTTTCCCCTTCAGTGTTTGAAAAGGTTAAATCTATCGGCCAGAAGCACCTTTTAACTGAAAGCACCAGCACAAAACAAGGCGGGCAGTATGTTGTGAAGGAAGGCGACAGCCTATGGCGGATTGCCACCGAGCAACTTGGGGCCAGCAGCCGTTACAAAGAAATAAGTAAACTAAACGCTGATGTTTTGAAGGACGAGGATAATCTTGTAGTTGGGATGCGTCTGAAACTGCCGGCTCGATAAGAAATTGGTGGGCTAAAGCCCCCCCTGCAAAATTTATCCCCAAGGCACTGCCACAAGTAAAATTATGAAGTTCCCGTTCCGTTTTGTTTTTGTTGTTTTCTATTTTACGGCTGTTTTGATTTTCACTGCTTATCTGCGTAGTGCCGGCAATCATATTTTCTATAAGCTTTACAATATTAATGCCGAGCAAGGCCGGTTAAAACAGCAGCTCTGGCAGAAACAACTGCAATTGGAGAGTTTAATAAATCCGGCTGCTGTCTCGGAGCGTCTCGGCGAATAAGTTCGTAGTTTTGTGTTCGTAGTTCATTGAAACAGACCACGAACTATGAACCCCGTTGAAAAACGACTTTCTTTTCTAACGGGGTGAACATACTAACGACCAACTATTGATGGCTATAAATTGAAAAGCGTTCGAATTACCACCTTTTTTCTGTTGCTTGTGATTGGGGCTTTTGTAGCACTGGCGGGGCGATGCTTTTATCTGCAATATTTCAGGAGCGACTACTATACAGGTATTTGCCTCAAACCGCAGCAGGGATTAGTGCCCCTGAAGCCCCAGCGTGGCGTGATTCTCGATTGCCGCGGTCGGGTGCTTGCCGCAAGTAATAAAATCCAGACCATTTTTGCCGAACCGCGAGACATAAAAGACCCCAAGAGCACATCCACTGAGCTTGCTGGGGTTGTGGATATGGGTGCACATCAGATTTGCAAACTTATAATGGATGGCAGGAATCCGGGCTTTGTGAAGATAAAGATAGGCGCCGACCCAGACCAATGTAGTGCCGCCAGCAAAACTTATGGTATCAGTGTTCAGTCGGATTGGTGCAGAGTCTATCCGATGGGATACCTGGCCGCACACGTTGTCGGATTTACCAGCGTTGACAATCGGGGTTTAGGAGGCATCGAGCTGCAATATGACAGGGAACTTACCGGTTCGGCGGCACAGGATATATTCTTTGTTGATGTGCGTCGCCGGCCCATTCGGCCAAAGCAGCAAAACGGCATTTTGACCGACGGTGTCGGTATTATTTTGACCCTCGATGCCACCATCCAGGAGTTTGCGCGAGAGGCACTTATAAAGCAATACAAAGACTACCAGGCCGAGTCGGCTGTGGCGATTGTGGCAGAGCCAAAGAGTGGAGCGATTTTGGCTCTGGTTTCCCTGCCGGATTTTGACCCTGCCGATGCTCGCTCGACCGACCCGAATAATTTCCGAAATTGTGCGATAACCGATGAGTTTGAGCCGGGCAGTATTATAAAGCCGATAGTAGCGGCAATTGCGGTCGATGCAGGGGTTGTGAATAAGGTTGAAAAGATATTCTGCGAAAACGGGAGCTATTCCGGCAAGGGCTTTGGGCGAATCGGTGAATACCGCCAGGGTTTCGGCGACTTAACCGTGCGGGAAATATTGATTAACTCCAGCAATATAGGAATGGCCAAGATTGGACAAAGAGTCGGCAGAGACAGACTCTATGAGGGATTGTCAATATTCGGCTTCGGCAAAAAAGCAGGGATTGAGCTGCCCGGCGAGGCCGATGGACTATTGCGGCCTGCCGGCGAGTGGACTGGATACAGCGTAACGCGGATACCTTTTGGCCAGGAAATTTCTGTGACAGCGATTCAACTGCTTCGTGCTTTCTGCATACTTGCCAACGGCGGGCGCTCAGTTCGCCCTTATCTGGTCAAGGCAATGGTGGGCGACAACGGGCAGATTATAAAGCTAAAACGGCCTACGCCGCCTGTTGGTTACGTCATCAAGCCGGAAGTTGCCAAATGGATTGTTGCCGATGCTATGGTCGGCGTGGTTAATGAAGGAACGGGCAAGCGGGCCAAGCTGGAAAAATGGCAGGTGTTCGGCAAAACCGGCACCGCTAACATCGCAAGAAGCGACCAGCGGGGCTATTCGGAGGATGATTACATCGCTTCGTTTGTAGCCGGCGCACCAGCGGAGGACCCGGCAATAGTGGTTTTAGTTTCGATTCGCAAGCCGAACAAAAGACTGGGGAAAGGATATACCGGCGGAGCCGTTGCTTCACCGGTAGCGACTGAGATAGTTGAAAAAACCCTGACTTATCTGGAAAGACGGGAGTTTTAGCCCCCCGCTTTCTTGCAAAAGCAAAAAGGGGGCAAAAGATACTTTATGGCTAAAATAATTTACGCTGTTGCGGGTGAAGGATTTGGACACAGTACTCGCTCACACCTGATAGGGCAGAGACTTATTGATGCCGGCCACGATGTGATGTTTGTGGGGTCTAAAAACTCACTTCTCTATCTGAAACAGTATTTTGGCGAGCGTGTTCAAGAGGTATTTGGTCTGTCTTTCGCATACGATAACGGATACGTGGACCCGATAAGGACTTTGAAAAGAAATCTTGTGAAGCTGCCTAAAGGACACAGGCGAAACGTTGAGCTTTTCAAAAAGCATTTTGCGCCATTTGAGCCGGACCTGGTTATCTCAGATTTCGAGCCTTTTAGCGCCTGGTGGGCCTGGCGAAAGAATGTGCCGTTTATCAGCATCGACAACGAACATATACTTACGCTTTGTAAGCTTGAGCACCCGGCGAAGAACTGGTTTTCGCGGCTGACCGCCAAGATGGTAACCAGATGTCACTACGTAGGGGCGGTTACTTACGTTATTATAAATTTCTTCCGGGCGCCTTTGAGGATTGATTCTGCCGTTTTAGCACCGCCTATTGTAAGACCGATTGTATGCGCTCTCCAACCCCGACAGGGGGAGCATATTCTCGTGTATTCCACCGCAGGGACAGGTGAAGACCGGTTGCGCCGGATGCTCGGCAAATTTGGCAAGCAAAGGTTTTATGTTTACGGCTTTAACAAAAGCGCCGAGGATAAGAACTGCGTCTTCAAAGAGCGTTCGATAGAGGGTTTTCTCACCGACCTTGCGAGTGCCCGAGGGGTTATAGCTTCAGCAGGTTTTTCACTAATAAGTGAGTGTATGTACCTGAAAAAGAAGATGCTGCTTTTGCCTGTGGCCGGCCAGTATGAGCAGATAATTAATGCGTATTATGTCCAGAAACTTGGGCTTGGGGTTTCGTCCGAGAAGTTGGATGAGCCGATTCTGGCTAAATTTCTTGACGAACTCGATAAGCCGATGCCTGCTGATGAGAGGATTATCTGGCCGGACAACGACAAATTCTTCCAGATACTCCAGGAAGTTCTCAACAAGCTGGATAATCCGGTTAGTATAGCTGTTCCTTGAACTGCACGTTGGGGGGTATAGCGTCTTTCAGAAAGCTCGCGTGTTTAATAAAGATTCCGGGTCAGACTCACTGCCTGGTGTTGTGATGCCGAATTCTGCGAGTTGCGGAGTTTGTGCCGATAACTGCCGATATACGAGTGCACTTGCCACCAAGACCGTTGGATACGTTGCAAATGTGCCGACAATAAGACAAAGCAGACCCAAAAGATTTATCAGGAAGCATAAAATGCCAAAGCCAAATAGCTGCCATTTAGCACCCATTGTTGTTCGGCTGCTTGCTTTAAGCGCCTCGATAGGCCCAAGTCCTTTGTCAACGACAAAATAGTAACAGAGGCTATACTTAATTGCCCAGATAATGCCGGGGATGATAAGCAGAAGAATTCCGCCCAGAACGATAAGGCTATATAGGAGCATTGCCCCAAGATACCTCCAGAAACAATCCCACGCATCAAATAACGTTCCGATTTGAGGCTTTCGCTCGTCGCAAAAGGCAAGAGCTATCTTGATAAAGCCTATTCCCAAAATGATGCCTATCACCCAGCCAAGAATAGTTGTTGCGATATTCAATATTTCAAAAAGCGGCGAAGGGAGACCGATAACTCGTGCCGATATGTCGATTATGGTTGGGATGTACGTGATTATGAGCGAGATAAAACCCAAACCCACGAAGAACCAGAGGTTGGCCTTCATCACGCGCCAGCCGTAACCCAGAACATCGGTGAAGTTAAAATATTTGGTTTCCATAAATTCCCTTTCGCAAGGTTTTGATGTTACGATTAGGAGATGTGTATAATGATTTCACTTGTCCTCTTCCGCTGTCCATTTAAGGTTCTTCAGGTCGCTTGTCTTAACGAATTCTACGTGGCCATCCACAAATAGAACATTGCAGCCCTCGCGTTGGTGGTTATCGGTGGTGAGGATTTCGGGTCCGCCAACTTGGTTCCAGCCGGGTTGGGTCTCGAATAGCAAGACCATATCGGGCGGAGAGTTTGCCCCCAGTTTTTCTACATTCTTGTTCATCGCATAATTGCAGGGACCTTCGGGTGCACCCTTGCAGATGAATGATTTAGGGGTTAATTCGGCGTGCTCAATTAGCAAATCGCACCATTTTGAAGGAGTCGGGAATTTATCACCATAATCGTTGGCGTAAATGAGCATTGCCTTACCAAGACCAGATAGGTTGGTGGCGCATACCATCCGTTGTGCTATTGCTCTCGTTCTTGCAAACGCTGGCATCAGGATTGCCATCACCAGAGCTATGACCGGCAGCGAAACAGGAGGGATGACTATTCCAGCAATGGCAAGGCCGTTGCCTTTTAGCCAGCCTGCGCTTTTGCTGATTTTCACTAATGCCACGATGCCGAAGATTATTGCCGGTATCGCTGTCACAAGACAGGTGAATGGGCTTAAAATTCCAAGCACCAATGCTACAATAGCCAGTCCGCTTGTTTTGGCATCCAGACATGGGGGACGCGAAACGCTCGTCAGGACATAGTTACAGGATTGGCACAATTGGGCGTTATCAGGATTTTCTTTTCCGCATTTTGGACAGAACATTTTGTTTCCCTTTCAATTTTATGTTATGTGATGGTTACATAATATAATAGATTGTCAGTACGGATTTGCCAGAAAATTTTCAGTTATTTTTACTGAGATGCAGGTCGAACTTGTTCTACTCTTAAGGAGGGTTTACCGATGTATCCGGCATCGATGCAAAACTGGATGATGTCGCGAGCCAAAGGTGCAGCGTCGCTTGAGCCGTGCTGGCCGCCTTCGACAACCACAGCAATTGCTATCTTGTGGTCTGTGCTGTCAGCGGCGAAGCCTGCAAACCAGGCGTTGTCGGGTTTTTCTGTTGAGCCGGTCTTGCCATAGACTTTCACATCCTGTTCGGCAAGGCCGCTGTGAGCAAATTCCTTATACGCTGTTCCACCCTGCTCATTAACCACGGCATACATCCCGTCATAAACCACCGCCAGCGTCTGGGGTGATATTCCGAGGTCGATCTCATCGCTCGTCGCTCGTGACTCGTCGCTCGTACCCTCAGGTGCGAAGAAAAGTCGAGGTGTTTTATACAATCCGCCACGGGCGATTGCTGCCATTGCATTTGCTACCTGCAGAGGCGTAACCCGCAGATTGCCCTGGCCTATGCCGAACCACCTTCTTTCGCCTTCTTCGAGCGGCGGCAATTGCTCAAAACGCTCGATTGCGGTTTTGGGGGGCCGATTTGAAATTTGTCCCTGTGCCTGCCTGAAAGCTCTGGTTTCGAAATTCGAAATTCGAAATTCGAAATTCGAAATTTGGTGGCCGTAACCAAACTTAAAAAACCATTGCTGGAGAACTAACGGCTCAATTCTGTCGGCAAGGCGTGAGAAATAGATATTGCAACTGCCTTTGGTGGCATTGTGAGCGTTATTCAGGCCCTCGTTGTCGTGGCCCAACCAGGAGTACTTATTGTATAACCAGCAGCTTGGCCATCCTGTCGGGGCTTTTTGGGCTGGGCAACTAATAATTTCATCTGCAGTGATTTTTCCCGATTCGAGTCCGGCGATGAGAATCAGCGGTTTTATCACTGAGCCGGGCGGATACTGCTTATTTATCGCCCGGTTGCGCAGCGGCTCGTTGGGGTCAACAACCAGAGCGGCATAATTGGCCCTGACCTGGTTCAAATCTAAGACCGGCATCGAGACCAAGGCGAGAATATCGCCTGTTGTTACATCAATCACGACCGCGGCTGTGGGCGCTTTGGAATTGGGGTTATGCTCGCCATCGGCCAGATGGTCTTCTATTTTTTTTTGAAGTTCGATGTCTATGGTCAGCGAGACATCTTTTCCGAACTGTGTCTCGGTTCGATTTACAAGCTCACGGTCTATGTCATAAACAAGCTCGCCTCGTCTGCCGCGAAGGACAGCTTCGCAAACGTACTCGACGCCATCTTCTCGTCCGCAGACTTCTCCATCCAGATAGCTCGATAATTTGTCGTCTTCAAAAATCGCTTTATCTTTTTCTTGTGTTGCCAAGCCGACCCATCCTATTGTTTGGGCTGCAACTGTCTTATAGTTGTAGAACCTTTGCCCTTTCGGCAGAATTTGGACACCGTCAATATCCGTAAATTCCAATTGAGCGGTAAAGATGTCGTCATCGGTTTTCAATTCCAATAGCGCCCAGTCTTTGTCCATCTCTGCAATGTCGTCCACTTTGCTGACAGGCAGGAGGCGCTGGTTTTCGCTCGGGAATTTCTTTTCAAAATCTCCAATTGCCTCCGATAATGGAATGCTGTTCATATTGTGATTATATTTCTCAAGGATGCTCGGGTCAGGGCCATTTCGTATCCACGCCACAAAAGCGCGCAGATTCCATATTCTCTGGTTTATTTCCGCAATTTGGGTTTCAATCTGGCTGCGGTTGAGACCGAAATGTGTGCACTTTTCAATCACCTGCTCCAAATCTTCGATTTTGGCTTCGAGTTCCTTGCGGGCCTCGAACAGAGATGGGTTTGCGGTACGTTCTCCTGCGGCTTTGAGCAGTTTTGCTTTTTGAACTCGCTTATCTAAAAAACAGGTCAGTCTATAATTTATGCACAGTTGGAATTGCGGCTGGTCGGTGGCTAAAACTTTGCCTCTTCGGTCAAGTATTCTGCCTCTGACTGTTTTAAGTTGCCGGGACAGGCCGCGTTTTAGTTCCGCGATATGGTCCTGAACAGATGAGTCAGGAAGCAACTGCATTTGTATCAGGCGAAGCAAACAGACCACCAGAAGTACTGCACTTACGATTATAAAAATCTTGATTCGCTTATCATACATATATTAGTCGTTAGTCATTAGTCGTCAGTCGTTAGTGGCTGGCCCGCCTCACGTCTGGCGGGCTGGCGCCCGGCTGCTATTCGGTGGATGCTATCTGAAGCTGCGTCGAAGGCGATTTGTTTTTACGCGCATCCACCAGGCCGAGGGCAGAAACAAAAATGGCCCCACGATACCGGAGTACAGGGATATTCCCAAAAGCACGACGTATATGTTCGGCGTGATAGGCTGGCCTTTCAGAGAGGCCAAAAAATAGGCTAATGCACCAGCTAAAAGTGCGGTGACAAATATTGCAAGCGCCTGATGAGGCATTTTTTTGATAGCGATAACACGGTGCAGGTAAGCCAGGGCGGTGCCAAACAGGCCAAAGCTAACAATCTGAGGGCCCATTGCCAGCCCGATAAGGTCAGCAGCAAAACCTACCATGAAGGAGGTTATAATCGCTTCCGAGATATTACAGTAAACAGCAAAAAACACCAGAAGGATTAGCAGCAAATCAGGCTTGATGTTCACATCTGCAAACAGGCTTGCCTGCAGGATGGCAGCCAGAAGAATCAAAACTGCAAATCGGAACCATCGCATTTAGATGTCCTCATTAGACTTATTTTGCAGTCCGCCTTTGGCGGACTATCGCGGATTTATTACGATTACGGTTACGCTGGTTAATCTTTCGATGTCACAGACGGGTTTGACCGTTATGTCCCACAGCGAGGGATTTTGGTCGTCCCTTTTACATTGTGCGACCTTTCCAATAATCATCGGGGCATCCAGAAAGCCGGTTTTCTTATTGCTGGCATAAATGACATCGCCGATCTTAACTTTGTGCTCAATCTGGAGTAGCTGAATTTTGGCTGAATCGTTGCCGCTACCCTGCATTATCCTCTCTACGTTCAGCTTCCCTATCTGTACGGCTATTTTGGACGTTGGGTCAGTAAATAACTTCAGACGGGCGGTGCGTGAAGAGACGTCGGATACCGTTGCGATGATGCTGTTGTCGGCCAAAACGAATTGACCCTTGACCAGCCCGTCTTGTTCTCCGCGGTTAATAGTAAGCTCGCTGTGCAGTCGGTCGATAGAAGCTGTATAGACATCAGCCAGCATCAGCTTTGCACCTTCCAGCGGACCTCTATTACGTAATCCCGAGAGCTGCTCGACCTTTTGCCGTTCTTGTTTTAACTGTGCTTCGAGGTTGGCAATATAATTTTGGTACTGAGTTTCTCTGTTGTTGGCGGGCTCTGTGAACGGCTGTTGTATGCGTGCCGCAAGCGAGATGTTTCTGCCGATACTTAAAGGCCAGTGAAAAATGCGGGCAAAAGCGAACTGAAATTTGTTTGTTAGATTCTGAGGGGCGAGGAGGAAAATAAGCCCGGCTAACATAAACCAGGTAAACAGCATTCCTCTGGAGACTCTGGTTTGCTTCCTTGCCATATTAAGAACATAAGAGCATAAGTGCGTAAGTGCAAAGGTAACTTACGCACTGTCAAATCAGTCCCATCCGTACTCATCGTGGTCCATTGTATCTTTCCACAGCTCCAGATTTTCAAGGTAAACGCTGGTACCACGAGCTACGCAGGTTAGCGGGTCCTCGACTCTTTCGACCTTCAAGCCGGTTGCATTTGCCAGAACCGTATCCATTCCCCGCAGCAACGACCCTCCGCCGCAAAGGTGTACGCCATTGTCAATCAAGTCGGCAGCCAGCTCCGGCTCAGCCTTTTCCAGAGTTCCGGTAACCGTATCTATAATTGCGGCGATGGGGTCACGAAGGGCCTCACGGATTTCCTCACTTGTTATGACGATTTTTCGAGGCAGGCCTGAAATGGTGTCTCTGCCGGCTATTTCCATTGTCAATTCCTCTTCGAGGGGGGCTGCGGAGCCGATTTGTATCTTGACCTTTTCGGCTCTTGATTCTCCGATGAGCAAGTTGTAAGTTTTCTTAAGATGATTGATTACGGCCTCATCCATATCATCCCCGGCGACGCGGATTGATTGGGAGGTAGCGATGTCGGCGAGGCTCATTATAGCGACTTCGGTAGTTCCGCCGCCGATATCGACAATCATCGAAGCGGTAGGCTCGGTGATTGGCAGTCCGGCTCCAATCCCGGCGGCCATTGGCTCATCAACAAGATAGACCTTGCGTGCGCCCGCCCGTTCGGCACTATCTATGACCGCTCGGCGTTCAACAGCAGTGATTCCGCTGGGCACGGCAATTACCACTCGGGGTCTGATCAAGCTGCCCCGCCCGTGCACCTTGCGGATAAAGTAGCCAAGCATTGCCTCGGTGATTTCGAAATCGCTGATTACGCCGTCCTTCAAAGGTCTTATTGCACTGATTGAGCCGGGCGTCTTGCCGAGCATTTCGTGCGCAACCCAACCCACAGCCTCGCCATTGTTGAGAACTATGTTTGTTCCTTTGCGAACTGCAACTACAGAGGGTTCATTGAGGACGATACCCTTGTCGCGGACACAAACCAGGGTAGTGCAGGTACCCAGGTCGATACCCATATCCATACTAAACCAGCCCAAGATTGTGTCCAGCACCACTTTCGACTCCTTTCTAAGTTTTTCCGATTGCCTATTTTTATATAAAAATAGAGCCTCGTCAATAATGAATTGACTACGGTATCCTAAAAATTGTGCCGTACTGAGAATAGCACTTATAGGCGACCAGCACGGCGGCAGCCAGAACCACGCAAACCGCTACGGCAAGAATAACCGTATAGAGGTTGTCGGGTGCTGTTACTTTTCTACCACGACTCTGACCGTCAGGACTCATATCCCAACCTCACATAGTAGTAAGGGTTTTCAAATTACGATTTTCGATTTTCAACCTATAATCGGCTTTCGGCAATCGAAAATCAGCGTTAGCATTCCTACAGGCTGGTGCTTACGCTGTCACCGACTTTTGGCTGCTGCTGCACAAGGTCCAGGATGCCGACCGCCTTTTCAGCATCGACATCTAAAATCAGGATATCACAAATAAACTGGTCACCACGAATAACGTGGAATTTCATACTTTCTTTGACGCCATCTGCTGCACCGATGGATATCTCGGCCATAGAATTTTTCAAGTCCACTGCTGTTACCCGCGCTTTCAACTCGAGGTCTCTGGTGACAGGAGCTACCCGAACTTTGTCCTTTGTTGGCGTAACCGGTGTGGGTGCAGCAACAGTTTTGCCATACTGCCGCAGGACCTGGTCCAACTTGGCCTGCAATTCGGTTCTCTCTTCGAGCAGGCGCCGGGACTTTTCTTCCAGCACCGTTATTATCCCCATTTTCTCAATAAGGGCAGTTGTGGTTTCTTTGTGCTCATTCTGCTCCTTAGTCAATTCAGCCTGAACTCTTTGCAGTTCATCAAGGGTGTTCTTTAATAACTGTCCTTGCTTATCATTGGTCTGGTAAAAATCCTTTGTTATGGCTGTCCAGCTATTTACCTGCTGCAGCAGCATTGCCTTTTCTCTTTCAGTGGCATCAAGTTTAGCTTCTAACTGTGTGATTTGAGTTTGAAGTGAAGCAATCTTGCTGTCCAGTTCTTTCTTCTGCCTGTCCATCTCCTCGATTGTCTTATTTAGCTGGTTCTTGGCATTTTCCTCACTTTTCTTTGCCGCCTGCGCAACGTTATTGAGCTGAGTGTACTTTTCCCTGTAATTATCAGCGGTGGCGACGTAGGTTACGACGATTCCGCAAAGGAAGATAGAGGAAACGGTCAGCAGAACTATTAAGACCTTTGTAAGCGGGCTCAAACCAGGCTCCTTTCAATAATTCTATATTTTCTTTTACAACACCCCTGCCCTTACAAATAAAGCATCATCGACGCAAAAAAGACGCGTTCAGAAAAGGCTCTCTTTTGTGCAAAATCACATTATAAGGACCTAACCCTGATGATGCACCTATTATATTATAATTTTACGCTTAAGGCCTCAAAAGGTCAAGCTATTTTTGAGCAAATACCCTAAATTAAAGCATCCGCCAAAGCGGACCATAAGTCCGCACAGGACGAAGAGCTTATTTTTTTATCCCACCTTGAAGAACGGCCTTGGCGGCGGCGATACGAACAAATTTTGATTCATTTTTCAAAAGCCCGGGCAGAAATTTTGTAAGACGGGCTGTGCCAATTTGGCCTATCGCCATCGCCGTTAGCACATTAGCACGTTCGCGATACCTTTCATCCAGCTCGGCAGTGAGATTTTTCTCGAAAACCTCGAGAACTTCGGGTTCTCCGATGGGGTCTTTAAGCATACCGAGCTGTTCAGCCGCTGCCAGCCGGACATCCAATAATTCATCATCCAGCATAGTAATAAGGGCATTTTTTGCTTCTGCCGTTCCCAGCGAGCCCATTGCCCTGATACCCATAAGTCTGACATCGGCGTAGGCACTTATCAGCATTGCCCAGAGCTTTTGATATATTCGCTCATCGCCGAGGCGGGCTATAGACTCTGCTGCCTGGAATACAACCTTGTCATCGGAAGCTTTGTTCTGCATGGCCCAGTATAAAAGCTTCAAGGCCGTTTTATCGCCGCTCCTGCCCAATAGTAAAGCCGCGTTAGCTCTGACCGTCTGGTTATTGAGGGTTATGGCCTTTCGTAGAACTTCAAGGTATTCGCGCGCCCCGAATCTGGCCATTGTATAGGACGCGGCAATTTTGACATTGTTGTCTTCGTCCTTCAGTAGTTGTCTTA
>Ga0315280_10009237_pt1 | contig 12712 bp, 9 predicted proteins | sample YL17G06_40_MG_FD_203697 | JGI IMG/M metagenome (GOLD analysis project Ga0315280, IMG submission 203697) | Sediment microbial communities from Yellowstone Lake, YNP, Wyoming, USA - YL17G06_40 | ecosystem: Environmental > Aquatic > Freshwater > Lake > Sediment | place: USA: Wyoming | collected... | reverse complement strand
TTATCCAGCCGCCCAGCACGGCATCCTCTCCAATCCTCCGCTTCGTTTCTTCAATAGCGAACGTCCGACCTGAAGCGTTGGGGTCTGGGAAGGGAAACCGCTCAAAATCCTCTGGCGCTGTGAAGATACTGCCAGTTGCAACCCATGCCCTGCCCTTGGCATCATACGACAAGACTCTGCCCCATTCATCAGCCATCGTACCGTCTGGGTTCTTTTTGGGATTCCATCCGTCAGGCGCTGAGAGTTCGACCGGCAACAACTCAAAACCCAGTTTCTGGTAGGCGCGCACGGTCGTGGCGACCATGTCTGCTTCCGCTTGCCTGTCGGAGCTTACTTGTGTCTGAGGGGATGTTTCAGCCGTCAGCTTGGTCCCGGCCAAGTGTTCGAGATGAACAACATCAATTGCCATTTCGGTAATTGGGACTTGGTCCGGTTCTTCATGATCAAAGGTCACCAACACTCTCTCTTTCTTGTTCATCTTGGATCTTCCTGTGAGGTCATTTCGTTAGCGCGCGCTTGGCAGCAGTTACAGCCTCCATTGCGTCCGCGCCATATCCGTCCGCTCCGATTTGTGCGGCGAAATCGGGCGCTATTGGCCTGCCTCCCACGAGAACCCTCACTCTGCTTCGGACTCCCAACTCTGCCAATCGATCCATCACATTTTTCATCGCATCCATCGCAACGGTGAGAAGGCAAGACATGGCAATCATCCCCGGCTTCTCCTTCTGCACGATCTCGACGAACTTCTCTGGCGGGACATCAACGCCGAGATCTTGAATCTCAAAACCAGCTGAGGATAGCATGGTGGAAACTAGATTCTTACCTATGTCATGAAGGTCGCCTTTCACGGTGCCTATGGCAATCCTGGCAAGAAACCGGCCTTCGTCTCTTCGAAGGTATGGCTTCAGCATTGCTGATAGTTCTTGGGCCATTATCCCGCTCATGACCAGTTCGCTTAGGAAGTACTCTCCCTGCTCGTACTTTCTCCCGGCCGTTGAGAGTCCTTTCCTCATGCTTTCGACTATTTGCAGTGGTGAGGTTCCTTCTGCTAATGCGGCCTGAACGCAGCTCTTCATTTGATCGACACCAGAGACCTCAGCGAACATGCGCTCTATGTCTTCGAGAAGACCCATCATGTACGCCTCGACAGTTCTGCGCCGAAGGCCAACTGGTAAAAAGGACTTGCCCTCGGTGAGCACCCGGTCTCTTTGGACAGCGGTGGGGAGAATGGTGCATGTGAAATGCTTATCGTGAAACGAGTTTCATGGGACATATTCTTCCACGATCTCGCTGACTGTTCGGACTTTTCCTATGTCTCCGTTGGGGGGGAGCATGTCTGAGATACCTAGGATTATGTTGGGAGAGAAGATGGACAAGATCTTGTTCGTTAAGTCGATCAGCTCTCGCGTACTCACTAGGCTCAGGAAGTAGGTTGCTGGAATCCCATCGAACAGAACCATGCCTCTCATAGCCTCATACAGTTCTTCCACCGTGATGTTGCCCATGGGTGACGGAGGCACGCATTCCAAAGCATCAAGTCCTGTGTCCCGCGCATAACGTATCAGCGCCTTGACTTTCCCGTCCCAGTGTGAGACGCAGATCTTGCCCCCATCATGAAGTTCAGCAGTACTTGCCCTGTACCAAGGGAGCATGTACTTCTCAAAAAGGGCTGGTGAGATCAGATCCTGATCGATATTGTCTGCGAAGTTCACGAACTTGAACGGAGTGCGCTTGATTAGTTTGATCCTACGACTGTCATTTTCTTGGATTGCCCGGATAAGTTCGTTCATCTCTCTTGGATGCTTCCACAGTAAGATCACTGTCTTCTCTAGTCCCATTAGTTCCACAGTCAGTCTCTGAATGGATCCCCAAGGGAGGTTTACGATTGGTTCCGATCTGTCTCCGATCTCCTTGGAGACTCTGTCGTAGAGTTTCTTGTCGAATTCGAAACTCTGTCTTTCAAGGACATAGGCCAAGGTCCGGAAGTCCTCCAATCCTTTGAGTAAGTATTCTGTGTGATAGGTTGTCGTGCCGTGAACCGTCCTTGTCTGGACTTCTCTCAACTTCCCGATCGGCGTGACATAAGTGGTGATGATCTTCGTTTCGTCCTCAACGACTCTCATGTCAACGCCGTCGCCTTGGATCACCTTGATTGTCGGATCGAAGAAACGATACGTGCGTGGTGAAGCTCGGAGGTCATCGTAGATTTGCAGCAATTCCTTACCCTTGTATTCGGTGGGCAGAGTCCCAAGCTTCTTGTTGACGTCATACCAATGGTCGATGCGTGGCTGCCAAACGATCCTGTCGCTTCTCTTGCCCTCGAAGACTGCTAGTATTCGGTCGAGCGGTCTCAATCGAGAGCACTACCGTTCGGATTGAATCCATCGAGCTATCAACCTTTCAGACCTGCCCGACAGACACGCAAAGAGGTAGACTCTGCTGGTGGCGCACCTCCAATCGGAGAGACAAGGAAAGGCCCAAACGAAGCCTCTCAAGCGCTGAGCGTCCAGCATATATCGATTTTCGACATATTGCCACTTATTGAAAGCCCGAAACACCGAAAACCACTCCTCGTTAAGGATGATATGTTATGGCAAAAGAATCTGGAAAGAAACCTACGACCTTTCTCCGCGACGCCACGGGACTGGTTCGTGAGGTTGGCTTCTGGGACGCAGTGGTCTACAATATCCTACCTCTAGCACCCGGTGTGTGTCTAGCTTGGTACGTATTCTGGATTCCAGGAACTTTCCCTGGAGCCAGTCTCGTCTGGGCGATGGTTGCGGCATGCTTCTTCGCGCTATTCATCGCGAGCTCATTCGGGCTTCTGTCGATGGCTATGCCTCGTACAGCCGCTGACTACGTGGCAATGAGCCGTGTGCTCCATCCCGCTGTGGCTTTGGGCTCAAGTCTCGTTCTCACCTTCAGCAGCTTGCTCTCCGCTGGCTATTGGACACTTGCTTGGACAACTGCTGCAATTACTCCGGCGCTTTCTGTTGTTGGCGCTACGACCGGAAACCTAGCGCTAGTTGAGTTGGCGGGTTTGCTTGCCGTTCCGCCGTGGAACTTTCTGATTGGATTGCTCGGCATCGCTCTCTCCTGCGTCATGATCGCATTGGGTATGCGCAGACTGATGCTCTTCCAGAACATCCTATTCATCGTCGCCATGATCGGTCTGGTGGCGATGGGGGTGATACTCCTGGTCACCCCTCAGGCCGGTTTCATAGCCCGATTCAACGCTTTCGCCCAACCCTTCACGGGACAAGCGGATTCATATCACTTCTACATCCAGGAAGCCGCAGCCCAAGGGCTGGAGTACAGAGGCAGCTACGATCTGGGAGCAACAATACCAATCATTCCGGCAATCATGGCGTTCGGCATGTGGACTTGGTGGTCGGTCGCCTTTTCAGGCGAGATCAAAGGTGCTGCGACTCGACGCCAGTGGTACTCTACGCTGTGGGCAGCGGTGATTCAGTACGCCATACTGATCGTCATGGTTCTGCTTATCTTCAACACCATCGGTGAGCAGTTCATCTCTTCCGCTAACTACCTCTCCGCCGTTGCCCCCGACAAGTATGGCTTGCCTGTCAGCCCGATGCTACCGCTGCTGGCGGGTCTCATCCCAGGAGGCTTAGCCATACCTTGGTTCATCGCGATAACGTTCATCGCTTGGACTCCACTGGTCCACTTCATACAGATAGTTCAGCCAATCAAGGCCATCTTCGCTTGGTCCTTTGACCGTGTCATTCCAGAGAAGATCTCCGAAGTGAATGAGCGCACGCACTCGCCGCTCATCGCCATCGTCATCTGCGGAATAGTCAGCGTAGCGTTCTTTGTGTGGTCGGTCTGGGGAGCAGGCTTCTTCGAACTCCTAATCCTAGCTGGACTTGCTGGCGCCGTTGTGATGTTCCTAATGGGCCTCACAGCAATAATCTTCCCATACACCAAGCCAGAGCTATACAAGAGCTCCCCCGCCAAGATAGAAGTGGCTGGCATCCCGCTCTGCACCATTGCTGGCATCATCACAGTAGTCGGCGAGTTGTTCGTCGCTTACATCTACGTCACTGACTCCAGGCTCGGAATGACCAAGCCGATTCAAGGTCTCGCACTAACATTCGGAATACTACTGGCAGGCATAATCGGGTACTACATCAGTCGCGCCATCCGTGCTAGACAAGGCATCGACCTAGACTACCTGTTCAAAGAAATCCCACCAGAATAGGCATAGAATCCTCCCAGGTCACACTGGGGCCTGGGATCCTCTCTTTCTTCAAGCGCCTCTGATACTCAGCGGAGCCACCGCAGAGTATCCGCATGATCCGCGATTATTGCATCGCCCGATCGTTTGCTAGGAGCGGGTCACACTTGGAAACCAGGTGCGGGGTTGACTATGACCGATAGGCCTCCGTCGGCTACCAAGCATTCTCCAGTAACAAATGACGATTCATCGCTGGCCAGAAACAAGGCACAGTAGGCTATCTCCATTGGTGTGCCCATACGCCCCAGCGCATGCAATGCCCCAGCTTTTCGCTTTCCGGCTGCTGGATCTGGCAACGAATTGAAGTACTCATCGCCTAGGGGGGTGTCAATATAGCCAGGGCAGATCGCATTGACACGTATGCGATCCGGACCGTAGTCCAAGGCCATCGATCTGGTCATCGCATTGATCGCGCCCTTCGCGGCACAATAGGCGCCGAGGTCAGGTTCGGCCACAATGGCGTTGGCAGATGAGCACATGATAATGCTCCCTCCGCCTTGCTTCTTCATTTGGGGAACGACGTGTTTGCTGCACCAGAATACGCCCTTTAGGTCCACATCCATCACTCGGTCCCACTCGTCGTTCGTGGTCTCATGCAGCTTCTTAGACAACATCGTCCCGGCGTTGTTGAAGAGGACATCCGCTCTCCCATAGGTCCTCACGGTCGTCTGCACCATCCGTTTCACTTGACTTTCATTGGACACGTCAGCTCGGACAAAGATTGCCTCCCCACCTTCACGTCGGATTCGTCTAACGACGTTCTCTCCCTCTTTCTGGCGACGGCCAACCACCACTACCTTGGCTCCTTCCCGTGCGAAGAGTGCCGCCGTGGCCTCGCCAATCCCTGAAGTCGAGCCAGTTACAATTGCCACTTTGTCCTTGAGGCGCATATTCACTTCCTCACCAAGTTGTTCTCGGGCAATCGGCATTCATTTTGAGTATTATCTCTTTTGCGCCCAGATCCTTTGATCGACCATACTTGGCTATCGATAGGCAGAAGAACGAACTTGAATGCCCGCTGCTGGAAAAACAGCCACCTTAGGCCTGCTCGCGTTCGTTGAAGCGGCAACAGCCTCAATTGTCTCGCCCCATGTCTTGGTCCAGATCAAGTGTTCGGGGTGCGCGATTTCGAGCAGGGGGTCTCTTTCCTTGTAACGCGAGTGGACGATCACCGTCATCTTCTTGGAGTACGAAGGTGAACGGGACCATAAATTGCCCCCGAGGTTCTTACCGAATTTTCCGTACAAGTAGTGTGCGTTTTGGCCTTCTGGTGAGTCGACGATCAACACGACCGTGCCCCCGTCTCGAACCGCATGCGCTGCAATGCCCATAGCCGCGACAGCTTGATTCTCCTTCAGGTACGCATTCGCTATGACTACATCAGCATCAGCCGGGGAATCGGTCAAATACGTTCTCTTTCCCACTTCCACGCCTCTCTTCCATGCTTCATAAGGTTCCCCAGCGAAGACCCCGGAGATCTCTCCGCGCTCGTTGATGATCACATCTATCTTGAAATCTAGGCCCGCCATCCTCGCTGCTTCATCAATATCGGCACGTGAAGCGTTGTTCTCAACAGGTCCGAATCCGGTGGACGAGACGTGCCCAAAGCATTCTCCGCCGATATTGCAGTGATTATGACAGATGCTCTCGATTGAAGCGACTCCGGGAAGGATGATTTTTCCTCCGCCACTGAACCCTGCCATTGAATGTGGGATTATGCATCCAATTCCGATCTTCAGGTCACATGTCATTACCTCGCTGTTGATTTGAACGGGTGTCCCTCTCATGGTAGTTCCAATGTCTCGCAAATTGCCGAATGGGGTGTGATTGTAGATCGGAAATCTCTCAACAGCCTCTTCTCCGAGTTTCTTCACAAAATCCGCACGATTGTTGGCACAGTGCGCTCCCAATGCGGCGACAAATCTCACATGCTCGTCGGAAATCCCTGCGCGGGCAAGTTCACTGAGCAAATGAGGAACGATTCTGGAGCATTGTGTCGGCCTGGTCAAGTCATCGAACATCACTACGGCCTCTGTCCTCTTTGAGGCTAGAGTGCGCAGGGACTCCGAATGGATAGGCTCAGCCAGTCTAGTTCGAATCTGGAGGTCACCAAGTCTCGGCGCATTCCATCCATTCATGTGACATGTCCGGACGTTCCATCTATCAGGGAACTTCAGAGCCAGAGTGCTCTTCCCGTGCCAATACTGTGTGGGGATTCTGATCGTCTTCAAGAGGCGGGCCCTCGAACTTGGCTTTCCTTTTCTCCTCAGTACTAAGAAGTCTTTGTGGTGGTCAGGGAGATGCTCCTCGGCAGCTACTTCAAGACCCCTCGACTTTTCCGTCGGGTCTGATCCGATTCACTTGAGTCAGGTCCTTGTACCCAACGAGACGAGTCTCACAAGTTAGATTCTCGCCGGCGTTGAGGCTGTAGTACTTACCCTGCTTGATCGCATCTTCCAGTTTACTCGGGTATCCGGTCCAAGCCTCTACTGCGGCGCAGTATAGACCACGCCATCCACCGTAGACCATCCATAGCCAAATGCATCTGAAGATTTCTTTGGGAAAGGCCATGCCAAAGCCGACTTTTTCTGAAGTATCAGTGACCGCAAGCCAGCCTTCGGCGAAGTCAGTTGCGTAGTGCAAGTCCCAGGTCTGTGATTCCGGAGGGGCAACGGCCCGCACGTCCACAGTCCCTCCTCCAGTATTCACGTAGGGCCACTGATACGAATCCCCAGGTGCGCCCAGACGATTGCCTGGAAATGATGTGTCAATTATGACTTTCGACTTGGGAATATCGATTCTAGATGACAGATTGATGGCAAGCGCGGGGTGGATCCCCCACAAGAACTGGAAGTCAGAGTAACCGAGATTCGTGATCTTGTGACGCATCTCGAGAACAGATCTCTGATCTCTCAACGTCATCCAACGTTCAACAAGCAAAGGCGCTATGATCGTGGGCCGCCACAGATGGACAGTCACTTCTTCGGGACTGTTCTTCTGTATCTCAAAATCCCAGGCTAGAGGCCAGGTTTCCCCCATGTATGGATATTCTTCGCCTCGATACGTTGAAGGCGCGCCGGTGGGGATGCATTCATCGATTCCGCCGTGCCACCAGTTATCCATGTTTACGCCGTAGACGGGGGTCCGAATCTCGACACGCGGATTATGATACAGCAAGTCGCGGCGTAAGCTTTTCAGCGTAAACTCGAGAACCTTGGCGCCATAGTCTGGCAGCACCGTGGTGCGGAGATCCTCGTTCTCAAGAACCAGACTTCGCATTCCCCTGTACGTCCAGTCTGTGGAAATTCTCGCGCCCAAACTCAAACCCTTCTCGTGCTTCGCTTCTAGACTGTGATCATCGGGAATATCTGGTTTCTCCAGTACTGCCACGAAAGCAATATGGCCATCACCGCCCGCTTCGTCATGAGACTTAGGACATCATCGCTAGGAACCGGTACGCGCTCCAAGTTGATCGCTGATTCGTGGTGTGGCCAATCACCAACAATATCTTCGCGTTCTCTCATCATGATGAGAGGACGAGAAATGTCAATCCCCGTCGTTGATCCAAGTAACGTCGGCATCATGTTGGTTGATGCGCAGCCGTTCTTCTGGGAGTGTATGCACGGAGCACAGGAGCCTGTGCTTGTGCGCATTCAGCGCCTGCTGATGCTAGCCGATTGGCTTAGGATACCCTTCATCGCAACTTACGAGGATCCTGTTGAAACCAAGGGCTGGCTCCCGGAACGCCTTGAGGGAGTCTTCCCCTCACATGGAGAACGATTTGTCAAGAAGACATTCAACTGCTGTGCCGACGCATCGATCCACGAAGCAATTGCGCGATCGCAGGTCAGGCAGGTTGCGGTAGCGGGTGCAGAGACTGACGTGTGCATCTTGCAGTCGTGCCTCGGCCTGCTTGGTATGCGGCTGCAGGTTTTCCTCCTAGAAGATTGCATTTTCACATCGGAGCATCACGCTCGGCCTGCTCTAGAGCGCATGTATCATGCCGGAGTGGTTCCCTGTACGCTCAAGACTTTCTTCTACGAGCTGATGCGTATGATAGACAAGGGAGAATTACCCGCCAAATGGAAGGCCAGAGCAGACTCGTTTGCAGGGCACTTTCAACTAGAATCGCTCCCGCCATTCGAGCCTGCGACTTAGGAATCGGTCATTTGAATCAGCTTCCCGGCAGGCCGGGGGAGCTGAACTAGAGCTAGGCGGGGCCGACTTCATTCCGTTTGGGAGTTCGATGGTGTTGTGGCTCCTGTGTCCTGTCGGTTAGTTCTTGCCCTCGGACCAGAGATGCCACTGTACCAACCGCACTTATGCCTGCGGCGATCAGGAACACGTTGCTCATTCCAGTGACGAAGTCCTCTCCTGCAATAGTGCTCTGTGCAGTCAGACCGGTGAAGAGCTGAAGCATCACCTGCGGAGGCAATGACGTAGCAATAACAGCGCCTGCCATGGCGAGCCCAATTGACTGCCCAGTGGCACGCATCGTGCTGAGAGTTCCCGAGGCCACGCCAAGCTTGCTTCCATCTACTGAGCTCATAACGGCGCGCGTATTCGGCGAGGAGAACAAACCGAAACCAATTCCTAGCAGGGTCAGCCTCAAGACAATATCACTAATGGGAGATGCCATCGTCAGTTGCGACAGCAGGAGCAGTCCCACTGTTACGATGACCATGCCTGCGGTGCTTAGTGATCTCGAGCCGAACTTGTCTGCTAGCCAACCACTAAGCGGGGAAAGAAGTGCCATCGCAACAGACATTGCGATCAGAAATATCCCAGCGTTTTCGGGTTGAAGTCCTAAGACATCCTGCAGGTAAATCGAAATCATGAAGGTCACCCCACTAATGGCAATGTAGTTGAGAAGCGCCGCAAGGTTGGCGGCAGCAAACAGACGATTCTTCGTGAAGAGCGAAAGGTCGAAGGTAGGGTGTCGAGCCCGTCTGCCCTCCACATAGATGAATAGGAGAAACGCGGTCACGGCGAGGATCAGAAGAAACAGAATTGGGATCGAGTTCCAGCCGTAGCCGCTTCCGAGCGTCAAAGCGACCAGGAACGAAGCCAACGCTACTGAGAGTGTCACAGCTCCGGCGAAATCGAATCTCTCGCCTATCGAAGAGACTCGTTTCTCTTTGAGCCTAATTGCGGCTAGGCTGACAACGAGGATTCCAATAGGGACGTTGACGTAGAAGATAGATCTCCAGCCGAAGCTTTGGACCAGTATACCGCCGATTACTGGGCCAGTCATAAGCCCGGCATAGACCGCCATCGCATTGATGCCCAACGCTTTGCCTCGCTCCCAACTTTGGAACGACTCAGTCACGATTGCTGGGCTGTTGGCCGCGATGAACGCTGCGCCGATGCCTTGCGCTGCTCGGAAAACAATGAGCTGAAGTCCCGTCGCAGAGGCTCCACAGAGAACCGATCCGGCAGTGAATATGATGAAGCCCAGGATGTAGATGCGCTTTCTTCCTCTGAGATCAGCGAGCCTTCCCGCGTTGATAAGAAGCACCGTCAAGACGAGCAGGTAGGCCAGAGATATCCAGACGACCGTCTCGAGTCCTATCATCATCGAAGATGCAATCGCCGGGATTGCTATCGTAACGATGCTGCCGTCGAGGGGTGCCATGAAAGCGCCTAAGGTTGTTACTATGAGAACCGTCCACTTGTACCCTGATCCCGTTTCGGGTCTCTGGGTTGCTAGGGTCATGCCTCTCATCATTCGAACCGTCGGAACACGCCGGTCGGTCTGAGCGACGATGCCGTTCCAAGAGTTAAATTGTCTGATAAACACTCTTGCCTGTCGTTGGAAGGTTCGTTTTGGATATCAACATGATGCGCAAGGAGTTCCCTGTCACCAGCAAATACGCATACTTCGACCATGCAGCCGTTGGACCGCTTCCCACAAGAACTCTCCAAGCCGCCAACCATGTCACCGAAGAGAAGTGCGAGGGAGATCTTCACTGGGGATCTTGGGAGGACACAGCCGAGGAAGCAAGAAAGTCGATCGCAGCTCTCATTGGAGCGAGCGCTGACGAAATAGCCCTGGTCCACAGCACCTCTGAAGGCGTATCGATAGTCGCTAACGGGTTATCATACGAAGAAGGGTCGAACATAGTCACATGCGACATGGAGTTCCCATCGAATCTCTTTCCATGGCAAGCGCTCGCGAAGCGTCAAGGTTTGGAGTTGAGAGTGGTTAGAAACCGCGAGGGTCTTCTACGGATGGAGGATTTTGTTCAGGCAATCGATGAAAAGACTCGAATCGTGGCTGTTTCTCACGTGCAGTACATGAACGGATTCAGAATCGACTTGAAAGAGCTCTCAAAGATCGCTCACGATAACGATGCCTACCTCGCTACTGATTCAGTTCAGGCAGTCGGGGAAATGCCTGTCAACGTGCTTGAGCTGGGAGTTGACTTCCTTGCCACAAGCGGGTACAAGTGGCTACTCTCGCCGGTCTCAACAGGTTTCCTGTATGTCAGACAAGAGCTGTTTGAGGAGCTCTGGCCTACGATTGTGGGCTACCGCTCCGACGAAAACCCAATGCAGTTCAACTTCAGAGAGTTCCAACCAGCGCATACCGCTCGCAGATATGAAGCTGGGCAGTTGAACTTCCCGGGTTTCGCAGGAATGAAAGAATCCACTATGCTACTTCAAGAGGTCGGCGTCGGCACGATTCAAACTAGGGTTCTCTCTCTCATTAACCGTTTGATCGATGGGCTGAAGCGAAACACGAAGATGCAGGTCAGGAGCTGCTTGGACGACGCGCATAGGTCCGGAATTGTGAACTTGGCATGCCCTGAGCCTGAATCTGTAGCCGAACGGCTCCTGCAACGTGGAATCGTCGTCTCGGTAAGAGGTGGCGGATTGAGAATCTCTCCGCACTTCTACAATACGGAGGACGAAATCGACAAGCTCGTCTCAGAGCTTAACGCTGTGTAGGGCGGAACGTGTCGGACGCAATCTCATTTCCATATTGTCGCATTCACGCAGCTTTCGCTATCTCATCGAGAGCTTCAGGGTTGTCCAGCGTAGAAAGATCTCCCAGCTCAGTCTTGCCGAGGGCTCTGGACCTGATCAGTCTTCTCACAACTTTGCCTGAACGTGTCTTGGGAAGTTGTCGAACGAACCGCACATCTCTTGGTCTGAAAGTTTTGCCCATCACGCCTGCCACCTGGTCCTTGAGCGCTTCCCGGACACTCTCGCTCGCTTCGACGTTAGGTTTGAGAACCACGAAACAGGTGACTTCTTCGCCTTTCACCTCATCAGGGACGCCGATAGCGGCGGCTTCGGATACGCTCGGGTGTTCCATGAGTGCAGACTCAACTTCTGCTGGCCCGACACGCCGGCCCGAAACTTTGATCGTGTCATCTGCCCTGCCGAGCACGAACCAGAATCCATCACTGTCCACAAGCGCCCAGTCAGCGTGATACCAAACATTCGGCCATCGAGACCAGTAGGTCTCTATGTATCTCTGCGGGTCGTTCCAGAATCCCTTGGTCATCGACGGACACGGCTTCTTCATCACGAGGTAGCCGACCTCTCCGCGCACTGATTCTCCCTTCTCATTGAAGACGTCCACATCCATTCCCAAGCCCGGTCCTCCCACGGTGCAGGGTTTGAGAGGTGAGAGCGGAGACGGCGTGAGGTGAGGTGCAATGAGTTCCGTGCCACCTGATATGTTGATGATTGGGCATCTTGACCCGCCTATTTTCTCGAAGAACCAGGTCCAGGATTCCGGATCCCAGGGTTCGCCTGTGGAGCCCAGTATCCTCAGGCTTGAGAGATCGTGACCAGCCAGATGTTGATCTCCATACTTCATCAGCAATCTGACGAGAGTTGGAGAGATCCCGAAGGTCGTTACCTTGAAGTCTTCAACGATCTTCCACAACCTGTCGGGACGCGGGTAATCGAAGGCACCCTCAAAGAGGACCACGGTGCTTGCGAGATTCAACGCACCGATGAGCATCCAGGGGCCCATCATCCAGCCAATGTCGGTGACCCAGAAGAAAATGTCGTTGTCTTTCGTATCGAAATGATATCCCGCATCTTTCGTGCATTCAATCAGTGGTCCCACGTGAGTATGGACAGTTCCTTTCGGCTTGCCAGTCGTTCCTGAACTGTAGAGAACCAGTGAGACGTCCTCAGAGTCCAGATGGATTGTTGTGCATTCCTTAGACTGATCTTTGACCAGGTCGTCCCACCAAATGTCTCGAGCACTTGACCAAGGTATCTCTATGCCCAGTCTCTCGGTGACAACGACGTGTTTTATGCTCTTGACAAGATCGGCGGCGGCATCCGCTTCCTTCTTGACGTGAAGACCCTTGCCTTTCCTGAGCGTGCCATCTGCCGTCACGAGGAGCTTTGCCTGAACGTCATTGAGTCTCGACGCAACAGCAGAGGCTCCAAACCCGGAGAATATCGGCACACATATCGCTCCGAGCTTGA
>Ga0315280_10009235_pt1 | contig 12715 bp, 14 predicted proteins | sample YL17G06_40_MG_FD_203697 | JGI IMG/M metagenome (GOLD analysis project Ga0315280, IMG submission 203697) | Sediment microbial communities from Yellowstone Lake, YNP, Wyoming, USA - YL17G06_40 | ecosystem: Environmental > Aquatic > Freshwater > Lake > Sediment | place: USA: Wyoming | collected... | reverse complement strand
CTACTGCTTCTTGGGGTTTTTCTTTGGCGGTGTCAGGAATGATGATTCCGCCTTTTTTGACTTCTTGTTCTTCTAACCTTTTGAGAAGAACTCTGTCATACAAGGGTGTAACCTTCATTTAAACCTCCTTTTAAATTTTTTAGCAAGCATTGTTTGAGAGTGCTAATTTTAAATAATAAAACCCCTTTTGTCAAGAGAAAAAAGCCAAAAATTAGCACTCTTCGAGTCAGAGTGCTAAAAAAGTCTTTTTATCTTCAGGGCTTTGGCCCGGCTGTGGAGGGTGTTGCGGTGGACACCCATGGCTTGAGCCATTTTTGATTTGTTTCCCCGGCATCTTTTTGAAACGGTCTCAATAAAAATCTTTTCAAATTCATTCATGGCATCCTTGAACTGGACTTCTTTCTCCACCATTTCCCTGATAATCAGTTCGAGCTTTTGATGAATGGTCAACTCGCTAAACTTTTTCTCCATGTTTCCTCGTCCTTTCGATGATCTCCATGTAAGTTTCTTTGAATTTCTCCTTCAGCTCTGTCGGGATGACCTGGACCATACCTTTAGTCAGCCAATAGCAGTAGGGCGCAATAGAGGATTTCATCAAGGCCTCTTTGCTCACCGGAAAAACAAGCATGCCGATGACTATCACGCCGCAAATCAGGATCCCCTTGCCAAGGCCCAAAACTGCGCCGAGAAAATGATCAAAAAATTTGAGCGGCCCGACCATCAGTTTTGACACCAGGAAGCCAACAAGCGAGCCGACGGCCAAAACGACCAAAAAGACGATCAGAAAAGCCACCAGATGAGACCACTGTTCTGAAACAAACGCCCGGATGAGAAGACGAGAAACATGATGATAATACATCGCCGCAAGGATGAGGCCAACCACCACAGCAACGATACCGACGATCTGTTTAACAAACCCCTTGATCAAGCCCAGGATGAAGCTCAAGAGCAATATTATCAATAAAACGATATCCAGCCAATTGGAAATCATTTAATGTCTCCTCTTTTTAAGTTCTTCCACCATGCGGTAATTCCCTTCTTTGATGAAACCGAAAGGAACATGAGGCTTGATGCGGCCGTGAAAATCCGAGCCGGCCGTAGCGACTAAATCCAACTCCTCGGCCAGAGCTTTATAGGCGCCGGTCTCGGCAGAATCATGATAGGAGGAAAAAACTTCAAGCCCAACAAGCCCTTTTTCCTTGAGAGTCGAGAGGTCTTTCTTGGTAGCCTGCTCGAAATAGGCACCCGGATGAGCGAGCACCGGCGCCGCTCCGTCCTTGGAAACAATCCCGAGGATATCGACAAGGTTCACCGTCCTCTTGGGGACAAAGGCGGGCCCATTTTCCATAAAATAATCTTTGTAAAAAAGGTAAGGCGCCAAGAGGAGGTTTTGGCCCTGATAATATTTTTCCAGGGCAGGGCTCTTTTCTTTCCTGCCCTTAGCGATCAAAATCTGGGCAATGGTCACACCAAGAGGCGGGGTCGACTTCGATTTTTGATGCACTTCTTCCCAGCTGATATCAAACCCTAAGTTTTGGAGCTTGACGATGCGCTCTTTGGCTTCTTCCAGGCGAGCTTGGAAAACTTTATTCAATATCCTTTTCAAAGCCCTGCTCTCCCAATGGACAAAGGGCAGAAGCAGATGGAATTCCCGGCCCTCAAAAAGAGTCGTCAGCTCGACGCTGGGGATGAGCTCCACGCCCATTTTTTGACTTTCCTCCAGGGCCTCCGGATAAGCCTCCACGGTATCATGATCGGAGATGGAGATCGCCCGAAACGCATTATCCTTCGCCAGTCGGAGAAGATGAAAAGGCGTGAGATCTCCATCGCTCGACTTCGACGAATGAATGTGGAGGTCAACCCGTTCGTCTGTCACAATTCCTTCCTTCCTGTCAAAAGAGAAAAAATTTCAAAATATCTCTTGGCGGTCTGTTCGATGATGGAATCCGGAAGCGCGGGAGGCGCCGATTTTTTATCCCAGGTGGTACTCTCCAGGTAGTCCCGGACAAACTGTTTGTCCAAGCTCGGCTGGGACTTGCCTGGAGCATAGCTCGTGAGCGGCCAGAACCTGGAGGAATCAGGGGTAAAGATTTCATCAACCAGAATGACCTCATCCCTGTCCAGCCCGAATTCAAATTTCGTATCGGCAATGATAATCCCCTTGGAGAGAGCGTGGAGGGAAGCTCTCTGGTAGAGCTTCAGGCTGATTTTTCTAATTTTTTGGGCCAGTTCGTTGCCGATGATTTTCCCCATTTCTTTAAAGGAGATATTCACATCATGCCCTTCCTCCGCTTTGGTAGCGGGTGTGAAGATGGGATTGGGCAGCTGTTGGGATTCCGTGAGGTCTGGCGGAAGCTTGACGCCGCTGATTTTTCCTGTGGCCCTGTATTCTTTCCAACCCGACCCGGCCAGATACCCCCGGACCACGCACTCCACCGTAACGACCTGCGTCTTTTTGACAAGCATGGACCTTTTTTCCAGGATGTTTTTGTATTTAGAGAGAAGCGGCGGATAGTCTTGGACCTCGGTGACCAGCACATGATTGGCACAGATGTAGGAAGTGAAATCAAACCAGAATTTGGAAAGCTGGGTCAGGATTTTTCCCTTGTTAGGGATCAACGCGGGCAAGACAAAATCAAAAGCCGAAATCCGGTCTGTGGCAACGATTAGGAGCTTGTCGTCCATTTCGTAGACGTCACGGACTTTTCCTTTCTTGTGGAGCCGCAGCTCCGGGATAACAATTTCGGAAAGGATTTTTTCCATGGTAGGTAAAGGATAAGAAAAAACAAATGAAAAAGCAAATCGGCTCGGGCTTGGAAAAAAATCCTACCAAAATTTTCAGGCTAAATCTCTCAATGGTCGCTTCATCCCTTGACCAAGCTCTCTTTGGGCGAATAAGGACTCCCCAGTCATCGCAGAAATGGTGGCGCTTCCATGCGTGGGCTGGAAGGGACCCCGGCTATGGCGACATCCCGATGAAGCTCAGCATCCGGCCGGTTTTATTTTTGTCGCGGCGAAAGGAAAGGTAGTTTTTGGCGCAATGGGTGCAGATATCCACGACGAAGATATTTTCTTCCCTGACCCCCAGCCCGAGGAGTTGAATACGGTTAGCCTTCCTCAGATCTAAAAGGTGTTTTCCCCGCCGGCCGGAAGCGGGACGAAAGAAAGAATCGGGAAACCCTGCCGCGGCAAAACTCCCGTGCACATCCTCCCCGACCTCATAGCAACCACCTCCGATGCAAGGGCCGAACGCAGCCCGGAGCGCTCGAGGATCAGAACCATAATGGCCCTTCATCCCCAGGACGACTTTCTCTAAAACTCTCTGGAGTGTTCCTTTCCAGCCGCAATGCACAGCCGCAACAACACGATTGGCTTCGTCAACGAGGAGGATGGGGAGGCAATCCGCCGTTTTGATGACCAGGAAAAGGCATGGAAGGTCGGTGACCAGGGCATCTCCCCGCAGATTTTTCTCGGGAGCTTTATGGATAAAATAGACGACATCAGAGTGGATTTGATCAAGAAAAAGAAACTTGAATCCCTTCCAGTCTTTCCTTTTCGCGAAATCTGCCTCTTTCCAGTGGGCGTTTCCAAACCCATGATAGAGAAAAGGGATGCGCGCGAGCTCCGGGATCGTAATCAATCGTTTTGGGAACACTATTGTTTCAGCGATCCAACACTTAATTCTGCAAATACAAGATTATCGGCTGATTATATCATCATTTTCTTCTCGATAGAATATTTCTACGCTCGCGGCGACTTCGTCGGATTGCCACGCCCCCTTCCGGGACTCGCAATGACACGCAAGTCAACGGCTTCTGTTTCTATCAATTTCGGGCTGTTTCTGTTTTTTGGCAGACGTCCGTTTTATTGTTATAATGTTTGCCTGAAACCTGCGAGAAACCAAGAAACTCCAATGAAGTCCCTGGATTTTGAGCCCGCTTACCTGCGCACTTTCCGCGAAGGGCTCTTCCCAGAAAAAATAGAGAAAGCCTTTAAGATTCTCGAAAGCTGCACCATCTGCCCCCGCAATTGTCACGTCAACAGGCTCAAAGGGGAAAAGGGGGTCTGCAAAGCGGGCCATCTCCCCGAGGTCTCCTCCTACTCTCCTCATTTCGGCGAAGAAAGGCCTCTCGTCGGCCTTCACGGCTCGGGGACCATTTTTCTCACCCATTGCAACCTTCGGTGTGTTTTTTGCCAAAACTACTCCATCAGTCATCTGGGCGAGGGCCAGGAAGTCTCCTTTGAGAGACTATCCCGGATGATGGTGGAGCTCCAGAAGATCGGCTGTCACAACATCAATTTTGTCACTCCGACTCATTATGTTCCCCAGATTCTTAAAGCGCTCCCCGAGGCCATCGAGATGGGGCTCCGTGTTCCGCTACTGTATAACACAGGCGGATATGATTCCATCGCCACACTCAAGCTTCTGGACGGAGTTTTTGACATCTTCATGCCTGATTTCAAATTCGCTTCTTCTGAATCGGCGAAGGAATTCTCGAAAGCCGCCGACTATCCTGAAGTCGCCCGGCAGGCCATCAAGGAGATGCACCGCCAGGCCGGAGACCTCATCATCGAGAAGAACGGAATAGCCCAGCGCGGATTGCTTGTCAGGCATCTCGTGCTCCCTTCAGGTTTAGCCGGCACCCGAGAAGTCATGCGCTTTCTCGCCACCGAAATTTCTAAAAACACCTACATCAATATCATGGATCAGTATTATCCGCACGGGGATATTCCAGGTCGTTCTCCCTTAGGCCGAAGGATCAGTGCCGAAGAATTCGAGGAAGCGCTCAGGATGGCCAAAGAAGAGGGGCTCACGAGGCTGGACAAGCGGGAAAGACACCGCCTGATCTGGTTATAGAAAGGAAAGATAGCATGGAGCTCGTAATGTTTCCGAATAAAAGAGAAGCTTTGACTTCAGAAAAAACGCGAATAAAATAAGGGAGGATATGACTCCATGAAAACAGTGTTTTCTCTTTTCATTTTTTTTACGGTCTTCAGCATGGTCCTCGCCTCTTCCGCTGAAAGGCCCCGCTTGAGGGAGTTCGGGATCAAGACGGGCGTGCTTTCGCCAGGCCCCTTCAATTCCATCACCGACGTCGCCGGAGTCAAAGTCGGCCATGTCACTCTCATCCAGGGAAATGATATCCGCACCGGCGTAACCGCTATCCTTCCGCACGAAGGGAATATCTTCCAGGAAAAAGTTCCCGCTGCTATCGCGGTGGCCAACGGGTTCGGGAAATTGATGGGCTCCACCCAGGTCGAAGAGCTGGGAAATATCGAAACTCCTATCATCCTGACCAATACTCTTTCCGTCCCCACTGCAGCTGAAGCTCTGATCGAGTACATCCTGACGCTTCCCGGGAATGAGGGCGTCGAATCCGTAAACGCTGTCGTCGGAGAGACCAACGATGGCTATCTTAACAATATCCGCCAACGGATCGTGAAGAAAGAGCATGTCCTTGAGGCCATCCGAAAAGCGGCCGGCGGTCCTGTGGAAGAGGGCTGCGTCGGCGCCGGCACAGGGACGATGTGCTACGATTTCAAAGGCGGGATCGGCACCTCATCCCGCCAGCTCTCCGCTTCTCGCGGCGGCTATACCGTTGGAGCCTTAGTCCAGACCAATCACGGCGGAATCCTTCAGATCAACGGCTATCCCGTGGGAGTGCGCTTAGGAAATTACTATATGAAAAAGGAGACCGAGGCAGGAAGTGAAGGATCCTGCATGATCGTCGTCGCCACCGACGCACCCCTGGACAGCCGGAACCTGAAGAGGCTGGCGAAGCGCGCCCTGCTCGGCATTGCCCGAACCGGGGGGTTTTACTCCAATGCCAGCGGAGATTACGCCATCGCCTTCTCCACGGCGAAAGAAGTCAGGGTTCCAAACCGGTCGTCATCTCCCACTCAGCCTGTGGTCCTCTTGAGAAACGAGCAGATGTCGTCGCTTTTCCTGGCAGCCGCGGAAGCGTCGGAAGAAGCCATCCTCAATTCCCTTTTCAAAGCCCGGCGGATGGAAGGAAAAGACGGTCATGTGGCCGAAGCTCTTCCTCTGGACAAAATCAAAGAGATCGTCAAGGAGCGCAAAAAGCCATGAAAAAAATCGTCGGCATTCTGGGAGGCATGGGGCCTGAGGCCACGGCCCACTTTTTCAGCCTGATCATTAAACACACCCGAGCCGAAAAAGATCAGGACCATATTCCTGTCATTATTTATAATAACCCGAAAATACCGCCGCGCACGGACGCGCTTCTCCAAAAGGGACCGAGTCCTGTGCCGCTTCTCCGGCAAGGGATAAAAACGCTCGAAAGGGCCGGAGCCGATTTCATCGTCGTCCCCTGTGTCACGGTCCACGCTTTCTTATCTCAGATCGCAGCAAAGGAGAAAACCCGGCTTCTCAACATCCTGGATGAAACGCTGACATACACGCAGAAGAAAATGCCGGAACTCAGCCGCGCCGGGCTCATCGCCAGCACAGGGACGGTAAAATCGGAAATTTTTGACCAGACTTTTTCCAGGGCCGGAATAACGATCCTTAAGCCCTCGCCTAAGGAACAGGAAAAGGTCATGGAAGCGATTTTCGGGAAAAAAGGCATCAAGGCCGGATTCACTTCAGGCCCGCCAAAAAAGCTTATCCTCAAGGCCGCTCACAGGCTCATCCAAAGAGGAGCTGAAGCGGTGATCGCAGGCTGCACGGAAGTTCCTCTCGTGCTCCAGCAAGGGGATCTCCCGGTCCCTCTCATCGAGCCCCTGAGGATTGCCGCAGAGGCAAGCATCATTCGGGCCGGCTACAAGGTTAAAGATTAAGGCGGCGGGCTGAGACAGTCGTCTATTCCTTGACAAGCCGGGGCTATTCGGGTATAAATGGCGTTACCCACTTGCCGTGAAGGAGGTGAATTTTATTGGCTTTTATCGTTGTTGAAGAAGGAGAATCCTTAGAGAGCGCACTGCGAAGGTTCAAGAGAAGAGTCCAGCAGGAAGCCATCATCAAGGAAATCAAAAAGCATTCCATTTACTTCAAGCCCGGAGAGCGGAAAAGAATGAAAGAAGCTCAGGCTCGGAAGCGCATGCGCCGGCGGATGAAAAGAGAAAGAGAACTGGAATATTAGACCTTTCCATTTTTTCTGGTCATAACCTTAGAGGGAATTGCCAAACATTCAGATTCCCACAGATATAAGCGCCGCGTCCCTTGGCGTGAGCGATTATAAATCTCCGCCGAAGCCTCCCTGGCTAAAGGTCAGGCTCCCGACCCACGGCAACTTTTTCCATGTGGCCGACCTCCTGAAGAAAAATTCCCTCCATACCATCTGCCAAAGCGCCAAATGTCCCAATATCTCCGAGTGCTGGTCGGCTAAAACGGCAACGTTCCTCATCCTTGGAGATACATGCACGCGAAACTGCGCCTTCTGCGCCGTGAAAAAGGGACTTCCCCTGCCGCCCCTCGCTGAAGAGCCCGGGCTCGTGGCCGAGGCGGTTGCCTCTTTGGGGCTCGATTATGCCGTCATCACGTCCGTCACCAGGGACGACCTTCCTGACGGAGGGGCATCTTTTTTTGCCGCTACCATTAAAGCCATTAAAAAGAAAAATCCCGAGGCCAAAGTCGAGGTCTTGATCCCTGATTTTAAAGGAGATGAGAGAGCGTTGGCCATGGTCATCGAGGCAGGTCCCGATATCCTGAATCATAATCTTGAAACAACCGAATCCCGATATCCCTTGATCCATCGCCCCCCAGAGAATTACGAGAGGTCCCTCAACGTCCTGAAGCGAGCCAAAGAGATGGCCGCGCTGACTAAATCAGGGCTAATGGTTGGCCTCGGAGAAAACAAACCTGAAATCAACCAGACTTTGTCTGATTTGAGGAGCGTAAAATGCGACCTTCTGACGATAGGCCAGTACCTCCAGCCCGCCACAAGCAATGTTCCCGTTAGAAAATATTACCGGCCCCAGGAATTCGAGGAGTTTAAAATCAAAGCTTTGGACCTGGGATTCAAAGATGTTGAAGCGGGTCCTTTAGTAAGGAGTTCGTATCAGGCCCACAGAATGTTCCATTCCGTTGAGAAAGGAGCGACTATAGAATCATGCGCTATCTGATCTTCGCTGACATCCACGGGAATTTAGAAGCCTTCCTGGCTGTGCTTAAGTTTGTCCAGAAAAAGAAGATCGACCACTACATTTTTCTCGGCGATCTTGTCGGCTACGGCGCCTCACCCAACGAAATCATCCAGAAAATCCAGCCGCTCAAGCCCCTCTCGATGATCCGGGGAAATCACGATAAAGCCGTCTGCGGCCTTGACTCGATTGAAACATTTAATCCTATCGCTGCCTCCGCCATCCACTGGACAAAAGAGAGACTCCTGAAGAAAAACATCAACTTCCTCTGCCGGCTGAAGACCGGACCGCAGTTTGTCCAGGAGACGATTATGATCTGCCACGGCGCGCCGTTTGACGAAGATTATTATATTTTCGGCGAGTTTGACGCCGCCGAGGCTTTTGACCACATCAAAACGCCCCTCTGCTTCTTCGGCCATACCCATTTTCCCTTCGTCTATTCAGATAAGGAAAATATGGTCGAAGGCACGTTCATCGAGGGCAATGCCAACGAGATCAAGCTGGAAAAAGGGGTCAGGTATCTCGTCAACCCCGGCTCTGTCGGGCAGCCCCGAGACAGAAACCCCCGGGCTGCCTGCGCCATCTATGACTCCCAGGCACGGACACTCAAGTTCTACCGCCTCGAATACAACATCGAAGAAGCCCAGAGGAAAATATTGGCAGAGCGCCTTCCCCCTGCCCTGGCCGAAAGACTCTCCCTGGGAATTTAGACTTTAGGGTTGGCGTAACAGTAAAGACAACTATGCGGGCAGGATTGGGTATAACTGCCGATATCTACGGATTCGCTGCAATGGCATTCCTTTCGCTGCGTTTTATCTTTAAGGTGCGAGACAGGCTCGCCGGAAGGATGCAATTCTTGGAGAAGGCGTCCGTCGATACAGGAGGAGGGTTTAATCCTGGGGACACCGGCCAAAAAATCCTGGCTGCAAGAAAAGAGATTCAGTCCCCAGGCCTTAGCCATCTCGGAAAGCCCGAGGGCAGCTCTCTTCTTCTCTTCAAGCGAGGGATCAACATAGACAAAACCATGCCTGGCTGCTCTCCGTTTGGACTTCCCATACCATTGGGCAAAGCTGAAACGAATATTTTTTATGCCTAAGCTGCTTGCTTGCGGGGCTAATTTCTCAAAAAAAGAAAAGTTTGTCTGGACCTTTCCTTCCTCCTCCCAGAAGATCACCGGGTCAAATCGGAGGGAAATGCGATCGGGCCGGCCAGCCAGTTCGATCAAAGGCCCAAGCTGCTCGAGGGCGGCCGCGGGCTCGGGGGCTTTTTTCTCGATGAAACTCCCTCCCAGCCCTGTGATCGTGAAATGGAAATAGAGTTGGTCGTATTTTCTTAGGCCTTCCCGAAGCCGGCTTCGGTTCTTGATGTAATTCTCAAAATTTTTTGACCAAAGCACAAAGGTGTGCACGCTCTCGGGTTTGAGGTCGACAGAATAAACCCGGCCCGAAGGTCCTAACACCCGAGCAACTTCCTCTTTGATCATAGACGAGAGCCACTCGGGGAAAAAGGCGACCAAGTCCGTCCTCCGGGAAGCGCTAATGATCTTTTTCATCTTTCCTTGACACCCGCAGGGAATGACTTTAGTATTTTAGCCGAGGAGGTCGCATCCATCAATGTCTGTCCTTAAAGCTGCGAATTTGACCAAGAGCTACAACCGCCGGCTGGTGGTCAAGGCCGTGAATCTGAAAGTTAAGGCAGGCGAAATCATCGGGCTGTTGGGAAGAAATGGGGCCGGCAAGACCACGACCTTCGAGATGATTGTGGGACTCGTCAAGCCCGATCACGGCAACATCTCTTTTGATGGACTGGATATTTCTCGAAGCACTACCCCGCAGAGAGCTAAGCTGGGGATGACCTATCTCCCCCAGGAGAATTCGGTTTTTCTCAAAGCCTCGGTAGAAAACAATCTCCGGCTTATCCTCGAGCTCCTGCCCTATGAAGAAAAGGAAAAAGAAAAATTGAGCCGCCAGCTTCTTGAAGAGCTCGGCCTTCTTCCTCTGGCCAAGCAGTCTGCTTACAGCCTGAGTGGAGGAGAAAGGAGAAAACTCGAAATCTGCCGATCTCTCGTCCTCAAGCCAAAATTTCTGCTCCTTGATGAACCCTTTACCGGGATTGACCCCCTGACGATCATCGAACTTCAAAAAATCCTGCTTAACCTGAAAAGCAGAGGCATCGGGATCGTCATCTCGGACCACAATGTCCGTGACACCCTGCGCATCACTGACCGAGCCTATATTTTGGATGAAGGCGAAGTGCTGATCGAAGGGACTCCGGCAAGAATTGCGGCGGATGAGGGAGCTCGGGAGAAGTTTTTAGGGAAAGATTTCGAGCTGGAGGGAACGGCGGCTAATCTTCCTCAGAAAAATAATGATCTCCCAGGGTCTCTCCCAGGAAGTAAAGGAAAAGGAAAAAATAGAGCAGAAGCAGAATCAGATAAAAGGCGAAAACAGGAAGAGGAGACCCGAAAATTATTTTAAAAAAAGACACTCCGATAACTCCGGCCGTAAACCCAAGTGAAATAAGCCAAAGGGCCGTGACAAAAATCAGGTCAACCACCTTTGCTTTTAGCTTCAAGGAAAAGACTGCCGCTGGCCGCGCCTCCGCTTCCTCAACTCCGGGTTCGGCCTGTTCTTCTTCCCTAACGACCGTATCGGTGAATGGGATCGTCGCTTGAGTCACTTTCTCAGGAATGCCGATGCCTGAATCTGTCGCCCATTCCTGGCCCGTCGGGCTTTGTTCTTCCCGGACTTCTCCTTCCTGGCCTGGCGTGACAGCAAGAGGGGCTTCCTTCATTCCGCTTGCCCAAGGAGGAAGTTCGTCCTTCGTTTCTGAGGTCATCTCTTCCTCTTTTTTGTCTTTTTCTTCTCTTTTTTCCTCGAAGGCAGCCAGGAATTCTTCGAGCCCTTTTTTCCCCTCTTCCACTGCCTGAGTGAGATTATCTAAGTCTTTGGTCTTGAAGACCAGTTCGTCTTTCTCAATGGAGACTTCATATTTTTTATCGGTTTCTTGAATTTCTTTTTTTTCTTCTTTTTCGATGATTTTTTCTGCTGCTGCTTTTTCCTTGGCAGTCTCAAGAACTTCTTGCGGCTGCGTTTTTTGTTTCTCCCCTTGAGCTTTTTTAGCTATCTCTTCTTTGAGCTCCATCCAAGCTCGCAACTCGCTATCTTCTTTTTCGGCTTCCTCTTCTTCTATGACTTCCCCGGTGGGGATGCGCTCTTCAGATTCCTCCTCTTGCTCTTCCTCTAACGGCTCCTCAATTTCTCCCTTTCCTTCGCTAAAAACTTCTAATTTTTCCTCTTCTCCTTCTTCTTCCTCTTTTTCACTTTCGGCGAGTTTTTTTAGTTCATCTGTTTCTTCTTCTTCTCCTCCTCCTCCGCCTCCTTCCTCTTCCTTTTTTGCCTCGTTCTTTTCCTCATCCTCCTCTTCTAAAACTTCTTCCTCTTTTTGGGTTTCTTCGGATTCCTCTTCCTCAGCGATGATTTTATCGCCCGGAATGTCCTCTTCGACAAATTCATCCTCGGGGAAGAGCAGCTGGGTGCCGCAGTTGTCACAGTATTTAGCTTGCTCGTCGATGATGGCTTTACAGTAGGGACACCGTCTTATGGCCATTACTCATATTTATAAAAGGAAAGGGGCTCTTTGTCAATCAGAGAAATGACTGGACCTTTCTTATCAGGAAATAGGGGGGAAAGAGGGGGACACAATCTTATTTCCGCATTTCCCGTCTCTGGCCAGAGCGCAAGAAATAGAGAAACGGGTATTGTGACGCTTGTGATTGAATTCTTTTAGGCTAAAAAAGAAGACTTTTAATGGAGAACAAATTGACATCAGCGAGGAAATCGAATAAAAATATGGCCGTGGGCGATTAACTCAGGGGTAGAGTGCTACCTTCACACGGTAGAAGTCAGAGGTTCAAATCCTCTATCGCCCACCGACCTGCTCCCAAAACGCCGACTTTATTCAGATCCCCCTTGATTGCCCAAGGGGGATAAGGGGGATTAATATTTTTAAGATCAATTCTTGGGGGCGTTTCGGACTTCTTTGAGAACTTGCACAATGACCTTCCCCGGCAAAATCGCTGTGGTGCCCATTTTCGGGCCTGGAAGCCGGCCTACGACGTGGTGGAAGTGCCTCTCGCTGAGGTGGGAGTAGATTTCCGTCGTCCTTATCGACTTGTGCCCCAAGAGCATCTGGACCACGCGGATGTTTCCTGTCCTCATCATCAGATAGCCCGCGAACGTGTGCCGCCAGGTGCGGAGATTCGCATTCTGGATGCCAAGTCGAGTGAGCTGGCGGCGGAATTCCGTTTCGAGCGAGTGGGCGTTTATCTTTCCGCCAACCTGCTTGATGAATACCCAGCGGCTCTTAAGACCTGCAGGATTTTTATTTCAAAACGGCCTCATATCTATTTATAATTAAGCTCTTGAACAGATTCTTTGAGCGTGTCAGAAATGAGCAGAGAAAGTAGCTCTCAATCCAAATTCAGGCAGACTTTGGGATTATTCGATGCTACAGCCATAAGCGTAGGCGCAATAATTGGGGCAGGCATATTCGTTGTAACCGGCATTGCAGCAGGTTTAGCAGGCTCGGCCCTGGTCATTTCGATGCTCAT
>Ga0315280_10009233_pt1 | contig 12715 bp, 7 predicted proteins | sample YL17G06_40_MG_FD_203697 | JGI IMG/M metagenome (GOLD analysis project Ga0315280, IMG submission 203697) | Sediment microbial communities from Yellowstone Lake, YNP, Wyoming, USA - YL17G06_40 | ecosystem: Environmental > Aquatic > Freshwater > Lake > Sediment | place: USA: Wyoming | collected... | reverse complement strand
TTGACTCGCCAACGTCCCGACGCAACTTGGCCGCCGAGTGGCGCAGCACGTGGACGCCGGCGGGCGGCAGGCCAGCCCGGCGCATGTATCTCTGCAAACTGCTGTAGAAGGTCCCGCTTGTCAGGCCGCGGCCGTCGGCGGCGTGGCTGCCGGACGGCCACAGCGACTCGCCCGGGTCCATAGTGGCCAGGCTCTTGCCCCAGGCGGCCAGGGCTCGCTCGATGGCCTCGAAGGCGGGACGGGGTAGCTCCCTCTTCGCCTGCTTGCCGCCCTTGCCTCTGTACTTGTAAGAGAGCCTTTCCGACTGGGAGATGTCACCGGCCTTCAGGTTCATGACCTCTGAACGGCGTCGGCCCGTCAGCGTCAACGTCAGGATTATGGCGCGATCTCGCAAGCCCACTGGCTTCTCTGGAATGACGGCTAGAAGGCGCTTGATCTCCTCTGCACTTAGCCCGCGAGGCGGGCTCGGTGAGACCCTTGGCCGCTCTAGTTGGTCGCAGGGGTTGGAGGTCACGATGTCCATGCGGATCAGGAACCTGTAGAACGAGCTGACGCAGGCCATCCGGGCGCCGATGGTGACTGCGGACGGCTCTCGGCCCGACAGCCCGACGCCGTGGGCGTAGACGAACACCTCCTGGCTGGTCACTTGGTCCGGCGGCTTGCCGAGCGCGCCGAAGAAGTGCTGGAGCATGCGGGAGTAGCCTTCCACTGTGCGGCGGGAGCCGCTGCGGCGCTCCTTTTCGGCCAGGAAGGCGTAGAGGGCCCGCTCCCAGGCGGGCAGGGATTCGTCGAAGGGGATCAGCGTGGCGACCATGGTCGTTTCCTCCTGTTCTTCGAGTCAGCGACCATGTTCGCTCTGTGTGCCAGGAAGTCAAGTCACGATGGCGCAATAGTGCGGGTTCCCATTCGAGAAAGGCGTAGCAAACCTGCTCTCGGCTGGCAGCTTCGTACTGCTATGGTGGTGCTCGTGGGCGTCTGCTCGTGATAGAGTTGTTCTGACCGTATCGCGCTGGTGCGCGAGGAAGTCAAGGAAGACCACAGAACTGAACGATCTCTGGTGGGTGACTGGGCGATACGAAAAGGAAGCAGGTCAGTGTTGTCAACGCCAATAGGGCGTGGCCGCTGCCCGACAGTGGCATCCAACAGGTACTAACGACGGGGCTTAGATGGAAACCATAGACCTCAACCGATGCTGGCGGCTCGGCGACTTGCTCGACAAGGGAGGTTTCGGCAAGGTCTATCTTGGTGAAGCCGATGATGGTTCCGAAGTCGTGATAAAGCTGGTCCCGAAAGAGCCAGGGGCAGGCCGGGAACTGCTCTTTGAGCCGGTATCCGGTCTGCCGAATATCGTCCCCGTCTTTGACCTTGGCGAATGGCGTGACTACTACGCCCTAGTGATGCCTCGAGCGGAGAAGTCACTCCGGCAGCACTTGGATGGTTTGGGCAGAAGGCTCACCGTTGACGAGGCCGTGGCAATCCTGGTCGACATCGCCACGGCGCTTGCCTCCATTGAGAAGGGCGTCGTACACCGCGATCTGAAGCCGGAGAATGTCCTGCTTTACCGTGGGCGCTGGTGCCTGTCTGACTTCGGGATTGCCCGCTACCTTGAGGCCACAACGTCCGAGAATACTCATAAGTTTGCCATGAGCGCCGCCTACGCATCGCCGGAACAGTGGCGGGGCGAGAGAGCTACTTGCGCGGCCGACGTATATGCATTCGGCGTCGTCGCCTTCGAGCTACTACAAGGGAAGCGCCCCTTCCCAGGACCAGAGCGACACGACTTTCGAGAGCAGCACCTAACAGTTGCTCCCCCGCCGCTGGAAGACTGCTCGGCGCCTCTGGCAAGCCTAGTGGGCGAGTGCCTAATGAAGGCTGCTGGAGCCCGCCCCACGACGACGAAGATACTTGAGCGCCTCCAGGCTAGCCAGGAGCCGGCTTCTGCCGCTATGGCAAAACTGCAGGCGGTCAGCCAGTCAATTCAGGCGAAGCTCGCCGAGGAGGCCGCGATGGCATCCGGACAACAGTCGCGTGAGGAACGGCGGCGAGAACTGTACGAAGCAGCACGACAGTCGCTCGATGGTGCACTCGATGTGCTTCGCAGTCGCATCCTGAAAGCCGCGTCCAACACGGTCATTGTGCCGTCCCGAGGGTTATCATTGCAGCTGGGGGAAGGAGTGCTCGTCGTCGACCCGCTCCAGCAGGCACCCGCCGACTGTCTAGCCGCCTTCGACTACCTGCCTCCGTTCGACGTCATCGCTTACACCGCTATCGCTGTTGTGAAGCCGAGAGACCGCTACGAGTACGAAGGCCGGGCTCACTCCCTATGGTTCTGCGACGCACAGGAGGAGGGAGAATTCCGGTGGCATGAACTGGCCTTCATGGTACAGCCAGTCATCCCCGAGCGCTTCACACTTGACCCGTTCGCGCTGCCCCCCACTGACAAGGATGCGGCCGAATGCCTGACGCCTGTGATGACGGTTCGGCAGGTCGCGTGGCAGCCGCTCCCGTTCGATAAGGGAGATGGGGAGCAGTTCATCGAACGCTGGATGAACTGGTTCGCGGAGGCTGCTGCCGGAACGCTCAGTCACCCGTCGTCAATGCCGGAAGATTCGGGCGGGCGCTACCGCTACCCGAAGCAGCGGAGTAGATAGGGTGTCACCGTCGTGACTCTCGATCACAGGCAGGTTAAGTACAGCGAACTGCTGGCGCGGATAAACAGGTTCCGGGTTAGCGATGTCTTGGTCCGTTGCAACGCGATGGCAAACTGGGTGGACAGTGTCCCGCTGGGTGAGGCACGCGTCGGTGGAACGGTGGTGACGCCGTGGGCGCTGGCCTTTATCGCCAAGACTTCTCTACTCCGCTCGACCGACAATCGGCAGCAGGAGCTAAGTGACCAGGAGTTCGCTCGGCTGCTCTCCATGCAGGCCAGCTTGGAAGATGCCTTTGTTCAGAAGGCCGATGCTGACCTTGAAGGTTTCCTGATTAGGACTGCCTGGGAGCAGTTTCCGCTGCAAGAAGCCAAGAATCGGATGATCCCACGGACGTTGATGCTCCTTAAGGACGCAAACGACGCCCTAGGACGAACGCCAATCGATATAGAGGCAGCCTGGATTGAGATGACTGGCTTCACGCTGGAAGAGTTCTTGATAACAGGCTTCGCGTACTTTGCGGGCGTAACGAACTTCAACCGCGTGGCTCGTCACTTTGCTGGTAGCGGCATCTTCAAGGAGAAGGTCAGTATTGAGCAGTGCGAGGCTTTCCTGCGGTTGGCCTCTGCGACGTACGAGCAGTTCCGCGAATTGTCGTCTGTCTACAGGATTCCCGACCCGTTGTATGCAAAAACCGAGTTCAACGTACTCACACAGAGGCCGCTCATCGCTCGAGGAGACGAACTGATCGCTCCTGTGCCAAAACTACTGCTTCACCGAATTACGGACGGAGTGCGCTACGACCTGAGGGAGCACTTCAAGCAAGAGCGCAGGAATCCGTTCTCTGAGCACTTTGGCCAGCTATTCCAGCAGTACACAGGTGAGCTTCTCAGGTGGGCGTTCGGGCCGGAGCAGGTCTTTCCTGAGCCAGCATATGGGAGTCCGGAGAAGAGAGGGCCGGACTGGGTGGTCATCGACAGGTCCACGGCCCTGCTGTTTGAGTGCCGGACATCGGGTCTAGTGCTTGAGTCAAAGACGATCGCAGATCAACAGCAGGTACTGGCGGACCTGAAGAGGATTCTCATAGTCACCGCAAGGAGGTACCCACAGAAGGTTGACGACCTTCAAGGTGGCATCACTGGAATAGATGTGGATGGCGTCGCGGAGTTCGTCCCGATCGTCATCACTTACGAGCCTGCGTACTTCGAGCCAGTCCTGAGGAGCCTGGCAAGCAAGGAACTAGACGACCGCGCCAAGGGATACAGGCACATCGATATCGGTGACCTAGAAACGCTAGTTAGCTGGCATGGGAAGTACCGGATTACTAACCTTTTGGAGGCGTGGAACGCCAGTTACAAGTCCAACCCTCGACAGTTGGGGCTGTTCCTGAATGACTGGGCGAAGGAGTACGACCTGGATTTTCAGAATGAATTGCTCGACCAGCGAATGAGGCGCTTTGCTGAGGAGCAATTGGGGAGGCCGTATCCCCCTGAGAGACGAGATGCAAATGCTCGGCGCCAGCATGAGTGACTTTTGGCCGCTCCGTTTGGCTCGGACGGTGGGGAGAGCCAAACGTCCGCGAGGCGCGACACCATGACCTGATCGTGAGGCAAGCCCGAGAATCACCCGTCGTGACGTCAGCGGTGTAAAAAGAATAATGCGCCTGAGCGCTTTACCTTTGGCCTGGACCTGCATATAATGGGGCCTAGTAGCGGCTGAGCGGTTAAGGAGGGGCAGGTGTGAGCTCTGGCGAAGAACCTATGCCACTATTGAGCCTCTTCAGCGGCCCCGGTGGCCTCGACCTCGGCTTTGAGCGGGCTGGGTTTCGGGCGATGCTTGCTTTGGACGTCGATAGCGCGACAGTCGAAACGTACAACCTGAACCGATGGGCCAGGCCGGTAGCAGAGGAGGCGGATCTCTCAGAGACGACCCCCCTGTCGATCATAGCCCGGTGGCGTCAGTCAGCGGGTGACTGCGTGAGGCCAGTTGGCATCATCGGCGGCCCGCCTTGCCAGGCCTTTTCGGTTAGTAATGTCCGCAAGTTCCGGGAGGACCCGCGTGCCAGATTGCCGCTGGCGTACGCCCGGATACTAGACGCGTTTAACCGCGAATTCGATCTAGAATTCTTCGTGTTCGAGAACGTGGCGGGCCTTGGCCATCGCCCCCACGCTTCTTCTCTGGAGCTCTTCGTCGCCGAATTCGCGAAGGCTGGGTTCGATGTGCGGACCTTCTACCTCGATGCCGTCAACTTCGGTGTTCCGCAGTATCGGAACAGGCTGTTCATCGTAGGCTTCAACAACACGCGCTACGATGCCTCGCAATTCACTCCGCCAGCTGAGAAGGGCCGCTACAGAACCGTCAGGGAGACAATCGGCCATTTACCGGAGCCAGTGTTCTTCTCCCGGAATCTAACACGGGCAGACATTAGGCCACATCCCAACCATTGGTGCATGAACCCGAAGTCGCTGAAGTTCCGGAACGGCGCGCTTAGGGCGGGCGAAATGCTTGGACGCTCCTTCCGGATGCTCGAGTGGGACACCCCGAGCTGGACTGTCGCGTATGGTCATCGCGAGGTTCACGTCCACCCAAGCGGGCATCGCAGGCTGAGTGTGTACGAGGCAATGCTTCTTCAGGGATTCCCAGTTGACTATGAGTTACGCGGGAGCCTTAGCGATCAGATCCGTCTCGTTTCTGATGCCGTGCCACCGCCTCTTGCGTTTGCGTTAGCCTCTGCCGTACGGGAATTTATCGCGTCGCGGGCACATGTCTGTGCAAACCGGCACGCCGGGGCCACCGGACAGACCGGGCAGCTTGGCTTTCTTGGCTTGCAGACTGCCTCACCGAGATCGACAAGGGAGTAAAGTATCTTCAATTTCGTGAGGGGAGTAGACCCGGTATCCAAGAGGTGGGCAACTGCGGCCCTGACGTCTGGCTTCTTTCGGGGCTCGCCTCGATCGAATGTCATCCCGTAGTACCGGCAAGTCACCCGGGCGACATTGCCATCGACCGGGATTGAAGAAGGTTCCCGTCCGCCTGACAAAGCGACCACGGCTTGACCGTAGGGACCCAACCCGCTTAGCGGGCCGGAAGTACCTTTTGCTGCAAGCTCAGCAGCCATGCATTTCAGCCTGTTGGTGCGCTGGATACCCAGGCCAAGAGGTTGCACAATAGTGAACACCTCGCCCGCCTCGGCATTAGCTAGAGCCTGAGGTGTGCGGAAGCGATCCACTACCTGCTGCCAGACTGGCTCAACATCGCGAGCCCTCGTTTTCTGAAGTAGAATTTCAGCGACGCCAACCCGATACGGATCAGTGAGTTCTCTCCAGGGCGGGCGGCGCCCCTCTTTTTCCGCCCAAACCAGGAGCGTCCCCAGCTCGATCACATGAACGGCGCTCGGCGGGTCAACCATTCCAGTTGAATCCTAAGAAACACTGTTCAAAAGAAAGCATCGGTGCTATTCTAGGTTTCCATCATCGCTTTGGTGAGACCTGCCGAGATGAAGAAGCTGGGATCGATACACCGTCGACTGCTCGACATCATCAAGGCCCATCCCGACGGCATCGACATCACCGCAATCCGCCGCCTGCTCGCCCTGTCGGGCACCGAGCAACAGCACCTCGACCGACGGATTCGAGACCTGCGGCTATATTACAGCGTTCCAGTCGAACGGCGCGAGGGGAAAGCTGTGTATGTGTTCCGGGGCCTCCGCGAAGCACCTGCCAGCGACGCCGCGGTCGACCAGACGACCCGGGCACGGATTCTTCACTTGGCTGGATACCGTTGCCAAATGTGCGGGAGGAGCCCCGAAAGAGACGGCGTCAGGCTCCAAGTGGATCACCGCATTCCTCGCGACTGGGGAGGCAGCAGCGAGGACGAGAACTTGTGGGCGGTGTGTGAGGAATGTAACGCCGGGAAGAAGAACTTCTTCGCTTCGATAACCGACCGTCGGGTGCGAGAAGCCATTCTGCATGAGAGCATCCATGTGCGGATTGGCGAGCTGCTGAAAGCTTTCGCGGGGGAGCCGGTTCCCAAGGAGTACATTCAGATCGTCGCCTATACGCATGATGACTTCGAGAAGCGGATGCGAGAGCTTCGAGAGCTCGGGTGGTCATACCGCTTCACCAAGCGCAAAGAGGGCCGACGTGTGCGCACCTACTTCGTGCTCGAACATTGGGAAGAGTGGCCGCCTGATCCTGCAGCAGAGATAAGGCGCCGTGAGGCTATGCGAGGAGGCCGGAGGACACAAGCTCCCTAGAACGCCTGACAGGGGCGCGTCGTAAAGGGAGTTTCGGAGTGCGAAGGGAGGGGGCAATGGATTCGGATGCGGTGACAGAAGGGCTTGGGCCGGAACAGACAAAGGCGGTTCTGTCTGGCTCCCCCTATCTGCGGATAGTGGCTTCTGCAGGGGCCGGCAAAACCGAGACAATGACCCGGAAGATTGTTCGGCTCCTCAGCGAAGGTGCCGAGCCGAAGTCGATCGTCGCCTTTACCTTTACCGAGCGGGCGGCGCACAGCATCAAAGAACGCATCTACTGGCGAGTAGAGAAGTTGCTAGGCGCGGACAAGTGCAAGGAACTCGGAGATATGTACATCGGCACTATCCATGCCTTCTGCCTCCAGCTCTTGCAGGAGCACTTCGGCTTGGGCAATTTCGACGTGATGGATGAGAATCAGGAGATGGCCTTTCTTATGAGGCACGGCTGGGAAATTGGCCTCCAGAAGATAGGACCGAATTACTCAGCCACCTGCGAAGTCTTTCTGCGGTCGGTCAACGTGGTCTACGATGAGCTGGTGGACCGGGCCAAGTTGGCCGAGCAGGCTCCGGCTCTGGCCGCTGACTTGCGGCAATATGAAGAACTGCTAGACCACGACCGTCTGCTGACATTTGGCCTCATAGTAAGTCTTGCTGTCGGGAAACTGGAAACGACCAGATTGCCCGATCTGCGGTACCTGATTGTCGATGAATATCAGGACATCAACCGCGCCCAGGAGCGTCTCATATGGCTGATCGCAGACGGTGCTGAGTGCTATGTAGTGGGAGATCCGAGGCAGTGCATCTACGAGTGGCGCGGATCTGACCCCGGTTGCTTTGACCGCTTCGAGAGCCGATACAACTGTGAAACGCGTGAGATACTCGAGAACAGACGAAGTGGCGAGTTGATCGTGACCGTGGGCAACAAGGTTGCCAGTCAATTTCATGAGGCGCCGCTACGCCGGGAAATGAAGCCGTCTCGAAAGTTTAACGGCGCCTCATACCCAGGAGTAGTACTGTGCGTCGAGCACGAAACGGACGACGCCGAGGCGCTATGGATCGCCTCGGCGATCGCATCCCTGAAGGCCGCAGACGTTTGTAGCTACTCCGACATTGCCATCCTGCTAAGAAGTGTGGCAACTTCGGGACCCAAGATTCTGGACTCGCTGAAGTCCCTTGACATCCCGTTCCTTGTTGGTGGCCGTGTTGGCCTCTTCCAGCGAGACGAAGCGCGCGCGGTGGGGATGATCTTCAGCTGGTGCGGGGACATGTTCTGGAGAGACCTCTACAGCCCGACCAGGTTGACGGGAGACGCACTTCTCAGAACTGCGATCGGTCTCTGGCCAGGTGGCGCGAGCGAGAAATTGCTGAGGCAGTACAAGGAGGCGATTCGGAGTGGCGCCTTTCCTAGCTTCTCCGATGCGTACAACGATCTCCTAGTAAGGCTCGGCTTTCTGGATTGGGACCCCGGAGATCGTTTGGTGGCGGCGAGAATGGCGAACTTGGGAAGGTTTAGCAGTTTGCTCGCGGATTATGAAGCTTCTCGTAGACGTGGAGGCCGGAGCCCCAGATGGAACACCGATTTGAGGAATCTAGCCTGGTTCATAGCAACCTACGCGCTGGGTGCGTACGAAGAACAGCCGGCGGATGATGTTCGGGGCATCGATGCTGTGCTGGTGATGACCGTACACCAGGCGAAGGGTCTGGAGTGGCCAGTGGTCTTTCTGCCATCACTCGTCGAAGGCCGTTTCCCAAGCAGGAACGCGGGCACTGCGCGTACGTGGCTGATCCCTGGGACCATGTTCGATCAGGCGAGATACGAGGGGGGGATTCCTGAGGAACGGAAATTGTTCTATGTTGCGACGACTCGCGCGAGAGACGCGCTTTCTCTGTCCTGGTTTCGAAGGATTCAACAGCGTCGCCACCGTTCGCTCTTCCTTGATGAGATAGGAGCGGCTGGCACCGCTCCTCCGGATGAGCTTTTCATCGCCAGCATTCCGGAGGACCGCCCCGACGAGGAGGAACTCATTGGGTTTTCCGCTACGGAACTGATCGAATACCTGAGGTGCCCGAATTACTACAGGCTGAAGAACCTGTGGAACTACCAGCGGCGTATGGTGGCAGAGATAGGCTTCGGGAAATCCCTGCATCACGTGCTGCGCGTGCTGGCCGAGCGAGCTCGTTCAGGGGATGATCCTGTCGCGCTCGTGGGAGAGGTTCTAGACGAGCACTTCCATCTTCCCTTTGGCGACGCAGCAACTCACGCTGTATTAAGACGGCACGCGCGTGAGTCGCTGACCCGCTACGTGGCCGATCACTTGGCCGACATAAAATCAGTCAAGGAAGTAGAAGCGCGGGTGGAGTTTCAGCTAACGAAGACCGCGATAGTCACTGGCCGAGTGGACGTCATCATTGGAAGCAAAGGGGAGCTAGAGGCCAGAGACTACAAGAGTACCCACGCGGACGACGACCGGAGCCAGGAGGAGGCCTCTTTCCAAGTCAGACTCTATGCGATCGGGCTGGGTGAAGTTGGGCAACCGGTCGCGCAAGCGTCGATTGCAAATATCCTAGACAACGTGGTTGAGCCGGTTGGGCTTTCTCAACCGGAGCTTGAGCGAGCGCGCGCTGACGCGGAGCGGGCGGTCTCGGGTATTCTTGCACGCGACTTCTCTGCAAACCCCGGCGAGCCTTGTGGGGACTGTGGCTATTGCACGGTTTGCCGCTTCAGCACCAGTTGAGTGGCTGCGGCCTTGAGAGCAGCGTCCACGAGCCCCACATACTGTGCGGTCATTTTGAGGAGAGAGGGGCTCCAAGGGCTTAGTCAATCAAAAGGAACTATCCTCATACCCGAAGTTGTGCGCGGCCGTCGCCACGTCGTCTGTTCACTGCAGCGCCACCACCAACCGCACGCTGGCGTTGGCCAGCAGCAAGACGGGCCGATGCTATCGCAGCCTAGGACCCACGGTCTGGCACCCTACGTGCACGTCTCGCCGATTCTGCCGACGTACATGAACGCATCGCCGGTGACGCTGAGACTGCCGTCGCCGTCGAGGTCCAGGCGCTGCCTCCAGTTCGGGTCGCCGCGCCTGGCACCGATGCGGCCGACGTAGTTGAAGACGTCGCCGGTAACGGAGATGTCCCCGGTCATGTCGATGTCCAGCGGCCAGGCGTCGTGAGTGGGGCCGTCGGGGCAGGCGTCGGTAGGATCAGTGCCCAGATAGACCTCGACCTCGTCCCAGAAGAGGGGGAAGCCCTGCTGGTTCACTCTTCCCAGCGAGTCCCCGTCGTAGTCGTCGCCGGGACTGTCGTGACAGCCATCGGTGTCGATGATCCCGTCGTAGTCCTCGCAGGTGTTGACGTTGTCGTCCGTTGTGCAGGGGATACCGTCAGGTCCAACAGTCCAATCGGTGGCCGGACAGTCGTCCGTTTGGTCGGGGAAGCCATCGTTGTCGTTGTCAGGGTCTGGACAACCATCGCTGTCCTTGAACGCGTCTGTGTCCTCCGACACGTTGCGGCAAGCGTCGTGGATATCTGGCACACCGTCCATGTCGTTGTCCGTGTCGGGACAGCCGTCGGTGTCCTCATAGCCATCGTAGTCCTCGGGTAGGGTGGGGCACCACACATCGTCTCCATCGAGCACGCCGTCGTTGTCGTCGTCGGGGTCGCAGGCGTCGCCGAGTTCGTCGCCCGGTGGGGCGACGATGACGTCTGTGTTGGCCTGGTCCGGATTGGGCACCATCGGGCAGTTGTCGTTCTCGCCCGTCTTGGGCGGCAGGTAGCCGCTGCCCACACAGACTCCGTCGTCGTCAGCGTCGTTGTTGGGGTCGTTGGTGCAGACGTCGCAGGCGTCACCCCAGTTGTCCCCATCGGCATTGACCTGATTCTCGTTGGCGGTGGTGGGGCAGTTGTCGCAGGCATCGCCATGGGAGTCGCCCGGCGGGTCGACGGTGATGTCCGTGTTCTCCTGGAACGGGTTGTAGACATCGGGGCAGTTGTCCGATGCCCCAGGGATGCCATCGCCGTCAGGCTCCGGCACGTACTTGATCGTGGCGTAGTCGTATCCGGTTCCGGGCCCCTCCGACGAGCCGGTCACGTAGACGGTGCCCGCCTGGCCCACGGCGAGGTCGTAGGCGCGGTCGTTGGCATTGCCGGGCGGTCCGTTGTAGAAGGCGGTCCATAGCTGGTTGCCGTCGGTGTCGTATGCGATTGTGCCGTAGTCATCAGCGGAGCCGCGCACCGAACCGGTGACGTAGACGTTATTGTCAGCGTCTAGCCCGATAGCGTTGGCCTGGTCAGAGCCTGATGTGATGTAGCGAGTGACCCAGAGCGGGTTGCCGCTCAAATCATACTTGATAGTGACGTAGTCAGAGGAGGTTGCCTGGTTGGACAAAGGCCCAGTGATGTACGTATTGCCGCTCCCGTCCACCGTCACCCCGTTGGCGACGCCGCCCCAGGGATAGGATTCCGCCCAGTAGTTTGCATGCCACAGCTCGTTCCCGCTGCTGTCGTAGCTGATGGTGCCAAAACCCGACTGCGAAGTGTAGGCAAACCCAGTGACGTACACCCGGCCTACGTCGTCCGCCACGATATCACGCCCTGACTGCAAGGTGGAGCGACTTATGTTGTATGCCCACTGGAGGCTTCCGCTGGAATTGTACTTCAGAGCAAAGCCTCTATAGATCGTGCCCGTGTAGTCGGAATAGTCGTTGCTCCCGGTAACGTAGATGTTGTCGCTGCCATCCAGAGCGAGGGCATATGGGAAGCAAACGTCGCCCCAGCCGCGTACCCAGACCTCATAGCCGGTCGCTGAATACTTGATTGTGGTGCAGTCTAAGCAGCTGTATCCTCCACACACGACCGCGCCTCCCGTCACATACGCATTGCCCAGAGTGTCGACTGCCACCGATGCCGCCTTATCGTCGTTATTCATGGGCCCGTTGTAGCGGGCGACCCACAGCTGGTTCCCGTTCGCGTCGTACTTGACGGTGGCATAGTCACGGCCGGTCCCTACGCCTTGCGAGTAGCCCGTCACGTACACATTGCCCACAGCGTCGAAAGCCACGGACGCCGCCTCATCCTCACCATTCGCAGGCCCGTTGTAGCGGGCAACCCACAGTTGGTTCCCGTTCGCGTCGTACTTGGCGGTCGCGTAGTCATAGCCGGTCCCTGAACCTTCCGAGTAGCCAGTCACGTACACATTACCGGCTGCGTCCACCGTTAGATCTACGGCGATGTCGCTGCCGCTGGCCGGCCCGTTGTACCGGGCTACCCACTCTTGGCAGACGTCGCCGGAGCACGGGTCGGTTGCCTGCGCAGAAGGACGACCACCCGGCAGGAGCACGAGCACGCCTAGTACCGCGGCTAGTAGCCCCAGGCGTATGCACGTCCGCATTGCTGCACCCCTTGATGCGGGCCGATCCCTTGGCAGGAGCTAGGCCACGCCGTTGATAGCACCAAGAACGGGCAGCGGCGAGCGCTGCCGGTTCCTACGGCGCCTATGAATGCTCGGTTCTACCCCTCACCGCCGCACCCGGTCTCAGGGCTCGAGGATCACACACTAGTGCTTACCGCATTATGCTCCCTTAAGCGAAAATGTCAAGTAGGGCGGGGGCGTGTCAGAAAAGCTGCGGTCGCCGACCCGTCGGGCAAGCGCAGCATTGACATGGCGGCCTCCACACCATGCAGACATAGTGTGCGTTCCTCTCACTCAGCGCACCCGGTAGTACTGCGTCAGCATCCGCTCAAAGAGGCCACCAGGCATGAGCTTCCTGGCCACCGCTGCGAACCGCTGGAAGGTGCTCGCCACCGGGTAGCG
>Ga0315280_10009230_pt1 | contig 12718 bp, 12 predicted proteins | sample YL17G06_40_MG_FD_203697 | JGI IMG/M metagenome (GOLD analysis project Ga0315280, IMG submission 203697) | Sediment microbial communities from Yellowstone Lake, YNP, Wyoming, USA - YL17G06_40 | ecosystem: Environmental > Aquatic > Freshwater > Lake > Sediment | place: USA: Wyoming | collected... | reverse complement strand
ACGATTCTTTTCTCCCGGGAAAAAAAGGTTGCCCGCATCAGCCTCAACCGGCCAGAGGTGCACAATGCCTTCAATGCCACGATGATTCGAGAGTTGACCGAAGCGTTTGAGGAGGCCCAAAAGGATGCGTCTGTCCGGGTGGCTGTTCTGACAGGCGTTGGAGAATCCTTCTGCGCCGGCGCCGACTTGAACTGGATGCGCGAAATCATCCATTACTCCTATGAGCAGAATCTCAAGGAGTCTATGGAAGTGGCCGAGCTGATGCACAAAATTTATACCCTGCCCAAGCCGACAATCGCCCGGATCAATGGGACCACTATCGGCGGCGGTAACGGACTCTTTTCCGCCTGCGATATCGCCATCGCTTCGGAGCGGGCGAAATTCGGACTGAGCGAGGTGAAAATCGGGCTTGTCCCAGCCGCCATCTCTCCCTATGTCATCCGCCGCATTGGCGAGAGCGCGGCCCACGAGCTTTTTCTCACCGGAGAGCGTTTTGATGCTCGCCGGGCCTTTGAAATCAGCCTAGTCAACAAAGTTTTTCCTCATGAGGAGCTTGATGAAAAAGTCGAGGAGGTTGTCCGTCTCCTTTTGAGCTCAGGCCCAGAGGCCATGGCCAGCTGCAAGGAGCTGCTCTATAAAGTGCCGGCCTTAAGCGCAGAGGAGGCCAAGTCGTATACGGCCGAGATGATCGCCCGTCTTCGGGTAAGCCAGGAGGGGCAAGAGGGAATGGCGGCTTTCCTCGAGAAGAGAAAGCCCAAGTGGATTAAAGAGTAGCGATATGTTTAAGAAAATCCTCATTGCCAACCGTGGAGAAATCGCTGTCCGTGTAATCAAAGCCTGCCAGGAATTGGACATCGCTTCCGTAGCAGTATATTCAGAGGTTGACCGGGCTAGCCTTCATGTCCAGATGGCGGATGAGGCTGTCTGCATCGGACCTCCGCCCGCCACAGAGAGCTATTTGAATATGGATAGAATCATCCAGGTTGCCCAGGCCGCAGGCGCAGAGGCCATTCACCCAGGTTATGGGTTCCTTGCAGAAAACCCCGAGTTTGCCCGTCTCTGCGAGAAGGAAAGGATAGTATTTATCGGACCCAACTCTCGGGCGCTGGAACTCGTCGGAGATAAAATCCGCGCCCGCAGGACTATAGAGAAGGCAGGGATTCCGATTATTCCCGGGATGAAAAGACTTCCAGAGGAGATCAGTGAATTCGAAGAAGAAGCGCGAAAGATCGGCTATCCCGTGATGATCAAGGCTTCGGCCGGCGGCGGCGGCAAAGGGATGCGTATCGTCTGCTCGGAGGATGAGCTCAGGCCGTCCCTTGAGGCAGGAATGCGGGAAGCCAAGGCCGCCTTTGGGGATGAATCCGTATATCTCGAAAAATATATCGAAGAGCCCAGGCATGTGGAGTTTCAAGTGCTTGCTGATAACTACGGGCATATTGTCCATCTCTTTGAGCGGGAGTGTTCGATCCAGAGGCGGCACCAGAAAATCGTCGAAGAAACGCCTTCCCAGGCTCTTGACCCTTCGCTGCGCCAGAGGATGGGGGATACAGCTAAGAAGGTTTTGGATGTTTCCGGGTATAACAATGCCGGAACGGTCGAGTTCCTCCTCGATAAGAACAAGAATTTTTATTTCCTGGAGGTGAATGCGCGCCTCCAGGTTGAACATCCGGTCACAGAACTAGCCACAGGTGTGGATTTGGTCCATCAGCAGATAAGGATCGCCTCGGGAGAGAAGCTTTCCCTTAAGCAAGAGGATGTGAAGCAACGCGGCCATGCCATCGAATGCCGGATCTATGCTGAAGATCCGGCACATAATTTTCTACCCTCGTCGGGGAAGATCCTTTATTTAAAGGAGCCGAAAGGACCGGGCGTCCGGCACGATTGCGGCGTTTACAGCGGCTGGGCAGTCCCGATCTATTACGACCCTATCTTGGCTAAACTTGTCGTCTGGGCTGAGACCAGGGAGTTGGCCTGCCAGAGGATGAAAAGCGCCCTTGATGACTATATTATCCTCGGCATCAACACGACCATCGGTTTCCTGAAGGACGTGATCTCTCATCCGCAGTTCAGCGAGGGCGCCACGACTACGGGCTTCATCAAGAATTATTTTGATAGTTGGAAAGAAAAAGAGGGAAGCGATGAAAGACTGAAGATAGCTTTAGCGGCAGCGGCGTTTTATGAGTTTAGCCGGGATCAGCTCGCAGAGCCGTCCACTGTTCAGGCAAAGGAAGTTATATCTCCCTGGCAGACCTTGGGGAAGTGGAAAATCGGAGGAAAGGGATAAAATGGATTTTGAGTTTCTCGTCAATAAAGCTCGGCACAAGGTATCTCTGGAGAAAAAGGGAAAGCACTTTGTCCTCCGCCACAAGGACGGCTCGTTTGAAGCGGATTTTCAGGTCATCTCGGCTAATTCTCTCTCCCTTCTGGTAGATGGCCGCTCCTATTTGATCTATATCGCCAGAGACAAAGATAAAAAATATATTTATCTTGATGGTGAGTTGTATATCGTCCACAAGCCCGGTGATAAAGAGAGATGTATTGATAGGGAAGAGGACAGGTCGCAAAAAGAAAAGTCGTTGATTACAGCCCCCATGCCTGGCAAAGTGATAAAAATCAATGTAGCAGAAAAAGAAGCTGTTAGAAAGAATCAAACCCTGGCCATCGTGGAAGCGATGAAGATGGAAAACGAGATCAAGTCGCCTGTCGAAGGATATGTGAAAAAAATCTTTGTTTCGGCCGGAGACATGGTGGATTCAGAGAAGCCGCTTATAGAGATCGAGCCAGAATAGGCTCGGGTAAAGGCTAAAAAGAAATGCAACTTTTTGGATTGAGGGGTAGTTTAAGAAGATAAGAATGGATGAGCACGAGCTGATTCGCCAGGTTCAGGAAGGAAATGAAGTGGCTTTCGGCCAGATCGTTTCGAGATATAAGGACAGAATAGTGAACTATCTTTACCAGTTTACGGGGGATTATCAGAAAGCAGTGGAGCTGGGGCAGGAGACTTTTATCCGGGTTTATTTCAAAGCCAACCAGTACAGGCCTTTCGCCCCTCTTTCTTCCTGGATTTATGCCATCGCTTCCAACCTGGCCAGAACAGAGATGAAAAAGATGCGCAGAATCCCTACGGTTTCTTTAGAGGACATTGTCGCTCATGAAGTTGAAGGGAATGCCTGCACCGAGGATCCCGGCGATCCCGGTCTCCTCAAAAACTTGAGAGAGGCTCTGAATGCGCTGCATCCCCGATATCGCATTCCTGTCATCTTGAAGGATATGGAGGGATTCTCCCAGGAAGAAATTGCTCAGATATTGAAAAAACCGATAGGAACAATCAAAGCCAGAGTCAGCCGGGGCCGACATTTTCTCAAGAAAAAGCTGGAGAAGGCCTTGGGCGGAGGAAGAGTGTCTTCATGACAATAAGGAGAGAAGAAATGGAAGAGCTTGGTCTTTTGAAAAAATTAGAAAAAGTAAAGGCTCCCTATGATTTTGAGCAGAAAGTCATGGCTCAGGTTACTCTCAGGAAAAGGAGCCTGCGGCAGAAGCGGACGGCCTTTCGCCTTTCCTTGGCTGGGGCTTTCGCTTCTCTCCTTGTCGTTTTTGTGCTGCTGAATGTGTTTGTTCTCGGAAAAAAAGCCCCGCTCAGAGTTGCCGATCTAAAGAAAGATATTTCTCCTGCCTCGGGAATGGTGCAGAGTTCTGCCGAGCAGCTGATTCCTGTCATTGAGACTTTGGATTATTCCACAGAGATCCGTAGCCAGTCCTATGAGCCTCAGACGATTTATCTCTTGGAACAAGTTTCCGATACAACGCCTAAAGGAATTAAATATTAAGGAGGTTTGAGTTCGATGAGAAGAAAAGCCAAATTCAGCCTGGGTTTAACAGCCTTTTTGTTGGTATTTGCCTTGGGCCTCAAAGCTGAGCCTAAAGGCATGAGTTTAGATGAAAATACGATAGAGAATGTTGCCCAAAAGGTTTTTGCGAGTGTTGTCAAAGTGGAAACGCACAACGGGATCAAGAAAGTGGCGACTGGTGTGGTCATCGATAAAGAGGGATACATCGTCACCACGGCTTTGATTTCGCCGCGGGATGAAGAAATTGTCGTCACCACATCTGACGGGAAGCGGAGCGAAGCAAAGTTCTTGGGCATGGATTCTGAAACCCACCTGGCTCTCATCCAAGCCACAGAAAAGAATCTCATTCCCATAAACATGGCGAAGACGGACGTTCTTGCTCCCGGGTCATGGGTTGGGGTTATCAGCGTCTCCCCCGAGAATACTCCTTCGGTAACCCAGGGCATTGTGAGTTCGGTCGCCTCAGACAGACTCCGTCTGAATGTCTGGGTGACACGGGGCGCGAGCGGAAGTCCAGTGGTCAATAAAGAAGGGCAGATGGTCGGGCTGCTCAGGGGAATCTATGCTGAGGACCAGCCGGTGGTTTTTGAGTTCAGAGAAAAGGAAGTCGTGGGCTCAGGATATGCTTTCAGCCGCGCCGAGGCGCCTTCTTCAGGAATGGCGCTGGCCATCCCTGTGACCGTTGTCAAGTCGGTCGCCGCTGAAATAAAGGAAAAGGGCAAGGTCAGCCGCGGCTGGATGGGTATTTCGATATCCGAAAATGAGAAAGGAGAAGTCGAGATTAATGATGTCGAAGCAGAAAGTGCTGCTGAGCTGGCCAAGCTTAAGGAAGGAGATATTCTCCTGAAGATTGACGGAAAAAAGATTAGCGGCGCACCGATGTTCGCCTCTGAAGTCAGAAATAAGAAGCCTGGGCAGGATGTCAATCTTGAAATCGAGCGGAACGGGAAAGCCGTTGAAGTCAAGGTAAAATTAGGTGAGTATCCGGAAGAAGAGGCTAAGAGGGAGCTGGAATTGCGCTTTCCGCGGCTCTTTCCTCCTCGGCAGCCGGCTGAGGCTCTCCCATCCAAACCCACAAGGCCGCCTGGGCCGCCAAAGGCGCCGAAGTCTCTGGAGACCTGGCCACAAGGGGAAAAAAGGAAGTATATCGGGGTTTATCTTGAAGAGATCAACAAGGAATTGCTGGAATATTTCGGAATCAAAGAAGGGAACGGGCTTCTCGTCAACAGGCTGACCAATGACGGACCGGCAGAGAAGGCGGGGCTTAAGGTCGGGGACGTGATCGTTCGCGTGGACGGTAAGAAAGTAGAAACGGTGGGCGGTCTGAGTGAGCTTATCCAGGACAAGAAAAAGGGAGACAAGGTCAAGATTGACCTTATCCGGGATAAAAAGCCGATGTCAGTCGAAGTTGAGATCGAAGAAGAGGAAAACCCGAGTTTTTCTTGGAGCTTGATGCCCTATCAGGAGTACTGGGGCGATATAAGCAAGGAATTGCAGCGGCAGTATGAGAAATCGCGGGAGTATTATGAAAAGTACAGCGCTGAAACGAAAGAGAGAATGAAAAAGCTGAATGAGGAACTCAGCAAGCAAAGCAAGGAGCTCCTTGAAAAAAGCAAAGACGCCGCCAAAGGGTTGAAAGTCATCTGGGGAAAAAACCGGATTTTTTATCGAGCTTGAGAAGAATTTGAGAAGAATCAAGAACAGCGATCAAGCTCCTGTATCCATTTCTCAACGGGGACTTGCCGGGTGGCGAGGCCCTTTGTTTTTTGCTCAGGTTTCTTTTGTTTTGCCTTCTGTTGCGTCTGAGAGCCACTTCCTGAGATAGCTTTCGAATTCCTCGTCAGAAAGCCTTCTTTGTTTAAAAAATCCTCGCGTCCATCGCTGCTTAAGCGCTTCGTAAAGGATTATGCCCACCGATACCGATAAGTTCAGACTTTGCACCATTCCCAGCATCGGGATCTTGATTTTATAGTCTGCAAAAGCGAGGGCTTCCGGCGACACTCCCTCAGATTCATTGCCGAATACAAAAGCCAAAGGTTGGGTATAATCTAACTCTGTGTAAGCGAGAGCCTCTTTTCCCAAATGTGTCGCGGCGACTTTGAAACCTTTCTTTTTGAGCGGGAACAAGCATTCGCCGATTGTTGCGTGCACGCAGGTTTCAACCCACTTTTCCGCCCGCGTGGAAATGGCTCTATTGATGGTGAGAAGCTCCGGGCTGGGAGAGATGATGTCTACATGAAGCACTCCGGCGGCGTCACATGTTCGGATGACAGCGCTGGCATTGTGGGCGATAGTAACTCCTTCGAGCACAACTCTCAAGTCAGGCTGTCGAAGAGAAAGAAGCCTTTTGACTTTCTCGATTCTTCGGGATGTCGGCACAGGAAGACTATAACAAAGGGTCTCTATCGATTCAACAGAAGAATCTTTGCGGCGAGGATCAGCCAGAAGACCATCGTCCCGATGAGGGCGCGGTACTCTTTGTTCTGTTTATAAAGCGACCATCTGAACTTGATTTGTGATGGGAGAGTTCGCTTTTTTAACGAAGGAAAAAAGGGAGGAACTCTCTTTCTGTACTCTTCGTACTGCTCTGGGAAAAGTTCCTTCATCCTTTCCTTCTCTCTGTGGATGATCAGGGGGTAAAAAATCGCAAAATAGGCGACAAAAAGTCCCATGACCCACCAGGAGCGCGAGCCGACTACGATGCCGACGCCTAAGATAAAATTGCCGAGGTAAAGGGGATTTCGGGAATATCTGTAAGGCCCTGAGATGGCTAACTCTTTTTCTTTTCGCAAATGGCCAGAGGCCCAGACCCTGATGGAAAGCCCTAAAAGTGAAATAAGGACACCCCCGATAACAGAAAGCCAGGTGGGCTGGGCAAGAAGGCTGACGGCAATGGCAGCGATGAGGCCTGCCCTGACTCGCTGCCGGCTCAAGAGTTCTTTGAGGCTAAAATCAGCCATGGGTCAGCCATAAATCCCGGACTGCTTGAGCGACCTCTTCACTCCTTATTTTGCGAAGACAATCCAGCGTCGAGCAGCTCCTTTTGTAGCAGGGGTTGCACTCGAGTTTATAGAATACCACTTTATCTCGGGGGTTAAAAGGACCGTTTCTCCCCGGGTTGGTCGGGCCGAAAAGGCCGACAACTGGCACGGAAAGAGCACAAGCCGCCTGGAGAGCAAATGTGTCGCCGCTGACAAGCAAAGAAGCTCTCTTAATGAGGGCAATGACTTCTTTTATGGATAAGAACGGTGCAATCGGGACCGCTGTCCTTTCTTTTACGGCCAAGGCCAGCTTCTTTTCCTCTGCATTTCCCCAAAGCAGAAGCGGAAAAGAATTAGCGAATCTTGTCCTCTGGATAAGTTCTGACCATTTCTCAGGGAACCATCTCTTTGTTTCCCAGGCGGCTCCCAAGTTATAGAGAAGCAATTTCTTGTTTTTTTCGCAGCCGATTTCTCTAAGCTTCCCTTCGACCGACCGACTCAGCTCTTCAGGAATAGAAACAGGAAAATCGAATTTTTCTTCTTTGATCCCCAGCAGGATTAACAGCCTGAGGTTCTTGGTAATGACATGCATTTCTTCTTCTGGAAGTGGGTCGAGCCTTTCGGTATAAAAAAAGGAGGCTAAAGGTTCCTTGCAGTTCTTCCGGTGGAATCCGATCCTGGGCTGCGAGCGGGAAAGATAAGCCAGCAGGGCTGATTTGACCAACCCCTGAAAATCCAGCGCGACTAGGTCTCGACGCTTAATATTTTTAACGCTCCGAAGCCAGTTTTTCCGGTCGATGACGATGATTTCATCAATGCCCGGGACAAGGTCAAGAATCTCCTCGCCTTTATCTTCCACGGTCCAGGCAATTTTGGCTGCAGGGAAATTTCGGCGCAGCGCCGAGAAAGCGGGGAGCGTGTGGATGATATCGCCGAGGGAGCTAAGCCTGATGATCAGGAATTTGTCCATTAGAATGAATTTTTTTGGCTGCCGTCTTTTTTCACCTTGGCGGCGATTCTTTTGATGATATCTGAAGTGGAGCGAATTTTTGGGCCACCGGCAATGGCCACTTTTCCCCCGTACTTTTTCACAATATTTTTTTCTGGCACTGTGTCTTCGGTATAGTCAGAGCCCTTGACATGAATTGTCGGCTTTAGCGCGAGAAGAACCTTCTCAACGTTTGGCTCTCGAAAGATGGTCACATAATCGACAAAGGAAAAGGAGGAAAGGATTTCCGCCCGTTCGTCTTGCGACAAGATGGGCCTTGTTTTCCCTTTAAGGCGACGGACCGTGGCGTTGCTGTTGATGGCCACGACCAAAATATCTCCTTTTCTCTTGGCTTCCCGCAAGTAACGGATGTGGCCAACGTGAAAGAGGTCGAAACAACCGTTGGCCAGGACGATGGTTTTGCCTGCTGTCTTTTCTGCGGCGATGATTTTTCGCAGCTCGGAAAGAGTCGTCAGTTTTTCCAATTTAGAAGGAAATGGCCTCTTTGAGTTCCTCGACCGTCAATGTAGCTGTGCCCTTTTTCATGACCACGATTCCGCCGGCATAGTTCGCAAGATGAGCCGCTTCCAGGAAGCTGGCGCCGCAGGACAAGGCCAGAGTGAAAACACTGATGACCGTATCCCCGGCGCCGGTGACGTCGACGATGTCGGTGGTGCCGTGGACAGGGATGAGCAAAGGCGGCTTTCCTTTCTCGAAAAGGGCCATGCCTCTGGACCCACGGGTGATGAGGAGGGCAGGGGATTGGAGCTTCTTCAGGAGGCGGTTTCCCGCGTCCTTGAGAAGAGGAATGTTATCGCTGATTTCTATTTTTAAAGTGTCTTCGATTTCCGGTTCATTGGGCGTCGCTGCCGTAACGCCCTGGAAGTCGAGGAGGCGAAATCGAGAATCTGAGGTTACCGGGCACTTCGCTCTTTTAAAATCAAGGATGATGTCGTTGAAAACATCTTCTTTTACACTCTGGTAGTTGTAATCAGAAATAAGCAGGGCAGAACATTGCGACTGTGCCTGCTTGAGGCATCGTCTTAGGCTTTGTTTTAGGCGGCCATTTTCAGGAACCCTAAATTCGCTGTCGATCCGCAAAATCTGCTGTTTGCGTGTGTTCTCTTCGCCGGCCAGTATCCTCGTTTTGATCGGAGTCGGATATCCCTTGAGCTTTAAGAGATATTTTGTCGGGATCTTAAGACTGCGCAGGATGTCGAAGATTTTTTGCCCCGATTCGTCCTGCCCGACGATACCGACCGGAAGGGGACAAGCCCCCAATGCCTTGAGGTTAAGGGTGGAGTTGCCTGCGCCGCCCAGGGAGAATTCTTTTTTCTGGTAGGTGAGGATAAGGACGGGAGCCTCTCGCGAGATGCGCCGGGTTTTGCCGTAGACATATTCATCCAGGATGAAATCCCCCCAGACAACAATTCTTTTGCCGGCGAATTTGTCAATGAGGTCGAGGAGTCTATGCTTTTCCTTGTTCACGGAACTTCAGGTTGAAATTTTTATCAGAAACTGGAGAAAAGGTCAAATGGCTGGCACTTAGAGGCTCCAGCGGTAAGAGATTTTGAGAAGGAAAATATTGTCTCCGGGAGCCGTCAACAGATCCCCTAAGTCACGCCGTAACTGAAAATCACCTGGATTGCCATAATCGGCACGGTTCTGGGTCCAGACAGCATAGAGCAGAGAGCCAGGCAAATATTCCCACCTCAAGACTATTGTTCCCCGGAGTGATTTAAAGTTAAAGTCCGGATTCCAGAAAGAAAAAGCTTCGGCAGCGCCCGCGCCATCAGGGTCAACTATATAAAGTCCGTCAGCACAGGTGATGGTCGATGGTGCATCTCCAAAGACGTTGTATTCATATTTCTTGGGCCTGGCGAGTTCCTTAAACTTGTCATATTTTCCCCCTGCGATAAAAGGTTGAAGATAGAGCTGCAGGGTGAGTTTGGGCGTGAAGATCCAGTTCAGCCTGATTTCGCTCGACAAGACGCGCTGATAGATTCTCCCAAAGAGATAGCGAGTGCCATAGGTCTCCGTCATGAACGGGTCTTTCACCCGGGTCACCCATTGAAGCTCAGCCTTCTCAAAAGCGTATTGCGGCCCCAAAGAAAGACTGATATTGCTGCGAGGTTTCCAGCGCAGGGTGAGTCCGCTGTGCCATTCGGTTCCCTCTGTCGGCCTTCTATAATAACTGCTATACGCTTCGAGGACAACCGGTTTCCGGTTATCGCTATAGATATTTAGATCAATCTGATACCCAGACGGAATGAGAGCTAAGGGGCCACCCCTTGTCAAAGTGTCGCTCATAGTTTTGGGGAAATAGGCAAACATGGTGCTAAAACCCCAGTAGCTCAGGAATTCACCTTCAAAGGAAACGAGGAATCCATCCCCTGTTTTGTTTCCGCTGAAATCGTAGTTCCGGAATGGACCTCCGGTCAAAAGGGCATTCCGGAAGACCTTTCCCGGTCTTGTCCACCGATAGGCCGGAAGAATACTGATGTTGATCCTGTCAGAGCCTGAGAACTGGAACCCTGAGTCGTTCGGGTTGAAACCCGGAGAGAGCACGCCGAAGGCTGCGAGAAAGAGAAGCTGCCCTTGCTGCTTGGCAAGAGAGAACCGTCCTCCCCAGCCGGAGAGCGAGGTGGCATTAGGATTCACTTCGACATGGCCGGCATCCGGCCTCTGAAAATAGTGCATGGATGAGTTTTGGAGCCTCAGGATGTCCTCCTGGCTGCCTTCGATGCGGGTCCCCCCAAACCAACCGCCGATGACCCAGTCTCTTTTTTTATCAAGAAAGGCCCAGCCGTCAAAGGCGAGGCTGAAGGCGTTTTTATTGAGGGTCCCTTCAAGGTTTTCGTTGCTCAAATCTCTCATGACGCCGGTTGTCATAAAACCAAACCCGTATTGCCCCTTGTTGATATCTTTTTGAGCACGGAGAGCCCCGTAATAAGAGAAAGGTTCCACTTCTTCCTGAAACCGGTCTCCCAACGAATCGATTTGAGCATATTCGCGGGCCGTCAGGGCATTGATGAATCCGAAATTCCATCCCGAACTCACCTTGCCCGTGAGCTTGAAAGCGCCAAGGATGGTTGACCTGTCCGGAAAATCAACGAATCCGTCGTGCGTGATATATCCCTGGGGTGACCGTCCGATCCGCCGGCTGTAGAAAAATCGGGGGCTGGGCCAGTTGATATTGGCATTTATATAGATCCCGCCGCGTCCAAAGTCATTAAAGATATTAGCCCCTTCAATAAAAAAGGGCCTTTTTTCCTCGTAATAAGTCTCGTAGGCCGACAGGTTGATCACCGCCGGGTCCACCTCGACTTGACCAAAATCGGGATTGATTGTGGCATCCAATGTCAGATTGCTTTTTAGCCCGACTTTGATGTCAAAGCCGGCATTACCTAAATATCTCTTGCCTGTTTGGAAAGGATTGCCATCCTGGGCCGGTTTGAACTGGGCCTGGCCGACTGTGTAAGGGAGAACCTCGATGTGTCTTCCCGGCTTAATGTCCCTGATTCCCTCAAGGCGGGCAAAACGCGAAACATAGGCGATTTCTTCTTTGGGTACCCGGACAAAGCCAACTCTTTCATTTTTCCTTTTGATAATCCTGCGGAAATTGACACCCCAGAGATACTCATCTTTCTTTGGGAAACGAAGCTGATTGAGGGGAATCCGGATCTCGACCGTCCAGCCTTTGTCGGTGATCTGGGTTTTCGAGTCCCAGACTCCATCCCAGGTGTCATCTTCCGAGACGTCATTGAACAGGGTCGTATCGATGATCGAACCAGCAGGATTTACGGCAAATTCGTAACCCGTTCTCCGGTCATAATAGGGATCCACTGCAAAAATGAACCAGTCAGATTCGAGCATGTCATCCCGCCGGCCCAATAGGCTTTTGATCGATTGAGGCTCGGAATCATGGCAGAAAGCCGCAACATAAACGTTTGAATTGTCATAGGCAATCCAGACCTCCGTTTTCTCTGTGGGTTGCCCGCCATCGATGGGGTCAGACTGGACAAAGTCGCTGTAACCTTCTCCACGCCAGACTTTTTCATTCAAGACGCCGTCTATTTCAACCGGCTCATAGGCACGGACGGCCCGGATGATTTTTTGTTCCGAAGGCTTTTTCTCTTGTTTGGCTTCTTTATCTCGCGCGAATAAAAACAGAGGCAAGACGAGGATAATATGCAACATGGCCGGTTTTTTCATCGGTCTTTCTCCTTTATATGTCTGTCAGTCCTCTCCTCCACCTCTAAACTTTAAAATCTTCCTCCCTCCTCTAATATCTATACGAAAACAACAACAAAAAGGTTGCAGAACCTAAAAAAATTGTATAAGTTTAGAAAAAAAATAATCAAAATAGAAAGACGAAAAATGGGCGACCTGGAATTGATCAAAAGGCTCGAGCAGAAGTTGAAAGGGGCAAGGCCTGGGTTCGCGGCTCAGCTGGCCATGGCTCCTCATCCCCGGCCTGGCCAAAAAGCATACCGAGACGTGGAAGATTCCTGTCTGAAGGCCGGGGTTATGGTGCTCCTTTATCCCCGCGGTGACGCCTTTTACTTAGCGCTGATCCATCGGACCAGCTCCGTCCTCCATCACGTAGACGAATTCATCGAGAAACCCAAGAAGGCCCTGTCGGCGCGGGCTTCAACTGGCTTATGTCTTTATTTTCATCCTAAGCCATGGGTTCTTGTCCATCGCCTATGCCATGGTTCTGGGAGGCATAGCCTCGAATGTAACGGCATCCCTTTGGCTGGCGGCAAAGTTTAAGGCGCTGGATTAGCACGGCCTCTTTGTTCTGTTATTCCCGTTATTGAAAAAAAGGGCAAAATCGAATATATTTGGACCGCCCGGCCGGAGTGGCGGAACTGGCAGACGCGCTGGACTCAAAA
>Ga0315280_10009228_pt1 | contig 12720 bp, 15 predicted proteins | sample YL17G06_40_MG_FD_203697 | JGI IMG/M metagenome (GOLD analysis project Ga0315280, IMG submission 203697) | Sediment microbial communities from Yellowstone Lake, YNP, Wyoming, USA - YL17G06_40 | ecosystem: Environmental > Aquatic > Freshwater > Lake > Sediment | place: USA: Wyoming | collected... | reverse complement strand
TTCGTCAATGATACGATGAAATGCACCGCATTCCTCTCGTCGTGCGTATGAGAAGGGATAAGCGCTGTCTCGACGGAGCCTTCGAGCTTGGCGTATAAAGCTGGGTTCGGTAGCCCCACTGTGAGTTGTCAACAAGTCTCACCGGCCACGATCTCGGTCACGCTCTCTGCGGACGTTTTGCGGACTTTTGGCGTGGTTTCTGTCCACACGGATTTCGTTGGTACGAGACGTGATATGTCACGCAACCGGGCCCTTCACAATCTCGGTTCGTAACCCTGGCCAGTTTTTGAAAGTCAGCGGCATAGGCCCAGCATGAGTTCGGCATCTTCAGCCGCCTCCTTGAGGGGGTCCCGACGCAATTCAAGCCATAGGTCTCTGCTCTCTGACGTTGACGTGCTACGGTGCTATCCGAACGCCCAGCACAGGCACCACACGCAGTAAGTAGAGACGTGGACTCGATTGTCTGCCAAAGACACCTTGAAAGATGAACCCCTCAACGATTTCACAGCGTCATAGACCTAGCTTCCGGCAGGACGCAGGCTCCTGAACATGAGTCTGTCATGTGGCCGGCGGCGGGAGTTCTCAGTGCACATCTAAGTTCTCAAGCTCCAGCAGGATCTCCCTTCCTCTGTATTGAGCGAGCACGAAGGAAGTGGGGACATGCAAGTGGGCCCCGGCGCTTCCTGACGGAGCTACTGCGGAGTCCTTATGATCTGATGAGCAGTGATCTGCCTGTACCTAGCTGAGCATCTCTTCTTACCTGGGACAGTTCTCGTTGATGCCCATTGCAGCAGAGGGAGGATTGCCTTCCTAAGCTGCGCGCCATCCCTAGTTAGAGAATACTCAACTCTCGGAGGTATCTCAGCGAAGGATTCTCTCTCGATCAGCCCTTCACGTTTAAGCTCTTGGAGTGTGTCGGTTAAGGTCGCGGGACTGATTCCGCGTAGCTCTTGCATCATCTGGCTGAATCTGAGTCTTCCATGATTTCCAATCGCATTGACCACGAGCAGAGTCCATTTCTTGCCTATTGTGTCGATGATGCCTTCCAGCGGGCAGAGGCAGAGACGGTTTGATCTACCACTTCGTTCGCACATAGTTGCTACGTTACTACTAACTCTGTAGTTTAAGTGCTTCGTTCCCGAAAGTGAACGCCGGAGGTGCAAGGCCAACATGTGCCAATGTTGTTGTGGTGGAGAACACCACCATGACGGTTGCCGAGGTGGGCGATTCTTCACGAGGGAGGAACGCGTCAAGGATTTGGAGGAGTACGCGGATGAAGTGAAGAAGGAGCTTGCAGCTGTTGAGGAGCAGATCAAGGAACTGAAGCAGTAGTGTCGAGCGTAGATGGAATATGATGGAGAACACGGTCGAAGTTGCCGACCTGACCAAATACTATGGTGATCTGATGGCTGTCGACAGTGTGAGCTTCGAGGTCGCGAAAGGCGAGTTCTTCGGTCTCCTCGGACCCAACGGTGCAGGCAAAACGACCATAATTCGCATGCTCACTGGGGTGATAAGGCCGGACAGAGGTGCAGCTCACATTATGGGTTACGACATTCGAAAGGAGCCGCTCAAAGCTAAACAGAGGATGGGCATTCTACCTGAGATGGCTAATGCTTACGTTGACTTAACGGCGTGGCAAAACCTGATGTTCTTAGGCGAGCTCTACGGTGTAGCAAAGACGCTAAGGCATGAACGCGCCATAATGCTTCTAAAAAAACTCGAAATCTATGAAAGAAGAAATCAGCTTGTAAAAGAATTCTCCAAGGGGATGAAGCAGAGACTACTCATCTGTATGGCTTTACTGAACGACCCGCAGATTCTGTTTCTAGATGAGCCGACGAGCGGGTTGGACGTTCAGAGCGCCAGGATCATCAGAGAGATGCTGCAAGAACTTAATCGAGATGGAATCACCATGTTCCTGACAACCCACAACATGGAGGAAGCCGGCCAACTATGCAACCGAATCGCCATCATCAACCACGGTAAGATAGCAGCCATAGACAGACCGGAAAAGCTCAAGGCGACGGCTGGTGAGCTACAGTCAGTCGAAATAGCCTTCGATAGACCTGTGGAGACAGAATCTCTCGCCAAGCTCTCCAATGTCGTTCAAGCAAAGGAAATGGGGAATAAGGTCAGGCTATACACCAAAGATCCCAGCGATTTGATCTACAAAGTAGTAGATTACGCCAAAGCTAACAGACTGACTTTTGTCACCTTGAACGTACTGTCTCCAACCCTTGAAGAGGTCTTCATCAGACTGATCGAAAGCAAGCAGGATCTTTGATGACAACCTACAATTACTCAAGATCTGTCGCACTGGAACAGCTAAGGAGAACCTTTGCAATCTGTAAGAAAGACATACGTATCTACTATCTCAAGGGCCCGGTCATTGTCTTTGGCATCCTAACACCACTCTTTCTGTTTGCAGCTTTCCTTGTAGGCAGAGATCTAGCTCCCGACTTCTTCACGTCGAGCCTAATGGCCATGACTATATTCTTCGCGGCTACGGCAGTTGTGCCAATGATAATGCCTTGGGAGAGCAGAGCAAAGACCCTTGAGAGACTGGTATCAGCTCCAGTATCGATATCAGCTATCATGTTAGGCGATGTTTTCGCTTCCTTCCTGTTTGGAATACTATCCTCGCTTGTTCCTGTTATCATAGGCCTAGCTATGGGAGTCACAATAGGCTATCCTATCCTTCTTGTGGCAGGCATTCTGCTAGCCTCATTCTGCTTCTCGTCACTGGCGGCGATCCTGTCCGCTCCACCAACGGACGTACCATCTAACGTGATGATGCTCACAACATTCGTCAAGTTCCCCCTACTGTTCATCAGTGGAGTCTTCATCCCAATCGAGAAGATGCCTGACTGGGGTAGATTGATTGCTTCAGCCTCACCATTAACCTACTTCACGGATTTGGCTAGGTATTCCATAGGGGGAGCCAATTACTATCCCGTTTTCTTTGATCTCATCGTCCTAGCAGCATTCGCACTACTGTTCCTGACCCTTGCTGTAAAGCTGCATGAAAACAGTATGCCAAAAAGGCTGTAGCTTAAATGAACACGAGATTATGGAAGACCTGTTGCTTGATCCATAGATACGGCATCGAGATCCAGCTTTGTCGCAGAGATGGTCGATAAGGAGGTGAGGGACACACGAGTCCAAAGGAACAGCTAGCGGAAGCACCTGACGCCCTTATTGGCGGGATATTCAGAAGGCTTGCGATTGGCGAACGCAAGTGTATACGATCATCCATCGCTGCGGTAGTGGACGATGATCTGCCGACAGCGGTCAGACCTTTCATGTTCAGTGGAAAGATTGTACTTTGATTCCAACAAGCCGCGGTTCTTCCTGAGAGAGGAGAAAGTTGGAGCGATAGTCTCTGCCTTCATCATTGCGTCACTTGCGAGAGAATCTCAGAGAAGAGTGGGAGAGCGAGTTGCGTCAGTTTGTGGAGGTGTGAGTTGGGCTTCTGCTGGCGTTCGGCTAGGGTTTCGCGTCCGATGTACTCGCTACGGAAATGCGATAGCACCGAATCGATTATGAGTAGCTTCACGTTCTGTTCTTGGCAGATCTTGAAGGCCTGATCCACCGCGAGTATCTGGTGGTCGCTGTTGTAGACGCGCGCGCAGATTATGCCCTCCAACATCTTCTCGGGCTGGAGTTGCATCGCCTGCGCCATCTGGTAGACCCTCTCCCCAGAGAACGTCCCTTCAGTATCGATGAAGAGGACTCTCCCTTCGAGCCCTCCATCCTTTTGGGGTAGCTGGGCTGTGATACTGAGTTTCATGCAGAGCTGGGACTTTCCGGAGCTGAGGCTTTTCCGGAGCCGAACTCTCCTACGAACTCAGTAATCGCTTGAGTCTCGATTCCTCCGCCGAGTAGCCTGTTCAGGTTGTTCGAGCCCAATGTCAGTCTGAGAAGATTCCGGCGCCTATCGTAGAGCTGCTTGGCTGTGATGAAGTCTGTATTGATCTGTTGGCGAGCTTCCTTCGCGATCTTGTTTGCCGTGCTTGCATCCAAGTCCGCCTTGTCTATCATCTCTCTGATAGGCGCAACCGGAAGAGCCAAGATTGAATCGAACCCGGCATCTCTTAGTTTTGCCGCTGTTACTGGCCCGACACCATCGAGATCCTGAATATCGACAATTTCTTGATCCAACGCAACCCGCCAAGCGCTCGGTCTTGAGCCCTATTTAACAAGAAAGGACGAGACAGCGGTACTCGAAGCCCTGACCGTAAGTGACCGAATCCCTAACGCGCTTGCTCCTCTCTAGTCTTGCCAGAGGACCATATTCGCAGGAGGTGAGCGAACGACGGCTCTGTCCGACTCCTGGGTGAAGCAGAAACTAGTGCAAGTTCTTATTAGCAAATCGCTCACTTCATGATGTGTAGGGTCGGGTACGATTCATGCCAAGAGTAACTCAAATCGGAGTCACGCTGCAGAACAAGCCAGGTACTTTGGCCCAGCTCTGTTCAACCCTTGGAAAGGCGGGAATCAACATCTCCGCTATGCTCGCACCAGAAATCAGGGGCAAAGGCAGAGTTAGGCTGTTGGTTGATAATCCAGAGAAAGCCAAGGATGCCTTGAAGGCTGCGAAGATCCGATTCTCTGAGGAAGAAGCAGTAGCGATAGAGCTGGATAACAGACCAGGCGCGCTCGGCGAGGTCGCGGAGAAGCTCGCTCAAGCCAAGATCAACATCAAATACGCCTACGTAACAGCAACGGAAGGATCCGCGAAAGCAACCGTGGTTTTGGCGGTTCCGGACGTAGCCAAGGCTCTCGGTGTTCTCGGCGGATAGACACTTCGACAATACAAAGCTTCGCGCAATGAGGAACACATAGTCATGTCCTAGGATGGACGCTGTTCTTGCGCTGTCCGTCATGTCTGAGATTCTGCTCTGAACCTGTGGCTGGAGTTGCGCTGAGTGGGAGGGCATACTCTGCCCACAGAAGCAGAGCAAGCTCAAGCAATACTCCTCCATCTTCCCAACGACGGAGATCGACTCAGCCTTCTACAGGCTGCCGGAGCATACGACCGTTCTCGGCTGGGCTAGACATACGCCAGCCGACTTCGTCTTCTCCGCTAAACTGACGCAAACCATTACCCACAAGAAAGCCCTCGATGTTGCTCGCGGAATCGAATCAGACCTCAACCAGTTCATCGAAGCCATGAAATCCCTCACCGACGCTGGGAAGTTCGAGACTCGACTGGCAGTCGAGTTCCCGGCATAGACACCACATCTCGACGGCGAGCCGAGAATGAGTCGCGATGCGAACGAATCGTGCCAAGCGCGAGAGGGAAACTCGCTACGAGACACCGGGCTTAGGCCCATCACCAGTTTGGAATTCACATCTTGACACTTTCAGGGATCAAGTATCCACACAGCACCCAAGAACCAGTTGGTCCAAGATCGATCGTTGAAGCGTTGTTCTGGAGCGAACTAGAAGAAGACGAAATCCTCAACAAGCCAAGAGCTATGCTCGGTGAGATCTCTGATGCCAAGAAGATAGCTGAGGATGGAAGAGTCCTGCCAATGCTTGGTCATGTTTGTGGAACTGAACAAGATCCACAACCTCTATCAGAGCAGATTGGAAAACTGCGCAGCGCCGGAATCGAGGTTCTCCCGACGAACGCGCTAATGACAATTGCAAGTGCGCTGATCTCACGAAAAGGAAACATCGACAGCTCGATCATAGAAGACGTGTTCGAGAATTTCCTTACAGGCTTCTAGGAGGGCGCTGTTTGGTCGAGAAGATGCTGAAACTGTTCTCCTCGGAGCTGAGGGTCATCAACGTAGGGCTTGAGATCTTCAACGACGCATTGAAGGCTCAAGGCGTCGATGTGGTCCAGGTTTCCTGGCAGCCGCCTCCCAAGCTGGAAAAAGAGTACGAAGACATACTCTCCAAGATGCTGTAACCCGTATTCCCAGTCAACATGAGAGAAAGCGACCGAAACCTATCTCCTTTCGAGGCGGATTCCCGGACCTACGTCTCCGAGGCGGCCAGTATCTTGGCGCATTCAGGTTTTCATCTTCGATGCATCGAGGACCGCATCGACTATCTGCCTGTAGCCGGTATACCTGCACAGTATTCCCTCAACGGCCTCAACGACATCCTCTCGCGTCGGAGAGGGCTTGCGTCTCAGGCTTGCGTTTCAGCAGAGCTTCGCCTGCCAGCACCACCGCTGGTGTACAGAAGCCACACTGCAACGCTCCGTGTTCGATGAATTCTCTTTGAACGGGGCTGAGAACACCACCCTTAGCGACTCCCTCAATCGTCGCAACGTTGTGCCCGTTAGCTTCTACTCCCAGTGAAGGCAGGATTTGACTGGAACATCGTCGAGAAGGACGGTGCACAGGCCGCAGTCTCCGCGTTCGCATGCCGACTTGGTTCCTGTGAGGCCCAGCTTGCGCCTGAGAACCCAGAGCAAGGTCTTGTTGGATTCTGTCTCTATCGTGCGGTCGATCCCATTAACCGTCAACTTGATCATATGTTTGGCCATTCTAGGCCGCCTCCCACAGTTGATGAACTAGTCTCCTAGTCAGCACTTCAACGAGGTTTGCTCGGTACTCCTTTCCTCCTCTGACATCCGAAATCGGCGAGACAGTCTTCATCACGATCGGCATAGCCTCATCGAGAAGCTCATCGATTGATCTGTTGTTCTCGGAGACCTTCTCTGCTTCGAATGCTCTTACCGGAGTGGGCGCGACTGATGAGTAGGCGAGTCTAACAGTCTTTCGTGTCTTGCCGTTGGGAGTCAAGAGGCCTCCGACTCCCACTACACAGAGGTCTTCTCCGACGGCTCTGCGGGCTTTCAGGTAACTTCCTCTGGATGCCTTAGCAGGAGGCGGAATGTCGATCGAAGTAACGAACTTGGGGAGCATCTTCTTCACCTCGACCTTCTGAGAAGTTCAGGTTTCTGATCCTTGACGGCAGTCCAGACACTCTCAGGCGTCATGGGCAGTTTGAACATCTGTACTCCTGTGGCATCGTAGATGGCGTTGGCGATGGCGGGGGGTATTGAGAGCATCGTCAGTTCTCCAATACCTCTCGCGCCGTATGGCCCGTCAGACTGAGGATTCTCGATTAACGTGACGACATGCTCGTCGGGCATGTCGGATGCTCTTGCGATCTTGTAGTCCGTGAAGTTGCTGTTTAGCATAGCACCCTTCTCGTCGTAGATGTAGCCCTCCATCAGACCTATGCTCAGTGATTGCAGGACGCCACCATAGACTTGGCCGTGGACCAAGAGCGGATTGATTGTTTTTCCAATGTCGAAAGCCGACGCAACCCTCAGTACCTTGACTTCTCCGGTCTCTACATCGACCTCGATCCTTACCCCCTGTGCTCCGAAGGTCCACTTGAGCGCAGGGAAACCCTGGCCTGTCTCGGGGTCGAGATAGGTGAGTCCTCTTGGGACGTACGCCCCGCGACCGAGAACCGGGCCACCAATGGCGCTGCCGTCTGCGTAACTGTAGCCCATAACGAACTGCTGCAGCGGAATTCCTTTCTCGCGTTGCCGCTTGGGGAAGACCGTCTCATCTTCTAGTGCCAGCTCTGTCTTGGGAACCCTGAGCACCTGTGCCGCCACCTCGAAAATCTGTTCCTTTACGTCTCGAGCAGCGTCGATGACGGCTCTGCCTTCCATGAACAGGTTTCTACTAGCCACAGTCTGCCACGAGTACGGTGTTAGGTCCGTAATCCTCTCCGGAACGACGCGGATCTTCTCGACCGACATGCCAAGCTCTTCCGCCGCCATCTGGGCGAGGCTAGTGGTTGTTCCTTGGCCGATCTCGGTGACGCCGACGGAGAGGGTGGCGCTGCCGTCCTCGTTGAATTTTATGATAGCTGCAGAGGCCGCGTTGGGAGGCATTGCAGGAGCTTTCCACAGCGCCGCAATTCCTGTCCCGACCAGTTTACCGCTGGCTGCCTGCTTCTCCTTCTTCCCCCACCCTATCGTCTCGGCGACTGCCTTGATGCACTGGTCAACTCTGCCAGAGTCTTCCCTCAGTTTCTCTCCCGTAGCTGTGATCGAACCGGGTCGCAGCGCATTTCTGAGCCGGAATTCTACGGGGTCAAGTCTGATCTTCAGAGCGACCATGTCCATCTGCCTCTCCACGGCCCATAGAAACTCGAGGTGTCCGAACCCTCGAAACGCTGTCCCATACGGGTGATTCGTGTATACCGTCATCGAGTCAGCGTGAATGTTAGGCACCTCGTAGGGTCCTGTACAGGAATATCCTGCGGCTCGGCCAGGGTTGACGCCATAGTCTGCGTAGGCACCAGCATCGTAAATGTACTTGATCTGTTCTGCTGTGATCTTTCCGTCTGCGTCGACCCCTGTCTTAATCCATCCGTAGAATCCCTGCCTCTGCGCAGCTGAAGTGAACTCCTCTTCACGCGTCAGCAAGAGCTTGACAGGACGGCCGCCTGAGAACTTCGACAGGAGTACAACAAGCGGCTCGAAATTGATGCCTGCCTTGCCACCGAAACCTCCGCCGACATGAGGGACGTGCACGTTGATCCTGTGGAGTGGAATTCCAAGCGCGTGGCTCAATATGTATCTCACGGCAAAAGGCGACTGCGCAGATGTCCAGACCTCAGTGCTTCCGTCCGGAAAGTACTGAGCCACGCAGGCGCGTGTCTCCATTGCGGCGTGGCTGACCTGAGGCATCGAGAATTCATTCTCAACGACCGTAGTTGCTTGACCGAAGCCTTCTTCGATGTTCCCTTTGCGGATCTTGAAGATGTTCGCAATGTTTGTTCCGGGGACAGGGGTAAAGGCGGGAGAGTGCTCGTACTGTCCAAGGTCCTCGTGGACGAGCGGAGCGTCCGGTTTCAAAGCCTCAATGACATCGAATACAGGCTTCACCGGCTCGTACTCGACAGTTATGAGCTCGATTGCATCCTCAGCTGCCTCTTCGGACTCCGCTGCAACAGCAGCGACTGGCTCGCCGGCCCATCTGACTTTGTCTTTGGCGATGACCATTTTGTCTCTGACGTACAAACCCATCCTGTAGGGGAAGGCCTGACCGGTGATCGCTGCAACAACTTCAGGGTGCTTCTCGGCCCGCTTTGTATCGATTCTAAGGATGCGGGCATGGGCGTGCGGACTTCGCAGGAACTTACCGTACAACATGCCTGGAATTTCCATATCTGCGACGTATTTTGCCATACCAGTGACTTTCTCGAAGGCATCGACTCGGGGTAATCCCTTGCCAACATACTTGTAGCTCAAGATCACACCAAAGTCCGACTTGCCTGCAGAGGCTATTAACTCATCCTGCGCGCAGATGTGACGAGAGTCAGACACTGTATCTTCACGCAAGCATTCATCAGAACCAGAAGAGCATCCTCACTCATTCCCTAGGCGAGCTTGATGATGTGTCGACGGAGTCCCAGCGATTCCGAAGTTCACTAGCGGGCTGCTCGCGGGTGAACCCATGAACATTATAATAATTAGCTGAAAACAGTAGAGAACTCGCAGATCTACCACCAATGGAAGGTCATGCCCAGAACCTAGTCATCGGAGCAGGCTTCGGAGGATATGTGGCAGCGATACGACTCAGCCAACTTGGTCGAGAGGTAACGTTGGTCGAAAAGGAGTTGCTTGGCGGCGTTTGTTTGAACGTAGGCTGCATTCCTTCCAAAACCCTTGTCCGCGCTGCCAGACTAATGAAGCAGATTCAGAGAGCAGGAGACCTTGGAATCGAAACCGCTCAACCGAGAGTGGATCTTCAGAGACTCCAAGCCTGGAAGACAGGCGTCGTCGACAAGCTCAGATCAGGAGTGGCCTACCTATGCAAAGGCAACGGTGTAGATCTCGTCTATGGCGAGGTGAGATTCCAGGCGCCCCATCAGATGCAAATCAGGACTAAAGACGGGCCAAGAATCATCACTGCCGACAACATCATAATCGCTGCAGGGTCACGTCCTGTCGAGCTCCCATCGTTCAAATTTGATGGGCACTTTGTCATTACCACAACGGAGGCGCTCTCACTTACGGAGATCCCTGGCAATTTTGTAATCATCGGAGGCGGAGTAAGCGGTCTAGAACTCGGCACCGCATATGCACGGTTTGGTAGCCATGTTACTGTGATTGAGATGCTGGACCAGCTTCTGCCGGGGGTGGATGGTGAGCTGGTCAGGGTTGTAGAGCGTAACTTGAGAAGACTGGGAGTCGAGACTCACGTAAGAGCTCGCGCGAAATGGGTGAAGGATGGAAAGGTCACAGCCGAGCTAGCTGATGGAAAAGAGATTGAAGTTCCCGCCGACAAAGTAATGGTTGCGGTTGGCAGACGGGCGAACTCAGACCAGATCGGACTTGAGACCACCGGCATCAAAACGGATGAGGCGGGATTCATCCAAGTCAATGCTCAGATGCAGACAAACGTGCCTGGAATATATGCCGTAGGCGATGTTGTCGGGATGCCGATGCTGGCACACAAAGCGTCAAAACAAGGAATAGTCGCCGCGGAAGTCATATCGGGCCTCGCCAGCACCGCAGACTTCAAAGCGATGCCGAGCGCAATCTGGACTGAACCCGAGATAGCAACCGTCGGCTTGACCGAAGCGGAAGCGAAGAGCAAGGGATACGAACCGATTGTGGGGAAGTTCCCCTTCACCGCTCTAGGTCGAGCAGTAGCAGTTGGGGAAACAGACGGGTTTGTCAAAGTCGTCGCAGACAAGGAGAGCGAGCAGATACTCGGAATCCAGATCGTCGGTGCTGACGCGACGGACCTGATCAGTGAGGCTGCTCTAGCGATCGAGATGGGCGCAACCTTGGAAGATGTTGGGCTGACGGTTCATCCTCACCCAACACTCCCTGAGAGCCTTATGGAAGCGGCAGAAGCGGCGAAAGGGAAGGCGATACACATCCTGAAATCACCATAAGCAAGACACCCCCGGTCAGAACCACAGATCCGCGACTACGGGCAGAGTGGGGACCTAGAACACCGCTTTTGCAGGTGTGCTACCTACCTTGAAGTACACTTGCGGCTCTTGCGTCCAAGCGCTTGCTCTTCCTGGCAGAATTCTCGAGGTAAGACTAGTGTGCCTCTTGTATTCCAAGAACAGTCAAGCGCTGGGTGCTCTTGATGCCACGTGCGACGTTTGCTGGCGCAAAAGTCATTGAACCTGCAGTCAGTTCCGCTTCTCTGTCACCTACGCTGAAGACGCCTCGACCCTCCATGACGTAGAAGCAGACATCATACGGCTCTGGCCGCGGGGGAATCTCCTGGCCAGTTTCAAGACAAACAAGGACGATATTGAACATCCTCGTCTTGAAAATATCTTTCTTAATTCTGTCAGTCCTTGAGAATTCTGCCAGTTCTGTTAAATTCCATACATCCAACCTCAATATGTCACCTCCGTGAGAGTGAGACAAGCTTCTTCTTTCATTCTTTTCTCAGGGCAACTATTGGGTCTAGGCTTGCCGCTCTCCATGCGGGGTAGAGCCCAGCTATGGTCAAGCCGGTCAAGCACTCCGATGAGGTTGAGCAGCCCGGACTTGCCGCTCCCTGATGCACCAACTACAGAAACTAACTTGCCCTTTTCGATTTTCACCGTTACGCCATGCAGGGCAGGAAAATTGACTGAACCGATTCTATAGACTTTGGTGAGGTCTACAGTTTCTACCGCTATGTCTCCACTATTCAACAGTTCACTCACCTGGTAACGTGAGGCAAGGTCTTGTCTCATTTCCTGTACCTTTCGTGAAGCTTCATACCAACCGCCAAGAACAATGCTCCGGAGAAGATGAGGAGAGCTGTATCCACCATCAGACTAGAATATGATGAGCCTTCAAGCCCATATCTGATCAGATCGTTGGAATACGTGAGTGGAGATAGGAACGCTACTACTCGACTCCAATCAGGCATAGCCTCTATGGGAATGAAGACTCCACTGACGAAAAGAAGTGGCAGGCGGACGAAGTTTAGCATCATCATGACATCGCCTGGATTCTCAGTCGGATAAGAGGCGAACATTATCCCCATAGCCGAGAAACTGAAAGATGACAAGCCGACGCCGATGACCAAAGCGAGAGGATCAGCAATGCTTGTTCCAAGCCATGCCAGACCTATCACAAGCGGAAGTACTGCGATGGCGGCGCTGAATATTAGACCTCCCAGAGTCTTACCGACTAGAATCGTGTAGAACGATATTGGCGCAGATATGAGGCGTTCAAAGGTCTTCGTTCTTCTCTCCGTTGGTATGACTGCCGGCCCGATCGATGATGAGCTGAAGAGGATGGTGATAGCCATCAGTCCCGGGATGAGTGAGGCAGGTGGAACGTTCCTTCCAACCGCGAATGAGAGGAACATGAAGACCGGAAACATTATCCCAAACATCAGAACTGACGGTTTGAGATAGTAGACCTGCATATCCTTCTTCGCGATAGCCCACGAACACTTGAATTCATTTCGAACGCGCGTAGTGAGGACGCTGGTCTTGTTCATCTTTTTCCTTCCTACTTGGTGAGTCTCACGAATACGTCTTCCAAGCTGGGGCCAAGTGTGTTCACAGTAATTGGTTTCAGGCCTCTTGTCTTCATGTAGCCCCACAGGTTGAGTAGAACCGTGGATGGGTCATTGGTGTAGAGCCTGAACTTGTCGCCTTCCTTGCGAACCTCGTTCACGCCTCCGACACGCCCGAGTCCCTCCCCGATGTCCGGTGGGGCGGAGTCGAATGCGACCTCGACTGACTGGACGCTCT
>Ga0315280_10009226_pt1 | contig 12721 bp, 15 predicted proteins | sample YL17G06_40_MG_FD_203697 | JGI IMG/M metagenome (GOLD analysis project Ga0315280, IMG submission 203697) | Sediment microbial communities from Yellowstone Lake, YNP, Wyoming, USA - YL17G06_40 | ecosystem: Environmental > Aquatic > Freshwater > Lake > Sediment | place: USA: Wyoming | collected... | reverse complement strand
ATACAATTGAGGTGACACGAATGGCTACCTTCAGGATAGGAAGACGAGCAATCAGATACGTTGTGAGACACGGTGGGTCCAAGTATGCACATCTGCGACTCAAGGACGACAAGTACTTGGAAGTCACCCTGCCTCAGAAGTCACAAGTGAGAGCAAGAGAGCTTCTGAACAAGAAACGTGCATGGATAGAGAGGACACTCCACAAATTTGACGGCCGCAAGAGAGTGTTCGACGGGAAACGGCTTCTGGTCTGGGATGTGCCTCATCAACTGAAGGTTGTCAAGGCTAAAGGAAACTCCGTCAAGATCAGTCATGGAACGGTAATTGTGGGTCTCAATAGCGAATCGAATCTTCGCGAAACGGTGAAGAACTGGATGGCAGGCAAGACACAGAGGTACGCAGAAAAAAGGCTCAACCACTACAGGAGGACGTTTGCCTTCAACGCTGAAGGCGTCGGCATATCGGATTCCAGTAAGTGGGGATACTGCACTAGAGATCGAAGAGTCTTCTTCAACTGGCAACTTGCGGCTCTGCCGAAGGAACTCGCTGATTACGTGGTACTGCACGAAGCCTCTCACCTGTCTGAATTCAACCACGGTCATCACTTCCGTGCACGTCTCCTTTCGCTCTGCCCCGATTTCAGAGAAAGAGAGCTTAGCCTCCGGACCGTCGTGCCTTGGCTTCCTTTGAATCGGTAGCAGTTTCCTTGCCACACGCATCACATAATACTCGTGCGAGCGAAGGTAGTATACTGTAGGAACCCACAGTTTTCATGGTTCTCGTAGCGTTCTTCACATTAGGATACTTGATGACTATTGCATTTCGTATACCGGAAAGGTTTGACTTTCCGCTTCCTATACGACTTGTTGGTCTCGCGACGGTTGTGCCAGGTTTGATATTCTTCAGCTGGCTCTTTAGGTATGGGAGGCCTGCGGATGTGCTGGTCTCGACATACATGACCTTCTCGTAGATGGCGAGTAGGCCAGTTTTGAGGAGTGATCGAGTAGAACTGAACATCTGGTGCCACTATCAAACTCGGGAAAGACGGAGATTTTGAGGCTGAACTGATCTTTCCAGCCAAAATTGCGCTGGATGCGGTTAGGCTGATGGCGTTCATGACGCGAGTGTGCTGCGGAACTTAAGAGACCACGCGTCTGAGACCGCGAGGGATCGATGCCGTCTCGCTGACAGGGTCCTTATATATTTCATGTAACGATTTCCCCTTATGAAGGAGAATTGGCCACACAGAATATACAACTCGGCCCCAACGAGTCAAGACTCCTCTTCACGCTGGAGAAGGACGGACGAATAGTATTCACGTCCAAAGAAGCGCAGACGATCCTCGCAACGTCCCGCAAGTCTGTCTACAGGGTCCTCGACCGACTGAAACTGAAGAGAAGAATAAGACAGGTAGCAAAAGGGCTCTTCCTACTCTCTCCTGCGAGGTCGGGAATCGAAGGCACCTGGACAGAACACGTCTTCACGATTCTCCCAAGACTCCTCGGAAGCAACTACTACGTGGCCTTTTGGTCAGCCCTGGGCTACTGGGGGATGACAGAGCAACTACCCCAAACCACCTACGTAGTAGTGAGAAAGCGTCGAAGGAACCTGACATTCGATAAGCAGCAAATACAGTTTGTCACCTATCCAGCGAATCGATTCTTCGACTATGCACAAGAGAAGATGGTGGAAACCGAGTTCAACATATCCAGCCGTGAAAAAACGATAGTAGATTCGCTGGCCCATCTGGAGCATTCGGGCGGTATCTCCGAAGTAGCAAAAGCAATCTGGACCGCCAGAGACGAGCTGAACATTCGCCGGATGATTGACGATGCAAAGAAGATGCGAATCGTTGCCGTGAGACTTCGCTTAGGGTACCTTCTCGAACTGTTGGGCTTCGAGAAGGAAGCGTACTCGTCACTTCTCCCCGAGAAACCTACGGGAGCACCTTGGCTTGACCCCTCAACATCAAAGAAGACAGCTACCTATTCGAGCCGGTGGGGTCTCAGACTGAACGTGCCGCCAAGCATCATTCTTCACTGGAAGTGACAGGGACTTGGATGAAGCAGGCCTGAGAAGGTACGCTGCCAGCAAAGGGATACCCTTGGGTGTTGCAGAGAAGGACTACGTGCTATCAGTCGCAATCATGCAACTATCAAAGAGCCAATTTGCGAAGCGGTTCTTCTTCAAAGGAGGGACGGCCATCAAGAAGGTCTACTATCCGGAGGCAAGATTCTCAGCAGACCTCGACTTCAGTTTCTTCGATACGGGAGGCAAGGAACTTGCTCAAGATGTCTCTACATTGTTCAGTGGCAAGAACATCCTCGAGGTTAACTTCGTCGAAGTTGAAGAACAGGAGGTGACAGACAACAAGGCGCTATTTCGGCTCAAGTACAGGGCACAACTGAGACATCCCGATAACGTGCGCTTGGACTTCGCCTTCAAAGAACCGCTGCTGACAGCTCCCGAATGGTGGACTCAGAGAGATGACTACGACATCGCGAGGCGGATGTCGTGCGAGCATCTCGGTGTTACCGTTTGGAGCCTCCCTGGATACGATGATAGGATTTACACGTGCAAGATTGGTCGCATGACCGGCCAAAGCGACCGAAGGATTTGCCTTAACTGTAAGATGGAAGCGCCGAGAAGAGGCGAGCCGCACATATCGGCGTTCAGGGTCATGTCGCGAGAAGAGATACTTGCCGAAAAGGTTAGAGCATGCTTGATCAGGGCTACACCTAGAGACCTCTACGACATATGGTTTCTACGGTCCAAAGGGATCCTGCTTGTCCGTGATATGATAGCGGACAAGCTGCGATTCTACGAGGAGTTCAAGGAAACGATGCCGAATCTGGAACAAATTAAGGAGCGAGTGGCACCAATAGAGGCCGAATGGGATAGAGATCTGCAGGACCTTGTCCCGGCCAAGTCATACCCAACTTACCGTGTGGCTGAGGAGGGCCTGCTGAACGGTCTCTCTGAGAGTCATTGGGAGAACTAGAGTCGGTTTCGCACCCTGCGCAACCGCCACATCTATCCTCAAATCCATAACGTGATCTCTGAAATACACATAGCGTGATCAGTCTAAGATCCCAGTGGAGTTCCCACTCAGCCAGAACGAACTAGGCAACAAAACAAACAGTTCTGTCTCAGCTGCGGTATTGAGCTCGCCAGTGATTCCAAGTTCTGCAAAAAATGCGGCTCCGCAAAGACTTAATTGATATAGACCACGATTTCGTTCAGTGCTCGCCATTGATCAAAAAGGCAAAAATCGTTCTCTTTGCCCTGGCCTGTTTATTCGTAATGAACATGATCGTCAGCATCGGGTATGGCAGTCCGAACAAGGCATCTGACATATTCCTTAAGATAATCTTCAATGCGCAGAGTCGGACAGCTGAATATAGGATAACTGTCAACACAGAGATAGCGCCAGAGAATGTCTCGTTCATCGCGAAAGTAAACAATGATACCTTACAAGCCAGATTTGAAGCCGTTTCAAAGGACCTAGGAATATACAAAGCGGAAATAGATGGCGAGACTCTCATTCCCATAGACTTGAACGGGCCACAGAACTTCCCCTTAGATCAATACGAAATCGAGATTAGTCTCTTCCTGCCGTTTCCTCCAGGGATGGTAAATCAAGTCTTCCAGCCCGCGTTGAATGCGCCCCGCCTCATGGTTAGCGTTCATCCGATTGAAACAAATCCCTCCCATACTAAGTTTGTACTTTCGCGTCCCTTTTTTATCCAACTGATTTTCTTCAGCACGGGAGCCTTGCCGCTTCTAGCGTTCTTGCCAGTCAAATATGCTAACATCTTTTTCGGCGCTGGTCCCGCTGAGTCGCTTCTTACATACTACTTGCAATGGGTCCCCTCAAGAAACTCTCCTTCTTACTTCGATCTGATATGGATATGCTCAACCGTCGCAGCTATCGTGTGGAAGATTGAAGGCCTAAGAAGGCTTGTCATCAAGGGCCTGAAAGGATTAGCCGCTATCACATCTAGGATGGCGAACTAACTTTGGTCAGAAGCATTCCCGCCGCTATCCTCCTTGCCATGCTACTAATCCCTTTCCAGACTATCAACAATCAATACGGTGTGGAATTTCTAGGTTGGTTCTCTTCGGGTTCAAACATCAATGAAATTACATTATCACAGAAGGGCTATGCGGTCGCACGTGTTACAGCAAACGCATCGGTAAATGGAATTGTTACTGCATCGGTTTTGGTCGATTACCAAGGTGGTTCCTCACAGAAATTAGGTACTCAAGATTATAACGTCCAACTGAATCCTGGACAGAGTATCCTGATCATAGTCGACTTCATGACGAAGGACATTCTTTTATTTGGGTCGCTGCAGCCAAAGGGCTTCTACATGACGCTTGCAGGCGCTGTTAGTTGGCAAATGCCTAATGCATATCCTCCGAGGCTGCCATTCAAAGGAATTATAGGATCAACAACCATGTTCTCGACGAACTCGATTAGTTCTACCTCCACAATATCCACTCGAATGGCGCTCCCGCCGATTCCTGGGTTCCCGTGGGAATCGATCATCGCCGGCCTCATGCTGGGCTTGGCGGTGCTCGCGATAGTGAGGCGCCGCCACAGAATAACCAGTTCTCATTGTAGAAATCGCTGAATCGGCTTGAAATGAGCCGGAAAAGGCATAACTCTCGTTATAGAAAACTATTTAAAGCCATAACTGTTGTTGTCCGTTAGACTAGACGCGAAGTGGGAGGTAGAAGCAATCCTAACGTTCCTTTCGAGCATAAGCAGAATGAAGGCGATCCCGAGAAGCGGCTGGATTAGCCACGGCGTCGGTCTTCAGGACGTCGAATCAGTTGCGGACCATTCCTTTTCAACTTGCGCCCTGGCTTTGCTTTTGGCAGATCTCGAACAAAAGCGTGGGGCAGGAGTAGACGTTGAACGCGTGTTGCGGCTGGCTGTGCTGCATGACATGTCTGAATCATTAACCTTCGACATCAGCAAAGGATACCTTCAATACTTGGGCCAGAGGGGCGAAGCAATCAAGAAAGAGCTCGACCAGGCTGCATGGAAACACCTGGCCGACGGCATCGAGGACCTAAGCCTCCGGCGTGCATATACGCGTCTTCAGGCAGAATTTGTGGCTGAGAAAACCACCGAATCAAAAATCGTTCATGCTGCTGACAGCCTGGACGTCCTTCTGCAAGTTATCGAATACCGTCGCAGAGGCTATCCGGAAATTTTGCTCGCAGACCTATGGAATGGGACGAACACGAGGCTGCGCAAAACCAGTGTTCCGTCGGTGAGGAAGGTACACAGAATGATCGTTCAGGAAGCCAAACGTGCAACGAATGGAAACATCAAATGATATGTATGTAGTTTGACGGGAGCTGCACTACCCCAATTCCATTTTCGTATATCCAGATCCCGAATTCTGAGGATTTCGGGTCAGCGACCAATGACACGGCGTATGGCGAAAACTGGTAGAACTGCAGGTGGGTTTCGAGGTCAGTCTGCGAGAGGAACAGACCGTGTCCAGGGTGCGAGTGGTACCATCCGACTATTCGCCCTTCTATTTTACCCTGAACGATGTCGTTCGCCACCTGCGCGAGCCGCTGGGGCGGAAAGACGCATGATACCTCGGTCGTTTCATTTCCTCCTGGTATGATGTCGTTAATCCAAAGAGATTGATCCTCTAGAGTACCCATGAGCAGCCCTATGCGTTCAAAGGGCCGGTTAACATCCCGCGAGATTCGGTCAATTACACGATTCGTCACGAATACCTTGAACAAGATTGGTCCCGGACTTGGGGCTAGCTTGCTGCTGTGAAGATAAGATTTCAACATTAAACTCTAATGAAATAACCTACGCAAGTAAGTCCTTTGACCGCGTATCTGTTCATTAAAGGCACTCCTTGCGTTGGAAGCATGGAGAGCGGCAAAATCTGTTCTAAACTGTGAACAGACTGTTCAAAACCGTGGGGTTATTGCGGAGTAGCTCTCATCGGGCTGGCTAAAGGAGAAAGGAGGTAGAGTGATTGAGTGAGATTGCAGGGCGACGAATCTACTACCTAGCTGCCATCGCTATCGTGGCCATAGTCATGGTCAGTGCCGTAGCCGTAGTTCGGCCTCAGGGCATTCAAACGACAACTGAAAGCACAGGGATAAAGACCTTGCAGGTCTCCGGTGTCGGCACGGTAACAGCGTCTCCAGATGAGGCTGTTCTGCTACTGGCTGTTCAAACACAAGCTGAATCTGCTACACAAGCCACCGCCGACAACGCTGCCATCATGACAAAAGTGATGGATGCACTAGCGAACGCCGGAGTTGACAAGAACTCAGTTGAGACCTCGTCCTACACCCTGACACCAATTTACGAGAATAAACCAGACCAGACGATGCCCGCCAAGATTGTAGGGTACACTGCTCGCAACGCGATTCAGGTCACGTTGAAGGATCTCAGTTTAGTAGGCAAGGCTTTGGACGCAGCCATCTCTGCGGGAGCAAACGAGGTGCAAGGGATCATCTTCACCTTCTCAACTACAACTCTAGCTGCTCTTCAGAAACAGGCATTGCAACTGGCGATTCAGAATGCTGACGGCGAAGCGCGGACCATGGCCTCCAGCCTAGGAGTCAGCATCGTTGGACCGATATCGGTGACTCCCGGATACATGTTCCAACCCACCTACGAAAGAATGGGCGCAACGACAAACCAGACCCCGATACAACCCGGCACATTGCAGGTCACCGCCACGGTGCAGGTAACATATCAATTCGCCTAAAACGAACTCAGCTAGAGGCCCAAGAAGTGCGGTGTAACATAGGTTTCCACGTAAGCAGCGATAGCGAACAAGACCACTGACAACAAAGACAGCGTCACAGTATCCTTAACGCCCTCCACCAGAAGCGGTCGGTCAACGGGCCGGCCGCTCAACTTTGAATACAATGCCCGCGTCGTGGTAACGTGCCAACGCGCTAGACCAGTGAATTCGAGTATGAAAGCCGGGATTTCGATGACGCCGTGCGGAGTTAGTCCGGCAATTGTGTAAAGAGCGCCTTTTGTGACGCTGGTGAAAGAGGCGACTCCGCCGATCACAACAGCATTCAACAGAAGTTCATAACCCAAGCTGTATGCTCCAACAAAGGGTACCCAAACCCAGACGCGAATCGGATTCCAGAAATGGCCTATGTTGTTCAAGAAGATCAGGCGGTAGAGGTCACTTGTGTATGGAGGCGGTATTGCAACATAACTTCGGGCGGACCCAATTATGTTGTGAAAACCTCTGACGAGGCTAGGTGAAGTGAGGAGAACGATGTAAGCCACTGTAGCGGAGACAATGATTATGGAGAAGAATGCTAGCGCGATTACCGCAATTAGGAGTTTGTTCCGCCTCAGGGCGGCGGGTGCCTCAGATAGATATCGCATGTAAGTCGCCTAGCTCGACTGTGGTCGGCCACAGTGTGGGCAGAATCTGGCGTTTTCGGGGACCGCCCCGCTGCAGGTTGCGCAGACCTTTGTCGCTGGCTGAGGTTTCAGGGAGGCGAGAATTTGATCCTCGAAACGTGCTTGGTCTTGGAAGTGTTCATTGTAGTCTTTCAGCAATGTGTAGAACCAGTATATCCAGAAGAGCCCAGCCGTGATCGCTGTCAGTATGGTGAACAAAATGGGGTCTCTTTTGTGAGGCCTATAGGGCGCGAAAGTTGGTGCTTGGATGTCGGCTTCAGTGAAGCCACCTACGAGCGCTGTCTGGTAAGCGGATTGCAGTTCATCATGCTTCCGTAGGTCCTGTGTCAGGTTGTAAGCGACGATTAGGCCAACTATGGGAGTGACAAAAAGGTACAATACCGACCAGAGGCCGGCCGGTCTATCTCGCTCTTCGAAAACCGAATCTTCCGATAGTTGCGTGAGTCGAGAGATGCTCTCGGCTGAGGGCGCCTTCCCGCCTGAGGACAAGTATTTGGGCAATGTCAAGAAGAGCTGCTGCTGCCTCTTGAAATGCCCGTTCCTTCGATCGATGAGATAGTAGAGAGCAAACGAGCCGGCAAGAAGGACTACGTAAAATGAAATGATCGCGAACCCATAGAGCGCGAAGATCTCTCCGATTATTGGGACGGCGCTTTCTGGTTGCTGAACGCTTCCAACCTTCGAGATTGCAGAGATGAGAATTCCGATAACTGAGACGGCTACTGCGATCCCCACGATGATCGGCAGAATTGGCACCAGCATCCATACGTAGCCCATTCTTCGATCGGTAGAGGGACGCCTTCGAATCAGGTCCTCTATGTGCTGAATGAGCAGTTCAGGCTGTGTTGACACGTTTATGCCTCCTGGCATAGCTGCGGGTGATTAGGGATAATCTCATAATACTCAACGGCACAAGGTTAGGATGGGGTTTGGCTTAATGCCGAAGGCTTTCGTCTTTATGAACATTGACGCGGGTGCGGAGAATGAAATTCTGAAGGACCTGCGCGAAGTCCCTGAAGTAAAAGAGTCGTATTTCGTGTATGGAGTCTATGACATAGTGGCGAAGATCGAGACTGAGTCACTGGATCGGCTGAAGGAAGTCATCACTTGGAAGGTCCGCAGACTGGACAAGATTCGGTCGACTCTAACAACTATAGTTAGCGAAGGCAAATAAGAGCCTAGATTCTCAGAAAGATACATCTGGCGTGAACTTACTCAGCACCGACCATGGACGCCTAACGGTAGGGTAGGAATTCCCTGCCGAGAAGTTCTCGGGCTACGACGATCTTGTTGATGTCCGTTGTCCCATCGCCAATCATTGCTCCTCGTATCTCCCTCAATCTATATTCATCTAGGCATTCAGTTGTGAACCCAATGGCGCCTCGGTTTTGAAGGCAGTCGTTCACAATTCCAAAGCAGAGTTGGGGGGCATACCATTTGGTCATCGCGGAGTGCTTCGTTATCTTCTCCCCCTTATCCTTCAACCACAGCGTCCTGTAGCAAAGCAGTCGGGCTGCTTCAAGCGTGGTGCAACCTTCCACAATGCGGGACTGCACTGATTCGTATTTCGCGATTGGGCGCCCAAAAGCTGTCCGCTGCTTCACATACTCAATGTTTTCATCCAATGCGCCCTCCGCCATGCCAACGCACCAAATTGCAATGAGGGCGCGCATTAGGTCAAAGGTCTCCATCACGTAATGGAATCCGTTCTCACCATTCAAAATGTAGTTGCCTCCTCTCCTGATTGCTCGGGTTGTAATGGCCGCTGCGTCGGAGCCGGTTGATGGTTCGGTATTTGCGATTCCGAGCAGTCTCTCTCCCTTGGTCATGGCTGGAAGCCATTCCCCCTTCAAGTGCTCCGGCCCGTGTAATGCGAGAATTTCTCCCATAATGTCCCCTAACGGGATCTGCCATCCGGCGCGAGCAACTTCCTCAACCAGAATTCCCATGGTTACGGCGTCGGCTTCCTGGCCTCCATACTCCTTTGGAAACCTTAACCCGAGGAGGCCGGCCTTACCCATCTTGCGGTAAAGCTCCCAAGGAAACTCACCCTTGTGCGCATATTCTCCGATCTTTGGGGCAATCTCTTTCTTAGCAAACTCGCGAACTGTTCTGCGGAAAAGTTCCTGTTCCTCACTGAAATCAAAATTAAGTGGCAAATTCTTTCACAGTGTGAGTTCAGATCTAGCCCGTGATGTCCTCTTAAGGTTGACGAGAAAACCAGGAAGACCTGTAACCCAATTTCTCGAATCATTCTGAGGGTTCGAAGTTCGCATCTACGCAATTTTCTTGACTGGTTCTTCTCGAAAGAGTATGGTGTTTCCGATAGTATCAGATGAGTTAGTTGCGGGGTAGATTTATAACGAAAGATAACTTCTTGGCCCGCGCTCCTGCATGAGGTCCAGATTTTGGACGAGCTTGAGCAGATACGTGCGAGGAAGATGCGTGAACTAATGGATCAAATGTCAACACCGAGCATCGACAAACCAATCGTCGTTAGTGATAGAAACTTCGATCAAACGATTAAGAGTTACTCGTTGGTTGTAGTTGATTGTTGGGCGGCGTGGTGTGCTCCATGCCGAGCTATCGCTCCAGTGGTTGAGCAACTCGCTAAAGAATACAGTGGAAAGATTGTCTTTGGAAAGCTAAATGTTGACGAGAACCCCGAGACTGCTCGAAAGTTCGGCATAATGGCCATCCCCACGCTGCTAGTCATGAAGGGCGGGCAAGAAGTAGACCGCATAGTCGGGGCGCTTCCCAAGAATCAACTAGAAGAGAAGATAAGCGCCTACGCTTAGAAAAGCGACTCAAGAATCCTGGCGTCAAGAGTTTCTTTTTGGTGGGGCACTAAAACGAGACAACATTCCCGCCTCGCGTTCTGTTGAAGAGCGTGATGTTGTAGTGTTGGTGGGCCGGCGGGCACCTATAGCCGTACTTGAGGCATAGGGAACGGGCGAATTGGTCCGGTGTTCCTTCCTCACTCCATCCTTTCGTCAGGCAGTCAACCAAATGTTTCGTTTCATGAAAGATGATGTACTCAGGAAATTGCGCGTAGGTCTCATCCGAGACGTGAATCGTGTATGGATAGAGGGTAGTGTAGTATCCTCTTAGCGGCCCGGACCCTGAGTAGATCTCTACTTGAATGAATTGCTCGAAACTCACGCCTAGCTCCATAAAGACGAGATTGACGAGACGACAGGTTTCTGCGTTATGAGTCCAAGACTCTTGTCTGGTCTCGCCGGTTTCGAGGGGCATCCCGCAACTAGGGCATTTTTCCAACTGATTTTCTTGAACGTGCTCACGAGACTTGTGGGCATCCTCTAACGCTACAGAGTGAAACCCATATTGGTTCATCGGCGGGCGGGTGTCTTGGCCAAACTTCAGGATCTTTCGAAGCCATGGATTTGCAGGCATCTGTAGCTTCTTCCACCCGCGAACCTGATTCTTTGAAGTAGCTCAGATTAAAGAGCATCTGGTCACGATTCGAACTCTACGAGGTAGGAGCATGGCGATATTCGAATTCGAAGGACGAGTGCCATCCATCGCGTCAACCGCTTATGTGGATGAAGATGCAAAGGTCTTGGGCGATGTCAGGATCGGAGCGCAGTGCTACATCGGTTCAGGCGCAAGAATCAGGGGAGATTATGGAACCATCATAATCGGTGAGAAGACGAGTATCCAGGAGAACTGCGTCCTACATGCGCGTATTAACGAGAAATGTGAAGTAGGGAGTCACGTTCAGATCGGGCATGGGGCCCTCCTTCATAATTGCACCATCAAAGATTATGCAGTAATAGGCGTAGGCGCAGTCATAAGCGATTACGCAACGGTAGGGGTCTGGAGTATCGTGGGTGAGGGCGCCGTCGTTACAAGTACCCAAACCATCCCGGATGGAAAAGTCGCCGTAGGCCTCCCAGCCAAGGTGATCCGAGACGTTTCGGAATCGGATAAACAACTCTGGACGAAGTATAAGGAAGCCTACGCCGACCTAGCGCTGAGATATCCGAAGGGGCTCAAACGCATTCGGTAGGGCGCCTTCTCGTGACAACGTTAATCTAAGAAAGGCGATAAGACTAACTGATGGGCGATGCCCAGAGAACTGATAGCCGTTCTCGATTTCGGGGGGCAATATTCTCATCTTATAACCCGCCGCGTAAGGGAGTGCGAGGTCTACTCGGAATTACTTCCCTATTCGACCAAACCAGACGAACTCTTGAAGCTGAACGCAAAAGGCGTTATCCTATCAGGGGGTCCAGCAAGCGTCTATGACGAGGGCGCGCCCAAATGTGACCCCGAGATCTTTCGCCTTGGAGTACCTGTGCTAGGCATCTGCTACGGCCTGCAACTCATGGTTCAAACCTTGGGTGGTCGCGTCAAAGCCACAAAACGCCGTGAATATGGAAAAACAGAACTCAAAATCAAAGACACCTCCGACCTCTTCAGAGGCGTTAACGACCGAATCATATCATGGATGAGCCACGGAGACTACGCCGAAACTCTTCCAGAGGGATTCGAGGTTATTGCGAGTTCAGAGAACTGCCATACCGCGGCCATAGGTGACCCGTCTCGCCGGCTATATGGAGTTCAGTTTCACCCAGAGGTCGCCCACACAGAGAGCGGAATACAAATCATCAAGAACTTTACTACCGCCATAAGCGGCTGCTCTCCTATATGGAATCCCCGGTCGATAATCGAAACGTCGGTACAGCAAATCCGTTCAGAAGTTGGTAATGATAGTCTGCTGTCGGCTGTCAGCGGAGGCGTTGACTCGACCACCACAGCAGTGCTCGTGCAGAAAGCTATCGGTAATCGGCTGACCTGTGTTTTTGTAAACCATGGGCTTCTGAGAAAGGATGAAGAGAAGGTCATCCTCAAGGCCCTGAAGGAAGACCTCAAACTGAACTTACACTATGTCGATGCGTCTGAGAGATTTCTTGAACGGCTGAAAGGAGTTATCGATCCCGAACAGAAGCGCAAGATAATCGGTGAGGAATTCATCAAAGTCTTCGATGAAGAGAGCGCGAAGCTCGGTACATTTCGGTGGCTCGCTCAAGGCACGCTCTATCCTGACGTGATCGAAAGCGCCGGGACAGGCAGTCCAGCGTCGCGAATTAAGACGCATCACAATGTGGGTGGGATTCCGGAATGGTCAAGATTCCGAATCATCGAGCCCCTAAAGTTCCTGTACAAGGATGAGGTTCGGATGGTCGCAAAAGAACTAGGCGTCCCTGATGCGATTGTGAAAACTCATCCCTTCCCCGGCCCAGGCCTGGC
>Ga0315280_10009225_pt1 | contig 12722 bp, 13 predicted proteins | sample YL17G06_40_MG_FD_203697 | JGI IMG/M metagenome (GOLD analysis project Ga0315280, IMG submission 203697) | Sediment microbial communities from Yellowstone Lake, YNP, Wyoming, USA - YL17G06_40 | ecosystem: Environmental > Aquatic > Freshwater > Lake > Sediment | place: USA: Wyoming | collected... | reverse complement strand
TTAACCTATACTGTTTTCCATCGTTTTTGAAGGATAAGTCTACATCGTTTATGCTTGTTCCTCTGTCACCTAAGTTTTTTATCTGAAACGTGACCCAAAACGATATTGTCTTGATTTGAGATGTTGAAAGTGCGAAGTCATGTTCACATTTCGGCACGCTAACTTCTAACCGTGGGTTCTCTTTTCTGTATGTCCAATAAGAGATGAATAGGGCAATCGCTCCTGTGATGGTTCCAATTATCCCCAATACCAGGTTCACGGTTGAAAATTCGCTCATCTAGTACCACTTTTTTATGCAACTACGAAATGTGGTGTAATGTGTCCCCAATAAATGGTATTGATGTGACCGCATTCTTTACATCTATAATCTACCTTGATGTTGTCTTCGTAATCTTTTTCGTTTCTAGTTGCTGTATCGTGACGGTCATCCGGCGGATAAGCATCAAAAGGAGTGCCACATTTCAGACAACTGAACCTCTTAAGCACTTCTTTCTTAACCATGTTATTCACTTTTTATGATTCTAATTAGTTCCTTCGGTTCGGCTATAATAGTTTTGCAGTTCTTGCACTTTTCAACCTTTAAGGGTTCATAATACAGTAATATGGCTTTAACTTTGGATTCGCTAGTTTCTTGTTCAATAAACAGCTTGTTCACTTCTATCCGATTCCAATAACCACAAGACTTACACTTCATTCTAAGATGTGCCTTTATACTGAGCTTTTCTTTCCTTTTGTTTTCCATATGTTATCCCAAATCCTAAAGCTAAAAACTCCAACATTCTTAAAACATCATCTCTTGAACCCTTTGGATATTTCGCACCCCTACCCATTGAACGCACTATAAGGCTTGTAAGAACCTTTTTCATTGACCATACATTAATGCCATATTTTCTTCTCGATTCTTCTATCACACTCTTGTTTTGAACATCCCACACAATCAAGACTTTATGATAATTGGAATCTCCAAATAGTTCATGAATTTTCTGTTTAACTATTGGATGTTCAAACTTTTTTTCATTAAAATAATCAACACCATCTTTATGACATCTTCCATCTTTTGTATAGGTAGCTTCAAGCCTAAGCTTGAAAGTAGTTGAAATTCTAGCTTCAACGTGATGTTTTTCCAATGTTTTAGGGTTAATCGACAAAAGGTCAATTTCTCTATTTCCTCTACATCTAATATTTGTCATAGTGAAACAATGTAAAACTTCTTGGAAATACTTCTCAATTATGTGAACTTCGGGTTCTATGAGCCATCCCTTCTATGATAAGATCATTAGTCTCAATTTCGAATTAAGCCTTCTGTAAAATTCATGAATGCTGAATATTGCAAGAAAAGCCCCGCAGGAAGGATGGATTCCGCCTTTCCTTTGAAAAACATGTAACTGTGAGACATACTAGTAATTAACAAATATTATAAAGACACGGCTGCACACATTGATTTGATTGAGAAGATGGAAAAGAAGTCCGAATTCAATCTATCCAAAATTCTGGACAAAACAACAAACAAACTGAAAAGGGCATTTCCAGATGCTCAGAAATATCTTCTTGAATTATCAAAGGAAGAATTGCAGACACGCTTAACGCCAAGTCAAGCCCTTGAAATCGCGAAAACTTTGCTAGAAAAAATAGAGGTTTAGGCGAATTCTCCATGAAAATCGACACTATAGAACTAAGTTGGTTTAGAGGGGCTGCGACTAAAGCAACACTTAAGACAGGTCTCACAAGTGTAGTGGTATATGGAGAAAATGCTTCCGGAAAGTCAAGCTTCGTCGATGCGATAGAATTTATAATAACCCAAGGCAAAATAGAGCATCTGAGGAACGAGTTTTCTGACCTCAATAACTGTGTCAGAAATACGGAAACGCCTGACGGCGAGGATTGCAAGGCAAGAATCTCCTTTGAGAATGGAGGCTACGTTGAGGCTCATATTCCTCAAACTGGCAGAATTCGGTTTGAAGCTAGCTCTAACAGCCTGTTGACCACTATCCAAGAGTGGGACGTGCAGAGACATATTTTACGGCAAGATGAAGTCTCCGATTTCATTCATCTAACAAAGAGTAAAAAATACTCAGTTCTTTCGCCTTTACTAGGCTTGCAAAAATACGAAGAAATTGCACAAAATATGGTGCGAATAAGAGATAGCATCTTGGAGACGTCCCAATATCAAATGCTTCAAGGTGAATTCGTAACCATCCAAAATGAGGTTAATGAGGTATTACCAAGCGTTAACGCTCAAACGAGAAAGAAACTGGTTCATTCACGTGCGAAGAAATATGTCCAAGTGTCAATAAAGGAAAATGTCGACATCATTGCCAAAACAGCAATTACTGCATTAGAAACGCTGCTCCAAGACAAAGAACCGCAAGTTAAGCGGTATTTAGTAATGCAGAGCTTAAACAAAATCCCAATAAAGGAAAAACTGGAGTCAGTAATAAGGTCACAAGATGAGCTTGCCAAAATTAGTGAACAGTATATTGACCACAAAATCCCAATTTTGGAAAACGCAGAAAAAATACTCGCGTCAGTTGAAGACTTAACACAAGAGATTGAGTGCCCCGCATGCGGGCAATACATCCTTGGAACCGAGTTTAAAGAGCACGTAAACCAAGAACTTGAAAAGCTCAAGAAAGCGCGGGAAGCCAGGAATCAAGCTGTTGCTGAAAAGCAAGCTTTCACGGTTGCATTATCTAACTTTATATCTCAATACCAAAGCGAAAAAGCATTCTTAGAATGGTTATCTTTGCCAGAAAACAAGGAAATCAATTCGCTTTTTGTCCGATTGACAAAGATTTCGATTGAAGAGCCAACAAATAGATGGTCAAGTGAGTTAATCGAGAAGCTGAAGGCAGTTACTAAAGAATTGTGCCCTATTGTGGAGAGAGAGGCAAAAATTGAGGCGCCCACTACGACCACAATTGTTGATGACCTTAATTTCTTTCGAGTTTGTTTGAAAATTCCTCGTCTTGAGCATCTAGAAAGTACTCTGGCAAAAATTGACCTCTTAACATCCGCTTTAGATGGTTCATACAACAAAATTCGTGAAGAAATAGCAAATATAACAGAGCGAGTGCTAAAAGCAATCTCTCGAGATATTGCTAGGATATGGTCTCTCATACATCCTGGGCAACCCATAGAAAACGTGCGGTTAAGCCCATCGGAAAAAGACAAAGCCATAGAAGTATGTTTGAAATTCTACGGAAAAGAGCAACCAGACCCCAGACTGACACTTTCTGAGGGATACAGAAACAGTTTGGGTCTGAGCATATTTTTAGCTTTAGCCAATCAAGGCAACGCAAAAGAGAACCCTATCATGCTCGATGACATAGTTTCCAGTCTCGACCGTGAGCATAGAGGCATGGTCACACAACTTCTTCGCTCTGAGCTATCAGACAGACAAGTAATTCTCTTTACGCATGACCGTGAATGGTTCGGTGAGTTAAGAGGCTTCTTGGACTCTGAGAATTGGAAGTTTTTTACTCTAAAGAAATGGGAATCCCCTCAGGTTGGAATCGAGTTGTTGCCATCCTCTTACACTTTTGATGAAGCGGAAGCTTTGATATCTGGTCATGCCAGCTCTAGTGGAAACGCAGTGAGGGCAATAATGGATACCGAACTGCCCAGAGCAGCTGCAAAACTCAAACTCAAAATGCCCTTTATACAAGGTTATCACAATGATTATAGAATGGCTGATGATTTTCTAAACTACTTCATCTCAGAAGGCGAGAAGAGGTTTAGAATCAAAGATGGGAATAAGTGGAAAGTTCATCAAGATGCATTAGATTCTTGGAAAGATGCGAGAAGTCTTTTGATAGCATGGGCAAATCGAGCTTCCCATGGTGGGAGTCTATCAACTCCTGAAGCAAAAGCACTAGTAGACGCTTGCAAGAAGGCATTATCATATTTTGACTGCGCACAATGTAAGAAAAAAGTTTGGATGCTTGAAGCCCCAAATTATGTGCAATGCCAGTGTGGGTCGATAAAATGGAAACTTGAACAGAGATAGTCATTCGGTTCTGGTAACCCTGTAAAACTGACATTTCGTTGAGAAGTGTGCGGGGGGTTAGGTTTATACTGTTGTTTAAAACTCTCCCGTGATATTATTCACAAACGAGTTTCTACGATTACTTATACCATTTAAGGATGGCTTCAGCTGCTTTGTTAGAATACCCTTGTTTTTTCAACATTTTGTGAATCTGTCGCTTATTCACAGGTTTTCCCATGATATGAAACTATGTGCAATTTCATAATCCATATTTCAGATACTGATATGTTCGCACATCTACCTAGTGAGCTTTGAGGTACTTTTGAGAAAAAGCTTTAGAGGAGAACGTCAGAAATTCTTAGAGTGAGGTGTTATATTTGTTCAACATAATATTATCCGCCATGATGCAGGAACCACCAGTTCCAACACCAGACGAACCACCAAACTTTCTTCCCAGCTCAGTAATATACATAGCACTAGCCCTGATAGCAGTGGGAGTAATTGCATGGAAATACAAAGTTTTCATTGAATTTCTCGCTGTCGCATGCTCCACAATAGGCGGCTTTATCGTCGGTGCAATAGCAACTCCGCCATACGCTAACATCGGTCTTGGAATGATGGTTTCCACCGCCGCACTTCTGCTGTCCATAACGGTTGTCGCCATAATAAGACTTAAACAGAGAGCAAAGCAAACAGCAATACCTTCTCTCGGATGAGGATAGACTATATCTTCAGCAAGTCTGCTGGCTCTTTTACATTTCTCAGTCCAATAATAACCAGTCTACGCAAAACTTCAGCTTCTTTTAGTCCGGATTTTTCAATAAGAACTTTAAGTTTCTTTTCTGTTTCTTCGTCAAGCCTTGTTGACCATGTTTTCTTGTCCAAACAGCATCACTGCTTTAATGGATGTCTTATTGTGTTTATAAATCTTGTTTTAAGCGAAACGCTTATATGAGCGATTGTCTCTTAATAAGACAAACAAGACAAACGAGTAAAATGAAAATGTGGACATTGACATTAGCTCTTATAGCTATTATTGGAATCGTATTCTATGTGCTTAAGAGAACAAAACTTCTTAAACATCTTAAACCAGCAAACAATAACGCAGTTTCGGCTCAGCTGGCAATGCTAGAGGAGCGAACAAAGCATCTTCAAGGATTGGAAGAAAAAATAGAGAAAATTAAAGACAAACAAGATTCTGATTCTCGAGAACTGCGGGAGAGGCTTTACGGCGAATATTCACAGAGGCTACAAGAAGCTGTTGGGTTGTTAAGGGAAACTTATGGAAAAATGACTGAAACTACTATCAATGCCCTGAAAGATATCACAACTAACAACGCTGAAGCGTATAAGCAGACAGTCGAACAGCTAACAGCCATAGCAAACAAGCTGGAATCCGCCTTCAAAATCCTTGAACAGAGAGAGCACACGCAAATGCGAGAAGAAATGAAAGCCCTAAAACAGAAGATTGAGGAGTTAGAAAGAGATCCGTTAAGAGTTCAGCTGGAAGAATTAGCCGAGGCACGTACGGCACAAGCGGTTCATGAGCAGAGCGTAAAGATCATCACCACTACTTTTTGGCGTAACAACGGAGAGGTGCAATTTAAGGAGAAAATTGGACAGTATCAACCTGACGTTTACATAAACAACCACAGAATAAAGATTGTAGCCGACGAGGTAACTACAGCAGATGCGGTTTCGATTAAAGCGAAGGTTAAGCGTGTTGCCGAATACATGCGTGGTCTCAACGTCAATATTGGATACGTGATAATACCCAATGCGGGAGTGGACCCAGAAGCACTAAAGGAAATTAAGAGGACTGTTCCGGAACGGGGACTATACATTGTACGGCTTACAGAGTACGCCGTTCACCTCCAAGTCTGGTATGATGTAGCCATGACTGGCGTAGTAGAAGTTGCCTCTCTTGTCGAGAAAGGACACAACTTTTTACAGATCCTTGAACCCGTTTTTGAGGAGTTTCTGGCAATGGTGCAAAACTTGGAGCAAAAAGATGAAAAGGAGTTCAAGTATAGGCAGAACAGGTACAGAGAAATCAAATTCTTCCCTGAAAAAATCCTTGAGGCAATAGAGAGAAATGCGCTCCAAAAACCCGAATTGCCAGTCCAAACAAAAATGGCAGAGTACAACATGCAAAAAGGTGGAGAGAATTGACAGAATTATCATTTATACAAACATCAAACACGCTTAATGTAAGAAGCTCAATTGAGACACGAAGTTGTTTTTACGACTCCAGCAGCTTTTTTACATTTCTAAAGGTTTGTGGATGGAGAAGCGAATATGAGAGTGTTAATTCGCTCCTTAAACATCTTTGGCGTAAATCCAGAAGTGAGGCGTCCAGAAGAGCATATCTGAGGCAAGTATACCTACTTTGCTCTTCAAAGGGTTTAACACCAGACGAGCTTATCAAACTACCTAAGAAGAAAATCGAGGAAATCGTTCAAGATTACGCTGACCAATACAACGACGGTAGACACAGCATCAGATACGTCAACAACATAATCCATCTCCTCAAGGGGTTCTTTAAGGCAAACGGCTTCAAAAAAGCCAAAGCATTAGAAATCGAAAGCCACTACATGCCATCGCGATATAGGAAAAGACCAGAATACATCCCCAAAAAACACGAGATCTATGCGATGGCTGACTCTGCCTGCTCACTCCGAGACCGTGCAATAACTCTGACGTCGTACAGTAGCGGGCTTAGGAACGCCACGTTAAGGGCTGTTCTTTATAGAGATGTCGAAGAGGAACTAAAAAGAGGAGTCGATAACCTCATGATCCCAGTGTATCCAGAAATGAAGCTTATAGAACCTAACGCCTGCAAGAACAACATTCCTTACTATACTTTCACCTGCGATGAAGCCACACAAGCGATCAGGCTCTATCTGAGAGAACGTGAAGAAAAATATGGAAAAATCATGCCTAACGAGCCGCTTTTCGCCTCCGACTACAATCAAGTTCCAAGAGAAATACGAGATTCAAAGATAATGAGCCCTAGACAACTTCAAATGGTTGTAAAGCAAGCTGCGAAAAGAGCCAGACTACCTCAATGGCAATTTGTTACGCCTCACTGCCTACGCAAGGCGTTTGAAACTGTCCTTCACAGCGAATTAGTAGATGGCGGTCGTTTAGACCCTAAAATTCAAGAATTCTTTATGGGTCACATTCTTCCGGGAAGCGAAGACACATACTTCAACAGAATGGACGTCGAATATTTGCGAGCTGAGTATGCTAAACTAAACTTTGGCAGAGTAGTTATCGAGAATAAATTTAAAATTTTAAGGATGGCTGTTGCCCGAGCATTTGAGGGAACTGGTATAGACCCAGACAAAGTTATAGAAGATTATGTTCAAATGCGGCAAGGCAACATCAAAGACAAGCCCTAAGCGTCTGCTCAGATGCACGTAAACGTTGATGCTTTAGAAATAATTATTCAATCAAAGGAGCCTTAAAAATTACTTCGTATAGTGTAAAATGCTTGTTTGTTTATGTTTTGTGGATTTCTTTGCCGGAATATTAAAACCAGCAGTGCGTGCATCGTCGTTATTTGGCGTTATTTTTTGTTGTGTAGATGAATAGCTTATTAGGGATGAGTGGTCGGTTGTAAGTGACTCTTTTTCCTTTTTGAATGTTTCCGTCTCACTTTCTAGGCTTTTAGACGGCTTTTCCTCTTTTTTGGTGTTTTCTTGCTTAGGCTGGGGGGTTGATGATTGATTTTCCCGCTTTTCTAAAACAGGCTGAGGTGTACCAGTCGAAGTTCGTGTTATCACAGCTTTTCTCCAAACTACAACCTTGCCCGAAGGCAAAGTTGCTTCAAAATGCCAACCCTGTTGCAAAAACGACTGAAGCTCGTCTTCGGTGATGACACGCTCCTCTTTCTCAACCCGCATAACGGGCTCAAAATTCATTCGAGCATACTTCTGTCGTAGTTCCTCAATATTAGCCCAATAATATTCATCTTGAACCCCCGGCAACTTATGACCCATCAAAATTTCTCTATCCTTCACATCCAGTCTGACATCTTCTGGCTGGTCACGAAGAAAATAATTGTCGAATGTTTTTCGCAAGCAATGAGGGTAAACAATCTTCCATTCTGGGATACCCGCTTTTCTGGCAGCATCCTTTACGATCACTTGAAGCTCACGTTCAGAAATCGGCGTCATAAGCCTCTGAGCCAGAGGCAACCTTCTATTTTCTGTGTGAAAGATTGGCTGGTCATCCCGCAAAGGTCCGTATTTTTCTTCAAGTTCCCTAAGGTAAAGGATAAGGTACTCAGTCACTTTGGGTGGTATAAAAGTGTAATATGAAATGTTATTTTTGCATGCGCCTGGTACACGCTTCTTCATTACTTTATCGACTATTACCACTAAGCATTTTTCTCCTCTTTGTAACTGTTTTTTAATGGTTTGATCTAGGTAGTGTGGATTTTGGTATTCCTCGTTGTAGACCAGCGCTCTTAAAGTCGAGTTGCGAAGTCCGGTGTAGATCATAAAGAGAATAATAAGCCGGTTTCGCAAGCTCCCAGCGACATCTGCCATCTTCAAAGCCTCAGCCAGTGTTGGAACATGTTCTTGCCTCTTTCTATCCCGGCTGCATCCACGCATACTGAAATATTCAAAGCTGAGATCCACTTTGTTCTTTTTAAAGAAAGTGTCGGCTAATGCCAATATGTGATTAGCATAACGAAAAGAGTCAGATTCATTGTACTCAATAGCTAATTTCCGAATTAATCGCGCTATTTGATCTGGGTTCTCTTTAGCCATAGAAACCAACTGATCAGGATTAATAATGTCAAAATTAAGGCTCTCAGCAATCTCCATCCACCTTTTTCTCTGATTGGATGAACCCCGATCCGGTTTGCCCTCCATATGCTGCGTTACTTTCTCTTCTGATGGAAGATGCTTAACGTGAAAAGTAACCCAAACGCATATAACCCACAAATTGTAACAATACCCATCCCTAGAAACAGCGCTTCGAGTCTTACATCGCAAATGCTCCAAAAGCCTATCCACACTCTCAAAATCACTACTCCAGCCGTCTGAAGAAAGCCTCAGAAACTTCCGCCAAAAACCACTCTCATACCCCATCTTCTTCATAAAAACCGCCCATTTTAAACGCAGCCCCAACTGCCACAACGTATAATTTAACGCAACCACCTTCAACGCAACTCATAATAACCTTGAGCGCAATAATGGCTGCTGTGAAAAAATTTTGAGCGCTACTGGGGTTGACGGTGAAGGTTCTTATGAGTATGGGTTTTTCGGGGAGGTCTGTTTTTAGGATTGCCACTTTTTGCCCTTTTAAATTTTGGAGTGTTTGAAGTGTTTCTCCTTCTTTTGTTCCATTTGGGTAAGAGATGGAATAGTCCGTGTTATGGGTGCATGTGATGGTGGCAGTTGTTGTTTCTCCGTCTGTTTTCACTTCTTTAAGAGTTCCTACGATTTCTTCCCATGGCTTAAGATGCAGTTCTTTTTGCTTTGTTAGGAGTATTTGCTCCAGAAAACGTGTTATCGCATATCGATAGAATCCGCTTCTGGTGTAACCTATGTTGTGTCGGAGGTTTTCGATTTCGTGGTCGAGTTTCTCAGGGACCCACACAACTCGGCGAATTCCTTTTTCCATCATTTTTCCTTCTTTCATGTTCCTTGCCAGTTACAAGCAAAGGGGTCAAAGGTTATAAATGGGTTTCCCTATGTATACCAATCTGAAGAGATATTGCGGTTGGTGCTAAGATGGAAAAAATCGATTTTAGGAGAGGAAACAAGGCAAGTCTACGAACCGTTGAAGCTATGAATGCTATACGAGAGGTATTGTCGCAAGGAGATGCAACTTTTGGTGCTCTTCTTGAAAAGACAGGCTTAAGCAGACGTGCCTTGACATCCAATTTAAAGAAATTGCTTGATAAGAGGGAAGTCAAACGATGGGTGGACGAGAAAGACCGTCGTTTGAGGTATTATTCTTTAGATGATTTGGGATGGAAGCAGTACAGAGGGCAGAAAGTTTCACAAATTTTGAGAAACGTGGAATTGACTCCTTTAGGGTGTATTATGGATATTATTATAGAAAGCATAGCTGCTGCGTTAACTACGATACCCGGTGTTATTAAATATCAAGAACACACGTTGGGCGAGAGCGATAAGTTACCTCAGCTTACGAGAGACGAAGAAGCTATATTTATAAACTGTCTCCAAGGCAAAGTTTACGTGCACGGTGAGAAGAACGAAAGAATCACGTTCTTGAGGACACTTAAAGAATATCTTGCAATTACCAAAATCATAACTGCACGCAGAGATATTGACATTAGGCTTTTAAAAGCGCTACCCGATATAGTGTTTGAATTCAAAATCAGTAAGGACAAGCTTATTGAACTATATGAAAATTACAAGAAAGTCGGTAAGTATATGTTAACCAGCGACCTCATACAACTTTGTAGATCAATGAGTGAAAAAGACTTTGCGGAGTTCCTTAAAACGCTTGGCATAGTTAGTGGGTAAAGCAAATAGTTGCCTTCCTAACTATACTTAGTACTAGGCTGTTCGAAGATTAAAAAGATTTTTATGTAGTTTCTATTATAACGGTTATTTGATGGTTTAGGTGATTGTTATATGGTTTTAGAGGCTGAGACTACAATAGTGCAGAGCAAAAAGGGTCATACTCAGTATTTGCTTATTCCAGCGGTTATGGTTCAGGATTCACAGTATCCATTTAAAGAGGGAGAAACGGTTAGAATTACTATTGACCCGTATCGTAAGGTGATGGTGATAAGTTCTGTGGAGGAGCCTAAAATCAAAGTGTCTTCAGATGGTTTTGTGATTAGAGGAAAGAAAATAAAAATAGTTGAAAGGTAAGGGTCAGAATTAACCCATGCCTTGAGACTTCACCCAAACTTCTCCGCTTGAGGAAGGGATTTTTCTTAAGATTATTTTGACAATTGGCTCAAGGATTTTGAGGGCTTCAGGTTAAACGAATATTAGGTTTACTGCACATGAATAAAAAAGACAATCAACGAGCAAATGCGAAGTCAACTTCCTTTCCCGAAACTGGGGAATGCAGAGAATCCCGTCGGACAATCCTGTCAAACACTCGTATAGCCAGTGTAGTCAAAGTTATCGCAAAAGCGAGGACACTTGTTAAGGAGCACTGAGTGCATAGCACATAAGTTGTGAGGATTAGTAGACAGGTTCTCAGAACTAGTTCTATTGCCAGACAGACATTTCTACACTTTTGGGCTTTTTTCATGCCTTACACCTTCTCGGAGGAATAAAATTGGACCATAAAGAAGCGAAGACATGAGACTAATGTTTGTCAGGTCGATTTCTCGCATTTAGGACAGCTCTTTAACATCTCATAGAGGACAATAATCCAATTGTTTATTGACCATCGGGATTCTTTTCTGCCCCTCACACTAGATATCGGGTTCACCTAGTGGTCATCAAATATAGTGTGTATGATAGCTGATATATTCTTTTTCATGGCAACCAGAGCCTAAATTTCACATAATTCGTTTGATTGGTTCTCTCTCAACTCCTCATACGCACGCACTTAGAGTGCGTGTGTAGTTTGTATGGATATATGGTGGGTGGGCATGGAAGGGTTCGCGTTTGAGAGATTGATTGATATCACGTAAGTGATGTAGTTGGTTAGATAAAATTTTAATCCAAACTAAAAATAAAATCTAATATATCGAATGCTACTTTCATTAAACAGGGTAAAATGTGAGCGAACTAAAACCTCCGGAAACTCCTGTTGAAAAAAGATATCAGCTCACAATTCAAGCACTGGTTCAAATTGTTATATTTCTGCTAGGATACGTAATCTCTATGCCTATAGGTGAAAAAACAAATGTCCAACCTGTTATAATTTTGTTCATTGTTGGGGTCCTCAGTTTTGCAATCTATTTCTTACCAATAGGACAAAAAGGTTCTTCCGAAAATATTACCACGATACCTGACTATTGGAATACTCGTATTAAAGCTTTATCTAGTTTATGGCTTCAATATCAAAATGAAAAAGAACCGCTTAAAACTACAATTTTGATGATTTACTTATCAGGATTAGAGATGAATTACGAAGCGGCTTTGCTAGAAGGCAGAGAAGCTTTGGCAAGGAGATTTCGCGAACTTATAGAGAAATTTCAAAAACAGATAAAATAATGTGAGATGATGAACTTTAGTGATGAGCCTAAGCATCTACGACACGGGAAAGAGGTTCATAAGAGAATTCAGAAAGAATGGCACAAAAGTGCAGAAGGTTCCATAATAAGTGAGAAAGCCGTGACTAAGCCGAGTGGACGAAAAGGCAGGATGGATATTTTTGTCGTTAGTGATGAAACATTAGTTGCAGTAGCAGAGATTAAGTGTTCAAAATGGGATACAATGACCTTAGTAGCTGTTCGTCGAAACGTTAGACGTCAGGCACGCCAGATTTGGGATTATATCGAATCACAGTTAGGTTTGGGAAAAGACGTATCGCCTGGAGTAATCTTCCCAAAGTTGCCCAAAGACACCAGTCGTATGCAACTAGTTGAGCGATTATTTAACGAAGAAGGAATCGCTGTGGTATGGGAAGATGAAACCGCAACGAAAAGGAAAGCATGATTATAAGCTGGTTCTATTTCCTTAGCTTTTTAGGTCCACATTCTGGTTTTGCATAGGCGAAAGAGCTTATCTATATGGGTGAAACAAGTTAGATTGATATCTTTTTGATATATTCCTAGACC
>Ga0315280_10009224_pt1 | contig 12722 bp, 11 predicted proteins | sample YL17G06_40_MG_FD_203697 | JGI IMG/M metagenome (GOLD analysis project Ga0315280, IMG submission 203697) | Sediment microbial communities from Yellowstone Lake, YNP, Wyoming, USA - YL17G06_40 | ecosystem: Environmental > Aquatic > Freshwater > Lake > Sediment | place: USA: Wyoming | collected... | reverse complement strand
AGATCGAACTCTCCATTGTTCTGGGCACCGAGGAGCCTGGATGAACAGCGGCTGTGGTTGATGCTCCGGGCGGGGGACAAAATGAACCTGCTAGATCGTGGGTTCAGATCCCACCGGCCCCACCATATCATGGGTTTAACAGCCACTTTTTCACCTTATTCTCCTCATTTTGAGCCGTTTTCGAAGGCTCCGTGAGCCAAGCCTTACGAAGAATTTACCTACAGTTAACTGGGAATGATAAGGACGACTATAGAATGTAACGTGAATTTGCCTCACTGTCCAAAATGCGATGAACCAATTTTTCAGCAAAATGCGAGCTTTTGCCCAATGTGCGGAAGCAAACTGACCTGAGTTTGCCTTACTAAAACAGGAGTACTTTAGGGCCATGTGAGCGTTGTGGCCTCTGGCTTCACCATTTCGTTTACAGTGTTTCTGAATTTGTTTTCCAAGTTTAGATTGCTCTGGATCATTTGGGCATATACGTCGAGCGAACGTAGGAGGTCTTCATAGAGGCAAGTTGTGCCGATTGGAAGAATCCAAGCGTTGGGTAGCCCTGTTATTTCCATTGGAACCAGGTGTGAGACAGGCATTTGGACACTTTGACCGATTCCTGTTGGCACCTTTCCGATTATCATCCTCTCGCCCGAACCCGCTTTGAAAATGAACCACTCGATTGTTTTCGCACCATTCTGAAGCACTTTCGGTTCATTGAGGTGGATGGTGCCGTGTCGGTACATCTGCCACAACAGTTCTGCTCGAACCTTGTAATCAGCGAAAACCTGTCCGAAGATGTCTTGAATGTATTTTACGGCTTTCGACGTTTTGGTGAATTGTGGCTTTCCACCATAGTATTCATTGTTCCAGCCGCCGTATAATGCTCCAAGATAATCGACGCAGCTGAGCACGAGTTTTGGCACTGAGAAATACCCTCCCGTTGAAAGACCTATTTGGAGAGCAGGCTTGATGTAATCTTCAACATTCCTCTTCATGTCAACGTTGAGATAGTCTACGATTTCCTGCTGCGTCATGTTTGGCTTGCGCATTTTGCGGCTTACTCCACTGAGAATGTGACACTTACTATCTTACTTAAAGATCATAACATCTTCCAGACCATGAAATGCTGGAAGCTCGTAGAATTTGCGGCTTGCCAGGTTCACGTTCGCATAGACTTCTTTGAACTTTGGGAGCAGCATGTCTTTCAGACTTTGCGCAAGTTCAATCTCATTCTCGAAAACAGGCACGCCAAACACCGTCTATCGTTCGTTCCATTTTGCAGCAAAGGCGACATCGCTGGCTCCGAGTATCACCATTATGTGAAGGAAAGCCGTCGTGACTCCTTTTGTCAGGTTCACATGTCTGGTAAAGCGTTCGATAGACAGCCAATCGTCGTAGGTAATAGTGCCTGATCGCATATCCTTGTCAGTAAAATGCATCTTCTTTGAAGCTGGGTCATATTCTACCCTCATGTGTGCCATTGCGTTTCGCAGGTGACCTTCTAGCCATCCAACGAAAATAATCTGCGAACGAGGCGAGAGATCAATCATCTTTCTTTGGATAGTCCCGATTGAATAATCTTCTAGCTGCCCTATATCTACCGATACACCTTCCGTTTCTGCACATAGAAGGTATAACAAACGGACGACTTGATCGAACCTGCCTTCTACATCCATGAGATGAATGACGCCATACACATAGAACTTCTCTTCGTCTGATAGTGGCTTTGCTCTAAGCATGATGCTAGCGGTCTTGCCTAGGATCGTTGCAGCCTTGTTTAGGTCGGCTATGAGGTTGTCAACTCGCTGTGCAAAGAGCTGGCGGAATTTCTCTATGTAATCCATTAGAATATCGTTGACGAAATCGTGCAGCTCTGCGAACTCGGCGTCATCTGCACTAAATTCCTGCCGATGAGTTAACAGGATGTCTGCCAGAGTTCCGTTCCTATCTGCCTGTTTTCCTGTCTCTACCTCGTTTGCCAGCTGTTGTAGTTTGCCACTTGTCCCTTCGAAATGCTGCGCCTTGAGGATTGCTGCTCTATCACGGATATTTGCAGCTCTTTGCGTTGAATTTTGCCACAAATTGCTTCGACATTAAGCTAATTGCTGAACCTAAATAACAGCTGTGTGACGAAGATGATTCATGAAACAGATTCCGCATCTTTCTTGATGGGAGTAGAGTATATTTGAGTTCTTGGTATTTTCGCAGTCCCTTGATTCTCTGTGCCTAAAAGCATAAGTCTACGCTCAGAGACTTACCGATAGGAAATAGAAGCGATGTTGATGTCGAAGATATTTCCTAGAATGTTGGTTGGGACAAGCGTTGTGCTCTATTATGCGATCTTTGGCGTATTGATGGGTTCAACGAAATTTTGCAATTCCTGCAGCGCCTCAACGCTGTGGAAGTATGGTCTTATCGCTAGCTTACCCACTTGGCTTGTTTTCCTCTATCTATACTCGATCAGAAGAAACAATCCTTTGGTATCGGCTGCAAGAATGCGAGGCTGTACTTCTCTTCTCTTGGGTCTAGTGCTGATCCTAGTCTCATCAATGTGGCTCGTCCCGCTTCTCACTTTCTTGGCATTCAGGGAAACGTATGATATAGTCTATTTTGATCCGATAAGATTCCCGTTTTCCTTAGCGATTACTGTACTCCTGTCTATAACATTAGGATTAATGTCGTACAATCTTAGAACTGCATGGAGCCACGGAGCAATTGAAGAGAAACGCTCTCAGAGCACTTGCTGGCATATGGTCGGAGTCAATTTCTCGCTGATTGGATGGGTTGTCCAGATACTACAACACCTTGGACTCACGAATGAGCCAGTTGCATTTGGCATACTCCTGATTTCGACTACCTCTATTCCGATCTTTTCGCAGGTTCAGGGATTCTTGGAAAAGCTTCTTCGTACGCACCCTGGGGCGATGCGAAAAATCCAATACGTAGGACTCGGTACGCTAGCAACAGCGGTCGGAATTCTGGACTTTTTGACCGGTTATCCACTCTGGCATCCTTTTCTCGTGGTCGCTTTGTGGTCTACCATGGGTGCGTGCATTTCCTCGACTATTGGTCAATGTTACTCGTACGGTTATGACACAGGGGGAAGGACAACCCGTTCTATGTGGGCGTGGCTCTCACTCGCCGTTCTTTTACTAGTGCTCCTAGTGGTTCTAACCTGGTTCTATTCGCATGCAGCTGTCTCGGCGTGGCTTTCGGAAATCATACATGTGTGAGCTTCTTGCTGCACGTCAAGGTCGAGGAAGGTAACTTGTGGGGGCTTTGAAAACTCTAAATCCGTTCTCTTGCACCTTTAGGAGATGAAAGCTCGGCATCTGCTGCCCGCTTCTTGGTAATAGCCTTCGCAGTTTACGTTCATAATTAAAGCTAACACCTTAGTTAGTCCGTTTCTCTCCCGAAGGCTTGGACGATTTTGCCCTGTTCCAAATCCAGAAGTGCGATTACCAAAGTGTTTATGCAATAACCAAAATAGGACTGGTAAACCTAGTGTTCTTGATCAACCAATAGCGGATCGTGTGACTGCCGTTGACTGCAGGCGACTCAAGTGCACTCTTCAACCCTAAGACAATTGGGAGATTATGCTCTGGTGTGAAGATAGCTCCAGCCCAGAGAAAGGCAGCATTTGAATGGCTCAATCTTCTAAAGTCAAACAAACTCGAAGAGGAGAAAACCAACTACCCGATTTTTATGAAAATCATCCTCGAACAGTTGCTCAGCTATCCAATAGAGGAGCTGGTGTACGAAAAGGGAGACATTGAGTTTCAATTCAGTAATTCCGCAGGCAAGAAATTGCTTGGCATTGAAGCCAAAGGTACCGCAACAAAGGATCTTTTTGCAAGACAGTACAGAGACAAGAAAGAACAAGAAACACCAATCATGCAGACCTGGAGCTACATTGGAAAGAACGATTTGAACTACGGAATATGTACGAATTACCGAGACTTTGTTCTAATAGATAGAAGCAAAGGTCTAACGAAATTTCATGTGTTCGATTTTACCCAGATAGAGGGCAATGACGCCAAGCTTCGAGAGTTTATTGCGATTTTTTCGAAAGAAAGCATAATCGATAAGAAATTCCTTGAATCCCTGTACGACGCATCGATAATAGAAGAAAGGGAGTTTACGAGAGAGTTCTACAAACTCTTTCACGAGACACGACTGATGCTGATAAAGGAGTTTCAAAATCTCGGATTGTCAAGAGAGAGGGCATTACATTTTGCGCAGCTATTTCTAAATCGGCTAACTTTCGTTTTCTTTGCAGAAGATACTGGAAAGCTACCGTCCCGAACCTTTGCTGGTCGAATGCTCAAAGTCTTGGATGCAATGACTGTGAACGAATATTCGAAGTACGCATCCGAAACGATCTCCGCATTGTTTGAAAGCCTCGACAAGGGAGCGGAAACACCGACCCATATCTTCGGCTTTAATGGAGGTCTGTTTCAAGAGCCAATACCCCCTATCGTCTATTTCACAGACTTGCGGGATGAGAAGTTCTTCAACGAAATCTATCAACACTCAGAACTAAAGAAAGAAGTCAAGCTCGATGAGCTATCGCAAGGAATTGTCAACAAGTACCGAAGAAGATTAAATCCAATAATCTCGAATCTTCTAGCAATGCGGTCTTTTGACTTTGCCACTGAGCTCAATGTCAACATTCTTGGACACATATTCGAACAATCGCTGACCGATCTTGAAGAGCTCAAAGGCGAAACAGTATCTAAACGAAAGGAAGAGGGTATCTTTTACACGCCGGAGTTTGTGACGGACTACATCTGTAGAAACACGATAATTCCTTGTCTTTCAAAAAGTGGTTCAAGAAATACCGCAGAACTGATCAACGAATACCTCGACAATATTGAGGAATTGGAAAGCAAGTTTAGGGCGATTAAGATACTCGACCCTGCTTGTGGAAGCGGTGGCTTCCTTCTAAAAGCCGTAGATATACTCCTTGAAATTTACAAAGAAATCCAACTGTTCAAGCAGTTCAAGGGTCACTATACCGCCGTTTCAAAGAGAAAGAAATCCGTCGAAACAAGCCAGCAGCTTACGCTTACTAAGTGGAATGAAGAAGCTGAGGCAAGGAAGATCATAGAAAACAACATCTTTGGAGTGGACGTAAACGAGGAATCAGCGGAGATAGCAAAACTCAGTTTATTCTTGAAGATAGCGACTACTAATCGAAAGCTGATAGACCTCTCTCGCAACATCATGGTCGGAAACAGTCTGATCGAAGACCCAACAATTGTAGGTGAGAAAGCCTTCAAGTGGAGCACCAATTTTCGAGAAATTCTAAGCAAGGGAGGTTTCGATATCATTGTAACAAATCCGCCGTATATCCCCATTGAAAGAATGAGTGAACCTGAGAAGACGTACTATGCTGCGAACTTCGATGGGGTCTTTAGGAAATACGATTCATCGGTGTTGTTCGTTGAAAGTGTTCTAAGGATTACTAAACCGGGAGCTCTTCTTGGGTTCATTATGCCTCTGACATGGCAGACAGGCGACAACTACTTGCAGTTCAGAAGGATGCTATTTGCCCAACAAAAGGTTGTGCTGAGAAATCTTGTGAACCTACCGTTCGATGTCTTTCCTGATGCCTACGTCGATACGGGAATCGCCATCTTTGCGAAGCACTCACTCAAAGTGCCGTACCTAGCATATGGGTATGAAAAAGATGACAGAATAAATTCAATAGACGATTCGCAGGCTGAGCTGGTCAGCCCAGAGAGGATTCTGAAAGACCAAGACCTGAAAGTGTTTGCAGATAATGCAACTTACGAAATATTGGACAAGGTAAGAAAGGATAGCGTTGAGCTAGGTACTATCACAGACTCAGCTCAAGGAATAGTTACGAGCAAGTTTCCAGTTTCAGACGTGAAGAAATACGAAACATATTTGCCATTCCTGATAGCAGCCGATGCGAATAGATATCGGTTTCACAAAGAAAAGACTGCTTTCATCGATTTCACAAAAGCATCCAACATTCTCCCGCTGTACACCAATCCCAAGATTATGTTGAGAAGAATAGTCAACAGACAAAATCGATTGATGGCTTTCTATGATGACTCGGGGATCATAACGAATAAGGATTACAACCCTTTCAGACTTATTTCGCAAGATTATGACGTCTACTATGTACTTGCGCTTCTAAATTCCAAACTATTCTCCTTTCTCTACACAGCCAAGTCTTCACTCGCAATGAAAGATGATTTCCGCCAGACCACTCTTGCAGAGCTGAGGAAACTGCCGATCAAGAAGGTCAGCAACGATATACAAAAGAGACTTGCCGACTTGGCAATGCGCCTCTCCGACATAACTGAACGATACTTTGAAATCAAAAACAGGCTAATGCGGCGCATTGAAGGCAACTTTGGGATAACAGTTACTGGAAAGCTGAGGGATGTAACTTTGCTTACCTTCCAAGATTTCAAGCATGAGATTGAACTACTTAGTATGAGAAAGCTTTCAGTTGTAGAGCAGGATGAGTGGGAGAGTTATTTCACTGAGAATACTTCAGCGCTGACCGAGGTTAGGAACGAGATAATATCCGCTGACAATCAAATTGACGAACTTGTGAACGAGATTTACGATATCACGGAAAATGAACGGCGTCTGATCGATGAACGGGTGTTGGAGCCAAGGCTTTAGCAATAACCGATCATCCAAGAGTCTAGAGTGAGACATGTTCTTATCGTTGCAGCGAAGAGATCGTAGCTGAGAAAACCATGAGCCAAGAAGTTTCTGCTATTACTCTAGACGATCTACGATTACTGTGCGGTGAATTAAGAGATGATGCTGACAGTTCGAAGCGGTTTAGAGAATTCATACTTAAGGAAAAATGGAAACTAAGGGATTTTGATACTTGGATCAAACAAGCTATTCTAAAGAAATTCGACAAGGAGTTTCAAGACATTGTCGTAGCTCTGGGCAAGAGACTAGGATTTACGCCCGAATTTGGACGCTACGAACATGGAGGACAAGGGAGGATAGGCTACGATGGCACATGGACAAATGTGCAGGGGCTCGTGCTCGTCATAGAAGCAAAGCTAGGCTCTTGGATAAGACGAGATGTCGGTCAGTTGGGAAACTACATAGAAGGGATAGCCAAACAGAGTAACATCTCTGGCGAGAAAATCTTCGGGCTCTATGTAGTGGGTGATCCCAGTGATCTGAGCGCTCTTGCCGACCAGGTCAGAGGCAGCAAGTATTCAGGCAAAATCAGAATAATCTCTTCCGAAAACATCTTGAAACTAACTCAATTCTCTGAGGACTTTGGTCTGAAGAACGAACAAGCATCAAAGTTGCTCGTACCGATAGATTCAGTTAACGTTGGTGAGCTTGTTGACCTCATAGAAACAGTAATCCAGGAGGAAGCCATTCGCAAGGAAACTCCGCAACCTATTCCGGAACTACCAAGGCATGCTGAGATTGGCGATATACCATCAACTACTCGAAATTCCCTTTCAACTCTTCCAGAAGGGGAAGTTGTCGTGTGCCCGTCACGACCAGAAGGAATTGATTTCCTCAAGAGGTACAATGCGTGGGGCTTCGTGAGGATTGGTAGGGAACCACGTTATTTTGCGTTATACGTATCCAGCCCTGAGTCAGCCGTTAGATATTTCGCCGAGATCGAGAAAATCGTCGATCCAAAATCCAGTGAATCACCCGTAAATGATCCCGAGAGATACGAGGAGTATTCTGAGGGAAAGAAACTACTCTTGTTCCGGAAGGATTCGTTAAGGGAACTTGCCGACCCCTTGCCAAGAGGCGAGAAGTGGTCGCAAGGGAAATTTTACTTAACACTCTCTAGGCTGATTAAAGCCAAGAGCTTGGACGATATAATTAGTCAAAGCTAAGGGGTTGACCTTTCCAAGTTCGCTGTTTTCCAAGCAAGAGACTTTGACCAACCTGCATTCTATGATAATCGCAGCTCCATTTCGCTATCTGATAAGCCTGCGAGCCTATTCTGTATGTTGATAAAGTCGGCCATCTTCAGCGTTTTCAGATCGTACTTTCCGCTATCCAGTTCTGTATGTTCAACGAGCGCTGTGAGCAACTCCCCTCGATTGATATCCTCACCCACTTCCAGCTTCGACACGATTTCTAGATTAGCGTGAAGAGGCAATGGACTATGAGAGAGATAAGTTACAAATGCAACTACTTTGTTTCTAAGGAATTTCTCAAGGGGTCGTCGGTGCATGCAGCCACGCATGACCAGTATGTCACTACCGGGATACACCCTGCAACATTCATGCAATAGAGCGGCAAAACATTCGTCTCTTCTTCTGTGGTAGACTGCTCGTTGCTGTAGGTTGCGCTCATAAATCTGCAGTTTTTCGTTTACAGTCACATTCTTGAACTCAATTGGCGACAGATCATTACTAGCCTCTTCGAATGTGAGTGGTGAACGTTCGAGCACAATTCTCTTCCCACTTCCGAAGATAAGTCTATACAGAGCTTCATAAAACGCAGGATCGGTACGAGTGTCAGGGATTTTCTTCATCAAGTCTTCGGGATTGGTCTTGCCTTTCGACAGTTTATTGTAGAGTCGTTCTTCGTATTCAACTCGACCCGACTTCCATCCGTGCTCGCTGACGAAAACGTGGGTTTTTGAGAACAGTTTCGTCAAAGTGGGTGTGAACGCCTCTATAGTATGCCATGAGAAGTACAGATTCAGAGACAATCGCTCAATAATCTCCTTGCTGAACTGTAGGTTCCAAACTGCAACTTTTTGGGTTCGGTTACCGTCTTACAAGCCTTGTCGAAAAGCGCAGGGTATACGTCTATTCGTTTTGCATTCCTTGGAGTTGTAACCAATCGAACCACCCTTCGACACTTGGTTGCAAATCGCCAAAAAGGGCGGGGGCTATAGAATGATGTGTAAGCGTGGCAGGCAAGGCTTGTAGAGAGCTTGGCATATTCAGAGTGACAGTAAGAGGTTCAAGTGTCTCAAAGTGAGTGCATAATAAAGAAAAGAGACTTGCAAAAAGCGACCACAAATCGAAAGCAAAAGGGTCAAAAGTGAAAGAAAGTGGAACGCCAGTTTCAAGAGTACGGGGAAAGCAAAGCAGCAGAGAGGGGAGAAAGTCAAAGGGACAACAATAGGAATGAAGAAACAGGAAAGAGCGGGAAGTATGTGTCAGTAGTGTTGCGAGAGTGGAGGAAAAGCGAGGGGAGAGTTGATGGCTGGAAAAGGATAATGTAGGTAACTATGTGACCCGACAGGTTTTCCCTTACGCTTTGGGGAGTGTGACAACGCTTACGTATATTCTACTTGACAGCGAGGAGGGCAACGCTTCCTTTAACTCCTTCAACTTCTGTTCACTCTCGTTTAGGCACCCAACGAACAACTCCTTGGCTCCGTGCTCGAAAGGCGTTATCATATTCAGGAATACTTGTCCTTCTCTTCCTTGCTTCATGCTTGAGTGGGCTCGTACTTCCTCCGGAGTCTCGATATTTACGGCAACGATGTCGTGCCATTTGAAGGCTTTTGAGTCAAGTCTCTCGACAAGTATCCCGTCGCATCTGTTTTCACCTGGCTCCTGCGGAATTGATAGATAAAGCACGGGTGGTTTACTCTTCAATGCCTCATGGAATATTTCAGTTTCCATGGCGTAGTGAAGATCACCCGTATTGGACATGGGCGACGGCCCAAGGAACATCTGCATCGCAGGTTTCGTTAAGGAATAAGATATAGGTGGCTTGTAGGGAAGCGGATATTGATTCTTCTGAAGTCGTCCTGCAGAAACTAGGTTTCCTTGCTGAAGCTGTGTCAGATAGTACTTGAGGGCTGTGGGACTCAGCCCTTTGTTTCCTCTAATATCAGAAACAGTGGCATATCCTTTTGATCTGTTTAGAAGGTAAATGCTACCCAATACGTCCAAGTCGATTGGGGCGAGGTTGCGTTGCTCAGGTCTGAGCCAATCTTCGATCATCGCTGATCATCGGAACTGCTAAGGGTGTCTAGCGCATTTCTGATTAGTTTCTTAACTTTTGGACTAAAATCCTTGTCCTCAAAGACATCGGTAGTCTTTCTTGATGCTGTGGCTGGCGAGGTTTTTCCCGTGGGGGTCTGGATAGCGGTTTCTACATTCTTGAGCCTAGTTTCAAATTCCTGTCTTTTCTTCTCTTCTTCTTTCAGTTGCTCATTGATGTTCTTAACGTCCGATTGTAGAATTGCCAACGCAGTTTGTGAGTTGGACGCTGTGATCCCTTTGTTACGCAGAGCTTCTCTAATACTCTGCAGGTCTGCGTCGAGGGTGTCCTTGAGATCATTCACCTTTTTCTCTAGTTTCTCTGCTTGTTCTTTTAAGTGGTAAATCTGAACTGGGAGATCGAGTCTATCTATCTGCACTTTCTCAATGACATCGAGTCTTTTCTCATGTTCCTTTGCTAACGCTTCTAGACCCTTCAGCTGTTCCTCCGTCGTTCGCTTCTTGGATCTACCTAAGACTCTGCTCAAAGGGGTCGTTCTTTTTCACCAATATTCTGACTTTATGATACTTAATAAAGGCTCGGAACTCTGACGAAGAATCTGCCAATACAACACGAATTTCTTTGCGGGATTCTCACAATGCGTCCGAACCGTTGCAAATCGCCGCAAAATGTGAGGAAGAAAGCTCAAAAGCCATGAGCGTTGTTAGTGTGTAATCGGGGATGCCAGATGTCTGAGGGCATGGACTCACGCAAACGTGAACTTCTGGGTGAATTTGCTCGGAAGTTCTTGATGGCAGCAGGTTACAGTGGCTATGAAATCAGCGCTTTAGGAGACCTATCGACGGTTGACCCGGCCAAGATCAAGGAACTATTGCATGCAAAAACCGAGGAAGCAAGAAAAATCGAGGACGCCGTGAAGAACCCTCGTCGCATACACCGCTTTGACGAACCGCTCTGATCGTTAGGGTTGAGCCAGTTTGCCCAAGATCAATCTAATTGAAATCAAGAAAGTGGCTCGTGAACACTTACCGCAAGGGAGTAGCGTATTGAAGACCCTTTTGGACACAGACGATGTCTTGGAGTGGAATACTGAAAACTGCGTGAAGGTGGAACTGCTTTGGGAATTGGTCGTGGCGGCTGTGCGTGAATTGAGAACCTAACTGGATGATTCCTTCACTGGCGGTTTTACTACCCAGTCATGCGTGGATAGTTCTGCAACGAAATCCCAATTCTTATCGTTGATGAGAACCTTACCTTCCTCCGGGGTCACTATACGCTTTTGTGGTTGTAGCTTGGGTTGTTGGCTTAGTCCGGCTGTACTTGGGAACTTGGTTCTGGATAATCTTCGAATGTCCTCTTTCGTGAGATTTGCGAGGTTGCCATACTTCTTTTGAATTCTCTTGATTTGCTCGTCCGAATAGTCGAAAGCAATTAGGAAGTTTCGGTTCATCAGTTCGAGATTCTCTTGCTCCATCACTTCAGCGGTTTTTAGCCCTGTCGGGTTTGAGATGATGTTGACATACGGTTCGACCTTCTGGTACTCTCGCCTGTAAAAGCCAACATCGTACAGGTGGGCTTTTCGGTACGAGCTGATTGAGTGACCCATGAGAAATTCGGCTGCAACATGCCTCACTCCATGCAAATCGCATAGAGTTCGAAAGAGGTCTCTGAGTTCATGTCCGTGAACGTGGTAGCGATTGGCTGCGCCATTTTCGCCCTTTGTAATCAGCTTGGTTCGCATCCCAACTTTCGTTACCATGTTGCCAATCAAATCTGCTGTGACGGGTACCCATGCGCCTTTGTGCTTCGCCCTTCCTCCGCCTTTCCTCCAAGTCACGAAAAGATATCTGCCCGCACCTTTCGGTCGAATCTTTAGCCAATCCTTGATGGCGCTTTTTGCATCCTTACTCAAGAAGCAGAAGTACTTTGCCATCTTACCTCTGCTCCCTCGACTTGTCTTAGACCTAAACAATCGAACTTCAGTGGGGGTCGGGTCGTCCAATTTATCAACGACCTGTCTCCATCCCTTTCTGTTAAATTGCGTAAACTCCTCTTCAGCCATCGCACCCTGCAGCATGACGACCAGGATAGCGCTGTACGGGAGCGGAGCGTTCATGATTAGTTTGTGAACTTCTCCAAGGGTGAGCGGTCGTTCCTCGCTGACACGTTCATCATCTAACTCGCTCGGGGCAAACATTTTGTCTCTGTCAGTTTTGCGGAGAGGTTGAAGTTCACATCGATGGAAATCGTAGAAGCCTTTGATGGCGAACCAAGTGTTGCGCTTATCACTGATTCCCGCTGCCTCACCCTTTGTTGTGAGTTTAGCGGTCACGTATCGAATTATAGTATCGAGATGCTTGAATTGCGTCTTCTTGTCAGTTGCTTCTGAGCATTTGGTATGGTCATCTAACATATCTTGGGCAGAAGACCAGAACTTGCGTTGAATTACGTACTCTCGGTACTTGAGGAAATAGTAAGCGTAACTTTTCGATTTCGGGTTGAGACCATTAATCCAATCTTGCACACATTTCTCATCGCACTTGGCTAACAGACTGGCTATCCTATACGGCAATTCCACTTTCCCAACAGTGAGAATTTGCAGGGTCGGAGATAAAAGGCTATTGAACCCATGATATCGTAGGGTCGAATCCCACCGGCCCCACCATAAATTCTTGGTGGCACCACGAAATATATTGAGACCCTTGTTGGTTTATGGCTCTTGCAGCATGCGTCGCTTGTTGCTAAAGCGGTTATAGTGCGTGAAATCTTCCACA
>Ga0315280_10009222_pt1 | contig 12726 bp, 15 predicted proteins | sample YL17G06_40_MG_FD_203697 | JGI IMG/M metagenome (GOLD analysis project Ga0315280, IMG submission 203697) | Sediment microbial communities from Yellowstone Lake, YNP, Wyoming, USA - YL17G06_40 | ecosystem: Environmental > Aquatic > Freshwater > Lake > Sediment | place: USA: Wyoming | collected... | reverse complement strand
CGGTCGACGTCATAGGGAAGTTCTACCGAGGAATTGAGACGAACCCGTTCAAAGGGTACATGCGATCGGAGGAATGGCGATCGTGGACCACAGTAGCCAACAAAACGGAATACTTCGAGCTCCCGACCGACATGAGGATCCGACGGATCCTCCTGCAGACGATCTCGGACCGGACCAACGGCATAGCAAATAGCGATCCGGACGACCTCATGTACACCGTCAAGTATGGCCTCAAAGGTCATACTATGCTCGTCTTCAACGACTCGATCCACTATCTGCGCATGGCCAACTGGTTCGACTACGGTCGCGAGGTTCTGACAAGCGGCCAAGCATACAAGACAGCTGACTACGGATTTCCGATCGGCCTGAGTCGACAATTCGGCTGGGGCAACGGAGCTGGGTCAGGTGACGGAGATCCCGCTGGGACAATCCCAACGATCGAGGCAACGGACGACGACACCATAACAGCGCGGTCCTATGAGGCCGACCATCCGATCAACTGGATCTCAAGAGGATGGGGCTTTCATGGGATGGCTGTGCTTCGACATGACTATTCGCTGGATCCGACCAACTGGCTGGATCCAGAGGGGAACAAAGTCGTTCGGCTTGACATCACGACCAGGAACAGCGCCGGCGCCGCCAACGGAACGAACAAGATCATCCTGGACCGGCTGGTCGCAGGGTGATTGAGTTTCGTAAGGCGTGGCGGACGCTTGGCAAAGCCTGGCGACGAAGGGTCAAAGGCCTACTGCAACGACTGTTACGCGCAGGTCATCGCAACTAAGGACGGTTCCTGTCCTCGATGCGGCTCAAAGAAGCTCTCTTAAGCCGCATCCCCCCTATTTTTCCAAGGCGAATGCAATGAGAGAATTCTGGTTAGCGATACGTGGAGTCCTCATGGACTCCTATAACAAGCGGGCTCCTGACACTAACGACCTGACGATTGAAAGTCCAGTGATCCCCGAGCATGAGATCTGGAGGGTCGACCATCTGGCCGGATATGACGCCACAACTGCAAACAAGAGGATCAAGCTCTCAATACTGAGAGGCGTCCAGGAGGTCGTCGTCCAAGACAAGACAGCGGCAACGTCGGACCGAGTAGTGGCAGCTGACAATCCGATCTGGGCGGTCCCTGGAGAACGTCTCCGGGCTACGTTCGTCAGCCCTACCCAAGACGATCAATGTTACCTGGTCCTGTCAGGACTCGTCTTTGAGAAGCCTGTGATGTGGGAGGAGAAAGAGGAACGTCCGGCTATTGTTCGCTCAGAAGAAACTTAGCATCGGAGCCAACACCGCGAAGACGTCTCCGGCCAGCGTCGAGTTTACTCTGACGCCTGGTCTCCTGGAGAAGGTCTGGGTCCATTTTCCTGACGGCTGTAATCAACTCGTCAACGTTGTCGTACTACACGGCGAACGCCAGATCATTCCCAAAGACGAGAACGAGTCGATCGCCGGCAACGACTTCACGTATGAGATCACCCAGGCCCTCCGAATCCTGCCTGGCCATGAGAAGTTTGTTGCGAAGGGTTGGAGTCCTGGGACGAGCTATGATCATGGGGTCCTGATCAGCATCGACACGTTCGCCGAGGAGGAGCGTGACGTCTCCGAGGATTTCCTGGCCAAGATCTCTGGGACACTTGTCGCGATAGGGAAGATGCTGGGGGTACGGTGATCAGGGCTGGGCGATACTCCTGACTACATTCGGAAGATCACGATCGACCAGACGATATCAGGGGGCGCCAACGTAGATCTCTCTGACGACTGGACAAGACTTCTTGGACAGGTCGACCTAGCTCGAGCTCGGGGGGGCGCTCTCGCAGCTCCGACCATTGCGAGTACCGTTCCGGTCAGCATCGAGAACCCGATCGTAGGCTATGACGCTGTTAGCGATCTGTACAAGCACGACTTGAAACGGATCGCCGGAACCGTTCTGACTGGCGGAGATTGGACGGCTCAATTCTTCGCCAAGGCCACATTTGACGGGAGTAGCCGTCTTAAGATTTTGCTAGATGCGATAACCGCGGGTACTGTCCTGGACAATCTGAATCCCGCCTCCTCGATCGGCACTCTGGCCGACGTCACAGCAGCGGCGTCCGCGACTCAGCTCACCTCTAGCAGCACAGCATGTAAGGCGGTCCTGGTCGTCAGCTTGGCCGCTAACACGGGGAAGATCCGGGTCGGAGACTCGAACGTCTCAGCATCGAGAGGGGCCGAGCTCAGCGCCGGTGATGCCGTGGTCCTCATGGTTTCTAACGTGAATTTGGTCTATGTGTTCGGGAACGCGTCCGACAAGGTGAGCGTAACCTATGTCAATTAAGATCCTGGCCAGCAAGAAAGGAGGCGCCGGCGGTCCAAAGCTGATAGCCTCCTCCGTAGACCCAACAGCTGCCGCGTCCCTGGCACTGTCTGGTCTCCTCGGCAACACGGACATCATTTATGAGGTTCTAGCGCGGCTCGTGAAGGACGGTACGGCTGGCCGAATCTCTCTGAGATGCAACGCCGACAGCGGAGGAAATTACAATTGGACCGCTCAGGGTTTCATCAACGCCGCAGTAGGATACACAGGAGGCCAGCTGGACACATCTCTTGGACTGATGAACACCGACTCCCCCTCACTCATTAACCCTAACGACTACTTCGATTGTCGACTAATCCTCTTTGCCAAGTCCGGATACAAACGTAGGGTAATTTCCCATGCCGTTACCTTTGCTCAGAGAAGTGGGACCCCTTTGATTGAATCGTACTATGCAGCTGGAGAGTGGACGAACACCGCAAACGAACTGACCTCCATAACCTTCGTGTCAAGCGCCGGCAACATTGGAGGTACGGGTACGTTCATCAGGGCATACGCCATCTACTGAGGGAGAAAAGTCATGGCTACGCTCTACGATCCGCTGGCGTTGTGGTTCCAGATCTATGGATGGACCGGGTTCGGAGGACCACTCACGACCGCAGTACTCACCGTCTCGGACACGACGCTGGCCAAGGTCGTATACACAAAGTCTGGTCTCTGGTCGACGTTCGACCCCGTAACCTACGACCCGACCTATTACGTTGTGACTTATTGGAGTACCTGCGCCGATGTGCTCGCGGTCTGCAAAGACCACGCCTACAGCTACCACTGGCACATCACCACAGACACCGGCGTAGTCCACGACGTATACGGTGTAGTCGCAACTCCGTCCGACGGCTATACGTGCGGCTCCGGTGATCCCCCTATATTCCCATTGCCCAAGCGGATCCCGTTCTGGAGGTTCAAGACGTAGAATGGGCTATGCACGTGATTTAGTAATTACCGGAATCGGCATCTTCGGAGTAACCGGTATCACAAACAAGGCCGTCGTAGAACTAACCTGTACGGATGAAACGGTGCATGTCACCATCTACCGGCAAAGCGGGACATGGGGGACCATGGGTCCGCAGGAAGTTCTCAACTTCTTCGCCGAATGGAAACGAACCTACACAGAGCTTGGGGCCATGTGCAAGGACCACGGCTACTTGTTCAGCGTCTTGGTCACGTTGGAAAATGGGGTGACGTACAGGGGAGATTCACCGTTTGGCGGCCCGGTTGACGGTCAAGTATGCGGGGCAACAACCACGTGTCCACCAGGCTACCAGTACGACGAGGCCCAGAAGAAATGTGTCCCGATTCCTCCTCCGCCTCCTCCTCCTCCACCACCACCGCCCCCGCCTCCTCCTCCTCCTCCTGCTGGAGAGGCCAATATCACGATTCACATTCAGGATGCGGTGAGCAAGGATCTGATAGGAGGGGCCAGCGTCAAAGTAGACTCAGCATCAAAACTGAGTGACGTCAACGGGGACGCAATCTTCACGGTCTCGATCGGATTCCATAATGTCGACGTCTCAGCGCCTCTCTATTCTCCTGGAGGGGCGACCATCAATGTGACCGCGAACGGCCAGAGCTTCACCATTGACCTGTCTCCGATCGGGCGTCCTCCTCCTCCAGCGGAGGATCTCTGTAAGGAGCTCCCAGGAGCCGACATACCTATCGCCGGCGCCATCGTCCAGGGACTCTGTCTCGTATTCGTCCGAGTCTTTACAGCTCTCGCTAAATTCGTCCTGGACACGCTGGGACTTGGAAAGTTGTTCGAGTACCTGGGCGCCCAGCTGGAGAAGATCATTCCTCCCTGGATGAAGGATCCGATCCTGGCCATCCCAGATCTCCCAGGGAAAGTCTGGGAGCTCCTCCCCGACTACATCAAGAACAAGTTCGAGTGGTTCGAGAAACCGGACAAAGAGAAGGCTCAGGATCTACAGAACGTCGTCGGAGAGTTCGCGGTCCGGATGATCGCCTCAATGACAGGACTCAAGCTCAAAGACAAGTACCCCTACTTTTCGCTGGTCGCCCCTTCGCTGGAGGGAATGTCTCTCCTGGGCGCTTTCGGAAAGGAGTTCTTTGCAGCTACCGGCGTCGCTGACGGAGGACAGCTCAAAGGACTCGTCGACTTTATTCTCAAAGCCTACGGCCAGGATCCGTCGACGTTCTGGGGGGAGCTCGACACCGCTGGTCGAAAGTTCCTGGAGCCATTCACAAAGCCGATCGCCGATGCCATCGACAAAGCGAAGACCCAGGCCGCAGGACTGAGCCAGGCTGACGCTGTCAACTATGCGGCCCTGATCAGTGGTTTCTCGATCACGGCCTATATCGCGGCCTGGATCGTCGACCAGGCTGTCGAGGCTGGGACCCTGGGGATCTCGAAGGCCACAGGGAAGGGGATCCGTTCGGTCCTTAAGACGACTGGACTTCAGAGCGTGGCTGGCGAGCTGATCACGGCGCCCATTGGGCTCGGGGTCAAACCCTGGCTCAATCGATACTATGATAGCATTTTCCGGACTCACATCTTCGAGAGAGATCTCGTCGACCGGCTCTATATTCGAGATTCAACACAGCGGCCTCTCTGGCTCCAACATTACCAATGGTATGGTTTTCCCGAGAACTACATTCAGAAGATCGACGACAATCTCCGGATCTATCCCTATGGCGCCGCAGCTGATACGCTCCTCCATCATGGCCAGATCCAGGAGGAGGAATGGAGGGAGCTCTACAGAAAGGCCAGCTGGAGAGACAAGTATCTCCTCCTCTGGAGAAAGACGATTCACACGACGCCCAGGGGGATGATCATGACGCGTCTCCTGGACGCAGCTCCGGACTTCGAGCCCCAGGTCAAACAGTGGCTCAAAGAGACTGGCTATGAGGAGCCGGATCTCTCGGCCATGATCTCGATCTTCTATCGGCTGGCATACAAGAATGAGATCGCCTCCCTGGTCAGTCAGACGCTCACTGATTTTGTCGACGGCTGGATCTCCTCCGACGTCCTGGAGGCTAACCTGACAGCTCTCGATCGGCCAGTCCAAGAGGTCGCATACAATAAGTCCCTGGGAGCTCTCCGACACAAACGGGAGCTCCGAGACAGACAGGTCAAGATCTACCGGACCCAGAGAAAGAAGGGAGAGATCTCCAGGGACGACCTCAAGAAAAAGCTCCAGGATCTCGGGATCCAGCCGGACCGTGTCGACGTCGAACTCCAGGAGAGCGACCTGGAGATCACGGAGACGGAGCCGAAACTATTCACTGAGGCCGCAATCCGACGCCTCTACTTACACAATATCTGGGACCACAAGAAAGCCCTCGACCGTCTGATCGACGCTGGCTGGTTGGAGGACGACGCAGCTCTCGACCTGGACGATGCTGACGTCCAGAGGACCCAGGACGAGAGGAACCGGCTGGCCACAGACGCTATGGACGATCTGGAGTATGGTCTTGCAACGATCGAGACGACAGATGAACGACTGACGGAGATCAACTTCTCGCCCGATGAGGTCAAACTCAAAATCGGGATCGCTTGGAATAGTCGACAACGTGGCCACAAGAAGTACATTATCGAGGGATACCGGAAAGCCTTCTTGGCCGATCGGATCACCGATGACGGATTCCTCGCAGCTCTCGCAGAGTTCGGAGTGACCGAAGATCGTATAAAGGAAATCTACGAGGAGGACACTGAGGCAAAGAAAACACTCAAGGAGCTAGGCTAGACGTCGACACCCAAGAAGATGGTCGAACCCGAGGATCCTTACAAGGTCCTGGGTAGTATCATCAAGAAGAAACAGCCGGAGACGTCAAAGTCCTCTGAAAGCAAATAGGAGGATGGGAGGGAAAAATGGGAATGGGAGTTAAGACAGCGTTCGCATATCTCCTGGCCGGAACGTACCTATGGAACGCCAGCTACAGAGCTGGTCTCGGACTTCTCCTGACCGGAGGCATCGCGGGGATCGGCCCTGACTTCGTATTGTTCCTGGCCATCAACGTCGTCGGGTTAATCCTGGCGATCGAGGGGGCCTGGTACTTCATCGCGATGGCTGGGAAATGGCTCTCGAAGATCCTCAAGAGGTTCTTCTAAGATGGGCTCTCGACTTAGGCTCCTATGGATCCAGAACGGAACTAGCAAGCGTCAGCTCGGATACCGTCTGGTTGCCATAGTCTTTCTTGTCACCTTTTTGTCGAACCTACCGGCCAGTTACATTCCTCAATGGGGAGACCTCTATCGAGCTGGCATAGCAGCTGCGATCGCAGCTCTCCTCCTCCTGGAGAAAGAGGAGACTGAGACAGCTCAGCCCCTCTCTGGAGGCCAGAAGAAATGAGCTCCGACGCTGACCTCCAGTTTCTCCAGGTCAGGGCCAAGTATGGTCCGTTCATTCTGAGCATGAAGGGATGGTTTACTTTCGTCTCGAACGAACCATACGAGAAGCTCGTCAACGGTCGACCGTCTGGCCGGAAAGCTATGGTCGTCGGAGTCGTCCAGAAGATCGGTCCTCCAATGGTGCCGATGCACCTGGCGCCCGTCGAGAACTTCTGGACCATGTTCGCAGAGTGGGAGGGATCCGGACAGCCAAAGGCCATGAGCTTCATGCGTCCTCCAGCAATTCCCCCTGTGATCATGGGGGTCGAAACGGATATCGTGGAGACTGGCGAGATTGTCGCTGTGTGACTACCTAGCTCAGATCAAGGCCGTGATCGAGCAACTAGAACAAGCGTATGGATGCGGGTCGAACTCGTCAGTACCTAACCAACAGCGATTCAGACCGAAGATCCCAGCCGGCGCCTCGATGATCGCCCTGGGGTCGACCGCTTGCACGTTCTCGGCCTGGGCCATCAAGAAGTCGACCGGCAAGAAAGTTATGGTCGTCGCTAATCACTGTGGCATGGCCGGATCCCAATGCGAGACCGTTCCTCCTGGGACAGTCTGGGTCCAGCCGAGTCCTATGGACGGAGGGACTGAGGCTGATCATGTGGCCGTCAGGAGCTCTACTCCCGCAGATCTGCGAGACCCTACGATCGACGCCCTGGAGTTGGATCCTGACAGCCAGGACTCTTTTACTAATGAGATCGTCGGACAGGGGACGATCGACGGGAAAGCCTACTCGGTCAATTCTAGTGAGGCCATCTTCAAGTCCGGACGAACCACAGGACCAGGACAGGGGACCGTCAGTTATCCGAGCTCAGATGTGAACATCAACTATGGTCCATGCGGGACCCTGACAAAGAGGGACACGATCATCGCGAGCATGAATCTCCAGGGAGGAGACTCTGGAGATCCCGCGACCGTCGTCAGGAACGGAAAGAGGCTCATCGTCGGAGAATGGGTCGCCGGAGGATCCGGCCTGGGAGTGGCCATGAAGATCAAGCCCATCGAGGACAAGTATGGTCTCGACTTCGATATCTCGCAAGCGCCTCCTCCTCCCCCATCTACGTCTCTGATACAGTACAGCGTTGACGGAGGACCCTACCAAGACGCCAAGACGATCTCGGTCCAGGGAAAGCCCTCGACGTCTAGCGCCACAGTAAGCGCAAGACCTCGACGGCCTTCTCAATGACGACCAGGACCCCGTAGATCACGACGAGAACCATTAGGAACCCCAGGAAAGCTCCCAGCGATCCTTTCCTAGTAGCTTTACTCAAGTCTCCAGTCACCCCCTCCCCCCTTCATTTCCGATGTGACCACTAGAGACGATACTCTCCTTCTGAATTTCTGGCTTCCTTCCTTCTGCCTTCTATTTTCTATATTCTACTACTACTACTACTACTACTACTACTACTACATACTATGAAACGCGTAATTGTATCGTACTCTCCACAAGAAACAAAGGGGGGCGGGGCTTTAGATCTCCAAACCCCACTCATAACCACACGCAGCACATTTCCAGCCGACGGCGACGACGCTGATCCCGTCTATCGGTACTCTGGCCGACGTCACAGCTGCAGCCTCCGCGACACAGCTGACCTCCAGCAACACGCCATTTATGGTCCCTCTGACCGCTGTCTCATGGTGATCTACGGATCCGCATCGGGGGCATCGAGTCGGAAGTCCGTTAGTCGACAGTGGGTTCAAACCCCTGGAACTTGGTTCCACAGAGAACGCATCGACACTCCCCAGGATGGCCGACGAGGAGACCACACGTGTGTTTGGGCTGGGCGATCGACTCCTTTGCACAGTGACCGTCCGGATCTACCAAGAGCCAGTCACCAGGTCCAGCATCCAGCGAACGGACTCGGAGGATCCGGCGTTTGGGTCCTCCGCTGACTCTGACGTCGACGAACCAAAGATATCTTACTCCTGTCTCGGGGTTTGCGTGAATACCCCAAGATCTACGCTCCAGGTCCGTCCGTGCGCGCATCGGTGATCTCCGGCGTGGTCCTTTGGCAACGTGCATAGGTGCATGACGTCTCCATCAGTCGGAGGACCTGAGTCCAGACATTGATTGAAGCCTGGGACGTCGTCGCCCATCTAGGATCCCTCTGCTATGGGCGTCTCCTCGATCGTCAGCTGCTTTCCTCCGATCTTAAAGAGGGTCCTGGGCAGGATCTCCAGGAACTTCTCGACGGAAAGGAGATCATCGAACCCCTTTATTGTGACTGTCAGATACCAGGATCCGTCGGGGGACTTCTGGACCTGGATTCTTTGGCTAAGCTCCATTGGGATCCCTCTGGACTCGTCCTCCGCATTGTTCGCAGACGGGGACGTTCGGCTGATTGACGCCATGTTCTTGGCTCAGAACTTGCCCCCAGGCCAGTGGCCAGTCGCATGTACAAACCCGAGTCATTGAGCTGCTCCCTCCCTGTGGAGATATCCGTTTTTCTCCAGGTACTCCTGGACAATTTCTCTGGCCATCGGTCCGTCTTTCTTCTCATGGGCCATAGCGGCCATGTGTAGAGCGTCTCTAGTCCTGGGGCTCAAAGAGATCTCCAGGTCCCTAGAATAGCTCACTTTCGGTACTTTGCGTCGGCGTTTTCTCATATCTATCACAAGACAATCTCCGGTCGTTCTCCGGATAAAAGCCTGTTGTCACCACCGAGCTCGCCAGCCTTTCCCTTCGACGTCGACGTCGACTTTGGGGGGTATATCAGGCACTATATATAGTCGGAGGCATCGACTTGGCCACCTCTAACCGTCGGAGATCAGGGGTATTTGCTCAAAAGATGGTAGACAAGAACCACGATCGCTAGGGCCAGGGAGATCCAGCCGGCCAGGCACGACTTACAGATCCTCATTCAAGACCCCTGACGTCGGACATGACCGATGAGTCGAGCTATATTCCTCTCGGCCAGGATCTCCTCTGCGACTTCGTTCCATTTGGATTGCAGAGCTCTAACCAGGTCCTCTATGTCTCGAACGCTCGCGTCCCTGGCCACCTGGATGGTCAACTGATGCGTGACTCGGATCATCCGGCCAGCCACAGGAGACCTATTCGACTTTGACTGTGTACTCACGGAGAAACCCCTTTCCCTGGGCCGTGATCGTGAATAGCTTTCCTCTGTAAAGGTTGCCGTCGAGGAACGGCCAGAGCTGCTGCGCTAGTTTCTCCGACGTCACACGCCACTGTTTCGAGATCGGCTTCCCATCCTCCTCAGAGACGTCGAACTCTAGCACGTTGAGGACCTTCGGTTTCTTTGTGATCGGGTCAGGGATCTGTGTGGGACCTATCCTGTGGTCCGTCAGTCTCAGCTTCTTTGGAGTCCCCTCCTCGAACTTTACGAAATTCCCCAGAACCATCGTCAACTCAGTTCACCCCCTCCCTCATCCATCTCGTCCGGAGCTCACCCATCCACCATGATGCACACTCCTCGCAGAGATTATAACCTCTGACTGGCCGCTGGCATCTAACGCAACGGTACCCCGTCGGCCCCTGAAGAACTCGGAGAAAGAGAACGATAGGGATCCTTCTCCTGGGGTCCAGCCGGATCCTCAGAACTCCCAGGATCCAAGCAGCTCCGCGTCTCGTCAGATATGTCAAGATGCAATAGCTCACGACTTTCCGCGCTCTTGAAAAATAGTTTGTGTGCAAGTTGGCCAGCTCGCTTTGTTCCAAGCCAGGGGGGGCCTGTCGACCGACAGCCATATTCAGACCCCCTTGGGTACGCTGGCCAGCGTCCCCTCCCGTTTACGGACTGACACAGAGGCCAGCCATGAGTCCAGCCAAGTGGGTTGATATTGGACAGCTCTGATCTGGGCCTCGCGGGCCATCTCGATCGTAACAGGATCCTCAATCGCATAGACGAGCATCATCTCAAGAGGTAGATCCCAGCGTTCGCGGAGGTCAGGGGTCTCTCGAAAGAGCCGGCGATAAAGTACCAGGAGGGTAACGATCCCAGGTTCGGCCCTCATCTTGGCCTCGACTATGATCGTCTTCTCGGGGAGAAAGACAACGGCGTCGCAGTACCTTTTGAGTCGACTGAGCTGTCGAGCTTGTTCTGGGCTCAGGGGCCGAGACAAGAACTCCAAGGGAACAGATCCGAGACGGACGTTTGTACTGTAGGGGGTCTCCGGATACTCTTTGCGAAGGAACTCCGACAAGAGCCTACGCTCCCATTGGTGACGTTTGCCAGGACGGAGGACCCAAGTCGGTATCGCACTCACTTTTACTCTCACTCAATTCTGTGCGTTTCGATATAAAGCGTCTTCATCTCCATCTACGTGAGGTTCTCAAAAGTGAGTAAGAAAAACGCTAGAGGACCGACAGGACCGTCCATAACCAAACCAATGTCTACAGGTCTCACAGCGACAGTCGCAGAAGATGGCAAGATCCGCATGAGCCCCGAGGACTTCGGAAAGATGTTCGGCAAGATGATCTCCGGAGCCGACGTCGAGGTAACTCATGCCGACCCTCGAACATTCAAGACCAATCCGGTAACTCCAGGAATAGGCTCGCGCGTCCTCGGAGCCGATACGTGGTTCAAACGCTACGTCAAATCGGCCACTGATGCAGCGACGGACTGGGAGGAACGAACTCTAACTCCCAGGAAGGATCCGATCCAAGCTGCAATAGCGGCCAATGAGAAGCGCAAGGACCGACTCGCCCAAGCCGAGAAGGAGGAGAAATGGCTCAAGACGATGCAGAAGCGCACCGTCAACGACGTCTTTGAGGGAGTCCAGGCCGTAAAGGCCAGCGGATACGCCTCGGGCGTCGACGCGAAGAAGGCCAAAGCGGAGCGCCGGATCAAAGAGCTCCAACCCCTGACGGAATCCCTGGCCAAGTCTCTCGACCAGCTGAGTACCGCGACCAAGAAGGACCGCGCGGACAAGATGATCGCAGCTAGAGACGGTATGCTGGTCATCGGCGAGAAACTCAGAGGCATCACTCCGAGTTAGGTGACTGACCAATGCCTTTCTGGGCTCTAGAAACGATTCGTAGCAGAGATGCGATGACCGCGAACGCGCAATACATTTTGGATTTGCCGCGCTCCGGTTATCTAGGTAGCCTACTGCTCCGGATCTCGAACGCCACAGCTGGCGCCGTACACCTGACGTCGGAGCTGGACCGCATCGTCGACTACATAACCAAAGTCGAGGTAATCAAGAACGGGTCGACCATCGTCAAAAGCCTGGCTGGAGACGCTGTCCAGGCTCTCACACACTTCGATCAAGGCGTCGGGGTCCCCGATGAATGGAGGACCTACGCCGCAAACACTCAATGGGCGTACTTCGTCGTGAACCTCGGTCGATATCTCTACGACAAAGACTATGGCCTGGATCTTGGAGCGGCCAACCGGGTCGAGCTCAAGATCACGAACACCTTCACAGCCGCGACTGGCTGGGCGACAAGTCCAGCGGTCGACGTCATAGGGAAGTTCTACCGAGGAATTGAGACGAACCCGTTCAAAGGGTACATGCGATCGGAGGAATGGCGATCGTGGACCACAGTAGCCAACAAAACGGAATACTTCGAGCTCCCGACTGACATGAGGATCCGACGAATCCTCTTGCAGACGATCTCGGACCGGACCAATGGCATAGCGGATAGCGATCCGGACGACCTCATGTACACCGTCAAGTATGGCCTCAAGGGTCATACTATGCTTGTCTTCAACGACTCGATCCACTATCTGCGCATGGCCAACTGGTTCGACTACGGTCGCGAGGTTCTGACAAGCGGCCAAGCATACAAGACAGCTGACTACGGTTTTCCGATCGGCCTGAGTCGACAATTCGGCTGGGCGAACGGAGCTGGGTCAGGTGACGGAGATCCCGCGGGCGTGATCCCAACGATCGAGGCAACGGACGACGACACCATAACAGCGCGGTCCTATGAAGGGGACCATCCGATCAACTGGATGTCGAGAGGATGGGGCTTTCATGGGATGGCTGTGCTTCGACATGACTATTCGCTGGATCCAACGAACTGGCTGGACCCAGAGGGAAACAAAGTCGT
>Ga0315280_10009221_pt1 | contig 12728 bp, 11 predicted proteins | sample YL17G06_40_MG_FD_203697 | JGI IMG/M metagenome (GOLD analysis project Ga0315280, IMG submission 203697) | Sediment microbial communities from Yellowstone Lake, YNP, Wyoming, USA - YL17G06_40 | ecosystem: Environmental > Aquatic > Freshwater > Lake > Sediment | place: USA: Wyoming | collected... | reverse complement strand
GAGAGTGGTGGCCGCTAACGAGCAGAGAAGGCAAGCCCATCTGGACGCACATGAGCCATTCCTGGAAGGTGAACTACCACACTGTTCGCTGCATGATACAGTGCATCAAACGGCTCGAAAAATTGCTCACAAAAATTCAAAAGTGATGCTGGTTTATGGACTACCGCGGCAAGTACAAGGTGTTTGACCCCAGCAAAATCCGTACGTATCCGTTGAGTACGCGCGTTAACAAGGTGACGTTAGAAGACATCATATTGCCGGCTGATGTTGATAATCTGGCAATCGAACTGCCCGACAAAACGCGAAGTGATATCGAAGCAGTTGCTCAGGCTGTAGTGTCCGCGCGAAAGGCCGGTTCGCCCGTTATTATTCTTACCGGCGCTCACATAATAAAAAATGGTCTCGGTGTTCTGCTTATCGACCTTGTAAAACGCGGCGTGATTACGCTCATTGCCGGAAATGCCGCCGCGGCTATCCACGATTTTGAGCTTGCGCTGATAGGCCAGACAAGCGAAAATGTCCCCGATGCTCTGGGTAAAGGCCAATTTGGAATGGGTTACGAATTCGCATATATCAACGCGGCTATATCTATCGGCAACGAACGAAAACTGGGTCTCGGCGAAGCGCTGGGCAGGATGATCTGCGATGAAGATTTTCGGCGACAGGTACTGTCTCGCCTGGCCGGCGAAAATTCGTCTGTCAATTTTCTTCATCCGGAAGTAAGTGTCCTTGCTGCGTGTTATGAAAGCGACGTCCCCTTTGCCATCCACGCCGGCATAGGCACTGACGTCACCGACCAGCACCCGTCTTTTGACGGCCAGGCGAAAGGCGGGTGCTCCGGCAGAGATTTCCTGATTTTCGCAAATGAAGTAGCCAAATTTACGGACGGCGGAGTGTTCTTGAACATCGCAAGTGCTGTCACTGGGCCAGAAGTCTTCCTAAAAGCTGTCTCAATGGCCGCCAACGTAGGCAATGTCCCCAGAAACATTATGACCGCCGACTTTGACCTGCGCGACTACAGGCCCGACCAGATGACCGATGAATCCGCCCAGGGTTACTACTTCCGTGATCAAAAGAGCATCGTAACACGAATTCCTCGAGCCTTTGCTGGTAGGGGTCTTTACATACAAGGCGACCAAAAACAGACCATACCTCTGCTTTACAAAAGAATTCTTGAGCACCTGTAGCGCCGGTAATAGAATACATCTCATGCTGTTTGAACTTATTGCGTTTTTGTAAGAAACTGTTGATGACCTCAAAAGAACGTGTACATTTCGCGCTGCAACGGAAACCTACGGACCGCGTTCCGATTTTTATGTGGTACCACCTCCAAACCGCTAAAAGGCTGGGAAAGCTACTGGAAATTCCGGCTAGATATGTGCCTCTGGCTATGGGGGACGATATCCGCCAGGCGTGGGTGAGTAATAATTACGCAATGGAGGGGATTGTGCACGAGCACGATGGGCAGTCGCACGTTGATGACTGGGCAATAGAATGGACTCGCACCAACGGCTTCAATCAAATCTCCAAATATCCTTTGGCCGATGCCAGCGAAAAGCAGATTCTTCAATACAACCTTCCATTTGACCGCATCGATCCGCTCGTGGACCTGATGAAGCCGGTAGTGGAATTCAAGGACGACTACTTCGTGGGCTGTGACGTCTCGCCGTGCGTTTTTGAGATGTACTGGCGTTTGCGCGGCATGGAAAAGACGTTGATGGAAATCGCTCTCAAGCCCAATCTGACGCGAAAAATGCTGAGGCGGTGCACAGATTTCTCTATAGAACTATCGGAAGCAGCCTGTCAGCGATTTGATCTGGATTGGCTTTGGCTGGGTGACGATGCTGCCGGCCAGCAGTCTATGCTGATGAGCCCAGATACCTGGCGGCAAACGGTAAAGCCTCTCTTAAAACAGAACGCTGAAGTGGGCAGAAGACACGGTGTTTACGTGGCGTTCCATTCCTGCGGCGCCGTCCGGCCCATCATTCCGGACTTAATCGAAATTGGTGTAGACGTATTGAACTCCATCCAGTGCAACTGTCCCGGCATGAATCCTCTGGAGCTGAAAAAGGAATTCGGCAAAGACCTTGCCTTTATGGGCGGGGTTGACACGCAGGGGGTTCTACCTAACGGCACAGCCGACCAGGTGCGTAAGGCGACAGCCGAATTGCTCGAAGGAATGACCAGCGGTGGTGGAGGCTACATCTTCGCCGCTTCTCACACCGTGCCTCCGGAAACTCCGGACGATAATATCTTTGCCATGTACGATGAAGCGGGCATTACCAAAAAAGAGATTTCTGACAAGGCTGCCCTTATCCGCAAGTCTTTAGGCACGAGGCCATGAAACAACAACGCATTAAAGAAATCCTTGATCGGATTAAAAAGGTAAACATAGCAGTCTATGGCGACTTTTGTCTTGACGCCTATTGGATACTCGACCCTGCTGGCTCTGAGCGCTCGGTTGAGACCGGCCAGCAGGGTAGGGCAGTCAGCAAGCACTACTACTCGCTTGGGGGCGCTTCTAATGTCGTCGCCAATCTGGCTGCCCTTGAGCCGAAGTCTATACAGGTTATAGGCGTCATCGGCGATGATATTTTCGGCAGAGAGCTGACACGCCAGTTCCGCCAGTTGAATGTTGATACGACCTATCTGGTTGTGCAGAAGGAAAACTTTGACACCGTGACATTCGGTAAGCCCTATCTGGAGGGTAGCGAGCAGCCGCGAGTTGATTTCGGCTTTTTCAACAGGCGAAGCGAGGCAACCGATAAGGCGCTGCTCGATGGCATCCGCCACACCCTGCAAACGGCCGACGCCTTGATTGTTAATCAGCAAGTGCCCGGCAGCATCACCAACGAGTCTTTCATAGACCAGGCAAACAGCCTTTTCGAGAAGTTTTCTGACAGGATAGTCTTGCTCGATACCAGACACTACGGCCAGAAATTCAAGTTCTTCTGCCGCAAAACAAATGATTTGGAGGCGGCCAGACTCAACGGTGTTTCCGTCGATTTGGATGACGTTATCGACCTGCCGGACCTAACAAAATATGGGCAGAATCTTTATCGCCGATTCAATAAGCCCGTGTTTTTGACCCGCGGCTCACGCGGTATATTGACCATCGATTCTGCGGGTGTGCACCAGGCGCCCGGCATACAGCTTCTAAAAAAACTTGATCCGGTAGGCGCAGGCGATACGGTGACAAGTGCGCTGGCGCTGTGTCTGGGTGCCGGCATTGCGCCGGCAGAAGCAGCGGAGTTTGCGAACTTCGCCGCCTCTGTTACCGTCCAGAAATTGTTCCAGACCGGCACCGCATCGGGCGACGAAATCCTCGAAGTTGCCCGAGACCCCGATTACATCTATCAGCCTGAGCTTGCCTGCGACCGGCGTAAGGCCCGCTATCTTGAGAATACCGAGATAGAATTCTGCTATGAGTTGATTCCACTTGGCCAGACAAAGCACGCGGTCTTTGATAACGACGGCACCATAAGCACCTTGCGGCAGGGCTGGGAACAGATTATGGCCCCCGTCATGATAAAGGCAATACTGGGCGACAAATATCAGACCGTCAGTGAGGCCATTTATAACAAGGTCAAGAACTACGTCTTGGAGTACATCGACAAATCCACCGGGATTCAAACCGTCTTGCAGATGGATGCCCTTGTAGAAATGGTCAAAGAATTCGGCCTTGTGCCGGCTGATAAGGTTCTCGATAGATTTGGCTACAAAGAAATCTACAACGAGGCTTTAATGCAACTTGTCAACAAGCGAATCGCCAAACTCAGACGCGGGGAACTGGACGTAAGTGACTACACAATCAAAGGGGCAATCCAGTTTTTGAAAGCGATGCGAAATCGCGGCGTAAAACTATATTTAGCCAGTGGCACCGATCACGCAGATGTTCTTGCTGAGTCTCAGGCTCTCGGATATGCCGAACTTTTTGATAATCGGATTTATGGTGCCTTTGACGATGTCACCAGGTGTTCCAAGAAGATGGTTATCGAAAGGATAATGACAGAGAACCGCCTGGAAGGTCCGGAGCTGGCGGTGTTCGGCGATGGGCCGGTGGAGCTGCGAGAGTGTCGAAAACGCGAGGGTATTGCTGTCGGCGTAGCCACCGATGAAATTCGCCGGCATGGCTTAAATATCGAAAAACGCACTCGCCTGGTAAAGGCAGGCGCACAGATTATCGTGCCGGACTTCTCAGGGCAGGAGCAGCTCCTAAAAGTGCTGTTTCCAGAATGTGGAGCGTTATGAAAATCCAGATGCTACGGTCGGCATTTTTAGCGGTGGTTCTGGCTGTCCCCCTTCTTGCTTTCGCAAGAAATCAGGGGGGCGGTGCGCGTATCCAGGGACAGAACTCGGTTATCATCCGTGCCGCACCAAAAGTGCAGTTCCCCGGCGTAATTGGTCAGGGCGTGGACAAAAATACAGCCGGGGACGTCGATTGCAGCAGTCCTGCACATTGGGACGGCGATACTGTGTATATGTTCTACTCGACAGGGCATCCGTTTCGCAACTCAGGGCCCGATCTTCTTCACCTGAGTCGGCCTTCGCAGCGGGTTAGTTTCGACAATGAGGCAGTCTGGACAATGGGCGGACGCTGGATCGAGTCGACGCACAAAGCACGTGACGGCAGGCTCTACATGTGGTATCACAACGAGCCGCCGCTGGCATCCGGCAGGACGGCGCCGCGGATTGGCGCGATGGTCTCAACCGATAACGGCCTTACCTGGCGGGATTTGGGTATTGTTCTTGAGGCGCCCGCTGGTTACAACAATGCCGAATCAGTCAACAAGTATTTTGTAGGCGGCAACGGCGATTTCGCGGTGATCGCGGATAATGAGAAAGAGCACCTCTACTTTTTTATAAGCACCTATCACAGGGACAAAGCCGAGCAGGGCATTGCGATTGCGCGTATGCGGTACGAAGACCGTGATGCCCCGATAGGCAAGGTCGTGAAGTGGTATCAAGGCGGGTGGAACGAACCGGGCCTCGGCGGGCAGGTCACGCCGATTTTCCCTGCTGTTATCGATTGGCACCGCAGCGATGCCGATGCATTCTGGGGTCCATCCATCCACTATAATACTTACCTCAACGCGTGGGTGATATTGCTGAACCGCGCTAGGGATAAGGATTGGACGCAGGAAGGGATTTATCTGAGTTTCAACGCGGCCCTTGCTGACCCAGCCGGTTGGGCACAGCCGGTAAAGATTCTGGACGCTGCTGAGCTCGAAAAGTCAAAATGGTATCCGCAGGTAATGGGGATGGATAAAGCCAATCATCATACCGACAAACTCGCCGGAAGAACCGCCCGGCTTTTTGTCGCCGGCGTTTCAAAATGGGAGGTTGTTTTTCGCAAGCCAGGCCAGGAGGACTCTCCGGACTAAGATCGATCGGCCGGTTTGTGTGCTGGTCTTTCTTGAGCCGGCTTGAGTAACTTGCTGATGACCTGCTGTGTGGTATTCTTGTTGTCGCCGGTTGCCACTACCGCATTGATCAGATCGCACCACCAGGCGATGTACGGTACGTTCGTTCTCTCAACGGTACTTGCCAAGCCGATGTTTCGTGCAAAGCTGGTCTGAGAGGCCGGGCTTACCGAGATAACAAGGGCGAGAAAACTCCAGATGAGAAAACCGGCCAGGAAGCCGAGCAGCCCGCTGCCAACATTGTCAAGCGGCTGCGGAAACCAGACGCTGAACCGGCCGGTGAGAAAGCTATATGATACGCCATGCAGGATAAGAAATGCCCCGGCTGCCACGGCTATCAAGGTCAAGGCATTGCCATAGGCGGTATCGCCGGCAGCAGGAACCAGAGTAGTAGTCGCCGGCGTCAGAAAGACGCTCAGATAAATAGAGATGACTATGTTGAAGAGCATAGTCCAGGTCTCATAGAAGCCTATCTTGACGGCCAGCCAGACGAAAAATGCCGCAGCTAATATCCCTGCCCAAAAGACCATAAGATTTAGCCCACCACTCTTTTTAGCTCTTCGAGACTTGTTACTCCCAGAGCCACCTTTTTTAGCCCTTCTTTCCGCAGGCTGGTTCTATCCTTTCTTCTGCCCTCAGTTCTAAGCTGGCGTAGCAGTCCTTCGTTACTGGCAATGTCCGCCCTGATTTCGTCGGTTAGAATTAGAATATCGCAGATAGCGGCCCTTCCGTAGTAGCCGGTCCCGCCACAGTGTTTGCAGCCGACAGCCTTAAACATGTGTGAGTAGTCTATGTGCTTGTCTTCAAATTCTTCGATTAACCCTCTGGTTAGTTTCGCGGGCTTCTTGCAGCGGCTGCAAAGCACGCGTAGCAATCGTTGTGAGACCAGCGTACTCAAGCCGGACGACAGAAGGATCGGGGATATGCCCAGATCAAGCAGTCTAATCAAGGCGCCGGCGTTGCTGTCACAGTGTATCGTAGCCAGGACGAGATGGCCGGTTTGAGACGCCCGAAGCGCAATCTCAGCGGTTTCTTCGTCACGTATTTCGCCGACGCAGATGACGTCCGGGTCCTGCCTGAGGATACTGCGTAAGGCCTTTGCAAAAGTGATGTCGGCTTTAGGATTGATTTCGATCTGGCTGGCCTCCGGCAGGACAGATTCTATAGGGTCCTCCACCGTAATCACATTGCGGGTAAAACGCTCGATAGCGTTGAGCGCCGCGTACATTGTGGTAGTTTTGCCGCTGCCTGTCGGGCCGCACATAAGCACCATGCCGGACGGTTTGCCTATTGCGGACTTGATGATTGACAGTTGCTTGTCTGTGAATCCTATTTCGGCAAGAGTAAAAGTGCCGGCGTTTTGATTGAGCACCCGTATGGACAGCTTTTCGCCGTTAAGGACACCGGCGCTCGCCACTCGAAACGAAGAAGTAGCCTGGCCCTTTTTCGCGATAAAGGCACCATCCTGAGGTCTCCTTTTTTCGGCAATATCCATGCCGGAGACAGCTTTGATGCTATTCACGACCGCCTGGCAAGTGTCGGATTTTAGCTTCCTCACTGTTCTCAGCACCCCATCGATGCGAAGCCTGATCGTGTAGGTCGCCTCGTCTTTTGGGTCGATCAGGATGTCACTTGCCCGCTGCTGGAGCGCATCGCCAATAATCTGTTCGGTCAGCTCAAGGATTTGGCTGCGCTGTGCCTTCTTGGAGCCGTGACCATATATCTCATCAATGGTTCTGCCCGACGAATCGAGCAGCCTTATGGCTGAAACGTCCTGTTGTCGGGCAGTCCTTTGCGACCGAATATTAGCCAGCGCAGTCCTTATCTGCTCTTTTAGCACTTCAAAGAGGCTCTGGTCGCCCTGCGAGGACTTTTTGGCTGCATCGGCTATGAGCAGGGCTAGTAGCAGCAACGGCCCTGCGAAAAGGGTAATGATATTGGCGAGCGGCTTGAACTTCTTGGACACCAGCGGGCTAACTTGGACGATCTGGACAAAATATAGGCACAAATATACCCACGCGACCAGGCAGACCAGTTTGACTGGACTAAAGGGCAGCGATAATTCGGCTGGCGATACACTAAGACCCCCTAAGGGGAAGCAGTGTGCTATTGCTGGGAAACCCTGGGTGAAATATGCTGCTTGCATAAGGTTTCTCCAGAAAACGGTCGGAATGGCAGCAGGTTCAAATGTCTTCCAGCTCAGCCAGGAACGAGTCTGATGCATCCTCGTCAACATCTGCGAAGATGTCCGATTCTTTTTCTACGGCGGCTTTTGCAGCAGGTTTTTCTTGCTTGGCCTGCTTCTTGGCGGCCAACTCCGGAGAGACAATCTTCTTAGGTTGACCATTGATTTGCAGCATAAAAGCAAGCGGCCCCACTTTGAGGTAATCGCCCGCACGAACCGTCGCCTCGTCTATGCGCTCGTCGTTGACATAAGTGCCGTTGCGAGAGCCCAAGTCACGAATTTTCACGGAATCCTCGTTCTGGTTCAGTTGGCAGTGCCTTCGCGACACGGCCATAAGAGGGATGCGCAGGTCACAATCGCCGCGGCGGCCTATTACCGTTATGCTGCTGGGCAAAGGGAAGACCCTATGTGAGCCGTCTTTCTTAAATAGAACTAAAGCCACATCCATATTATCTCCCTCTTACTTCCAGTCCGAACGTAAGTATATTATACCGCTGAAACTTGCGAATAACAACAGCAAAATCAGACGATGAATAAGATTGGAGCTTAAAATGTAAAACTTAAAGCGTAAAGCTGCGGAATTCCTCATTTTTTGTTTTTACTTTTTAGCTTTGCGTTTTACGCTATAACGATGTATTTTTTAAGTGGGGACAGTGGTTCTTTGTGGACGAGGCGGCTATATGGCAAATGCGATACTGCCGGATGGCAGGATACTTCGTGTTAGCAGCGGGACAACAGCAAAACAAATAGCAGAACAGATAGACGCGGCTCTGGCTAAGGCAGCAGTTGCAGCAAGGCTCGACGGCAAAGTCGTTGACCTATCGACCCCTATCACTAACGATGCCAACGTGCAGATAATCACGGCTAACGAAGATGAGGGTCTTGCGATAATGCGCCATAGCTGCGCCCACGTAATGGCTGAGGCTATATGCAGTATCTGGCCGACCACGAAACTCGTTTACGGCCCAACCGTGGAGGATGGATTCTATTATGATGTTGACCTTGACGAGCCGATTCGGCCCGACGATTTCGCCCGGATAGAGCAAAAGATGCAGGAAATCGTCTCGGCTGATAAGCCGTTTATTCGCAGGCAAATGAGCAAAGCCGAAGCCCTGGCGAAATTGGCCGGCGATAAATATAAAGTCGACAACATAAACCGCGCGGACAGCGACACTATCAGTTTTTATTCTCACGGCGATGGCTTTGAGGATCTCTGTCGTGGCCCGCACGTGCCGAGCACCGGCAGAGTTGGCAGCTTCAAGATTATGTCCGTCGCCGGCGCCTACTGGCATGGCGACCCAACACAGAAAATGCTCCAGCGGGTCTACGGCACCGCCTGGGCAACCAAGCAAGAGATGGACGATTATCTGACAAGGCTGGAGGAGGCTAAAAGACGCGACCATCGTGTGCTGGGCAAACAGTTGGATTTGTTCAGCTTCAACGAAGCTGGGCCTGGCTTCGCATTTATCCATCCTAAAGGCATGATTATCTGGAACGAGATCGTGAGCTACTGGCGTGGAGTTCACAATAGGTACGGCTATCAGGAAATCAAGACGCCTTTAATCCTCAACAAACAACTCTGGCTCAGAAGCGGCCACTGGGATCATTATAAAGAGAATATGTATTTCAGTGAGATTGACAAGATTGAATATGCTGTCAAGCCGATGAACTGTCCTGGAGGCTGCCTCGTTTATAACTCTCGGCAGCACTCCTATCGCGAATTCCCAATGCGGATTGGCGAGCTTGGACTGGTACATCGACACGAAGCCAGCGGTGTTATGCACGGGCTTTTCAGAGTAAGACAATTCACTCAGGATGATGCCCATATTTTTTGTACCTCTGAACAGATAGAACCCGAGGTAGTAGGTGTGATTAATTTGGTTTTCGAAATCTATAAAACCTTCGGGTTTGAGGATGTTCATATTGAGCTTTCGACAAAGCCGGAAAATCACATTGGCTCAGATGAGATATGGGAAGTTTCAACTGAGGTCCTCAAGAAGGCTTTGAGGTCAAAAAATATTGATTACAAAATCAATGAGGGTGAAGGTGCATTTTACGGGCCGAAGATAGATTTCCACATAAAAGACTGTCTGAAAAGGTCGTGGCAGCTCGGCACGATTCAACTGGACTTTTCTATGCCGGAGCGTTTCGGCCTGGCTTACACCGACCAGGACAACACTGAGAAAGTGCCGGTTATGATCCACAGGGCGGTGCTGGGTTCTTTCGAGCGGTTCATCGGCATTCTCATAGAACACTACGCCGGCAATCTGCCGCTGTGGCTTTCGCCGGAGCAAGTGAGAATCCTGCCCATAAGTGAAAAGACGAATGATTACGCCGGGGTGGTTCAAACCAGGCTCAAAGAGGCCGGCTTGCGATGCAGTTGCGACCTATCGGACGAAAAAATCGGTGCAAAAATCGCCAGGGCCCACGGCGAAAAACTGCCGTGCATGCTTGTTGTCGGCCCAAAGGAAGCCCAGTCCGGCAGTGTCAATGTCCGGCTGCGAGGGGTCGAGCAGAATAAGACCATCCCAATCGAAGAGTTTTTACAGACAGCAAAACGCAAAATTGCCAATAGAGAAACCGATTTTGTGCTTTGAAATTGATTCTTTTAAGAAAGGTAAGGTGGTGTACAATCAGTAAGCGAAGCTTAAGGGTAGATGGGGGTATTCAAGCCGGCATGGTTCGGCTGATCGATGAATCGAACAATCAAGTTGGGATTGTAGAAAGGAATGAGGCACTCAACAGAGCTCGGGCGATCGGGCTAAATCTTGTAGAAGTTGCCCCTTCCAGCGATCCTCCCGTTTGCCGCATAATGGACTACGGTAAATGGCTGTACCAACAGAATCGCAAGATTCGTGAGGCCCACAAGAAAGCCCTACGGTACAGCACAACCCTCAAAGAGATTAGGCTCAGGCCTGAAACCGACAAGCATGACCTGGACGTGAAGCTTAAGCATGCCCGCGAGTTCTTGGAAAAGGGCCACAAGGTGCAGTTCACTATCTTTTTCCGAGGGCGCCAGATGCTGCACAAGGAGCATGGTTATGCTATGCTGGATCAAATCGCCCAGTCGATTCAAGATCTGGCAAACGTTGAGCGGCCAGCCAAAATAGCTGGAAAACGGATGACAATGTTGGTTGTACACAAATAACAGGCGCTATTGGCGTGCAGAAACCAAGGCTCTATAGGGCATAGTAGCCTCGCGGCACAAAGAACTGGCAGTCCGCCGGCAAAGAGCGACAATTTCACTCATTTTGTCAGAATTTCTACCTGCCGTATTGACCAAGACGTGAAAATGGCTTACAGTACCGCCTTCGTGTTATCCGGCAAATTGGGCAACAAATATCTTCAGGGATCACAAATGCCTAAGCAGAAAAGCAATAAGGGCTTGCGAAAGCGACTGAAAATTACTGCTACCGGCAAGATCAAGCACAGAAGAGCTGGTCGAAGCCACCTGATGAGCGGCAAAAATGCTAAGCGTCGAAGGCGACTACGCGGCTCGGCTGTTTTTGAGGGCGCTGCTACCACGAAGTTGAAGGTTAGGCTCTGATAGTCGCTGATTGTGTACTAGGGGAATGCTGATATGCCACGAGCAAGAAAAGGCGCAGCAGTGCGCCAGGCCAGGAGAAGGATTCGCAAAAGGGTAAAGGGTTATCGAGCGGCTAAGGGCCACCAGTATCGTCAGGCCAAAGAAGCCACTGTACGGGCGGCAGTCGACGCCCGCGTCCACCGCAAGCGACGAAAGCGAGATTTCCGAGGTCTGTGGATTCTTCGCCTGAACGCCGCGTGTCGGCAGCGAGGTATCAGGTACAGCCAGTTCATCAATGCCTGCAAAAGAGCCAATATCCAACTGAACCGCAAGATGCTCAGCGAAATTGCCATCGCCGATCCGACCGCTTTTGATGCCCTAGTCGGAGCTGCCAAAGCCGCCTGCACATCGTGACGAGTTCATAATGCTTGAGCAATTTGAAACAATAGGCAAAGATGCTCTCTCCGACCTCAAGCAGGTTACCGACCTGCAGACGCTGGAGGATTTCCGCATAAAATATCTGGGGCGAAAAGGGCGAATCACTCTGATGCTCACCCGAATCGGGCAGCTTCCTGCCGAGCAAAGACCTCAAGGCGGACAACTTGCAAACAGGATAAAAAGCCAGATTTCTGGTGCTTTTGAGCAGTTAAAAAACACACTGTTGCAGGCAGAGCAGCAAAAGGCCAAAGAGCTAATAGACGTCACTTTGCCGGGAAAGCCCGTTCACATCGGCAAGACTCACGTCATTACTCAGACCATTAGTGAGCTGCTGGAAATCTTCGGCCGAATGGGCTTCGCCGTCGCCTACGGTCCGGAGGTCGAGGATGAGTGGCATAATTTTATAGCGTTGAACATTCCGCCTGAGCACCCAGCGCGTGACCTTTCAGACAATTTCTACATCGAGGATGACATCCTTCTGCGAAGTCAGACCTCTACGATTCAGATACGGATTATGGAGCGACAAAAGCCTCCCATTCGAGTCGTCGCACCGGGCAGGGTTTATCGCCCGGATACTGTTGATGCCACACACATGTTTATGTTCCACCAACTGGAAGCTTTAGTTGTCGATGAGGGCGTTAGTATGGTAGATATGAAAACTGCCATCGCCCAATTTATTCACGCCTTTTTTGGTCCAGAAACCAAGTGGCGCTTTCGGCCAAGCTTCTTTCCATTCACTGAACCGAGCGGCGAAGTAGATTTGCTGCTAACAGATAAGACCGGCAAAGAAAGCTGGGTGGAGATGGGCGGCTGCGGCATGGTCGACCCGAACGTTTTTGACGCCGTTGGTATCGACAGCGAAAAGTACACCGGCTGGGCCTTTGGCTTCGGCATCGAGCGCCTCGCTATGCGAAAGTACGGCATTCCCGACATCCGTTTATTCTTCGAAAACGACCTACGTTTTCTCGACCAATTCTGATTTTTAGCGTTGCATATTTCGGCCTGTAAAGTATCCGTATTTCTACGTATTTTTGCACAAAAACCACATTTTTTGAGACTGTAGCAGCAAAACAGAGTTTTTTTAAATAGTTTTGGTTCATATGTCCGATATCTTCAACATGGAAATAGAAACCTATGTTGAAGGATGTCGCAATGT
>Ga0315280_10009220_pt1 | contig 12728 bp, 16 predicted proteins | sample YL17G06_40_MG_FD_203697 | JGI IMG/M metagenome (GOLD analysis project Ga0315280, IMG submission 203697) | Sediment microbial communities from Yellowstone Lake, YNP, Wyoming, USA - YL17G06_40 | ecosystem: Environmental > Aquatic > Freshwater > Lake > Sediment | place: USA: Wyoming | collected... | reverse complement strand
TTTATGAATACACCGATCCTAAACCCTACATCTACATCCTAGATCCAACCACGCTCCAACAAGCAACAATCAAAATCGAGAACATCACAACCTCAGAACACTCATGGGACTTCACTAACCCTGCAGATATACAAGAATGGCAAAACACTACTCCACCAAACCAGTTTGGAGCTAACCAAACCCTAACTCCAGACAACGGCACACTAAAAGCAGAATTATGGAATTCCACATGGGGCTGGAAACAAATAAATTCCCCACTCTTACCCGCCCAATACGGAAGCACCTACCAAATTCAAACGGATATAAAAGGAGAAAACGCCCAAGGAGTCCACATAAAAATAGCCGAATATAACACAAGCAAGAACATCGTGACAGCAACCTACGCTGCAGGCGTAAATGATGGAACCTTCAACTGGACACACACCACATTCAACTATGAACCAACCAATAGAAACACAGAATACCTACAAATACAAATTTGGCACGGGCACGAAACTAACAAACCCTTACCCAATATTGTGTGGATTGATAATATCAAAATAAATGGCTACACCATGATCTTAAACACTACTGGTCTTGATCTGATTTTCCAAAACACAACCCAGAATCAACCAGCAATAATCTTGGAGTATGAGAAAATAAACCCAACAAAAATAACAGCAGCCATAAATGCTACTCAACCCTTCATACTCGCAATAAGTGAAGCCCTCGACCAATCATGGACAGCATACGTTAATGGAAAAGAAATCAAACCAACTTCACTCTACCTAGGTCTAAAAGGATTCTACATCAACCAAACTGGGCTTTTAGAGATCACAATTGAGTATGTGCCTCAGCGGTGGTTCTTTTACGGTTCCATAATATCCGTCACAACCTTCCTCACGATAATCACATACTTGACTATAACCTACACAAGAACAAAAAACATACTCAACAAAATAAAGCAAAAACTAACTCGCCTATTTGCGCGCGCTATTCATCTTCTCCCTTCTTTTCCCGCCTTTCGGCTTTACATTCCCCTTTTCATAAAAGGAGCTCATCACGGAGTCGTTCCGCTCCTTTCTCCTCTTCGGGTATTTTTAACGTGCCCCGGACTCGGCACGGGTCCTGCGGAGAGTGTGTTGACTGAGAATTCTCAGATCAGCTCTCACCCTCTTCAAACGTGAATTGTTTGTTCTTAACTTTAACTCTGGTGAAAGATACGTCTATAACTTAACACTAAACTTTGGCAAATTTTGGTTTTGAATGCACCTATAACACAAAATCGAGATAGGGAAACATGAAAAATAAGCATCATTGCGGCAAATCTACTCTAAAAAAGGATAAAATCCAAGAAATTTGCCAAACTTTAGTTAACATACAAATTTTTATAAGAAACAGAGAAAACATAAACAATAATGATTTGACGTGTCAGAGATTACAGCCAACATGGTTAAAAGCTTCTCTTTCATCACCACACTCGTAGAACTTTCAAAAGGAAAAAGATGACAGGCTACGAAATCATGAAACACATCAACAGTTTCGGGTTCAAGACACATACAGGCACCGTTTATTACCAGCTCGGCATGTTATCCGAGTGGGGCTTCATCAGAGGAGAAGAACAGCCGACAAGAACCAAGTACGCACGCAGAGGCACAACAGCGTATAAAATGACTGAAAAAGGCATGAAAACCTTCAAAAAATTCAAGAAAAAATGGACGAAACCCCTAGAATACGCATACAAGAACCTGAACACGTAAATCACAGAAAATCATTCTTTCTTAACCGTCACTCTCCAATCCCTGCGAAGCCCAAAATCAAACCACAAAACAAAAAAAGGAGTTTGCGGGAGACATCTCCAGCCTCATGTTGTTGAAACACCAATACCGCATCCATCTTGATTGGGATCGTCCACAATCTCAAAATATTTATACTTACATTTTATTTCATCCCAGAATTTCGGAACATCTCCTGTATATGAACTCGTCTGGATTCCATAACGAGTCCTGCAATCAGGAACAATATCATGAAATGCGATTATGCCCTCCCTCCTAACCATTGGCGAGTACATTTCGAAATCCTTCTTAACACCTTTGTAAGTATGGTCTCCATCTATGAACAGAAAGTCCAGCTTCTTACCACTCAATACTTTCTTAAGCTTTTCGAAGGTTCTAGGGTTAGGGGAGTCAGCCCTTATTAGATGAATCTTCTGCCATCCCCTAGCGAAGGATCGGTAAAGGGATACGTTCCATTTCGGATAGCCCCCTTCCAAAAATCCTCCAGGAAGGTCTATGCTTAAACAAATAGCTTCAAGGTCAGCTACTCTAGTAAAGAGAAATAGTGTACCACCTCTAGCTGTTCCGATTTCCATGAATACCTTTGGTTTAAGCTCCATAATGAACCCCAGTAGCTTAGTGACCTCATATTTAATCTGAGAAGGTTTTATAGACATGCCAAGGTACTTGAAGAAGAAAGCGAAATCAACTGCATCATGACGATTGTTAATATTATCTACTAAACTCCTAAACTTGGGTACAACAAAGAAAATCAAAACACGACTAAACAATCTATATAGAATGTCACTCAACAGTCATCCTAAACGTTTATGCATATGCCTTATTATAAATCTTATCAGCTTTAAGGATGCGAACCTAGGAAAATTTGGTAGCAATATTGGTGGTGTTCATTTACTTTCTCTGGATACGTATTTTCCAAAAGGTGACAGAAATCAACCATTTTAGTAGTTAATCCACAAATAATTTATAGTTTTTTGGCTTTAATCATAATGCACGATCTATATCTGGGCAATAAATACGTGATTACGCCGAAAAAACGCTTAGAACGAAAATGGTCCCAACATCTGCTCATATATACTTTTTCTGCTTTTAGCTTTACTTCATCTATGAGTAGCAACACTTCATTTAACGTATACTCCCTAAAATGCGGAGTTTTTGGGTGATGGCATAGTTCATATTTTCTAAAATCTGGAACGATATTTTTACCGAGGATCAACTTACCAATGTTAGCAAGTCTACACATGTTTGGCGTTGTAAGTATCAAATACCCTTTATACTTAAGGACTCTTCTAATTTGCTTTAAGGCATAAATTGGTGAGGTTACTAGGTGTTCAAGAACCTCAGAAAATATGACAAAGTCAAAATTTTCCGCTGGGTAAGGCAATGGGTCAATTGTTATATCGCATGACTTTAATGGTATTCCGTATTTTCTAAATCTTTCTTCCCAGAAAATAACGCTCTCTTTCAGATCAACTGCCTCTACACAATGTCCATATTTAACTTTTAACAATATGCTCAAAAATCCAACGCCGGCTCCCACATCAAGAATTCGTAGATTTTTCATCGGCGACGCGTGGTGTCTTATTTCGGCTATGCGTAATATATCAACGAACCTGTCGATATGCTGATCTAAATAGATTTCGTCGTGTTGAATCACATCTGAACACATATCATATATGCAAGGTTTTTCTCTTAATTTTAGTGTTATATCTTTGTCTTTGACGATGATTGACTTTAGAAATCGATAAATTTCAGATCTATTAACTCTTTGCGAGGTCATAACATGCATCCACTTCCTCTTTTCAATTCATAAAATAGACCGTCAATAAAAGCTTTAGGTGCAAGGAGGATGAGGTCCCGTCTTTCTTTAGTTTTAAACATATTTTGGATCACAATCGTTTGATCATCTTGACTTATGTAAAGCTTTTATTATGTTTATAAGTGTAAAGACAAAGTCCTTCTTACTAGATTCAAAAGTTACATAACAATAACCCAAGGAGTCGCGAATAACATTAGTCAAATTTCTAATGGTTAACCCTTTGTGTTTCCTAATAAGGATTTCCTTCCAGCTTCCAGTCGGTTCTCATCAGCTCCGTGAAGGAGAGCCCCTATCATCGAAGAATCTTTTTAAAGGTTTAACAATGATTCCTTTCCGCATGTTTTCACCTTTTATAATTCTATGCGTGTTCTCTCGCCTATGGTAAAGGCAATCTATGACGCAGTCCACGTACTTCTTAATTTGAAGATTCATTGTTTCATCAGTTTTCTAAATCCATCTATTAAGCCTCTTATAAAAGATGTGAATGCTTCAACGTTTTTATGTCTTATCAGAAAAATTCCGCTATTAATCCAGAATTCGAATAGAAAGAAATAACCTAGAAATTTAACTCGCTCAATTTTAACAACATGCTTTTTCACAAATAAGAGTCTGTTTCTCGTCATGTAGTATGCTCTGTTAGAGCTTAATAATCCTCTGGATGATGTTGCTATCTTGTGCCAAACTTTGGCTTTTTGGGACATATACAAGCTTATATCCCCTCCTTTTGGCTCTCATGCACGAGTCCATTTCCTCCTAATACGTCAAGAAAGTGGTATCAAAAAGCCCGATGCCCTCTAAAAATTTACTCTTTATCAGCATGCAAAGCAATGCAAAACAATACCCTTCAGGCTCACTTCTTAACAGTCTACTAGGTCTAATGTTTTCTAACAATAAATTAGTTATCTCTTAAAGAAATGCGGTCTGCTGATGCGTATATTTGTAAAAAAATTTAAGGTGGGAAATTATTGTAGTATTTTAAGTCTATTAGGGAGGACAGAGACTCTAGATGAGCGACGGATATCTCTTCGATGCGAACTCCATCATAGCCTTAGTCATCAAGCGTAGAGTAAATTTATTGGTAGGCGCGCTAACTCTACTTATGATATCTCAGCAAAATTTTTCTATTTTTTGGACAATGTTTTCTTGGTCAGTTGGAGTCATTGAATTACACATTGGAAGAGCAAGAAGATTCTTGTAAAGTTTTTCAGATATTGCAAGACTACCAACCTTCTTAATATCTTTAAACGCTGGTTGTAGATGGAGTTATTATCTTTCGTGGGTGAAAACTGAAGCATGCGATGTGTGCCATTGTTCCCGTTTTTTTTCGGTTGTATTCTGCGCCTAAACTACATGCGGCATCTTCAACTACATGCAAGCTGTATTCCTCTTTTAGTTCATTCATTGGCTTAAAATTCAATGGATTTCCACCCCACGAGACTGGAATTATACATTTCGTTCTTTCGGTTATGGCTTTTTTAATTTCATTCACATCAATATTGTAGGACAGAATATTTACATCGACTAAGACGGGCCTAGCTCCAACGAGGTATACGACATCAGCGGTTGCCGGGTATGTGAAGTCTGGTACTATAACCTCATCTCCAAGTCCTATATGCAATGCTCTTAATGCAAGTTCTAGAGCAGCAGTGCAGTTTGTGGTCGCTACTGCATATTTAGCTCCTGTAAATTCTGTCACTTTATCTTCGAACTTTTTTGTCATAGGTCCTTCCGTTAACCAGCCAGATTTCAACACTTTTCCAATGATTTGAAGCCCTTCCTCTCCAACACAGGATTCTATCAGCGCGCGCAAATAGGGATTCATTGCAGAAATCAAGATTAATTTTCTCTTGATATAATTCTGATAGTGGCCGCTGCATATTTCACAAATTGGTAAATGATAAAGCTCACTATTAAAATGGGATCGCTGAAGAAATTGGAAATGCCTTTAACGTAACTTTCTCTTAACGGACTTAGTTGCCTTAAAGCTTTTTGGGGATTTTCTCCAATAAAACGTCATATTTTTTCCGTAATAATAATATGTTCGAACAATTTCCGCCAAAGTTTTTGGTTCTCCAATATGGGTTTCTTCCGCTTTAATTCGTCCGATTTTGAAACCGTTTTTCACAAGTCTGTTGTGAAGGTCATAGTCATCCCCTGCCACAATGGTCTCATCAAATCCCCCTACCGTTATAAACGCTTCTTTCTTCCAAAAACGAGCTGCAACATTAAGTTCATCATTCTTATAACAATCCCTCTCCGCCTTCCTAACCCTAGCCCAAAAACTAACAGTCGGATCAGAAGTGTTATGAATGACGATTGCATCATAGCCACACTTCTCACAACTCTCAACCGCCTCTCGAATAACGTTAGGTTGAAGCACAAAGTCTGAATCAACTCTATAAATATACTCTCCACTCGACTTTTCAGCACCAAAATTAACTTGTGCACTCCTCTCTGTGCCTTTCAAATAAATCTTAGCCCCATATTTCTTGGCGATTTGTCTAGTTTTATCATTGGAATAGTCATCAACAACAATTATTTCCAGCATTCTATACGTTTGTCTTTTCAGAGAACTGAGACATTTTTCTAGAAACCTCTCAGAGTTAAATGTTGGGATGACGACGGAAACTAAAGGCTGTTTACTTGTCTTTTGCATTTGAATCCCATTAGACGGCTCTAACAACCCTCATAAACTCATCTGCCACCTCATCCCAACTAAAACTTCTAGAATACGCTAAAGCCTTTTCTGAAAGCCTAACTCTCAAGGCGTCATTCGTCAAAACGTGAATAATCGCTTCAGCTAAAGCCCCCACATCACCAGACTCAACAACAAGCCCTGTTTCACCATCTATTACAGAATCCCTCAAACCAGCCACATCATAGGCAACGCATGGTACACCCAGAGCATTTGCCTCAACAACGTTTAATCCAAAACCCTCCCTCACACTCGGATTAACTAAAACCCAAGCTTTTTTAGTCAAGTTTCTCCTCTCCTCACTTGAAAGCGATCCAAAAAACCTAACTCCTTCACAGGCAGCACTCATTAACTTATCCCTAAAGTAGCCATCCCCAACGATCCAAAGCTCCGCATCTGGAACAATTCTCCTAACAATTTTAAAAGCTTTAACGGCATGGTCCGGCCTCTTGGCTTTCTTCAACCTGCCAGCATAAACTATTACAGGATAACATTCTTTTTCAGCTAATTTTTGCAAAGGCTTAAAATTCAACCCTTCGCCGACAACAAAAACTCGCTCAAAACCTAAATCAACTAAATCCTTTTTGGTGCTGTTAGAAACAGTTACTGTTGGTATTTTTGCATAGTTTCTTAACCATCTTTCCTCAAAAAAATAGTAGCCTAAAAAGCTTATTGGAAAACGTGTTTCATAAAACCAATACTCCCTAGCCAACTGATGTATCAACGCGACGATTCTTTCTCCGTTCCTAACGAACTTGGGCGTCAAAAAGGGTCTAGTATTAATCTCGTCAATAACAACATCATACCGCTCCTTAGAAAAATATTCAGCATAAAACCTTTTAGCCTTCCGGTAAACCGAAAACTTACCACCTTGTCTAACAATTCTAACTCTATCAACAACCTCTTCGTCTTTGCTACCCTCAAACCTAGAAGTGAAAAGCGTAATATCATGCCCAGCCTCCGCCCACCTCTTCAAAACTTCGCGAGTGAAAACCTCAGCTCCGCCCATCTCAGGATTCAGCCAGCAACGCCAATTAAAAACTAAAACTCTAAGCCTTTCCACCCTTCTCACATTTTCTCTTGCATGCGAAAACTAATTCGATTGCACGCAATATATACTTTTAACTTCCTTCCTTTTTTGGGGTTCTGTTCTATCTCGCGCTGTTTCTTCCTTCCTAATACGTACACAACCAAGCTGGCGCAAACCAAAAGGACAACCATCGTCCACGTAGAATACTCTGGCACCCCTGTAAGAGTGGCAACATCGAGTTTCTGATTATTTCTCCAAGCTAACGAAGTAGGATTTAAATAGGGCTCAAAAAGTGAATTGTTGTATAGATTCTTAAAATTGTATACCCAAAGGTCATTAACCTTGTAATTTGTGGCTAAGTCAACTACTGCATTATATGTATTCACGTAGGATTCATTGGTGAGAGTAGCAGTTGCCCATTCGCCTTCAAGCCATAACCACCCTTGATAGGCATAATAATTTTGTAAACCGTACTTTTCATAGGATGCCGTTATATTCCATGCGTTAGCTTCCATGTTTGCGAATGCATGCGCTGGGTTTGGAGGATAATAATAGCTGAAGGTCGCTTCAGTGTAGTTTGCCGTTCTCATTAAATTGAAATCTACCGAGTCACATCCTAAAGTCATCTCTATCGTCACGTTTTCTTTTCCATAAACGCTTGAGAATATTGCCACATTGTTTAGCATGTCTTGGTAATAGGTTAATGGGTCAATGCCTGCTAACCGCGCTTCGTACCAAACGTTTTGCGTATCATCCAACACCCAGCCGTCTAGGTTTCGGGCTTGGCAGTATGATACGGCGTCAAGCCAATATCGTGTCCAATTATATATGTACAGTCCATTCCATGCGATGTCTATGTGCCAAACCTTTAACCCTAACTGCTGAAAGTCAAGGGTCTGTTCCAGTGTAAATGGGGAGTAAAGCGCTATTGAAATCGCTATTGTTGTGAAACCATGATTTGCCGCCCAAACTCCAACATCATGCATTTCCACTAGCGGAGACAATTCGGGTTGATACCATAGTATCGTTTCGCGCCTTTGTTCAGTCGCATCGGCTAAGCAGACGTTGTTTAACGTAAAAAACGTTATGAGAAGCAACATTAAGAAATACCATTGAATTGTTTTTCCCAAAAAAACATTCATTTTAATCATCTCCTTTTAAGTTTGTGTCCTTCTTTTATATTTACCCTACCCCGTTCTCTTCTGCTTAGGCTTTTCTCTTTTAGTAAAGTAGGGTTGACTGTGAAAGTGTTGAGGTTGACTATTCGAGGTTGCCATGTTGACTTTTCATTACGAACGTATTGAGCAAATAGGAAAGCTTCCTCAAGATGAGAGTTTCAATTTGCTGACGCAAACCATGACGGAAACGTGGAATATTGACGTGTTGACGTAGAAATTCATGTAGGGCATCCATAAACTTCTTAGTTTCAGCTTCACCAATAAAGAGCCTATGACCTCTTTTCTGATATTTCAAGACAAACATCAAATCCTTATTCCTATTACAGTATTCAATAACGAAACAGTCAACAAGATAGCGGTAGATTTCCATGAAGTCACATACAAAACTAGGCTTCTGAGGTTGAACACTATGCATAAAGCCTAAATAAGCCTCTAGCTTAGCTCTAACAACAGCTTGATAAACCTTCCATGACAAAACCGCATACGCAAGGTTGAAAAGGTTGTTTACACCATCATAAGCCTCATAGGTTTGGCGAGTTTTAGGCTTGATTTTCTTAGGCAAGAGGTTGAAAAGCTGTTGAAAATAATCCTTAGAGTGCATAGCCTCAAAATGCATAATGGCTTTAATAGTGTCTAGGCTGTCAAGTTGTTCTATGTCGTTGTGAAGTTTAAGGCTGAATTTCTCTAAAACCTGATTCTGTCCTTCCAGCTTAGCCTTAATAACTGTTCTAGCAATTTCAATTCTACATTTAGGATTCTGATAAGCTTCATATTGAGCGCGCGCGCAGAACTCTATGCTGAGCAGGAAAGATACAGTTTCTACTCTGACTTTAAACGCTATGGTTTCTTAAGCAGACTAATACCCTTCACTTATGAATATCCCATCGACAGACTTGACAAAATCTTTCATTACGTCATGTCTGGAAAAGCTGAAGATTCAAACGTTTTCATCCCTAAGATTCGGCAATTCAAAAAAGAGAAGCAATACGAACTTAACGAACAGCTTTTCTCACGTTTGCAGAGGGTAAGCATAGAGCTGGCTCAATATTCAGATTCTTACGGCATAAGGGTTCAGAAAAACCTTCAGAAACTTTGCTATGCGAACGCTTTGCTGAACAACCGAGATTATGTTGCTAGTGAAGACATCGACAAAATTCTCTATCTTTCCAGATGGATGAATTTCGACTTTAACCCATTGTAGAGGTGTTTGATGATGACTAAGCAAAAAATATCAGAGTATAACAGCCATGCAGTAGGCGTTCTTGTTGATTTGCCTGAAGGTTCAGCAGTCAAGTTTGTAGCTCACAGAGTCTACGATGCTCTGCTCTGCAACCATGTTTACATGAGATTCTGTCAGAACTGTTCTCAATACAAATGCAAAAAGAGGAAAGTATAGACATGTCTAAACAAAACAAGGAAAATCTAAACATGGCTAAGAAGATAAAGGTCTACGGAACAAGACGCAGAGGACACAGAGAGAAACACTTCGTAAAAAAGGAAAACAGAAACCGCTATTTTGAGGTTAGAAGGGATGATGCTAAGGGAAGGTTTCTTTCAAAAAAGAAGTGGAATCCCAGAAACCCAATTAAAAAAGGAATCTTCACAGAACTGCAACCGTTAGTCATAGGATATGAAACGGGAAGAGAGGCTCTAGTTAAGGTTAGAGAGGCTGTGAAGGAATGGGAATGGATAGACTTCGAGGCTGAAAGCTGATGACGCATGAATGGGTGAAACAGGGCTACGTTGTAGGCTTCATGACGGATAAAGGGCTGGTCATTGATTTGGATAACATGACGTACAAAAAGGTTAGATATTTAGCGAGAACCCTTTGCAGAGAACATAAGCTGGAAGGCTACATAATTGTGCGGTCATCTCCTAGAAATTATCATGTGGTCTTCAACAGATACCTAAGTTGGAAAACGGTAACAACGATTCTGTTTAGCCTATGAGAAGCGGTGAGGTGGGCGGTTTTCCAATTGAGAGAGGGTAGTTTGACGTTGAGGATAAGCACAAAAAACGGCAAGAACAAGCCTAAGATAGTGTTTAAAACGGGGAAGACTGATAAGTTGATAGCTGATTACATGGATGTTTATGAACATTTCAGGAAGCTCTGACATGAACCAAAAGCAGAAACAGAAGCACAACAGCAAGCCATAACCTTAATGCTCGAATACAATCAAAAGCATTAAATCAAAACATTGTTTTCCATTTTTTTCCCATGCTTTCCATGGGAATATATGGCTTGTTTATGGTTAGACTAATGTTAATTATGCTTTTGTTTTAGCTCTAAACATTATTTTCAACATGGATAAAGGGTTCTCTTGCTTGTGGTTTACTTTCTACACCACTTCCAGAAATTCTATGTTTTGTTTCAACACCGATGTTGGCGCCTCTAAGGAAGGAAGGAAATATACTTTTAACGGCGCTGATAACATTTCAAAACTCTCAATCTATAAGCAACTCTGAAAAGATCAAGAGCCATCCTCAAAATCTCCTTTAAACCAATAACGTCTTCAACATGAACATTAACCGGCAAATCTGTAATCCTAAATCCACAATGGTTACATGCAGCCATTAATTCCAAATCAAAAGCGTATCGCTTAACAACAATTTTGGGAATCATCCTCTCTAAAACGCTCCTCTTAAAAGCTTTTAACCCTGTCTGCGTGTCTTTTAATTTTATTCCAGTAAGCAACCTAGACAAAACATTAAAACCAAAACTTAAAACTTTCCGCTTTAGCGTTATTGAAGTATGTGATTCAGGATGCCATTTCGAAGCAACAGCTACATCACTGTTTTTTAGAGCTTCAACATAATGAGGAATATATTTCGGATCAACATCTAAATCACTGTCTATAACAACGATAAAGTCGCCTTCCGCTTGCTCAAAACCAGCCTTAACAGCATTTCCCTTCCCCGTATTTTGTTGATAACTTAGAATCTTCAGATAACTCTTCCCATTTCTATCCATATAACTAATTGCCTTCTCGTTAGTATCATCTAAACTACCGTCATCAACAACTATAACCTCGTAATTCCAACCCGTCTCCATCAGCACACGATCAACTCTATCGATAGTCTCCTCAATAACATTTCCCTCATTATACGCACACAAAATTACTGAGACATCAACCTTCTTCTTCATCGGCATTCACATCCTTGATCTCTTATCCTTCAAAAAAGCCACAGCCTGTAAAACAACACCAACAACCAAAAAACAATACGCAAAAACCGCCACATTATTAACTAAAGAATTCCCTTGAATAAGCAAAAAAGCGCAAGTAAGGATAAGCACATCAAAAACAATTATAAACAAAGCCCCAGGATTCCTGATGAAATACCTTTCAATCTTAACAAAGGACATCTTTAATTGGCTCACCCTTCCACATTTTTCCTCATCGTCAATCGTTTTAGGTCACTCTCATTAGTCAACTGTAAACTTAACCAATTGACACATATTTCGATGCATTGGGAATATAAAACTTATCTTTAGGCTCAACTAAATAAAGCGCGCACACGTGCTCACTCCGTACAGACACTAACATTTCAATCACCAATGTTACTATGTGCGTATGCAATTTAAATTGTATGAAACTGGAGTATAGATTAGGAATAACCATACATACCCAGAATCCGAATCGAACCCTCCAAATCCATCATTATGCCTGAAGCCAAAGTAACATCCAAAGCAGTCACCATCTTAACAATTCAGTAATAATAATCATAGTTGTTTCATAATATTTTCGATGACGACTAATCTAGAGCCTCATGCAACTCTAAAACACCCACGCGTCACCGAAAGCAAAATCCTATACTCAACGATCGAAGAAAACGAGAAAGGAAGATATGAATGGATAGTCGTCGGCAAAGACGCAGCAGCAATAGACTCTATAGGCGCAGCCTACATAACACAAGCCTTCGACTCCAAAAAAGACATAGAAGTCCTACTGACAGGCTCAGACATCAACAACACAGCCCACGGACCATACGCACCCTTCGTAATGAGCAGAGCAACAACAGGCACAAGAACAGACTACAGAGACACCCTAGGAAGAACATTCCTAAGAGACGACTGATGCACCACATACCCAGTATCAAGCAGCAACATGCTCTTCTCAGGAGGACCACTCGCTAACCTAGGCGCAGAATACTTCAACGAATTCACCAAAGCCTTCTGGGCTCGAACCGAATACGTAGTCAATAACACAGGACAAGCAGGCAAAATCTTCGC
>Ga0315280_10009219_pt1 | contig 12729 bp, 19 predicted proteins | sample YL17G06_40_MG_FD_203697 | JGI IMG/M metagenome (GOLD analysis project Ga0315280, IMG submission 203697) | Sediment microbial communities from Yellowstone Lake, YNP, Wyoming, USA - YL17G06_40 | ecosystem: Environmental > Aquatic > Freshwater > Lake > Sediment | place: USA: Wyoming | collected... | reverse complement strand
TGTCACAAAGTTGATGCAACGAACCCAGCGAGCTTCGGATACGTTCCTTCACGTTCTTGATGCCGAGTTCACCATCGGATGATCGGCTTGTATCTAGCCCGCCTGTTGCCGGCGTTCTTCTGGTACCACTTGAGTACCCTGAGCCTGTAGGCGATCCCGGCCATGTCCACGAACATTCGGATGATCCCTCTCGCACTGAACAGCACGCTCTGGTGAACGTAGATAGGAAGATCGTGATCTTCATTCTGAAAACAGTGGTAATGCCTGTCTTCTTTTGATACTCTCCTGACTAAAGTTCGCTCAGGTACGTTAGGTAGCTCACATCTAGATCCGTCACGCATGGTTATCCTTGTACAAATAGTCGTATTCATGAAGAGTGTTGGTTGAATTAGCTTTTGGCTAGCTGCTTGACAACCTCAATTCGTTTTCGAAGAAATGTGAGCAAGCCTGAGAGAAGGAGTGCCAAGTTTCTAGGCTATGTTTAAGAGTAGGCTCTTTCTCTTCGCTCAATCAATAGCACATGAACCTTTTTGAGGCCCCATAGGATTTCATAGATTACTCGAACATCGCCAATTCTAGCTCTGTAGGTATCTGTGTATCCTTTGAGCTTCTTGATGTCATAGTATTCGGCTGGAACTGGGTTTTCACGAAAAACTAAGAGCAGCTCAACGATCCTTCGTCTATAATGCTCAGGGAGCTTCTTAATAGATTTTCTAGCTCTCTAAGATGTGATGACTTGAAACAAATAGTGTCAGCCTAACTCTTTAATTAAGTCTTCAAGGTTTACGCCTAAGCCCTCCGCAACTTCCTTTCGAGCCTCCTCAAGTTCTCTCTTCTCTTTTTCACTTAGTTCTTCTTGTGGCAGAAGCATGGCTCTAAGCCTCAAGAGTTCAAGTCTGACCATGTCTAATCTGTCCAGCACCAGCCTTAACTGACTTTCAGTAACCGTTACGTCCACCTTTATCACCGAAATGCCCTTAGGACTCTAAATAATTTTGTGCAAAGGAACTACTACGACTCGAAAAGTGGCAGAAGGACAAATCGTGCGTCAGCTTCTTTACCTCGCTCGTTCTAACCGCTTGTTGGGGGACTGTGAACATGGGGCTGAACGTCGAAGCCATTGAGGCTAGGGTTCGGGAGATAAATGAGGCTTTACAAGGCCTTGGCGCGCTTATCGCGAAGGGGTTCGAGAGCTTAGGGGTTTATGAGAAACTGTCCATGAGATACCTCGTTATCCAACTCGTTGAAACCGCAGCCAGTGTGTGCATACATGTGCTTTCAAGGGTGTTTAGTGAGACGCCCGAGGCGTATTCAGACTGCTTCGTAAGGCTTGGGGAGAGGGGGGCAATTCCTAAGGATCTGGCGGGAAGACTGGCATCGGCTGCGAGGCTGAGGAACCTGCTTGTTCATAGGTATTGGGAAGTTGATGACGAGAAGGTGTACGAGTCGGTTAGAATTGGTCTTAAAGACTTTAGGGAATTTGTGAAGCATGTGAGAAAGCTTGTGGAAGGCTCTACATCGATGGATGGAGGTGAAGCGGAGCTGTTGACAAAACTTGAGTTTAGACGTTTTCAGGCAAAGCCTGAGGAGAGGTTAAACCTACTCGACAGGCTGAAAGACTTCTTGACAGAAATCGACAGCATAGTTTTCGCATACGTCCACGGGAGCTTCGTTGAGGTCAACTCGTTCAGGGACGTGGACGTGGCTGTCTGGGTCGAGGATCCGGACAACGCCCTCCGCTACGCGGTGGACGTGTCAGCAAGGCTGGGGGCGGAGCTGGGGATCCCAACAGACGTGCATGTGCTCAACAGGGCGCCCCTTCCGTTCAGATACCATGTCTACACCAGAGGAAAACTGCTCCTGTCAAGAGACGATAGACTAAGACTGAGGGAATTCGACGAAACGTTGAGACAGTACTTCGACATTAAGAGCTGCGGGCGCCTTGGATGGGTTTGAGAACAAACGAGGCTCCTTAGTCCACGCCTTTGGATGAACAGAACCCTCTAACCACCCGTTGCAGAGCGCACGTTGACCTTGTTGAACAAGGCTTCTGAGCATTTTGAGTGACTATCACTGGATGAGTTTCCTCGCTGTGTTCAGGGCTCCAGCTATGATCTCATCGGCTATCCTAACCCTCCTCTCCCACTCAGCAGGGGATTCGAAGCCTCGAAGCCAGCGGCGATACCCCTCCCTTTCTATCTCTTCTCTATACCTGTATCTTTGAATTCTCCTTGAGATGATGAGAGTGCCAAAGAGTTCTTGTACCCAAAGAAGTTAGGAAAACCGCCAAAGGAAGGATGGTGCTATCGAGTGGGGATTGGCGGTGGAGACAGCGACTAGGGTTAATATCGCACGTGACAAGCTTCGAGTATGAACTCGCTTAACCCATTTCACTCATTCGGTGTGAAAGCTCTTGGACCACGTGTTTCAAGGTGGAGTGCCTCGTTTGCGCGACTCACGCTCGCCAGCTGTCACTCAAAGATCAGTCTCACAAAGTCGACTCTTCCGAGGTGTTTCTTGTCATTTGAGTAGGCTTCGCTCATTCCCAGCCTCGTCATAATGGAAACGTTGATGCCATCGTTGAAGTCGATGTTGAAGAGGCTCATGTTGTTTGCACCTGCTATCAGGTCATCGGCATCGAATTCCACGATTCTCAGGGACCTATAGGAAAGGATCTTCTCCAAAGTCGGTTTGATCTGGTCCTGTTCTCCCATAGCCTCTAGAACCCACGAGATCTCACATAGGACCAGGGTCGAGGTAAGAGCAACTTCCCCTTGTTCTATGCGGCTTAGAATCCCCTTTGCGGTTTCGCCATACCTAGGATGGTTCGTCAAGCTGTAGACGAAGACGTTGGTGTCCACAAAACGCGGCATCTCAGATCTCCTTCAGTTTCTCTCGGATGTGCTTGCGAGCCATCTCCTTCGGTTCTTCGATCGGCTGTTCGGTCCTCACGCTGGCATGTAGGGATTCGGTCGGGCTTTCATACACTGTAACAGGGATCAGGACTATCTGCCCTGCATGCTCCCTTATGATTAGTCTCGAACCCTCTCTGACGTTGTACCTTTCCCGAAGTTGCTTTGGAAGAGATAGGCGACCTTCCTTGCCTACAACGACAGACATGCTATCTACCGGCAATATCATAAGTTTTCGCCAAATTTATCCATTTCTGTCGGTAACGGTGGTCCGAATTCTGGAAGCTGCGCAAAAGTCGTTGGAAACGAACGGTTCGATCATTACAATCGGATAGGCGAACACATCACTCACGAGATCTTGCATGGATAAGCTAAGCACACTTGTAGAATTCCCTGAGGGCATCTGACACGCACCCAAGATCCAGCTTGGTCAGTTCAGGGAACATTGGCAGGGACAGTGTCGTCCAGCAACACGCCTCGGTGACTGGAAGATCTCCGTTTCTGTAGCCTAGGCTCCTGTAAGCCTCCTGCAAGTGCACGGGTACTGGATAGTGAATGCCCGTAGCGATTCCTCTCTTTGAGAGGAACTCACGCAGCTCATCCCTCCTCTCCGTCCTTATGGCATAAACGTATGAGACATGCTTCGCATAGTCCTTCTCAAGTGGTGTCACTACCCCGGGAACCCCGCGAAGTTCCTAGTCATATGTCCTGGCGTTCTCACGCCTCTTCTCTATCCACTCGTCCAGATGCCTCAGTTTCACCATGTTCACGCCATTCCATACTTCAAGAAGTGTTGAGTGGTTCGGATCCCCGAGCACATATCTCGCGTCAAAATCTCTGCAACATGGGACAACCCGTCCATCCCAGCAGACCGCCACTCCTCTCTGGCTCACAGCCTTCATGGACTATCTTATCCTTTCATCAGCCATAAACCGATGTGACGCTCTAATAACCGAAGACGATGACATCCAAAACCTAAGGAAAACCAAAGAACCCAGCGAACTCTTGGCGGCAGTAAACCCAAGATTCAAGCATTAGCGGAAACGCTATGACCTTAACGCTTAAGAGGATTCACAACCGTTCCACGTAGAAAGAAATAGTTCCAAAGACAAGGTCAGGAAGATGTCAAGATACCCTACCGCCGAGATCGAGATCCTCGAAGGAATACTCACGATCGCCCAGACCAACAGAGGCAGGAGGACAACAATCCATGTAAAGAAGGTTCAGCGCTATGGCGGAGTCAACAATCTACCCCCGACCATAATAGGGAAGAGCCTCGCCCAACTCGAGAGAAAGGGCATCCTTGACCCGTACTTCATAGGAAGCCGGAGAATATACCTCGTCAATCTACCCAGCCTCGTCAGGGAGCTCGCTATAAGGAAAACCCGTGCGGACAGAGAACGCCCAGTCCCCATTCCTTAAACCGGGCGAAGCCCTCCTCAAAACTCTCACCTCGCAAGGACTCTTATGAACTTCGGAACGTGACCGTCAATTCCTATCGTTCGCCAGTGGCCCGAAGCTGCTACGAGCTACATCAGAATGGTTAAAACGCGACGAACAACTAAGATGAAAAGCTGTCACAGACTCATAATCGAAGTCTGGGACAACACGCAGCAACTGATGAAGGATGCATCTAGTGAAGGTAGGTTTGCTCTTGGCTAGATGCCTTATTGTTCTTCTCCTGACAATAGTGGTCGCGCTTGAGTTCATCCAAATCGTGATCGCCCCAGTCTCTGCGGAGGACTCCACAGTCATTATCTTCTACGCGGCTATAGCCTCCCTGATCGTTGGCCTACCGAACAAGCGGTACAGAACCCCGATCGGCCTCATAGTCATAATAGGTAGTTTTGCGTCCTTAGCCCTAGCGGGTCTCCGGTCACCTGTAGCAACCGCGGCGTCGTTCCTTATCTTATGTGGGCTTGGTGTTTCGCTGGTGCTGAGCGCGCGCAAACTCCCCCGTTCGCAAACGTCAGTTCTGTTAATGATAGTCCTTCTTGTCTCGGTAGCATTCTCGTCTCAAGCGGTGACCAAGGGATTCGAGCACGTCAAGAACGGGAGTTTTGATCAAGGATTCGACGACTGGACCATCCCCAGGTTGAGGTATCCAGACGAGTCAGTCAGCAACAGCCACTGGTACCTCCCCGAAAAGAGCTGCTTAACATTGCAGGTGTTTAGTGACAAAGGTCTACCCTACGATCGTCTCGCTATCTCTCAGTCCATCGACGCTGAGCTTAGCTGGGGGTCTGGATGGTAAGCGGCTACATGGGGAACGCGGACACGTACGGAGAATGCGACGCGCTGGCAACATCTGTGGTCATCGTCTTGAGAGATAACATGGGAGGAACTCGGCGCCTGAAGTACGCCGTGCTCATTACAGGGGAGCTCGTGTCGAACTCAACCGATGGGGTTGTAGAGGTTGGGAGAGGCGAGGGGCACCAGTTCGACTTCACGAGGAACTTGGTCCGCAGCATACAGGAGGTCTGGGGCGTATCCTACGTGATGGGATGGAGGGTGACGGGAGTCGAGCTAGCGGTGGAGTTCCGGAACAACTGGGGGGAGGCGCTTCACGCGGAGGCGGTCTTCGATAGTATCTCCCTGAGGCGGGAGTCCGACTGGAGGCAGCTGGCCCAGCTGGCGGGCTTCGCCTCCCTGTGGCTTCCGATTGCGTGCCTGCCCGCGCTGATCTGGACCTATCCGCGAGTGCCAAATAAGATGTCTAGCCAAACGGCGCCCAGTCCTGGATGGGGCATACGCAGCGTGCACGGGCTTCAGCTGTGGGAAAAGGTCACCATCGGATAATTGGTTTATACCTCGCTTGTCTGTTATCGGCGTTCTTCTGGTACCACCTGAGTGTTCTGGCTCGGTAGGCGATTCCGGCCATATCCACGAACATTCGGACGATATGCCTCACGCTGAAAAGTACGCTCTGGTGAACCTGGATCGGCAGCTCCACAATTCTCATTCTAAGCGCGGAAGCTACTGTCAACAATTCTAAGTCAAATGCGTACTGCCTCACCGACAACAATGGGAGTATCTTCTGAGGAAACACGTCCAAACGCGCGGTACCAGTTAATCGTCTCCCTCAACCCTTCCTCCAGCGAAATCTGTGCAACAAAACCAATTCTTTCTTCAGCCTTAGCGGTGCTCACCCTTCGTTCCACCTGCCCAGTAGGTCTATTCTGGTCAAAGACAACTCTCGCGTTCCCGTAACCTGACAACCTAGTATTCAAAGTTATGATTCGGGACAGGCCCATCTAGGCTACTAAAAAATGAGGAGGACGGGCCAAACCGAGACACGTCCCATGAGACATAAGATCAGGTTAAGGCTGGGTTAGACACTTTTTAACAAAAGCTAGATGAGGTCATGGAGCACCCCGTCGACGAGTATGAGGCCCGAGTTGATCTTGAAGGGGGTGGCAGAGGCTGCCCACAAGCCTGTTTTCAAGGTTAGAAACTTTTAGTACGTCGTAGGATCCTTCTCGTAAGGCGTGCTCGAGCGTCTCATGATGCTATTGATCTTGTGCCTTCACGGACTCCAATGCCTACCGGCATGACATGTTAACCTTGTGCCGTGCGTTAAACTTTCCGCGTAGTTACGAAACCATAGTGGACCCCTGAGCAAGAGGGCTTGTGGCTGTGAGCCTGTCCTTGCCAGCTCTATGAGTTCACTTGTCCCGTGTAGTGTCGCACGCTGGTATGCCTGGCCACGCACGAGGAGCGAATTGAAAAAGGAAAGAGGCTGAGAAACCGAGGAATCAGTAATGCAAGTGTTAATCAGCTAATAGAAATATATGTAACGTTTATGGAGTAATTTAAAGTACCCTATGTTTTTAATGTTCTGGCTTTGAAGTCGGTTATGGTTATGCCTACAACCTCGTTGTCAGCTATTCTGTATACGACCCCGTCTTCAACTTCAACGCTGTCTTTGGCTTCTCTAGGCTCTCCAAAGCTCACATAAAGGACGTCGGCTTCCTCGTCGTAGTCCAGGTTGACCTTTTCAAGGCTTATTGCAACTTTCTCCATATTACTCCGCCCTTAACTTTAGCCGCATCAGGGGTGAAGTGGGCGGTTATGATAAGCTTTTCTTCATGGAGCTCACGATAGACAACCACAAGATATTTTGGTCCTACATGTAGGTCGGGGTAAAACCTTGATGCTTTAAGCTCACCCCTCACTCTCTTGACCAATATATCAGGATCTTGAACAGTTTCAAATATTTTATTCGTGTAAGCTTTAACTTCCGAATGTCTCGCAACTATATGATCAAGAACTCCCTTGGAAAGCCCTATTTTCGTTACCTCATCATCCAATCATTTGCAGCTCCGCCTATCACTGAAAAACGCCACACATTAAGTATCTTTCAGGGTTTAAAATCATATAGCAATAATGATGTTTTCTCTCTGAAGGAAAACCTCGCGCCAATGCGGCAAACCCCCTGATGGTCAGCTATGCGAGGGAAAGGGGGTTTGATGTCCATGTCGCTTGCGCCGAGGATCTCTCCATTTTCCCAAGCGAGTCGTTCGATCTTGTGACCTGCTTAGATGTTCTGGAACACCTTAATCATCCAACATTGGCTCTGTCTGAAGCCTATCGCGTTCTAAGAAGGCGAGGTTTTCTAGTGATTCCATCTCCCAATGTGACCCGTCTGTTCAGATTGGTGCGGTGGATGTGGACGAAGTTTGGGATGGACAAGTATTGGGAGAGCCATAATCCCCACCTTTTGGTGTATAACCTCTGGAATCAGACGAAGACTGGGATGAGCCTCATCGAGCGGCTGAGGGATGTCGGTTTCAAACCGGAAAGAACGGCGACGATAAACTGGGGAATGATGGCGGGCGTTCGAGCGGTCAAGATTTGAGTAAGCGTTATGGAGATGGTTGCGGGCGCAAATGGTTGGAGGCAGAATTAAGAGAAAGATCGGTTTAATGCGTCGTTGCGCTGTGCTTTGGGGGGTCAAGCATCATTTTCCGGGCTTGACTAGAATCGTAGGAACGTACAGAAGCAAGCATGCCGGAGACCCGATTTTTGGGCTGGTATTGAACCCTCTCGTCACCATCGAATAATCGGCTTGTATTTCGCCCGTTGGTTGTTCGCGTTCTTCTGGTACCACCTGAGTATTCTGGCTCGGTAGGCGATTCCGGCCATATCCACAAACATTCGAACGATCTGCCTCACGCTGAATAGTACGCTCTGGTGAACCTGGATGGGTAGGTCTACGATCCTCATTCTGAACGCAGTAGCAACCGTCAGAAACTCCAGGTCGAACGCGTATTTCCTCACCGATAGCAGGGGGAATATCTTCTCCAGCGCCTCCCTCCTGGAGGCTTTGAAACCGCTCTGTGTGTCTGGGACCTTGACGCCTGTCATCAGCTTCGCCAAGGCGTTGAACCCGTAGCTGAGGAAGCGGCGTGCACTCGGCACGTTCACCACGGACTGGGGATGCCTCTTGGAGCCAACGGCTATATCGGCATCGGCTAGCACACGCATGTAGCTGTTGATATCGGAAGGAGCGACCTCCCAGTCGCTGTCCATGAAGACGACCATGTCACCCGTAACCTGCCGGAAACCGTACATGAGGGCATATCCTTTCCCCATGTTCGGCTGGTATCCGACAACTTTCACGTGGCTATCGGGTATCCTTGATGCTTTCTCCCCTGTGCCGTCCGTGCTCCCATCATCCACTACAACTATCTCATAATCGAATCCAGACTCCTCAAGCATTGAGCTGGCTCTCCTCAACGAGTCCCTGATGTGTTTTTTCTCGTTGTAGCACGGCATCAGAACCGATATCTTCATCGAGTTCGCCAGCGCTCTGGATCATCATTTATCAAGATGGACTGCTCAGCTTTGCAGGAGAGACTGTTGACAGGTTCTAGGGTTAACATTTCTTGCTTAACGAAACACGCCCGAACGCGCGGTACCAGTCAACCGTCTCCTTTAACCCTTCCTCTAGTGAGATCTGTGCGACGAAACCGATTTTCTCTTTAGCTTTAACGATGCTTACCTTTCGTTCCACTTGACCGGTAGGTCTGTTCTGGTCGAAGACGACTTGCGCATTCTCATAGCCTGACAACTTCAGGATCAAGCGTGCCAAGTCCTTGATCTTGATGCTCCTCCCAGTGGCCAGGTTTACTGGGTCCGCCACAGGGTACTTCTCTAATGCCAAAAGCATCCCACGCGCTATATCCCTTGCATGAATCAGGTCTCTGGTCGACTCGCCGGTGCCCCATACCACAAACGGGTTGTGTCTCTCCACAGCTTTGCGTATCAAAGCCGGAATAACATGGGATGTCTCCAGATCGAAGTTATCTCTTGGACCATAGGCATTGGTCGGACGAACAATAGCTATTTTCATGCCATATTCTTCAAAATACGCTTGAGCCTGCAGTTCGCCCATACGCTTAACCCAGCCGTAGGCAGCGTTTGATCGAGCCGGAGGGCCGTTCCAACCTCTCTCTTCAGCAAAGAAATCCAAATTCCCAGGATAGACGCACGCACTGCTTGTGTAGAGATACCGCTCAACACCCTCTAAGCGCGCAGCCTCCAGCATCTGAGTATTCATTAGGATATTCGGAGTGAACATACCGGCGGGATGGGCAACGTTCCTTCCCACGCCGCCAACAACAGCTGCCAAATGGAAGACATAATCCATACCTTTAGCGGCTTCCACGCATGAAGCCCACTTGGTCAAATCGCCGTGAACTATATCTACGTCCCTAAGTTCGATAGGCGCACGGCGAGTATGCACAACCGCGCGAATATCTGCCCCTCCCTTAATTAGCAACTCGACTAAGTGAGAACCGATGAGACCAGTTCCACCGGTAACTAACACGTTCTTACCTTTGTAATGTCTAAGCTCTCCCATAGTAGGATTGATACCACCCCTTAAAGGGCCCTTTAAACCCAACAGGATGCTTCATCATCCATTCAATCGTTTTTCTTAGACCCTCCTCCAGCGAGACTTTTGGTTCCCACTTCAAGATGTCCCGTGCTTTCGTATAATCACACAAGAGGCGCTCAACATCGTACGGTCTGACTCGCGTGGGATCTCTCTCTATCTTGACCTGCTTTTCCAAGAAACCTGCCATCAGGAAAATCAAGTCCCGTATTTTGATCTCTCTACCGCTTCCAAGATTTATTGTCTCACCTACCGCATTCTTGCTGGTTAAAGCCACGATTATGCCCTGCGCTGTATCCGTCACATAAGTAAAATCTCTTGAGCTCTCGACATTGCCTAATCGAATACGGTCATTCGCTGACAAAAGTTGAAGGGTGATCTCAGGTATAATATACGGTTGGGTAACATTCGGTCCATAAGAGTTGAATGGCCTGACTATTACCGCGGGAAAACCGTGCTCCTTATGCATCGCGAAGACAGCTCGATCCGCAGCCAGTTTGCTGACCGCGTAGGTCGAGTTTGGACGAGTAGGGTGCTCCTCATCCATCGGCACATAGCGCGCTGTGCCGTATACCTCACTCGAAGACACATGCACGAACCTCTCGATGGTTTCAGACCGAATTGATTCCCACACCATGTTAACCGTTCCCATCGCGTTGACCCGGAAAAACTCATCTGGATGATGATAGCAATCGGGTATGAAAGGTAGGGCAGCGAGGTGAACAACTAACTCCTGATCTTCAAGTGTCTTTGAGACGACTTCGTAATCGCAGACATCACCTTCCACAACTTTGACATCATGGAATTTCTTGATGTAATCCATTTTTCCTGATGAAAAATTGTCAAGGACGGTTACATCTGCCTCCAGTTCGTAGAGCTGCCTTACAACTTCAGACCCGATAAATCCAGCTCCCCCAGTCACCAATACTCTTCTTTCTTTGAGAGCACCTTTCGATTCAGCATCAAGCAAAACAGCGTTTCCTCCGAAGATTTGACTGCATGCTAATAGCTATCAACGCTTGATTAAATGCTCCGTATCACAGGTATCTCGTATCTCAAATAAACTTTCGGCTTGCGTGGATCGGCTACTAGGTAAAGCTATCTCGGTCAGAGGTGTACAGGGCAATACCTGCTCTATAGCGATCTCCGCCAAGAACAACATCGCCAAAGACCTCAATCGCACGCGCTGGGAGAATCTTTCGGAAACCTCCGCCGCGCTTCTGCCATCTACCATCAGCATTTGGAATAATCATGCAAGCGTCAGACACGAGCATTCTTCCTTCTCCTTAGCATATCAAATGTGAGGAGCGAAACCGGAATCGCTAACCCCACAAACCACAAGACTGCCGTAACCGTGAACATCCTCTGGGGAGCATAGTAGATCCGAAGATTGAAACTTCCACTTTTATCGATGAGCCATCCATTCGCGAAGCCATACACAAGGAGGTGTTCTGCTGCCGACCCGTCGTACTCCAGCTCCCAGCCCGAATCAAAAGTATTGCCAAAGACCAAAACGAAGGGTGATGTGGCGTTTTGCACGCGTACCTCATAGGATACAGGTGAGGCTACTGAGTACGTAACAACAGGATTGGATGAGATCTTGGGAGGATCGTCCGGAAACGGATAGATAGCTTGGCTCGATTCCTTGGGCACTGAAGCCGCGTACACTAAAGGATATGGATCATCAACTTCAAAGATCAACCTCTCCCCGATCTGGCCTACATAAGAGAGGTCCTTAGCGCTGTCGAGTGTGGAGATCAGGGTGTTGAGGTCCGTGGGATAGCGCGCGCTTTCAACCGAACGCGGATTATAATCCAAGTGGACCATGACGTACTTTACCCCTAGCACCGCCAGCACCTCCGAAAAATTGCTCGTATCTCCGGTCCTGAGCTTATCCGCTAGCGCCCTGTAAATTTGGTTGTCCAGCACAGGCATGTACCCCCCCGAGAACATGGGGACACCCATGTACTGCAACACTTCCGTAGCGTGGTACCACGTGGTTCCAGTCAAAGGGCTCTGCACAGGCAGTGATAGGACGCGCTGTCCCTGGGTGAGATGAGCGGAAAAGAAGCTGTAAACCTCGTATTCATACTCCGGCACACTTATCCTCGCCCCTGGCGCCCATCCGGGGGCATAGGAGGTAGCCCAACTCCCCGTCAAAAGTGAGGGGACGGCGCCCACCACTAGGACGATGGAAATGGCGCCCATGATGGCCCCCCTGATTATCTGGCGCTTCCTCAAGCTTCCCCAAATATTCAAGATCTTAAAGATTCCTATCGGGGCGAGAACGGCGTAGGCCAAAGCCAACACGAAGCCGAAATCCATCAACAACGTTATGAACGGCCTGAAGAGGAAAACATTCCACCACAGGTAGCTGAACACGCCGCCAAAGGGGCCCGACACGCCCGCTATAAGGAAGACGAAGATCAAGACCAAGGACGTGAAGAACACTATGTATGCCTTGAACTCCTTCGTGTTGGTCTCGTGAAGTAGTGCGACGAAGGAGAAAACCGATAGTATCAGGGAAAAGAGGATGGTTTGATCGGGATAACTTATGTCTTTGAACCATCCCATGGCAAGTGCGGTCAAGTACGTGGTGCGTCGGCTGTTCTCGAGAACCCAGATCCACTGCGTGGAAGCCGACGATGGTTCTAGCAACCATGAGACCTTCGAGGGTATCCAGCGCAACTCCTGAGAGTAGAGTAGAATGCCTTCCACCAAAAGAAACGCCAGCATAAGCATCGAATACTTTAGAGCGGGTCTTTCCATCAGAAGGAGCATTAGGACATAAACGGCGATGATGAACGAGGTTGGCAACAGATAGACCCACGCGAGACCGGGCAGCATCATAAAGAGGAGAAGAGAGGCCAACGCAAGGTTCCTGAGGGGGAAATAACCCGCTCGTGCAACCTTCACACC
>Ga0315280_10009218_pt1 | contig 12730 bp, 12 predicted proteins | sample YL17G06_40_MG_FD_203697 | JGI IMG/M metagenome (GOLD analysis project Ga0315280, IMG submission 203697) | Sediment microbial communities from Yellowstone Lake, YNP, Wyoming, USA - YL17G06_40 | ecosystem: Environmental > Aquatic > Freshwater > Lake > Sediment | place: USA: Wyoming | collected... | reverse complement strand
TTACCTGATAAATACTGATTATATAAATCTTGCAATTTTATACCCCCCCATATCGTTCTCTTGAAACCTTATTTTCTCTATAGCTTTCAACTGTCCTTTTAAAACCTTCTTTTATGGGAAAACTAAGGTTCCAGCCCAATGCTTTTAGTTTAGTAATATCCACCGTTGTGCGTGGAAAATTCACTCTTAAATAATTTTTTGATGCATCGGTTTTCATTACGACTTTTAAATTTCGTTCAGGAAATACGTCTTCTACCAGAGTCTTCGCTAAATCGATGATGCTAATTTCATGGTCAGTGGCAACATTATATGCTTCTCCAACCTTGCCTTTTAACATGACTATAAAAAAGCCCAGGGTTGCGTCGGCGATGTAACAAAAATTTCTTAATACCTTGCCGTCACTAAAAAGTTCAATATCCTGATAATTTACGATATTTGCTATAAAATCAGCGAAAGAACGACCATCATCAAATTTTAAACCTGGCCCATAAGTTATCGCCGGACGAACAATTTTTACAGGGACCCCATATTGATGCATCCAGGCTATACACATATTTTCCCCCATTCTTTTACTCTCAAGGTAGCACGATGCAAGATTTGTTGGGTCTAAAGACCCATAACAATCTTCTTTTATCGGATAACTTGATTGGTCTACGTAACCATACACACCAGTGGTACTAAAAAATAAGAAACACTCAACATGTTTTTCTACAGCTAAATTTAATAAGTTGGCTGTTCCTATCACATTTGGTAAAAGTGTACCGACAGGGTCTGTCCGAAAAAATTTGGGCGTTGCATGGCTGGCAGCATGTATTATGTAGTCGATATCTTCATTTATTCTGATCTCATCACATACATCTTGAGAAACTAATTGTAAGTTTTTGTTACCGTCGTAATGAGAAAATCTTGCACGTGCCTTTTCAAGATTACGCACCAAGCCAATAACTTTTATATTGAATTGCCTTGTTTCGTTAAGATAAAGAAAGGTCTCAACCATATATGCTGGCAAAAAACCCGATGCGCCCGAAACAAAAATGGTTTTATTTTTAAATGATTCCCAAGCTAAGTTTTCATCCGTAATATATTTTAAATCTGAATTTATTATGCTATTTCTCATTTTGCTTGCAAAAATAGTTAGCATGAAGTTTTTTAGCATATCCTAAATAGGCATCTTGTTTTATGGCATTCACATCTAAGGAATCACTTATTTCTATATAGTATTTGCGTAAATCAGCTATTGCTGCCTCTGGCGCAGTAAACTGAAAATCTCCTATCTCTGAAAGAAGCCTTCTGTTGTCCCCTGAATATTCAACGCCAATCCCTTTATTTAATACATGTATTTCACTTTTACTATCGCTTACTTTATTAATGAGGTTTGCAATAGTCACTAAATCAATTGATTCTGTTGGAGTAACATTAAATATTTTATTCTTTGTCTTATTGTTTACAAAATACTCAACTATTCGGAAAAAATCAGTAATGTATATATAGTCATAAATAACATTTTGATTAATAACAATGGGCATTTTAAGCAGATTTTTAACTATTGCGTTAGATATAAATTTATACCGATAATCCTCATACTTGCCAAATATGCCAAATATTCTCAAACAAATTAAGTTCTCATTGTTTATCTCTTTAATGTATTTTGATATCAAGTATTTTGAATAACTATGACCATCTTCAGGGATATGCTCGTTGAAATACTCCTCAGGCATTTTTTTGTGCCAATATTTTCTTCCATACTCGGACCCGCTGCCTAAATTTATCATTTTCATAGATGGAATCATATGCTTTTGAAGATTAAAAAACATGCGTAAATTATTTTCGCATGTATTTACCGGGTAGCTGGTACCATCTCTTAATGTTGTTGCGCAATGTATAATCGTTTCAATCGGGTTGTCTTTTAAATATTTCTCTACGACATCAGAATGAGTAAGGTCCAATTCGTCTTCTGTAGGAAACAATACAGAATATTTTTTACTTAAGAAGAATTCTACCAAATTGCGACCGACAAAACCTTCTGCTCCAGTTATTAAAATACTCATAAATCCCTCCTATACCTGTTTAATTAAACCCCTGTTAAAACCAGTTAATTTTCTTCCAGTCAATAGGGTAAGCATCTGATTGTTCTATTTGAGGCATAATATTTTTATAGAATGACATATCTCTGTTGCCGCTCAGACAACTGAATTTACAATCATAAGAAAACCACTTTATGCCCAATCCACGCTTTACCACGGTTTCCAGATCTTCATCAAAGATATTGCCCATTGTTATTGGAATCCAGGGACACGGCAACACATCTCCATGAGCAGTAATCGAAAAATGTCTTTTAAAACACATACAACCAAATTCATATCCACAATTCGGAGATAGATGGGTCGAAGTATTATATTTTCCATTTAATTGCTGATGCAGGGTCTGTATATATTTTATATCTTTTGTATCCAATATTTCATCCTTATACTGCTCAAAAGCTCCTGTAGGTTTCGCAAAAATTATACTTACATGTTGTCCATATTTAGCTAAAAAATCTAGTTGTCTAATTAATTCGCCCGATGAAATTAGACTTTTTGTGGCAACAATGTTTATAATAACGCCGAGGCTATATTTTTTGCAATATTCTAAAGCTTCAATGCATCTTTTCCATGACCCTTTTACTCCTCTAAACTCATCATGATTTGATTCAAGCCCATCAATACTTAAATGAATTCTATCTATACCTTTTTCGACAAGCCATTTTACCTTCTTCTCCGTTAGGAACCATCCATTTGTATCCATACTAATAACAAATCTATTTGGCCCTATTGCATCAATAATATCTTTAAGATCTGGAAAAATTAGAGGTTCTCCTCCAGAAATACAAATACTTGCTAGGCCCATTGCATCGGCTTGATTGGCAATTCGTTTAACGTCTACAATAGATAAAAGCCTGCCATCTTTTTTCTTGAATTTTTCAATAGCACAATGCTTGCATTTAAAATTGCAATTATATCTATATTGAAGCTGAATTAAAGCAACACATTCTTTATTTTTTATCTTTTCTGGGTGTTTAATTATTTTTGCAAATGCTTTTGGCTTTTTTTCCTGCAATTTCAGTCTGTTCTTTTTTTCTCTATCTGTCATTTCCATTTTTCTATCCTATTTTTATAAACTCAACTTTGTTTCCGCGCAGCACGGCAATATCTGCGCCGGTATTCATCTCTATTAACGTTTTCAATACTTCACCTGGATAGAGTCCCGGAACCATAACTATCACTAAATCAACCCTTTTCTCCTTTAAATGCTCTGGAGGCACTATATTCAAATGCAAAATAGGGGTAAATCTTCCTTGCTTAAACTTTGCAGAGTCAATTACATATTCAATATCCTTCAGTTTGCTTAATGCTAATAATGCAAGTGTTCTGTGGCCAGCGCCCCAGACAGCTACTTTTTTATTTTGTAATTTGTATTCAGCTACAATCTGTTGCAAATTTTTAATAAGTTCTTCGACTTCCTTAAAGTATCTGGAAATATCTAAAGCCTCTCTCTTTTTCAGTACTGCAGCGATATCATTATTTTCATTAATTGTATAGCACTCTAATACCTCAAAACCATTCCTTTCAAAAGCATATGTTAACGTTTTTTTAGTGAAATAGGAAAGGTGATCAGCAACAAATTCATAAAAACACCTTGTCTCCAACAAATAATCCAAGTTGGGAACAGTTACAAACCCGACGGCATTAGCAGTCGTATTGTTATATATACTTTTGATAATACTGCCTGGCTCAGGCAAATGCTCAATGTAATTTAATGAAACAAAGGCATCAAATGGATAACCATTTATTTTATTTATATCTCCAATATAACCATTAACCATTTTTCTGCCGGCAGCTCGCCCAATCTCTACCGATTTTGTTGAAGCTTCAATTCCAATCGCCGTTACGCCTGCTTCTTCAAGAATATCGAGCATATTCCCCTCGCCGCTACCAATCTCTAAAACTTTTTTTCCTTGCAATCCACATTTCTTAACAAATTCTTTCATTTGGCTTAGTCTAGATAATCTTGTTTTCTTAGAGAATGACACGGCAGTAATTATTTCCCTGAAATAGTCCACAGGTCCTATATTTAGTTGAACTAGACCACAAGCAGAACACTGGTATATATTTAAAATTATCCCTTTATCATTCTGGAATTCATCTTCTTCTGGAAAATATTGAGCAGCCTTTGGCATTCCATTTAATTGTAATAAAGGATATGGAAGCAATTCACAGTTACACAAACGGCAATTATTAGAATTCATAATGTATCTTGGTTTTTTCATCTAAAATTATATCCTCATAAGTCATTAAGTCTCTTTTCAAGCATTGCTATTCTTTTTTCATCTTCATTTGTGACACGGTGATAATATCGCCTTTTGCTTTTCAGCCAGAGAAGCTCAAATTTTATACCTGCAATAAGTCCTTCTGAGATATTTTTGATTGCATTTTTATGATAGACTGCTTTCCGTGTTTCAAATTTATGCAACAGATTTTTTGATATAAGGTTTTCAATAAAGGGTATAGATTCAGGTGAGATTGCCCCGCCAAGTGCGGTTTTCAATCCCCTTTCCTCTGCCTTCTGAAAAATATCAATACAGTATTTTAACATTTCATCACTGTCTACAAAACTTCTGTCAGCACCCAATGAGGCAGCAAAATCAACCCTTCCTATGGTTATACTGCTCAATAGACTTATTTTATCCAAACTTAATATCTCGTCTATATTATGATATGCCGTAATTGTTTCAATATTAATTGCGAATTCAATATCTTTTTGGTTATCTTCGGGTACAAATGTATCAATTGCACTTAGGAATTTACTTGCGGCATAAGCGGTTTCAGCCATTGGGGCAATAATCCCCTTTGCCCCTAATGAAAGAGCCTCATAAATATCAGTTACCGCCTCCACTCCACCAATTTTCAGGATGAGGGGCAGATGCGCTGCATCCGCAACGTCTTTGAGCCTCATTAATTCCACCTGCCTACTGCCCTCGCTTTCATATTCAGCCTTAATCTGAAACACACCATACTCATTTTTTAATTTTTCTAACAACCCAATCATTTCATATTCTAAGATATTCATTTAATACCTCCTTATATATCGCAGCAATTCGTGAAGATTTTCCATTACAAGAACATTGCTATCGATAACATTACCCTTAGAGTTAATTAAAATTGCTTTACTATTATAGTTTAGAGCCATTATAATATCGCTTTCATAGGAATCACCTGCCACTATAATCTCGTGATCTTCGGTCTCGAAAGCTTCGGAAATTTTTGATAAAATATATGTATTCGGTTTTCCGACAATAAAATCTGGTCTTTTGCCCGCAGATACAACAATTGCTCCCACCATTGCACCGCAACCAGGCATATATCTATTTTCTCCGACCGGAAAAGAGCCATCCTCATTACATACAATAAATTTACCACCTTTCAATAAGACTGACAGAGCAGTTGCTATTTTTTCATAATTAAAATCAAAATCAAGACCAACAACAAGGTTCTTCGCTGAATCATTATCTACAATCCGAAGCTCCTTACTTTCGAGTTCACTACGTAATCCGTCAGAGCCAATAACATATAAATCATCTATACCTGACTCTTTAAGATAAAGAGCCGTAAGGGAGGAGGAGGCATAGACTTCATCCAATTTACATTTGATCCCCAGCCTATTTAATTTCTCATACACTTCTCTTCTTGTTCTTGATGAGTTGTTTGTGAAAAACGCAATTTTATATTTCCTTCTTAAATAATCAATAAGCTCAACTGCACCGGAGACTAGATTTTCACCTATGTAGAGAGTGCCATCCAAATCAAACGCAAATAACTTTATTTTTCCAGCAATTTCAAACATTTTCTACATCCATATTCTTAACAATCAGGTTTGAATAAAGTTCATCCCGCTCAAGAAGCGGAGAAAGATCCTCTAACGGCTTGGATACTATATGCCCGTCAGACATCTTTTTTGATGACAGCTTAGGAGCAAAGATATAATCTTTATTCAAAACAACTTCGCATATTACCGCTCCCGTGCAGGATAAGACACTCTCAATTACCTGTCTCATCCGTGCGGTTGAATCTATTCTATAATATTTCAAGTCATATAAATATGCGAGTTTAGAAAAATCTGGAAAAGAAACACCCGAATTTTTATTGCAACCGATAAAGTTACCATTAAAAAATTCTGTCTGCGTCAGCTCGATGGAACGGTAGCCTCGATTATTTAAAATGAATATCTTTACCGGCAAATTATAGTGCTTAATGGTTTGTAGCTCCTGGAGATTCATCTGAATGCTGCCATCTCCTGTAATGCAGACTACATCCTGATTCCCTGCCAAAGCAGCACCTATAGAAGCAGGCAAATCATACCCCATGGCTGCACAACCTGAATTCCAGAAGATACGCTGTCCTGCTTTGACAATGCCAGCCTGAAATAAAACCACGCACGCCGTTCCATTTCCCCCAACCACAATAGCATTATCATCCAATAGAGTTGTCAATTCTTCAATAAAATGGTACGGGTGAATAAAATGTCCATTTGGAATTTTATACTCATCTAAAACGACAGGATATTTTTTCTTACGCACTAGGCACCATTCCCGCCATGTTTTATCAACCTTAAAACCGTCAGGAATTTCTTTCAATAACTTAGTTATAAAAACTTTCGCATCAGAATGAATCAAGAGATCGCCCTTTATTGTTTTCTTACGCAGCTCAGCATCATCAATATCAATGATGATTTTTTTTGCCTGCCTGGCAAAGGAGGCCCAGTTGTAGCTAACCTGCCTGATATTATTTCTTGTTCCAAGGCAAATAACCAGATCTGCATTTTGTAGTGCAAAATTTCCTGCACGACTCCCCAATGTTCCTATCCTGCCGATAAAATAATCTGAATTGGAAGCGATTAAGTCGAATCCATTAAACGTCGTAACGACCGGAATACTCAATAAGTCGACTAACTCCAGAAATTGTTCTTTAGCTTTTGAAATTCTGATACCATGGCCGGCAATAAGCAGAGGTCTCTTGGCTTTTTGCAGCTCTTTGATAACCGCAGAGATAGTCTCATCTTTTACCTCTATCGAAATATTATTCACATTCTCATTTTTAAGTCTCCGCTCATCAATCAATGCTCCCTGAACATCCAACGGAATATCCAACCATACCGGACCAGGCCTTCCTGAAGTAGCAATATAAACAGCCTTGTCTAATTCGACTTTTATGGTTTCTGGATCAGTTATCATCTTTGCATATTTAGTCACCGGTCTGACAATATCGATTATATTAATCTCCTGATCGCCTATTTGACGCAAGCGGCTACCAGGAACAGATGCTATCGTTGTTTCATATTTTACTTGGCCAGACAAGTATAATACTGGAACAGAGTCAAGCCACTGTCCAATAACTCCTGTCAAAGTATTGGTTCCTCCAGGTCCGGATGTCACGTTAACAACTGCCAAATTTCCTGATGTTCTGGCATATCCCTCAGCTGCAATTGCAGCTCCCTGCTCATGGTGGTTACAAACATATTTAATTCGCTTCTCTTTTCTCAACGCATCATTTAAATGCATTGCACTACCACCGACTACAAGAAAAACGTACTTAACCCCGTAATCAGCTAAAAATTTAAAAATATAGTCGGCTACCCTCATAACAATCGCTAAGATTTTATTTATAAAAATTCCTTCTCGACGGTATCTTCGTTCGCCGCACTGCAAACCATCTCAAAATAGCTACTTGACGAAAATATGTCGGTTGGGATCACATTCACCTCGATATTGCGTTTTCCTTAAATGCCATTAAAACCTTTGCCGCTATCTTGCCGGCAGACAAATCGTTCTTTTCCCGCAGGTAATCCTGACTTCCCAAATCTTTAACAAATACGTTGGGTAAAGCTATCTTTTTAAAAAAAACTTTAAAATTTGATTCGGCTATAATCTCGGCTGCTGCGCTGCCTAATCCGCCAACAAGGCTATGCTCTTCAATGGTAAATATCGCTTTTGTTTCTCTGCCCGCTTTTAAAATGCTCTTTTCATCTATGGGTTTTACCGTATGCATGCTGATTAAACGCACCCCAAGACCATATTCTTTTAATTTTTCAGCGGCATCTTTTGCGACGGGCAACATATTGCCTGTGGCAATAAGAGTTACATCGCGTCCTTCTTCTAAAACGACCGCCTCTCCAATCTTAAACCGCGGAGGACGGCAATAAATTTGCGGATCGTGCCCTTTCCCTAATCGAATATAAATCGGCCCCTGATGAGTCACCGACGATTTAACCGCCAATTCGGTCTCAATGGGATCGCCAGGACAAATCACGGTCATATTGGGCAGCGCTCTCATGACAGCAATGTCCGTAATAGAATGGTGCGTCGGCCCGGCAGAACCATAACACAATCCGCCCCCTACGCCAATTATTTTAACATTTAAGTTCTGATAACATATGTCGTTTGTTATCTGCTCAAAACACCGCATTGTTACAAATGGCACAATTGAATAAATGAATGCTGTCTTGCCCGATAAAGCTAATCCAGCGGCAATGCTTGCCATATTCGCTTCCGCTACGCCGATATTAAAGAATCTACCAGGAAATTCTCCTCTAAATTTTTCAAAAACAGAAAAGCCTAAATCGCCAGTCAATAGAAAAATATTTTCATTCTCTCTGGCCAATTCTGTAAGGGTTGTTATAAATGCTTCCCTCATAGTGAGCTTAATTCCCTCAAGGCAATCTCTAATTGTTCTTTATTTGGTGATTTATAATGCCATAAAACTTCATCTTCCATAAAAGAAATACCTTTTCCTTTAACCGTGTGTGCAATTGCAATACTCGGTTTACCTTCCTTGAAAGGTATTCCTTTAAGAACATGTAAGATCTCTTGAAAATCATGGCCGTCTATTTCTTTCACTTCCCAGCCAAATGCTTTCCATTTATCAACAAATGGCTCCAAATTTAACACCTCTTTTGTCCGGCCAAATGCCTGGATTTTGTTGTAATCAATAATTGCTATTAAATTATCTAATTTATGATGACTGGCAAACATTGCTGCCTCCCAAACCGAACCTTCATCACATTCTCCATCGCTAAGGAGAACGAATACCCTATATTTACTCGCATCATATTTTGCGGCCAAAGCCATACCTATCCCTATAGAAAGCCCATGTCCTAAAGACCCTGTGGAAGCTTCTACACCCGGTACGCAAGCCTTAGTGGAATGACCTGATAGCTTGCCGCCATCAATGCAATATTGTTCTAAGATCTCCTCTGAGAAAAAGCCTCGTTGAGCCAAAGTTGCATACAAGGCGCTTGCCGCATGGCCCTTACTTAAAATAAATCTATCTCGATTTTTATAATTTGGATTTTTAGGGTCAATCCTTAAAATAGAAAAATACAATCCAGCAAGGATATCCACACAAGAAAGTGCCGAGCCAATATGTGATGTGTTTGATATTGCATGCATTTTAACAATTTTTTTTCGTATACCTGTAGCTATCCTTCTATATTTTGTAAATAATTCGTTATTATTTCTTATCATTGTATAGCCCTATATTTTTCTCAAACCATCCTATAGTTTTTTTAAAACCGTCTTCCAAATCATGCTGAGGTTGCCACTTCAAAATATTTTTTGCCTTTGAGATATCTGCAACCCAAACGGCTGGCTCAACTCGCGGATTAGGAATGCTCTTCCATTTTGGCTCTACCTTATTTCCTGTCAATTCAATAAGCTTTGAAACAACTTCCCCCACAGAATACTGCCTGCCACAGGCGATATTAAAAATCTCCCCCTTCACTCTGCCCGCGACCTCTGTCACTTTAATATACGCATTTATTACATCTTTAATAAAAATAAAGTCCCTTACAGATTCAGGAGATGAGAGGTTGGGATTTTTCCCGGTTAAACACGCCATAATTACTGAAGGGATCAAACGTGTTGGTTCTTCATAATAGCCATAGGGAGAAAAAAGCCGCAAAGTTACAATGGGTAAATTTTCACTTTTGGCTTTCGCTTGGCAGAATAAAGTCGCCGAGGCCTTGCCGGCAGCGTAAATACTATTTGGTTCCAACAAATCTGTCTCTCGCATGGACCTAGATTTTAAGCCGTATTCAGAAGAACTGCCCGAGTTAACTAAAATGCCGAATCCGCTTTTTGAGCAAGCATTTACCAGGTTGGCTGTCCCGGCAATATTTGTAGCGATAATTTTTTCACTATCTCTCTGGAAAGGATAGCCGCCGTAAGACGCAGTATGAAATACTATTTCTGGTTTAATCTTTGTGATAATGGCTTCTAATCTTTCATAGTCCAACAAATCTACGCGATATTCCTTTAGGTTTTGTAAATTATCATTTATCCTCCACTTGTTAGACGTCGCGCGAGTAAAAATATAAATCTTAGCGCCTTCTTGTAAGCATTCCTTTACAAGATTAGCGCCAATAAAACCTGTAGGACCAGTAATTAATATCTCCTTACCTTTTAACATTTGTTATTAAACCAGTTCCTATACCATTCTATGGTTTTCTTGAATCCTTCCTCAAGATTTGTTTTTGCTTTCCAGCCAAGAAGCTTCCTTGCTTTTTGAGACGATAAATACTGCTGTTTTATTTCATATTTTGCCTGGTTAAGAATTTTATAATTAGGTTTTTTACCGGCTAATCGATAAATCTTTTTTACTAATTCTACAACGGTAATTGGATTTTCATCGCTAAAGTTAAATGCCTCTCCTGCTAAATTAAGTCTAGCTATTTTTTCTGCCAGTATAATATAACCCCTGACTATATCTTCAACAAAAATATAGTCACGGATGAATTTACCATCACTGCGGATAAAAAGAGTTCTTCCAGAGAGTGCGCACCTGATAGCATTAGGAACAATACGAGAAAAGTTAAAGTCTCCTGGACCATAAATATTACCGCACCTTGTTATTGTAATAGGAAGGTTATAGGTATGAAAATAAGTATGAGCAATTAAATCGGCACAACTCTTGGATACATCGTAAGGGTGATTTCCCACTAAAGAAGTATCTTCCATATAGGGTAGTTTTTTATGGCTACCATAAGCCTTGTCACTTGAGGCAATAATAATTAGTTCAACATTTCCTTCTTTCCGGCAAGCTTCCAGGATAGTCCATGCACCTTTGATGTTTGAAGAAAAGGTGTTTGCAGGATTTTGTAAAGACCTTCCGACAATAGCCTCTGCTGCTAAATGAAAAATCACATCTATTTTATATTTCGTAATTATTCCCTTTACTAATTTATAATTGGCCACATTTCCTTTAATAATAATTATTTTTTTATAGTCATCTTTTGTTAAAATTGTATCTTTTCTATTAACTTTAATATCAAGGCCTATAGTCTTAGCATTATATTTTAACAATTGTTTTATAAGATTAGACCCTAGAAACCCTTCATAGCCAGTAATAAGAACGCGTTTATTTTTCCAAAAATGTTTATTCATCAATTCCTCATTTCCATATTTTCCATGGAGGATCTTTAGTATTCCACAAACGCTCTATCTCAATTTTATCTCTTAAGGTATCCACACACTTCCAAAAACCTTCGTGCTTATAGGCGACTAACTGATTAATTTTTGCGAGATTTTCTAACGGCTCCCTTTCCCAAATAGTAGAATCGTCTACAATGAAATCAAAAATTTCCGGTTGTAAAACAAAAAAACCAACATTTATCCAACTTCCTTCGGTCTTAGGTTTTTCTAAAAAAGACCTGATAGCATTATTTTGATTATCTACATCTAATAATCCAAATCTTCCTGCAGTTTGAATTGCAGTTAAGGTAGCAAACTTTTTATGTTTTTTGTGTGCTTTGATTAACTCATTTATATCTATATCTCCTACGCCATCTCCGTAACTCATCATAAAAGTTTCTTTCCCAATATATTTCTGAATTCTTTTTATTCTACCACCAGTCATCGTATCTAACCCAGTATCAACAAGGGTTACCTTCCACGGCTCAGACGAGGTAATATGAGTTACTGTCTTATTATTAACCAAATCAATGGTTATGTCACTCATATGTAAAAAATAATGCGAAAAATACTCCTTAATCATATAACTTTTATAACCTAAGCAAATAATAAAATCATTAAAACCGTAGTGGGAATATATTTTCATGACATGCCAAATTATTGGTTTTCCTCCGATTTCCACCATTGGCTTGGGGATAACTTCTGTTTCTTCTGCAATCCTTGTTCCTCTGCCGCCTGCTAAAATTACTACTTTCATTTTTGTCTCCTAACTATGACCCTACGCTGTGGGGTATAAATTTTTAACTTCCGTATCTAAAGCGTTAGCGGGGAAAATAAGTTCTTAATTTATAAGCCTAAATTCTCCTTATACCACTTTATAGTTTTCTTTAATCCTTCCTCAAACGAAGTCTCTGCCTTAAAGCCGAATTCTTTTTCTGCCTTTGTTGTATCAAGGCATCTTCTAGGTTGACCGTCAGGTTTAGAACTATCCCATACGATTCTACCTTTAAAACCCGTAAATTTTGCTATCAACTCAACTAACTCTTTTATAGAAATTTCAAAACCTGCCCCCAAATTTACAGGCTCGGATTTGTTATATCTTTCCGTAGCCAAAAGAATCCCCTCGGCAGCATCTTCAACATAAAGAAATTCTCTGGTTGGCCTTCCTGTTCCCCATACGAGGATTTCGTCCTTCCTATTTTTAATTGCATCAAAACACTTTTTAATTAA
>Ga0315280_10009217_pt1 | contig 12731 bp, 9 predicted proteins | sample YL17G06_40_MG_FD_203697 | JGI IMG/M metagenome (GOLD analysis project Ga0315280, IMG submission 203697) | Sediment microbial communities from Yellowstone Lake, YNP, Wyoming, USA - YL17G06_40 | ecosystem: Environmental > Aquatic > Freshwater > Lake > Sediment | place: USA: Wyoming | collected... | reverse complement strand
CGGTGAGGTCGATGTCGGAGAGACCGTCGCCGGACATCACGAAGAAGGGGCCGCCCTGCAAGAAGCCCGCGACCTTTTTGACCGCGCCGGCCGTGCCCATCAGCTTGGATTCCAGGGAGTAGCGGATATTGAGGCTCCAGCGCGAGCCGTCCCCGCAGTAGCCCCGGATCTGGTCCGCGTGGGCGTAGAGGTTGACGGCCACCTCCTTGATGCCGTGGCGCAGGAGGTTGTCGAGCACGTGATGCAGTACGGGGCGGTTGACCACCGGCACCAGGGGCTTGGGGGTCTCGTAGGTGAGCGGCCGCAGCCGCGTCCCCGCGCCGGCGGCCAGGACGATGGCGCGGATCATGAGAGCGCCGGAGCCGCCCACTTCTTGGCCAGTTCCAGGAGCTCGGCCGTGCGCTTGGGGGTGTCGGTCTCGGCGTAAACGCGCATGAGGGGCTCGGTGCCCGAGGGCCTGATAAGCAGCCAGTGGTCCTCGGCCAGGATGATCTTGAGGCCGTCGATCTGGCTGAGCGAGCGGATGTCCGAGCCCAGTATCTTCTTGGGCAGCTTCTTGACGAGCTTGGCGGCGAAAGCGGCCTTGTCGCCCACGGGCTTGTGGAGCTTTAGGTCCAGGCGCTTGAAGTGCGAGGCCCCGTACTTGGACTCGACCTCCCGCCAGAGCTGGCCGGGCGTGCGGCCCGTGGCCGTGACCATCTCCAGGAGGAGCAGCGCGGTCATGAGGCCGTCGCGCTCCGGGATGGCGCCCTTCCAGGCGTAGCCCCCGGACTCCTCGCCGCCGATGACGGCCTCGCCCGCGGCCAGGCGTTCGGCCGCGTATTTGAAGCCCACGGGCAGCTCCTCGAAGGGCAGGCCGTGGGCCCGGGCGATGCGCGCCGAGATGTATCCCAGGGAGACGGTCTGCACGATTTTGCCTTTGAGCTTCCTGCGCTCCACCAGATGCTGGACGATCAAGGGGAAGACCTGGCAGGGGGTGAGGTAGCCGCCGGCCTCGTCCACCACGCCCACGCGGTCCCCGTCGCCGTCCAAAGCTATGCCGATGACGGCCTTCTCCTTCTTGACCCGCTCCATGAGCGGCTGCAGGTTCTCGGCCACGGGCTCGGGGTTGAGGCCGCCGAAAAGCGGGTCGTGCTCGGAGTGGATCGCGACCAGGCGCGGGGAGCGGAGCAGGGCCTCCAGGAAGCCCGCGGCCGAACCGTAGAGGTAGTCCACCACGACCGGACGCTTGAGGCGCGCCCGGATGTGCGTGATGTCGGCCTTGGCGCGCAGATACTGCAGGTAGGCATCCCGGCCGGACTTCTCCTTGATTTGCGTGCTGCGCGTGGGCTGGCTGCGGTCGAGGCAGGCCTCGATGGCCTGAGTCAGGGGCTCCGCGGCCGTCCGGCCGGCGCACTTGATCTTGATGCCGTTGTGGGAGGGGGGGTTGTGGCTGGCCGTGACCACCACGCCCAAGCCCTTGGTGCGGTGCGTCAGGAGGCTCACCGCGGCCGTGGGCAGGGGTTCGCAGAGGAGCAGGGCGTTCAATTTATTGCCCTGCAGGACCTTGGCGATCTCGCGCGCGAAGGCCTCGGATTGGAAGCGCCGGTCGTAGCCCACGACCACGGGCGCCGTCCAGGGGGTTTTGCGGCCGGGGGCTTTGCTGATCTCCTCGCGCAGGTGGTCGGCGATGGCCTGGGCCACGCGGCGCACGTTCTCGAAGGTGAAGTCGCGCCCCATGCCCCCGCGCCAGCCGTCCGTGCCGAACTTTATAATATCCGCCATGAAGGTCCTCCTAAGACCGCAGTCATAACTGGCTGTAGGGCCGCAGGATCGAGCCGCCGGCCAAGGCCGCGCCCGCGGACATGGCCGCGTGGGCGCCCACCAGGCAGCCGGGGCCGACGACGCAGTTCTTCAAGGACGCGCCGGCGCCGATGCGGGAGCCCGCGAGCACGACGCAGTCCTCGAGCGCCGCCCCCTTGCCGATCTCGCAGCCGGGACCCACGCAGACGCGCCGCGAGAAGCGCGCAAAATCGCCCACGCGGGTGCGCTCCCCCAGGACGACGCATCCCTGCTCGCGGTCGAAGGTCACATCCCGCCCCAGCCGCACCCCGCGGCCGGCGCAAAGCCCCCGGCGCCGCGCCGGGAGCCGGAAGTGGGCGGCGCCGCCCAAAATGTCGAGATGGACCTGGAGATACTTGTCCACCGTGCCGATGTCCATCCAGTAGCCCCGGGAAACGTAGCCGAAGAGCCGCATCCCGGCCGCGAGCAGGTTCGGGAAAAGGGTCCGCTCCAGGGAGTATTTGACCCCCGGCGGGATGCGCTCCAACACGGAGGGCTCGAAGATGTAGGCGCCGGCGTTGACCGTGTTGGCGGCGATTTCGTCCCACGAGGGTTTCTCCAGGAACTTGCGGATGCGGCCGGAAGGGTCGGTTTCCACGAGGCCGTAGAGGGTGGGGTCCTTGACCCGGGTCAGGGCGATGGAGATATCGGCGCGGTTGCGGCGATGGAACCTCAGGAATGCGGCCACGTCGAGGGAGTGGAGCACGTCGCCGTTAAGGACCAGGGCGGTGTCTTGGAGGCGCGGCTGGGCGTTCTTGACGGCGCCGCCCGTGCCCAGGGGGCGTCTTTCGTGGACGTAGCGCAGGCGCAGGCCCAGGCGCCGGCCGTTTCCGAGCGTACGGTGGAACGGGGCCGGCTGGTAGGCGGTGCAGAGCACGACGTCGCGCACGCCGTGGCGCTTCAAGACGTCGAATTGGTGCTCCAGGAACGGCCGGTTGACCAGGGGCAGCAGGGGCTTGGGAAAATCGCAGGTGAAGGGCCGCAGCCGCGTGCCCTTCCCGCCGATCAAAATTAGAGCGATCATGTCGAATCCGGTTGGATTCGCGGATTGTACAAAAAAAGAATTATACTAGTCGCCATGGAAGAGGTCCGGCCCAGCCCCCGCGTCTTCGCGCTGAGCCTGGTGGGCCTGGCGGTCTTCCTCGCTTGGGAGGCCGTGGCCTTGCGCTCCTACATCCGCGTCGAGAGCCGGCCTCCGGCCTGGGACCAGGCCGTCCACCTGGAAATCGCCCTGGACTACCGCAACGCTGTCCTCGCGGGGAACTGGTCCGAGGTTATGCGCCTGGCGCCCAAGCCGGGCATGCCGCCCTTCCCGCCGCTCTACCAACTGCTCCTGCGCTATGCCTGCGGTACTTCCGATCCGGCGGGCGCGGCCTTGTGGTTGAACTGGTTCTACCTGGCGGTGCTGGGAGTGTTTCTCTTCGCCATCGCCTGGCACTTCCGTCCCGACGAAACGGCCCTGCTGGCCGTGGTGATATTCGCCGGCTCCCCGGCGGTGCAGGACCTCTACCACACCCAGCTCGTCGACCTGTCCCTCGCGGCCTGGGCCGCGGCCGCCTACTGGGCGCTCTTGCGCAGCGATGAATTCCGGCGCTGGGGCGGTTCCCTGGCCTTCGGCGTCCTCTTTGCCGTGGGCATGATGCACAAATGGAGTTTCTTCAGCTATCTTCTGCCAGCCTATTACGTGGCCCTCCAGGCCTTGGCCCGGGCGGGCTGCCGCCTAAAGGTCCTGGTCGCCGCCCTGGTGGCCTTGGCCGGCTTCGCGCCCTGGTACTGGCTCCACTGGACCATCCTGGTCCCGCGCCTGTTCCAGGCTTCGTCCGATTTCGCGGTTCCTTTCTGGCGGGGCGGGGCGGTTCTGGCCTACCTCGGGCAGATGGCCGAAGGCTTGGGGCCGCTGTTCTTCGTGTTGTCTATCATCGGCGTCTGCATCCCGCAGTACCGGCGCAACTGGCATCGCGGCTGGGTGCTGACGGGCTGGTTCGTCTCCTCATACCTGTTCTGGACGCTCGTGCCCAACCGCCAGATGCGCTTTCTCGTGCCCGGACTGCCGGCCCTGGCCGTGGCGGGCATGGGCGCATGGCCCAGGGTCGTGGTGTGGGGCCTGGCGGCAGTGCAGCTCTTCACCATGGCCAATTTCACGGCCGCCTGGGTCCTGCCGCTCAAGATACCCACGCCCTGGCGCGACGTCGTCCTCTTCCCCAGCCAGCCGGCGCAGCGACAGGACTGGAAAATCGGAGATATCCTGCGGGAGGCGGAGCGCCGCGCCGACCCGGACCGCCCCCTCGCCAACCTGACGCTGGTCGCCAACGACATCCGCTTCAACGGCCCGAACTTCAACTGGACGGCCAAGCTCCTGAAGCTTCCCCATCTGCGCATCCGCGGGGTCAACAGCCGCCTTTGCGAATTCTCGCAGTTCGTCCTGCTCAAGGACGGCCGACTGGGCCCGGGGAGCGTCATAGGCGGGTTGCCCGAGGCGGCCAATATCATCAAGACCCCCCAGGGCTGGTTTAAGCAGGCCTACGAGGAAGCCGGGCGCTGGCCCCTGCCCGACGGTTCCGCGGCCGTCCTCTATGAGCAGAAGCGGCCCAAGGAGCCGCCGCTCAAGGGGCGCACGTTCCGGTACCAGTTCTATACGAGCGGGGCCTGGGAGGCCTCGGACCTGCGCATCGAGCTCGGAGACTGGGAGCCGGCGCGGTCGGCCTATCGCTGGGCCCGGGTCTCGGCCGCTGAGATGAAGCTGCGCGGCCTGCGCCTGACCGGCGTGCAGGCCGAACTGGAGGGGCTGCGCCTGGCGCCGCTTTATGAGGGGAGGTCCAATACCTGGGGCGATGTCCGGTTGCTGAAACTCGACAAGCTGCGCGTGAAGTCGTTCCGGGTCAACGGCGAGGCGCTCAAGACCTTTCTGGAAAGCCGCGTCCAGGGCCTGAGCATCTCCGCCTTGGAGCTGGATAAGACCTTGAAGCTGCGCGGCGCCCTGAGAGGCTTTTCCGTCGCCGGGGAGCTCTCCGCCGAGGTCATGAGCTCGCCGCCGGCCCTGCGCCTTAAGTTGCGCGACGTCCGGCTCGGGGCCACGCCGGTGCCAAAGGCCTTTCTGGGGCCCTGGCGCACCTTCACCCAATCCTTCCTGCCCACACCTGAGATGCCTTTCACGATCGCCGTGCCGGGGCTCACCCTTGCCGACGGCTGGCTGTCGGTTCCTTAGCGCAAACGGAAGATGAGGAGGCCGCCCTCGTCGTAGACGACGGGGAAGCGCGCGTAGAACCAGCGCGCCACCTCCCCGTCGCGGTCCTGGAACCATCCGGATTTCTCCGTGGCGAAGAACCGGGCGCCGTCCTGCCGGCCTCTCTCCACAAGAGCCACGGCCTTGGGGCCGGCGTCCCCGAAGTAGACACCCCAGCCTCGCCGGCGCAGGTGGAAGAGAAATACCGAGGGCGCCCGCTCATTGCATACGAAGAGATCGTCTGGAGCGCTGACGCGGTCCGCGACTTGTGCGGCCTGGGTAAGGAAGGGGTGGTTGAGCCTGTACCAGTGCCGGATGCGCACAGCGCTGTAGACCGGCATGGAGCCGACCAGCAAGGCCAGACCCGCCCAGGCCCAGGACCGCTTGCGGGGCGGGAGCCCCGCAGCCTTATCCCGCAGGAAACGCAGGCCTGCGCCCATAAAGGCGGCGTTTACCGGCACGAAGGGCAGGGAGGTGTATTCGTGCCAGAAGCTGTAGCCGCCGTATGCCACGAGCGTGGCGGCGACGGACAGGAACCAGACCGCATAGAACATCCGCCGCTCCCGCCGCAGCAGGACAAAGGCGCCGGCCAACAGCGGGATGAGACCCATGTGGGTGGCGGCCAGCTCCGGGAAGCGGGAGAAAAACTGGAATTTGACATAGTAGGCGAGCCGCCCGTAGTCGAGGAGGTTGTAGAAGGCCCCCGCCTGAGTGGGAACGACGTAGCCCCCGGCGGAGCTGGCGTACCGGTACCAGGCGAAGACTCCGCCGGCGGGCACGAGCAGGCCCGCCCAGCTGCGGCCGTCGCGCCAGGCCGCGCGCCCCAGCCGCTCCCAGGCCAGCCACGCCATGGGCGCGAAGAGATAGACATAGGGCAGCTTGAGGGATACGGCCAGGAAGGCGGCCAGCGTTGCGGCCGCCCAATGTCCCCAGGGCCGGCCCGGGCCGAGCGCCCGGCGCCAATGGTAGAGGACCGCGATCGTGGCGCACAGGGCCAGGGCCTCGGGCTGGACCGTCCGGCCGAAATATATCTCGAGGGGTAGGAAGGAGAAGAGTGTCCCGGAATAAAGCGCGGCCTCGCGGCCGAGGTCACCTTCGACCAGCAGGAAAAGGTAGACCGCGGTCAGGGCGGAGAAGGCCGCGGCCAGGACCCGGCCCCAGAGCTCGGCCAAGCCGGCCAGGGGCCACAACAGGCCCACCAGCCACATGAAAAGCGGGAACTCCGTGGCCGCGCGGCCGCGGTTGGGGCCGTCCCAGTCGATCTGGGGCTGGAGCAGGCGCAGGCCATTGTCGTGGAAGTTGCGGGCGATGGTGGCGGTGTTGCATTGGCGGTGGTAGTGGTAGTCGAGGAGGGGAGAAGTGATGCCCTTGAGATGCATGGCTGCCGACACCGCGGCGACGAAGGCCAGGCACAGGGCGCGGCTACGCAGGTCCAAGGCTATTCCTTTATGGCGTAGACCTCGACCGTGCCGCCCTGGCGCAGGGCGGCGTCCAGCGGGGTGAGCAGGAGGGAGAGGGTCAGGAGCGGCAACAGCAGGACCCCGGTCAGCACGAAGGCGATAGGATGCTCAAGGGCCGTCCCTTGGCGGGCGCCGGAGGCCTTGAGCAGGTCGTAGAGCAGGTTTTCGGGGAAGCCCAGGGCGTTGTAGAAGCTCTGCAGCCAGCCGAAGGGGTTCTGCTCCAAGCAGAAGTGGTCGGTCCGGACGACGCGGAAGGCATGGCGGGCGAGTATCGCCTCCAGCGACCGCAGCCCGAAGTGGAAATAGTGCCGGGGGACGTCCAGGTGGAACCAGTGCCGGCCGAATAGGCGGGCCTGGAGGCTGTCGAAATTGGGCACGGCCACGGCCAGGAGCCCCCCTGGCCGGAGCAGCTCCCGAGCCCGCGCCACGGCCTCGACCGGGTTGGGAAAGTGCTCCAGGGTGTGCCAGAAGATGACGGCGTGGAAGCGGTCCGCTTCGTGAGGCAAGGTCAAGAAATCGCCGGCCGCCACGTCCAGGCCCAGCCGGCGGCGGGCGTGCCAGGCCGCGGTGTCGGTGAACTCCACCCCGTGCGCCTCATAGCCGAGCGAACGCAGTTGGTCGAGCAGGATGCCCCGGCCGCAGCCGACGTCCAAGACGGGCCCGTGCGGGACGCGGTCGTGCAGGACGCGCGCGCGCCGCCGGCGGAAGAGATGGGTCATGGTCTCGAAGAGGCGGTTGAAGCGCACGTTCTCCTTGCCGTAGTAGGCCTGCGGGTACCAGCGGCCGATCTCCTCCGGCGGGACCGCGGGCCAGGTGCGGCCCAGGCCGCAGTCCGGGCAGCGGTTGACGCAGAAGCCGGGTACGGCGGGCCCGGCCCCGCCGGCACTTTCGGACAGCCGTTCTCCACCCCCGGAAGGGACGTCGAAAACCTTTTGAGCCGAGAGTGAGCCGCAGGCGGGGCAGGGGGAGGGATGCCGGGGCTGGTCCTGGCGCTCCGGCGCGCAACGCGTCGCGGGCTTCGTCACAAGAGCCGTAATTATATAAAATTGCCCCATGACCCGATTCGCGGCCCTTGCCGCAACCGCGCTCCTGGCGGCCCGGCCCCTCGGCGCGGCGCTTCTGTCCGAGGAGGAGAACACCATCCAGGTCTTCAAGGAGGCCTCCGCCTCGGTGGTCTTCGTCACCAACATCGCGGTGCGCCAGGACGTCTTCATGGACGAGTTCGCCATCCCCCAGGGCAGCGGTTCCGGCTTCATCTGGGATCGCGAGGGCCACGTCGTAACGAACTGCCACGTCGTGGCCGGGGGGGACGCTTTCCTGGTGACCCTCAAGGACCACACGGAGCTCAAGGCCGAGCTTGTGGGCGTGGAGCCGCGCAAGGACATCGCGGTCCTTCGGGTTAAGGCCCGTCCCGACCAGCTCCAGCCCCTGCCCCTGGGCGATTCTGACCGCCTCCAGGTGGGGCAGAAGACCCTCGCCATCGGCAACCCCTTCGGCCTGGACAACACCCTGACCACGGGCATCGTCAGCGCCCTCGGCCGGCAGGTCTTAAGCATGGGCCGGGTCACCATCCGCGACATGATCCAGACCGACGCGGCCATCAACCCGGGCAACTCGGGCGGGCCGCTGCTGGACTCCAGCGGCGGCGTCATCGGGATGAACATGATGATCTACTCCCCGAGCGGCGCCAGCGCCGGCATAGGCTTCGCAGTGCCGGTCAACACCATCAAGAAGATCGTCCCCCAGCTCATCAAGTACGGCCGCACGGTGCCGGCCGGCATCGGCATCACGGTGTTGCGCGAGGAAATGAAGTTCCGCCTGCTGGGCGCTGTGGACGGCGTGGTGGTGCAGGATGTGGAGCCCGGCCTGCCCGCGCAACGCGCGGGCGTGCGCGGCATCCATCGGGACTTAGCGGGCCGGCTCGTCATCGGCGACGTGGTCGTAGGCGTCGACGGCCGCCCGGTCAAGGACTACGACGATCTCTACAACGCCCTGGACCGCCACAAGGTCGGCGACTTCGTGGAGTTCCGGCTGCTGCGCAACGGCAAGACGCGCACGGCCAAGATCGAGCTGGTCAATGTCTTCTAGGATTTCCGTGCTGACCGGTTTCGCCGCGCCCCTGAGCATCCTGCCCCGCTACTGCCTGCGGCTGTTCCTGCCGGTCTTCCTTCTCTGCCTGGCGGTCTTCACGGGCGTGCTGCTCATGAACAATTTTATAAAGCTCTTCAACATGGCTCTCTTGAAGGGCATCTCCTGGCTTTGGATCGCGGGGTGCTTCGCGCGCCTGCTGCCCTACTTCCTGAGCCTGGCCGTGCCCATGGCCTTTTTGGTGGCTACGATGCTGACCTTGGGCCAGCTCTGCGAGCAGGGCGAGGTCATGGCCCTGCGCGCCTGCGGGTTTTCCTTCATGGAGCTGACCTGGCCTTTCCTGGCCCTGGCCGCGGTGCTCTCCGGGGTCAACCTCTACCTTAACCACAAGGCCGCGCCCGATGGCTTCCACTCCTTCCGCAAGCAGTACGCGGTCGCGGCCCAGCAGGTTTCCAAGGTCGACCTGCAGCCCGGTTCGTTCATGCGCCTGGGCACATGGAAGCTCTACGCGCGCCAGGCCGAGCCCGACACCGGGCGCCTCGCCGGGGTCTACCTGGTGCGCCAGGAGGCGCGCGAGTCGGGCTTGCGGGTGAGCGCCCGGGAGGGGCTGCTGTCGGTCGCAGAGGGCAAGTCCTTTAACCTGGAGCTTGAGCACGGCACCCTGCAGCTGCCCAACGTGGAGCCGGATAAGTTCACGGCCGGCCGCTTCGCACGCTACCGGCTGCGCGTGCCCGTGGCGGGGGCGGCGCAGACGCAGCGGATGCTCGACATACCGGAAATCAACTCCGCGGGCCTCAAGGCCCGCATCGCCGCGCCCGAAACCACCGCACAGCACCGCAACGAGTACACTGTGGAGCTCTCCCTGCGCAGCGCCGCGGCCCTGGCCCCGTTCGTATTCTTTTGGATCGCGGCGCCCCTGGGCCTGCGCTTCAGCCGCCACAGCCGGGGCATGGGCTTCGCGGCGAGCCTGGCGATCCTCATGGCCTACTATGGCCTCGTGGCCGTGGGCATGGGCTTGGGGCGGCGCCATGACCGGCTGGCCGGCGCCGCGCCGTGGCTGGCCGACGCCGCGGGCCTGGCCCTGGGCGTGGTGCTCACGCGCCGGGCACTGTCCCGATGACCAAGCCGAGCTGGGCCGCGGGAAGGCGACCATGAGCGGCATCTTCTGGTGGTACATGGTGCGGCGGTTCCTCAAGCCCTTCCTATTCGGCCTGGGTCTTTTCGCGGTGCTCATCTTCCTCAGCGACATGTTCAACAACATTCACCACCTCATGAGGAGTCAGGCGTCCATCTGGGTCATCCTGCAGTACCTCTGGCTCGATATCCCTTACTGGGGCGTGCGCACCATCCCCATGGCGACCCTGCTGGCGACCTTGGTGGCGATCACCGGCTTCATCCAGAGCGGGGAATGGCTCGCGGTCCAGGCCTGCGGCTTTGAGACCAAGACCTTCTGGAAGCCGCTGTTGTGGTGCGCTCTCGGCGTCACGGGGCTGTGCTTCGCGGCGCAGGAGACCGTGCTGCCCATCTGCTTTCACCGGGCCCGCCAAATCTGGCGGGAGCGCATCCATCCCGAGTGGGAAGCGGAGCTCTATTACAACATCTCCGTGGTGGCCGGACCGGACCGTTTCATATCGGCCAAGGAGTTCATGCCCAAGCGCGGTCGCTTGGAGCGGCCCCTGCTCGACTATGTGGGGCCGGGCGGGATGGCCCGCCAACTCGATGCCAGAGTGGCCCTCTGGGACGCAGCGGCCCAGCGCTGGGTGTTTCACCACGGGGTGGAGCGGCGTTTCGGGGCGGATCGGGTCGAGGAAGCGGCTTTCACGGAGAAGGTGTCAGATTTCGACGTGGCCCCGCGCGACCTGATCCCTCATACCACCGATCCAGACGAGATGAGCCTTTGGGAGCTGCTGCGCTACAGCCGGCGGATGCGGCGCCTGGGCGTGCCGGTCATGGCGCTCCACGTGGCGGCCCACGCCAAGGCGGCCTATCCCTTCACCAACGTGGTCATCTGCGCCCTGGGGATACCGATCGCGCTGCGCCTGCGGCGGAGCCCCAAGGTGGTGAGCTTCTGCGTGGCCATGGGGCTGTCGTTCATCTATCTGTGGGTCATCGAGCTCGGCAAGGCCCTGGGCGTCAGCGGCCACCTGCCGCCGGTGGCCGCGGCCTGGAGCGCGAACCTCGCCTTCGCGGGCCTGGCGGTTTGGCTCATAAGGCGTTGGGAAGCATAACGGCATCGCCGCCCCTAACAGCACGGACGCCCCCCTCATAGGGGGGCGTCCGTTGCGCGCCACCGAAGGTGGCGCGCTTGTTTAACGGCAAAGAGGCTATTCGGTCTTCTTGGCCTCTTCCTTGCCGCCGCCGAAGAGGACCCCGACCTGGGCCGCGACGGAGATGGACGAGGGAATTTTCTCGGTTTTCTCCTGGGACTTGACCTGAACCGTGGCCGGCGAGACCATGGCCGAGAGGTCCGCGGTGACGTGGAGGAAGTTGAGGCCGAAGCCGCCGGTCAGCGCGGTTTTGGACCCGGTCAGCGCCATGTTGCGCGTGAGGCCCGCGCGCAGGGGGATGTTGAGCCAGTTCCGGTTGAAGACATTGATCTCGGTGCCGAGGCTCACGTTCTGGGAGGCCACGCCGTCCACGGGGGTCAGGTTGCGCGTGAGGTCGGCGTCGGCCGCGATGTTCCAGAATCCCAGGGGGCTGATGGCTACGCCCAGGCGGGTGTTGCCCTGCAGGGAGTACTTGTTGCGCTCGCCCGCGAGCTTGGCCTGGTCCGGGTTGTCGAATTTGGGGTTGTTGATGTTGCGCGCGGTCAGGCCGACGCGTGGGTGCATGGGCACCACCTCGATCGTGCGGTGGACGTCCCAGAGCACGCCCAGGTCCACACCCGGTTGGACGCTGGTCTTGGCCCCGTCCAAATATTTGCGCAGGGCGTTGGATGAGCCGGGCGAGTCCGTGCGCAGTAAGAAGTCGTAATAACCGGTCTTGCCCACCAGGGCCTTGAGGTTGCCGCCCACAAATAGGCCGGGCAGGAAGGGCAGCTCCCGACCATAGCCCGCTCCGATCTCGGTCACGGAGATGCCGCGCAGGGTGATCTTGGATTGGTTGAGGGTGGCGAGATTGGCCACAGTTATGTTTGCGGCGGTGAGGTCCGCCTTCGGGATGCCTGCGATATAAGCCAGGTTGTTGACGAACACGGCCAGGCGCTTGATCTTGACGTGCGCGCCTACTGCCGCGTCGCCGCGCAGGCCGTTGTCGGCGCGGTTGATCTTGCCCAGGGCGGCGTTGATGTTGCTCGTCTGGCATATGCCGGAGGCAACACCACCGGAGGCCTGGCAAGCATTGGCGATGTCGTGCAAGTCGTTGGCGCCCTCGAGGAACTGGCCGGTGATCTCCACATGCGCGTCCGCCGGCACCTGGACGCCGGAGGGGCTCTCCGAGCGGCCCAAAGCGGCCGGGTTCCAGTAGGCGCTGACCGGGCCCTCGGCTGAGGCCACGCCGGTACCGCCCATGCCCAAGGCCCTGGCGCCCAGGACGTGCCACTCGGTGGCATATCCGGACTGGGCCAGCAACGCCGACGCCGAAACAGCTAGGAAGATTGTTCTCATCATAGGGGTGTAGTATAGAAGAACTCCGCCGGACCGTCAAGTCGCCTCGCTTCCCCGTGGGGGTAAAAATAACCCGCCGGCCAGATCACGGCCGCCCGGGGCGCTTGGCCAGGTCGACGCCGTGGGCCCGGGCCGCGGCGCGGATCTCGGCTGCGTGGGGCAGTTTGCCGTCGGGGTCCATGTCGGCCAGCAGCACCTGGGCCATGGCGGCGGGGATGTCGGCGGCCTTGGCGAACATGGTCGGGATGACCAGGGTCTCGGCCAGGGCGGCTCCGGCCGCGTCGCCCAGCTTACCCATCAAGGCCTGGCGCAGCTTCCAGGCGAATCCGCCCCAGGCCTGGCCCTGGGCGTGCGCCTCGTCGTTCTCGTAGTACTGATAGGTATTCTCGCCGGTGCGGATGTAGTCCGGGCCGCCCCGGGGCTTCTTGAAGAAGTGCTCTCCGATGATGGGGTTGTCGAGGATGTACATGGAGAAGATGTCCCCCCAGCCCTCGCTCAAGCCCCCGTTGACGATGCCGCCCAGCATGTCGTCTA
>Ga0315280_10009216_pt1 | contig 12731 bp, 11 predicted proteins | sample YL17G06_40_MG_FD_203697 | JGI IMG/M metagenome (GOLD analysis project Ga0315280, IMG submission 203697) | Sediment microbial communities from Yellowstone Lake, YNP, Wyoming, USA - YL17G06_40 | ecosystem: Environmental > Aquatic > Freshwater > Lake > Sediment | place: USA: Wyoming | collected... | reverse complement strand
GCTTTAGGGGACGTTCCTGAAATTATGAATTATTTTATATCCGATTAATAATCTCTCCTTTTTCTCGAATGATCTCCTCTCCCCTTAATACCAATTTCGATATGGCTGACTGGGAGACATTCAACAACTGCGCCACCTCTGTCGTCCGCATTCTCTTTTGCCGGACCGCGATGTAGGAAAGGAGGCTCCGGGCCTCGGCAATCGCAGGCCGCTTGCTCCCAGAACATAAAGCAAAAGGCGCTATTCCAGCCCATTTGGCCACCCGATCCACAAGCTCTTCCCATGTAAACCGAGGAACTTTTGTCTCCCGCTGATTCTGCCCTAAAACTCTTTCTACAAAATCCCCGCTCCCCAGAATCCGAGGATCAGAAAGCTCCTTTTCCGGAAATCTTTGATGAGAGCGGGGTCAGGCAACGGTAATAAGGTATTGACTTGAGGGAGTTTCTTTGGTAGAAAGTCGGCATGGCGCGAAAGTCCCGGGTTCATTTTCCGAACGCCCTTTACCATGTTATTGCCAGGGGAAACCAAAGGCAGGATATCTTCCTCGACGACCAGGACTATGAAACCTAATTACCGTTGCCTGACCCCACTTTCGTGTCTGCGAATCGTCCCTACTTTATGATGGAAAAGGGATTTTTTTAAAGTCACAATCTAATTTTCAGGAGGAAACGATGCTTAATCTACCCTTTTGCTCGGCCAAACAACTTGCTTCGTTGATCCGGAAGAAAAAAATAGGATGCCTGGAGTTACTTAACCTTTATTGGAAGCGGATTGAGCGCTATAACCACAAGATAAATGCCATCATCTTTATGAACATCGCGGCAGCGCGGAAACGGGCGAAACAAGCCGATAAAGCGCTGGCTAAAGGTGAAGTATGGGGGCCACTTCATGGCGTGCCCATGACTATTAAAGAGTCTTACGACGTTTTGGGTATGCCGACGACCTGGGGAGTACCCCAATTCAGGGACAATTATCCTACGAAGAACGCCATTGCCGTAGACCGATTCCTTAAGGCTGGCGTAGTCCTGTTTGGGAAGACCAATGTTCCCCTCTATCTTGCCGATTGGCAGACATTCAACGAGATTTACGGAACAACGAATAACCCCTGGGACGTGACCCGTGTTCCGGGTGGTTCTTCCGGTGGAGCTGCTGCCGCCCTTGCTGCCGGTTTAACGGGGATCGAGGCCGGGAGCGATATCGGCGCATCCATCCGTAACCCGGCCCATTACTGCGGCGTCTATGGGCATAAGCCGACATTCGGTATTGTTTCGCCACGTGGCCAGGCGCTTCCGGGGGTGGTCGCAGCAACCGACATCTCGGTTATTGGCCCGATGGCCCGCAGCGCGGAAGATCTCGCCCTGGCCCTTGATGTGATGGCCGGGCCGGATGAAATTGACCGCGCTGGCTGGCAATTGCGGTTACCAAGACCCAATAAAAAGAGGCTCCGCGAATATAAAGTGGCCGTGATCTACACGGATCCGGAGGCGGAAGTCGATGGGGAGGTGCAGAAGAGGCTCTATGCGGTAGTCGATTTTTTGCTGAAGAATAAAGTGAAAGTGAGCGGTAATGCGCGACCGGAAATTGATTCACGCCAAGCCTATCGCAATTATATCCAGCTCTTGCGCGCAGCAACCTCCGGACGCATGACCCCGGAGATGTTTCAGAAAAATTTGGAGGCGCTTAGATTAATCGACCCAAGCGATGGGAGCTATCAGGCTCAATTGATACGGGCCCAGGCCATGTACCATAAAGACTGGTTGGCCTTAAATGAAGCCCGCCATAAGATGCGGCTGGCTTGGGCCGACTTCTTCCGGGATTATGACCTGCTGTTATGCCCCGCGGCCACCACCGCAGCCTTCCCGCATAAACAGAAGGGCGAGCGCTGGGAGCGGATGGTCGTGGTCAATGGCCAGCCGCAGCCTTCGACGACCCAGATGTTCTGGGCGGGTTACTCCTGCAACTTTTACTTGCCCTCCACAGTGGCACCAGCAGGTTTTAGCAGCGAGGGTTTGCCGGTAGGCGTGCAGATCATCGGGCCCCAATACGGTGATCATACCTGTATTTCCTTCGCCAGGCTGCTCGAAAAGGAATTCCAGGCCTTTGTCCCGCCACCTGGGTTCGAGTAATTATCTATTGCCAATGCAACCAATGAAATCGCCGTGAAATGGGGTCAGGCATAAAAAGTTAATTGGGCTTTTTGGACAGCAATTTGCTCCCCGAATTTTCTCTGTCATATTATTTCACCTGACAGTGGCATTTTGACAATATCAAGAGATCTATCGGGGTTAAGAGCTTTCTTGTCGGCGACACCTCATTGCAAGGCGGCGATTCTTGGCTACAATGGTTCAGATGCGGTTAGACTTGGGGATGGGGATAAAATGTAGGCTCTGCCACTAAGCTTGATTCTTTCTTGACCCGGGGAACCTGCACCCAGGCCCTCCTCTATTCTTCTTGCCAAGAGAAATTTTGACTCGCGGATAAATGGGGAATAAAATAATAGTATGAAATTCATTGCCGACCGGACACTGGGAAAGTTGGCCAAGAAGCTCCGGGTGCTGGGGTTTGATGTGCTGTATTGGGGAGGGGGAAATCTTGAGGGAGCCATCAAGGTGGCCGCAGCCGAAGGGCGGGTGCTCCTGACCCGGAGCCGGCGAATCCAGGATCATGCCGAAAGCCTTCAAGTTTTGCTCCTGGAAAGAAATGATCCCTGGGAGCAACTCCGCGAGGTGCTTTCCAAATTCAAATTGCAGCCAAAGGCAGGGCAATTTTTTACTCGCTGTCTGATGTGTAATAAAATACTTGTGCCCATCCCTAAAGAGGAGGTGGAAGGCAGAGTGCCGGACTTCATTCACAAAACGTATGACTCTTTCCATTCCTGCCCCCAATGTCAGCGCATCTACTGGCCGGGGACCCATTTCCAGAAAATGAAAAAAGAATTCGAAAAAGATTGCCTACCTTCACTTTGAATCCATGATATGGCAGCCCAGTTTATTCCAGGCGGTTCGCAGGCCCAGGCGCAAGGGTGCTTCGCTCCCCACCCTTCCACTTGGGCCTGGTAATCCTTTCTATCCCCAGGCGGGGAGGCGCTTCGCTTGGCAAAAAGGCAGCTGTTCTTGCATGGCCCAGAGCTAACTTCTGCCGTTTCAGCGGGTCAATACGCTTTTTTCCGCTCTCATTCTGCGGAGAAAAAGTTAGAGAATGGAAGAAAACCTCATCCCGCCAATTTGCCTGCGCTCAGCGCTTCCTCGCCCGGACCCAGCGCCGGATGATCCTCCCAGGCCCGGGGGTTCAGGGTGCTTTGCTTGGCATCATGAGGCGTTGGTCGTTCCCTGGATGGGGGCGGGAAAAGACCCCCCGCCTCATTCTGCGGAGGCCCGGCTGGACCCTATGAGAGAGGCTTCCTCCCGGCCGATGCTGCTCGCGCTCATCGCCCCGAACCCCCGGACCACGAGTAAGGATTCTTTAAAAGTGAAGGGGGGCAAGCATTAAAAAGGGGTTGACAAAGAATCAAAAAGGGTTATTAAATGACCGCAGGTGGCTGAAGGCAGAAGGTTTTAGATTTATCAGTAACCTTAGGGGGTGTTCCATGGCACTGTGGGATATGATCAAAAAAGGAGCGGAAGAAGGCCTGGAGGCCTTGAAGGAAGGCGTGACCATTCTGGTCGCTGAGGCCGGGAAACAGAGCAAGGTCTTGCGGAAGAAGATGGAACTTTCTTCCATCCAGAGCAACGTGCGCAAGACTTTCATCCGTTTAGGCAGCGCGGTGTACGATCTCCATCAACGGGGAGAGCGGGAGGTCTTCAGCCAGGCAGAAGTCAAGGGTCTGATCGATCAGATCGAAGGCCATAAAGCGAGGGTGCGAGAAATCGAATTGGAAATTGAAGCCATCAAGCACGAAGAAGGACTCCAGGCCCCCAGCGAAGTTTCGGGAAAGGGTTCCGCGCCACCCCTCAATTCGAAGAGCTGAGGGGCTTCAGCCCTTTCTATCGGACGGAAGGGGAGCCCTCATTTCGGCACAATCAGAAGGGTCTCCTTGAACCTTCTCCAGAGCATGCTTTAACACGGGCAGGATCACGGCTAAGTTTTCCCGCACGGCCTGAGGGCTTCCGGGAAGGTTGAGAATCAACGATTGGCCGCGGATTCCGGCAGTTGCTCTGGAGAGCATGGCCAGCGGCGTGATCTTCATTGCTTGGGCGCGCATGGCCTCAGCCATTCCGGGAATCTCTTTGTGCAGAACTCTGCGGGTGGCCTCTGGAGTGACATCGCGGGGGCTCAACCCTGTTCCTCCGGTCGTCAGGATGAGGTCCAGTTTTTTTCCGTCGGCATAATCCAGCAGCTTCTGCAGGATGATTTCTTCTTCGTCAGGAATGACTTCGTAAGCCTCCACCCTTGCGGGGAGCCCACTGATGAGCCGGCGAATTTCCGGGCCGCTCAGGTCCTCTCGCTCGCCCCGCCAGCCTTTATCGCTGATGGTCAGAATTCCTACCGAGAACATGGATCTCATCTCCCACCCTGATCTGGCCACCTTCCAGAACCCTGGCGAATATCCCTTCTTTGGGCATGACGCAGTCGCCGGCCTGGTAATAGATGGCGCAGCGGGTATGGCAGACTTTGCCGATCTGGCTCACCTCTAAGAGGGAACTCTCTCCGATCCTGAATTTTGTTCCCAGAGGAAGGTTTAGCAGGTCGAGGCCCTGGGTGGTAATGTTTTCGGCGAAATCTCCCGGGCCCACCTGCAACCCCAGGCGTACCATCTTGGCAATGGATTCCATGGCCAGAAGGCTGACCTGGCGATGCCATTTTCCGGCGTGGGCATCGTCCTTCAGCCCAAACTCGGGGAGGAGGCAAGATTGCCCCACGTTGGTTTTCCGGGTCCCTTTCTCCTGACTGATGTTGACGGCAACGACTTTCCCCCGGGAGTTCATCTGGAATCCTTCCGCTTGGCATGGACCCGGTAGGCCGCCCGGGCTAAAACCGACGAGATTTGCTTGCTGCGAGAGAAGGCCAGCAGGTCCTTATCATGGAGATGGTCCAGGAGTTTGATGGCCATGGGAAGGGGAGTCTTCGGGTTGGCAACAATGGCTACTTTGATGGGGTATTTCCTTATCCAAATTTTATTACTGGCGATAGCCTTGAGGACTTCGGTAGCGAGATTCCTCTGCTGCGAGTAAGACAGGACGTCCTCCTCTGTGGCCCTCGGGCTGCGCAAGACAGCCATGGAAATGACCAGATGCCGGTCGCGGATGAGGATATTCCTCGCTTCCCGGTTCCCCAGCATGGCCAGGCGAACCTTCTGCGGGATGGTCATTTTCAGAATCTGCTGGGAGAGGTTCTGACGTTGGCCGTCAGTATATTCCTCCCTCATTTCCAGGACCATCTCCTTAGGAAACTGGGCGGCATCCTCTTCCTTAACAACGGTCTTTTCGAGGAGTTCTTCTTCCTCCGGGGAAAGAGCTCTTTCCTCGTTCTCCTTTTCTTCGACGGGTATGTCCATTAGCGGGTCCTTCATGAAAATTGATGAAAATGGCCTAAGCGTCCTTATGCTCAGCTTTGGCCACAGTAATGACTTTTTCAGACAAATGGGCGGGGACTTCCTCGTAGTGGGAAATCTCCATGGAGAAAGACCCCCGCCCGCTGGTCATGGAGGTGAGGTCGGGGGCGTACTTCAAAACCTCGGCTAAAGGGACCTGCACTTTGATGAGTTGCCCCCTGGACCGGGGCTCCACCCCCAGGACACGTCCCCGCCGGCTGTTCAGGTCGCCGATGACATCCCCCATGTATTCATCGGGCACAATAACCTCCATGTTCATGATGGGCTCCAGGAGGACAGGATTGGCCTCCATCACCCCCTTCTTAAAGGCCATCAAAGCAGCGATCTTGAAAGCAATCTCGGAGGAGTCCACCTCGTGGGATTTTCCGTCGTAGAATTTCACCTTGACATCTACTACGGGATAGCCGGCCAGGACGCCGCTCTGCATGGCCTCGACAATTCCTTTCTCCACAGCGGGAACGAAATTGCGAGGAACGTTCATCCCTACGAGGGCATTCTGAAATTCAAACCCGGCGCCCCGGGCCAGGGGAGAGAGTTCCAAATGAACTTCGGCAAACTGACCCCGGCCTCCACTTTGCTTTTTATGCCGGTAGATGACCCCGCTCTTGGTAGTTTTGATCGTTTCTTTGTAAGGGATCTTCGGGGTTTTCAGGTTCACCTCCACCCCGAATTTGCGCTTCAGCTTTTCCACGGTGACTTCCACATGCACCTGCCCCATGCCGAAGAGAATGAGCTCTTTGGTCTGTTCATCGCGCTGCAGCTTGATGGTCGGGTCTTCTTCCATCAAACGAGCCAGGGAGGAGGTGATCTTTTCCTCGTCCCCCTTAGTTTTGGGTTCGATGGCGAAAGACACGGGTGGGGAGGGCAGGGAAATCCCCTGATAGAGGATTGGCTTCTTCTCATCGCAGAGCGTATCCCAGGTGGTCGTTTCCCGCAATTTGGCCACGGCGGCAATGTCCCCGGCCCCCACGGATTCGATGGGTTTTTGGTTTTTCCCTTCCAGTTGGAGAATCTGCCCAAACCGCTCCCGGGTCTCTTTATTGGCGTTGTAAAGGGTGGCATCGGGGAGGAGTATCCCCGACCGGACGCGGAAGATGGTCAGCTTGCCGGCGTAAGGGTCGGCCACGGTTTTGAAAACGAAGGCCGAAAAAGGGTCCCCCTCCTCAGGCTTGCGGGTTTCTTCCTCTTTGGATACCGGATGGATGCCCTTGGAAGGCCCCCGATCGAGGGGGGAGGGGAGGCACTGGACGACGGCGTCGAGCAAGGGGGGAACCCCCATATTCTTCAGTCCAGAGCCGCAGAGGACCGGAAAGATGGTTTGGTTCAGAACCCCTTTCCGCAGAGCTTGAAGTAATTCCTCGGGGGACAGATCCTGGCCGTCGAGATATTTTTCTAACAAAACATCATCCGACTCGGCAATCGCCTCGACAAGTTTTTCCCTGGCACTCTTGACCTCATCTTTAAGATTGGCCGGAATTTCTCCTGCGGTAAATTTGCCGCTGAGGTCGGTCTGGAAATAAAAAGCCTTCAGGGTCATGAGGTCCACCCGGCCAGCGAAAGAATCCTCGGCGCCGATGGGCAGGTTTAAAGAAACGGCCTTGGGGGTGAGAACTTTTTGAATTTCCTTCAAGGCCTGCGAGAAATCGGCCCGTTCCCGCTCCATCTTGGAGATGAAGAAGAGGCGGGGAAGGCCAAATTGGGCGGCGTATTCCCAAACCCTTTCGGTCTGCACCTCTACCCCGGAGACAGCGTCCAAGACTATGATGGTGCTGTCAACTGCCTGGAGGCTGTTTTTCGTATCGGCGATAAAATTGGCGTCCCCTGGCGTGTCGATGAGGTTGATTTTATGCTTGTCCCAATCCAGGTGGTTGAAGGAGGAACTGATGCTCATGCTGCGCTTGATCTCCTCGGGCTCGTAATCCATGACGGAGCTGCCCTCGTCAACCCGGCCCAGGCGATCATAACCTCCGCTGTCAAAAAGCATGGCCTCGGCCAAGGTTGTCTTCCCCGACTTGCCGTGGCCGATGAGGGCCACGTTGCGCAGCCGGTCCGTTTCGTATTTTTTCATAGCCACTCCTTATTTTTATTGAATTTTTAAGATAATTTATATTATTATAAAAAGTCAAGCGAAATTAAAGAGATCTCTGAAAAATTGCAGTATGGGTCATTGCGAGGAGTCCGCTTTAGGCGGACGACGTGGCAATCTTATTGGAATATTAATAAAACTGAGATTGCTTCGCTTCGCTCGCAATGACGACGAAGGAGTTTTTCAGGGATCTCTTCAATACAGGGGGAAGGAGATTTTCTGATTTTTAAATTCCAGGCATTCAGGCAATGAAGGCGTTTATTGAACGGTTTTTAGAACATCTGCGGGTGGAGAGGAATTCTTCGGATCATACGCTGAGGAGCTACGCCGCGGATCTGGATCAATTCAGAAATTTCTTATTGGCCTCGAAGCTTCCTCTCGACGAAAAAAGCGGAGACGTCGCTGTCGAGAAGATCGACCACCTGGCGGTCCGTGCCTACCTGAGCCACCTCCATCGGGATCATAAGAAATCTTCTTTGGCCAGAAAATTAGCCGCCCAGCGGAGTTTCTTTGCCTACTTGGTGCGGGAAGGGTTCTTATCCCAAAACCCGGCAGAGATCGTGGCCACTCCGAAACAAGAGAAACCTTTGCCGACGTTCCTGCCGGTGGATGAAGTCTTTTGCCTGCTGGACACCCCGGGCAAGCCCACGGTCTGGGGATCAAGGGACCGGGCCATCTTGGAGACTCTGTATTCATGCGGCATCCGGGTTAGCGAACTGGTCGGCCTCAGCGACGGGGACGTAGACTTTTCCTTGGGCATCCTGCGGGTGCACGGGAAAGGCGGGAAGGAACGGGTCGTGCCCATCGGGGAGAAGGCTTTAACAGCTTTGCGAGAATATTTGCCCCAAAGGGATCGGGTTATCGGCCACCGGGGCCAGAGGGTCCCCGTTTTCATTAACCCCCGGGCTGGACGGCTCACTTCCCGGAGCGTGGCCCGGATCCTGCAGAAGCACATCCTGAGGTGCGGGTTGATGAGAAAGGTCAGTCCTCACGCCCTGCGGCATTCTTTCGCCACCCATCTCTTGGATGCGGGGATGGACCTGAGGGCCATCCAGGAGTTGCTGGGACACGCCAGCTTGTCCACGACCCAACGGTACACCCATATCAGCATGGATAAGCTGATGGAGGTCTACGATCGAGCTCATCCCCGGGCAAAGTAAAATTGGAAAATAGAAAATGAAAAATGAAAAAATGGGCAAGAGGGGGGAGAAAGTCAGGGGAACGACGATCCTTGCCGTCAGGCATAAAGGAAAGGTGGCATTGGCCGGCGATGGGCAAGTCACCATTGGCAACACAGTGATGAAGCAGGGCGCGAAAAAGGTGCGCAAGCTTTACAAAGACCAGGTCATTGTCGGCTTCGCCGGAGCGACGGCGGATGCCTTCACCCTCTTCGAGAGGTTTGAAAACAAGTTGGACCAGTACCGCGGCAATTTGCCCAGGGCGGCGGTGGAGCTGACCAAAGATTGGAGGACCGACCGCGTGCTCCGCAGACTGGAAGCCCTCTTAATCGTCGCCGACCGGGAACATACCCTGATAATCTCCGGAAGCGGTGACGTGATCGAGCCCGACGATGGGGTGGCGGCCATCGGCAGCGGAGGGCCTTATGCTCTGGCGGCAGCCAGGGCGCTGATCAAGTACTCCAGCCTGGAAGCGAAAGCCATTGTCGAAGAAGCCATGCGCATTGCCTCGGAGATCTGCATTTATACCAACGACCAGGTTGTGGTGGAAGAACTGTGAAGGGAATTTTGCCAGACAAGTGAGTAATCGACTGACAAAGGGGGAGGAGCTGAAACCTCTCACACCCCGGGAGATCGTGGTGGAGCTGGATAAGTATGTCATCGGCCAGCGCAACGCCAAACGCTCAGTGGCCATCGCCCTGCGCAACCGCTGGCGGCGGCAACGGGTCTCCGAAGACCTACGGGACGAGATCGCCCCCAAGAACATCATTATGATCGGCCCTACCGGAGTAGGCAAGACCGAGATTGCCCGCCGCCTATCCAAACTGGCCCAGGCGCCTTTCCTGAAGATCGAGGCTTCCAAGTTCACCGAGGTGGGATACGTTGGGCGGGACGTGGAGTCGATGGTTCGCGACCTGACGGAGCTGGCGGTGAACATGGTCAAAGCGGAAGAGACAGAGAAGGTTCGAGCCAAGGCCCGGGACATTGCCGAAGAGCGGATGCTGGACCTTTTGCTTCCCCCGACGCGGAAGAAATCCTTGAAAGAAGGAAAGGAGGAAACGGGGGCGGAGATCGCCGCTGAAGACGGCGAGGAAGCAAAAAATTTCTCTCGGGAATTTTCTCCCACCCGGGAGAAACTCAGACAGATGCTCCGGGCCGGGAAGCTGGACGATCGGACCGTGGAGTTGGAACTGACCCCGCGCAACCTGCCGATTGTGGAAATTTTTTCCAGCGCCGGAATGGAGGAGATGGACATCAACCTGAAAGAGATGTTCAGCAGCCTGCTTCCGAAGAAAGTCAAGCGCAGAATGGTCAAGGTTCCGGAGGGCTTGAACCTGCTGACTGAGGAAGAATCCCAAAGGCTGATCGACATGGATAAAGTGACCAGCTTAGCGATCACTCGGGTAGAGCAGGGGGGAATTATCTTCCTGGATGAGATCGATAAGATCGCCGGCCGGGAGACGACTCAGGGGCCGGATGTTTCCCGGGAGGGTGTGCAGCGAGACCTTCTGCCGATCGTCGAAGGGACGACGGTGAACACGCGTTACGGCATGGTGAAGACCGACCATATTCTATTTATTGCCGCCGGAGCTTTCCACGTCTCCAAACCCTCGGACCTGATCCCGGAGATGCAGGGGCGGTTCCCCATTCGGGTGGAATTGGACTCGCTGAGCAAGGAGGATTTTATCCGCATTCTCACCGAGCCGGAGAACGCCCTGATCAAGCAATACACCGCCTTGCTGGCCACTGAGGGCATCACGCTCTCTTTCAACGGGGACTCCATCGCGGAGATTGCCGAGATGGCCACTGTAGTAAACCAGCGAACGGAGAACATCGGGGCCCGCAGACTCCATACCATCATGGAAAGGCTTTTGGACGAGATTTCTTTCGAAGCCCCAGACCGCCCGGAGAAAAAAGTGATGATTGATGCTCAGTACGTCCGGGAGAAGCTGACAGAGGTCATCAAGGATGAGGATCTCAGCCGGTACATCCTTTGATACAATTTAAAGTTGATGAAATCGTAAAAAGTCCAACCCCATGTCATTGCGAGGAGCGTAGCGACGAAGCAATCCCATGAAATCAAGCCCTTACGAAATACGAGATGGCTTCGCTCCGCCCTGAACACCATGCGGTGCAGGGCTCCGCTCGCAATGACCACTTTGGGGACTTTTTACCAGACCATCAAAGTTAATGATAAAAATCAACAAACCCAAGGACAGAAAGAATGCAGAAGCTGATCGATAAAGCGGAGGTTCTGCTGCAAGCCTTGCCCTACATTCAGCGATTCGCCAACAAGACTTTCGTCATCAAGTATGGGGGGCATGCCATGGGCGACGAGGAGCTGAAAGTCAGCTTCGTCCGGGATGTCATTTTGCTGCGCTACATCGGTCTGAACCCGGTCATCGTCCATGGAGGTGGGCCGCAGATCGGCGAGATGCTGCAGAAGATCGGCAAAAAATCGGAGTTCATGGAAGGAATGCGGGTTACAGACCCAGAAACCATGGACATCGTGGAAATGGTCCTGGTGGGGAAGATCAATAAGGAGATCGTAACCCTGATCAACCGTCACGGGGGGCAGGCCGTGGGCCTCTCGGGCACAGATGGGAACTTCATCCGGGCGAGAAAGTTGTGGATCACCCGCCAGACCAAGGAGGGGCAAGAGCCAGAGATCCTGGACATCGGCTTGGTCGGGGAGGTGGAGGCTGTCAACCCCGAGGTCATCGAGACCTTAAAGAGCAGCAAGTTGATCCCGGTAGTAGCTCCCGTGGGCGTGGGCGCAGCCGGGGAGATGTATAACATCAACGCAGACTTGGTGGCCGGAAAAGTGGCCTCGGCCCTGAAAGCGGAGAAACTCATCCTCCTCACGGATGTGGAAGGAGTCCTGGATAATGAAAAGCGTCTCATCTCCACGATGAATGCGGAGGTGGCCGCGGGTTACATCCGGGAAGGGATCATCAGCGGCGGGATGATTCCCAAGGTGAATTGTTGTTTGCAGGCCTTGCGGGAGGGGGCGAAGAAGACGCACATCATCGATGGCCGGGTGAAACATGCCATTCTGCTGGAGATTTTCACGGACGAGGGCGTCGGGACGCAGATTTATTAAGGTTTTTCACCGCAGAGCCCACTGAGAACGGCGCTCTCTGCGTTCTCGGCGGTGAATATATAGCAGAAAGGAAAAAGCAATGGGCAATGAAGACCTGATCAAAGTCTCCCAGGAAGTTCTGGCCCAGACCTATGGTCGCTTCCCCGTGGTCCTGGTCAGAGGGGAGGGGTGCAGACTCTGGGACGTGGAGGGGAAGGAATATTTTGATTTTGTGGCCGGGATCGGGGTATGCAACCTGGGCCATTGCTACCCCAAAGTGGTCCAGGCCATCCGCAACCAGGCCGGAAAGTTGCTGCACATTTCCAACCTGTATCATATCGAACCCCAGATTCAATTGGCCCAGCTTTTGGTCAAACACTCTTTTGCTGATAAAGTCTTCTTCTGCAACAGCGGAACGGAGGCCAACGAATCGGCCATCAAGCTGGCCAGGAAATACAGCCAGGACCATTTTGGCCCCGGGAGGTACGAAATCATATCCCTTCTTAATTCATTCCACGGCAGAACCTTGGCCGCTCTGGCGGCGACGGGCCAGGAGAAATTTCACAAGGGGTTCGAACCGATGATGCCCGGGTTCAAACATGTGCCCCAGAACGATCTCCCCGCCATGGAAGCAGCCGTCAGCAATTCTACCTGTGCGATTTTTGTGGAGCCCATCCAGGCCGAAGGGGGAGTGAATTGTCCTTCGGCAAACTACCTGCGGGACCTGCGCCGATTGTGCGACCAGAAGAAGCTTCTCTTGATCTTCGATGAAGTGCAGGTGGGGATGGGGAGGACAGGGAAACTCTTCGCCTATGAGCATTATGGAGTCCCTCC
>Ga0315280_10009215_pt1 | contig 12731 bp, 11 predicted proteins | sample YL17G06_40_MG_FD_203697 | JGI IMG/M metagenome (GOLD analysis project Ga0315280, IMG submission 203697) | Sediment microbial communities from Yellowstone Lake, YNP, Wyoming, USA - YL17G06_40 | ecosystem: Environmental > Aquatic > Freshwater > Lake > Sediment | place: USA: Wyoming | collected... | reverse complement strand
GATCTTGATGGAATACAGTTCTAACGAGAAGCTTTTTCCTTTTCTTTTAAGATGTTTAAGAACCCTGATTCAGATGTTATTTTGATTGGTTCTTTGATTATTCCCTTACTTATTAGAGCTTGAGCTCGTCTTCTAAATCCAGAATCCTTTGTTACAAGGTAATCACAACCAACCTCTATTGCTGTGCGCAAGTGATATGCGTCCACAAATTCTATGTATCCATCAAGATATTGTTTGATAATTGGAAAGAATTTGTCTTGTATTTTCTCTACATCAATATAGGTTAAATATGGGTTATTTCGTAAGTTTTCAACCAACTCTGAGACAGTTTTCCTTTCTAATTCATCTAACTCGAATTTGCTTCTTTGTCTAAAAGATTCAGGATAGCTATATCCACTCTTTATGGCTTTTTGTTCTAAGAAGTATTGAGTAAAGTGATTGGAAAGTTCCATTAAAGTGTAAAATGATATGTGCATGTCGAAAAGACCCATCGCACCTTTATTTACCAAGAGAACTGATTTTGATGCTCTATTTTTTGGTTCGGAAAAGAAAGTAACCCAACAATAGTTAATGATAATGTCAGTATCTATGTAAGCTTTTATTAAATGGGCATGACGCGTGTTAACTTTTATTAAAGGCAAGGATTTTACTTCTTCCTTTTCTTTTTCTTCTTTGTTTCAGTTGGGGGCATCCATTTACCCATTATTGTGCCTCTAGCACCTTTGTTGGAGGACCGTTGACGTATTCGATAAAATGTTCCAGTTGTAGGATTGTAGATTCGCTTTCTCGACTTAGTTTTCTTTGGCATTTCCTCTTCCTTAACCTCTAATTCTCCCTCTTTAGAATTTAACATTTCCTTCAACTTCAATAGAAAAATTCACTATTAAAAAGAAAATTTGCAGATAGCAAACTTTAATATATAAAGTGTGGAATCTCTTAAAAGCTTTCTATGTTATGACAAAATAAGTCAACAGTATCCTTTTCGCAAATATTATAAATTCTAATTCCTTTACTATCAATAGATTATTATGAAAGAATCAGAGATGATACAAGCTATTGAAAAAAGGGTTATGTCTGCAGAGACTAAGAAATACTCAATTTGGACTATTGGCATAACTGATGATCCAGAACGTCGCAGGGCTGAACACGATAACGCACACGATAACACTAAATATTGGATGCATTGGAAGGCTGATACCGAAACCATAGCTAGAAATGTCGAAAAATATTTTTTGGACAAAGGCATGAAAGGTAGCACTGGTGGCGGGGAACACCCCATTTATGTCTACATTTTCTAGATTCACCAAACTATTGAATTAGCTTCGGGTTACTGCATGCTTGGAAAAGAGCTATGACAAATAAGTTAACAGTATCAAGTCTTCTAGATTTGCATAGCATCAGAAAAAAGTCAAGCTTTTAATGGTCTAACGTCATAAAGTAATAATCAAAAGGAGCGTGATAAAATGCCTATAAGTAGAAATGAATTTGAATCGGGACAAATCTTAACCCAACTTGAAAAATCGATAGTTTCTTTTCTAGAGAAAAATCGCGACAGGGCTTTTACAATGGGCGAAATAATGGATGGCATAAACATTCAAACTGATTTTAGTGACATCTTCAAAGCCATAGTTTCTGGAATCTATATATTTGGATTCCCTTCAATCCTTAACAATTTGGTTGCAAAAGGAAAAATCAGAATGAACATTATACAAGGGTTGTACTATTATATGGCGAAATAGGACTTGCTTCGGTTTACGTCCCATGTCCAATAAGTTAACAGTATCTGATTTATTGACATAGAAACTTCAGGCAAGCTGGAACAAATGAAGGTCGATTTGTCGCACTTAGTCAAGTTCCCGAAGGAAAGTCCAGTGGTAACTACAGGAGTTTTCTTTCCAGATGATAGAGTGCTTGTCACAGGGCATGAAAACGGTCTCGTCGTCCTATGGGACCTTTCAAGCGGTGGGAAACATCAAAAACTATATGAATGCTCCTCAAAGATTGAGACGATTACATGCTCGCCAAAAAAAGAGCTTGTAGTAGGATCTCATTTAGGTGACGTTGTAGTTCTGACTTTAGATGGCATCGCTACAGTCGTGGAATCGCCTACATATGGCGTTCACTCAAGAGTCTGGAAATCACTGTGGATCAATGAGAATGCTTTTGTAGCGAGTTCAACCTATGGCGAAGTTAAACTTTTTTTGAGAAGTGCAAACCAGTGGACCAGAGAAAAGCTGTATGGGCATTCAGACAGTGTCTTTGGCATGGGGAGATCAGCGAGTGGTTTGCTGGCTACAGGGGATTATTTTGGAAATATTCTGGTCTGGGCATTGAAAGATAATGCATACGCCACTATACAAAAGATAAAAGTCCAAAGTGCAATAGAAGACTTGGCATGGTTTAAGGATGATGTCTTCGCTGCAATAAATAGAGCCGGAAAGATATACTTGTTCGAGAGGACGGCTGACCAAGAACATAATTGGAAGTCAGTATATGAAGTCAAAGATGCTACGAGTTTTGGAATTTCCGTGAACATAACGGAAGACGGAAAGACAGTTTTTGCAGGCACTTCCACAGAGGTCATTCAGTTTGACACAGAAAACCAGCAAGTTGACTCAATAAGCATTTCTGGCACAAGAAAAATATTCTCTTTTGGGGACGACGTTTTCGTCCTTACAGCCTATGGGCTGCAGCATTTTGAGCGAAAGCCCATTGAAGTCAGACCGGATCTAATCAAATACAAGTATGTCAAGGTAGGACTAGTGGGCCATACTGGCGTGGGAAAAAGCACTCTCTGCAACTTCGTGACGACTGGTTCACCCGGAGACCTATTGTCAACTTTGGGCAAGAGGATATGGAACTGGGAACTACCCAAGGAGGATAGCCTAGAAAAGCGCGTAATTCTTCATGATCATGGCGGCCAGGAAACGGTTTTGAGCACCTTCTTGCCTTTCTTGTTGGATTCTGATATCGTTCTCATTCTTTTTCAGCAAAATGACATTACCACATTCAACAAGGCACTGCAAATCTATGGTGCGCTCGAGCCCAAAATAGCTGACCGAGTGAAGGTCTTTTTTGTTCAGACGCATACCGACGAAAAAATGGCCGAGTTCAATGAGGGGATAATTGAGGGCTTCATCAAAGATAGAAAGATAGTTGACAATTTGAAGGTTTGTCCCAAAGATGGCAAAGGCGTAGAAGAACTGAAGACCGGTGTGCTCAAAGAAATCTCTTGGGACAATGCAAGAATTATGATTCAGACTATCTATGCAAATGGCGTTCTGCAAACAATAATGGCATTGCAGGAGAAGAATGTTAGTGCAATATCATTGGAAGAATTCGCTGCACATTATGAGAAAGTGACAGGTTTACGTGTTGCTAAGAGTCATCTCAAATTTCTTTTGAGCGACCACAGCAACCAAGGCATCATTGAATACAATCCAGAAATCCTGGACTTGATAATCTTCAATGAGCCTGATTACAACAAGCTGAAAACGGACATTCCAATATACGTGATGAAAAAGAACGGTATAGTCACAGTTGAGGAATTGACAAAAGAGTTCAAAGGCAGCAGATTTCTACCAGTGATAGATGCAATGTATCTCAAAAATAGAATTGCTGTTGAAAACTTTGAGCAGAGGATTTTTCCCGAGTTGTTGAGTGAGAAATCCATACATATTCCTGAGAGATCCGCCGAATATCTGAGGGGAACTCCCACAAACACAAGATTCTTGCCTGACCAGAAAGTTGGCAACGAACGCCTTCTGGAAGCACTTTCGGAGTTGAAGCTGAAATGTTTAAATGCGTCTAAGTGTTCTGGATTGTTCTCTTGGGAAGAAAATGCTCTCATTTACTACAATTTTGAGAGGACTGGGAATTTCTTCGACGGATTTTTTGTTCGCTGGGACTACCGAATAGGTGGGAAAAAGAAGCAGATTTGCGAAAGACTGAATCAAGATTTTCTCAGCATCGTCGAGCGACTCTACGGCCCTTTTACAGAAGCAAAGACAAGCAATGATAAAAAAAAAGTTGATTTAGAAAGAAGAATAATCTACGATGTCGCAATATCATACGCAAGTGAACAGGTGGAATACGCAAAAAGGGTTGCTGAAATCCTCGAATCTAATGGAGTGCTCGTGTTTTTTGACAGATTCTTCGAGACCAAAATGTGGGGAAAAGATCTTGCTGACTACTTGATGAAAGTCTACCATCAACAGTCAAGGTATTGCATGATATTCATATCAAAAGACTATGTTTCAAAGGCTTGGCCGACATATGAGCTCAAGTGTGCCATAGCAAGAAGTATTGAAAGTATGGGCGAATACATACTGCCCATAAGGTTTGATGACTCGGAAGTGCCTGGACTAATTCCTACAATAAAATATCTTAACGCCAAAGAGAAAACGCCTGAACAAATTGCAGATATGTTCATGGAGAAATTGAAGGATTAAGTATACAATTCTCTTAGCTAAGGGCAGTCTGTTTACCTAGACTCAACACACGCTTATTTGAACAACAGACAGAAAAAAAGGGGATTTTAGTATAAATTACAACTCAGGAACGGTAACTCCCGGGCTACCATTCTCAGGTTACGATTTATAATTTGCTATCTGAAATGCCCGATCGATACGTAAATGAGCTATGTGTACGAAGGATACTTCCAATAGGGAATTTAAAGGTAGATTTCGGTCATCTTCTGAGACCCTATGAAAGCTCACTCGGGTTCCCAGATTTTCTCGCCGTACTTCTCGAAGAACAGTCTCAAGGCTTCGCGGATGATCTCGCTCTTGCTGCCGTACAATCCCCTCTCGATCATCCTGTCCATAGCGTCCAGGTACAGCCTGCTTAGCCTCACCGTCAAGGACTCCTGCATCTTTCGGGACATGACTTTTCACGCTTTTAGCATCGGATCTCGCAATAATTATGGCTATGCAGAACGAGAGCAAGACATATTAACGCTTCAGCAAGACAATTCTTGTCTATTTACGAGGAGAAAGAGGGGAGCTGGTTAGATGGTTACGCTTAAGATAAAATTTGCCGGGGGGCTTCTGATTGCTTTGTTTGTTTTGTCGATGCTTCCTACAGCCACTGCGCTTCTTTCGGCGTTTTCAATATTTGGACCGCAAGTAGAAGCCGCAGATGATTCACCTTCTTCAGTTGGCATACCCAGTCTACATTGTGAGAAGAAAGAAGTGATTAAACTATCCTTTTCCGAGCCTCAGGTCGTAACGATTGGAGAATATGATGTATTGAGAATGGCGAATTGTTCATACATTTCAGTTTCTGGACATCCTCAACTGCCAATAAAGAGTACGGTTGTTGAATTGCCTTTGAAAAGCAACTTAACCAGCCTAAACGTTAACATAAAAACTGTATCTCTAAACAAAACGTATTTTATACCACCAGCCTCGAAACCTTTACCGTTAAACAGTCCTTCAAAAACTTCAAATAATTTCAGTGATCCCGACCCTTCAATATACGAAAGTGACGAGCTTTATCCTAAACACTGGTATGATTATCACGTTGGGAATGGCATAGACGCTGAAACGCAAAAAAGAGTCAAACATGTTATCGTATACTTCTACCCTCTCAGGTATTCCCCAACGCAAGGAAAAATCCTTTTTGCCAAAAATGCCACCATCGAGGTTGTTTACGAAGAACCTATACAGGAACCTATGGGGCAAGCGGAACTTGATAATCTCGTCATAACTTCAACGCTTCTCCACCCACAAGCTTTGAGCCTCGCACAGTGGAGAAATTCCACAGGAGTTCTCACGAAGGTCGTAACAACTGATTGGATATACGGCCACTATGACGGGGTTGATAATCCAGAAATGATAAGGAACTGCATCAAAGATTTTGTTTCAAAATTTGACATAATATACGTCACCATTTTTGGGGATGTTGACCAAGTTCCAGTAAGATATGCATATGTTCCAGACGGTTATGATACTCTTGTTCCTACAGATCTTTACTATGCTGACTTGGATGGCAGTTGGGACGATAATGGTGATGGACTCTACGCCGACATCGAGAACGACATCATCGATGGAGTGCCCGACGTATACGTTGGCAGGATTCCTCCCAGTTTTGTGGAAACCGCTCAAGACGTCGTCGATAAGATCATTGGTTACGAACAAAATCTTAACACATCAGATGAGTGGTTTAATAAAATTCTATTGTCAGGAACGGACGCTTTTTCTGCCTATGAAGGACCAGAAGGTGAAATCCTTCAAGAAGACATCGCATTACTTTGGAGAGCTGGAAATAGATCAAGACTCTACGAAACCGATGGAACGTTAACCACCTCAAATCTAGCTTCAGAGTTTAATAAGGGATACAGCTTCGCTAGTTTTGCTGGTCATGGGAATCCTGATGCATGGGCCATCGGAGAATGGTTTTTTGGACTTTTGCCAGTACTTTGGTCGAGTTATCACGTTAGAAATCTAGTAAATGAGTTTCGATTGCCAGTGGTAACTGCAATGGCATGTTCAACAGCGCAATTCGATACTGTGGATTGTATTGGTGAATGGTTTGTGATGAATCCAAATGGTGGAGCAATAGGATACTTTGGGGCTACACGGATTGCTTGGGCATACGTGGGTGAGTGGATAAAAGATGGCTTGCTTGGAGAAATGGTCTGGCGGGTTTATCAAACTTTAAATGAGGGCCATTCAAGATTGGGAGAGATGTGGGGAATCTCTGTCTCTAAATACGTTCAAAACCATCCCATAAAACTGTCGATTTATGATGAAAAAACAGTGATGGAATACATCTTATTCGGGGATCCCTCCCTTTTCATTCCAGTAAGAACCAATCGTCATCCAATCGACATAGCACTAGTTTCTGTCTCGCCAAACAAGTTTGACGTTATCGATGATCTTTACCATTTGGATTATTCTTACGACGTTTATGACGAAAGCAACATGGCGAACCTCTTTGATGACAGCCCAGCAAAAATCTACGGTTACGATGTAGTCTTAGCTGGAAGCTACACCTTCACATCGACTACACACCCCGAAAAGGCTGAAGCAATCAAATCGGTTTTCGTGGAAAACGCTGCGATCCTTAAAGACTACGTTGAAACAGGAGGTGGACTAATAATCTTAGCCGAGCATGATTACTCATGGCTTCCAATAGAATTAAGTGCATACACAGATTTGGGAGATAGAGCTGGTGGTCTGATAGATCATTTTTATCCTGACCATCCTGTGATCAAAAGCCCAAACTATTTGACTCATTACGGTCGAACTCAAACGACGATAGGGACGCATGATTTGTATTCGCATCATTTCTCTATATGGGAAAACAAACCCGTTGGAACCCGCTATGGAAAATATCAGAGTGTAGCAATGGACGATTGGCCATGGCCTTGGAGTGATGTGACAACATGGTTAGCTGGCGAGTTCGGAAAAGGAAAAGTAACTTTGACAACTATGTTACTTGACTATTATAGTGGCAACGAAAATGTGAAATGGAAGACTTTCTACCGTGCTCGTTTAGCCATCGACAACATGATATGGTGGACCGTTGGGTTCGTAAAGTTCGAGTTTCGAACTCCCTATGAGAGCATTAACTTGGCAATTGACGAATCGTCATATACAACTAATGCCATGGGAGATGTCTTAGGCGTCATCGCTCCAGGTTTATACACAGTTACCGTTCAAAGTCCTGTTATTATAGACGAAGGCAGTAGAAGCGTCTTTATCCGATGGAACGACGGATCAACGTCAAACCCCAGAACGGTTGACATAATAAGCGACTTGACTTTAAGTGCACAATTCAAAGATCAATACTACTTGTCTGTCGACTCTGCATATGGCCTCACGGGCGGCTACGGTTGGAAGGATGCTGGAACATATGCGTATGCCATGTTGAACTCGGATATTGTAGAAGGAGATGAAGGAACCAGATACGTTTTCACTGGATGGAGTGGAGACTCGACAGGCAACGATTTTCATCAATCAAACCCAATTTACATGGACAGCCCCAAAAAGGCTATCGCTAATTGGAAAACGCAATTCTTTCTTGTCGCCACCACAAATCCTCTAGGTATAGCAACAATCCAAGCTCAAGGATGGTACGACAATGGAACATCTGTTGACCTTTCTGCTCCGAGCCTCGTTGTAGGTGGAGTTGGCACACGACACTTATTTGGTAACTGGACTTTGGACAGCGCTGACATCGCAAGCAATTCCATTCGCGTCTTAATGAACGCACCTCATGTAGCTACAGCAAACTACAAAACGCAATATCAGTTTAGTGTCACCTCGGGGGGGCTTCCATTTGACATTTCTTTTACTTTCCTCTACGGAACTTCCAGCCCCCCAACAATATCGCAAAGTCTGCAGGGAACCTCTACGTGGACAAGTGGATGGTACGACGCGGGAACCACAATATACCTAGAGATTGCTTCCAACTCTAAGACAATAAAAGGCACAAGAATTGACTACGTCTTCAAATCATTGAACCAAACCTTTCCAACTGTCCTTAATGGGTACAGAACTTTTTCAGCCGAGTATCAGATGTCCGACACTTATCCTCCAATCGCTAACGCTGGTTTGGACCAAACTGTTAACGAAGACACGCTGATAACCTTTGACGCTTCAGCCTCAACAGACGAGAACGGAATCCAAAGCTACACATGGACTTTCACCGACGTGACACCGCAAACCTTGACCGGGAAGAATCCAACATACACCTTCACAACCCCCGGAACATACACAATCACACTAAACGTAACAGACGCCGCAGGAAACTGGGCAACCGACACAGCAGTCATAACAGTCTTAGACATCACCAAACCCGTAGCCAACGCCGGACAAGACAAAACAGTAAACGTGGGAACGATCGTCACTTTAGATGGTGGCGGCTCCAGCGACAACGTTGGCATAGTCAGCTACGAGTGGGACTTCGGAGATGGAACAACTGGAACAGGCAAAATAACAACCCACACCTACACAGGTTCCGGAACCTACACAGTAACATTAACCGTTAAAGACGCGACAGGAAACACTGCCACTCACTCAATAATCGTAACAGTTCTATCAACCGAAGCCTTTCCCCTATGGATCTTAGGTGTGGTTGCAGGTGTGGTTGCAGCGGTGACAGGCATAGCTGGTGTGTTACTTTGGAGAAGACACGCGAGGCACGCGTAAGGAGGCGATTAAATGAAGCCTCGTCATTGGTATGGCTTAGCTCTCTTTCTTGGTTCTGTTGGCACCTGAGTTCGTGGAACAAGCTGATTGCTTTTTCCAACCCAAGAAAATTTGCTGTTTATGTAAATAGTGCGGTCCCAATGGAAGACTCCATGAACTTCATCAATCTCAGAAAAAGGTTGAAGATTGAGGGAGACCACGTTTTCGTCAAAGTTGAAACTTAGTAAGTTACCTGGACACTGTTTCTGCGCCCCTAGCCCATGTCCAAAGCGCATTCTCTAAATCTTCCATCAGCTTTTGGCTGTCGGGTCCCCAGTCATTGAAACCACGCGTTTTGTTAGAAAAGACAGTTTCGATGGTCAGAGGGTCTCTATTGAAATATTCATCTCTAATCTTCTGTAGTTTATCAGAAAATTCATCTGATTCATCTGGTAAATCATGTATTTTATATTTAAATCGAGTATCGAAAATCGTCCCTTCGTCATCGTAAATGACAACGTGATTGCCATCTAAATCTTTAATGATCGTGAAAAATCCGATGTCAATTTTGTCGGGGTTTATGCTGCAAAGAGCCTGCCTTCTATCTTTGACTCCCCTTTCTTTAATAACGATGTCTTGTGTCTCAAGGTCTTTTAGTATCTGTTCAATCCGTGTCCTTGTCCTCTTTCGGTGGAAGTCTTTCACCAAACGTTGGTGAATGGGTTTGATTGGGGTTTCTGGATACTTGAGGAGGACGTGCAACACGAGGTCCCGCGTGGAAACCTTGAGAAGTTTCACCATTCTGTTATCTCCTTAGTTACCCAAGTTTCTATACATTTCACTCTTTGGATTTTGTTTTGTATAAGCTTTGTTGTTTAAACGGTATCTGAGAGGTGGAAAAAATGCAGGTACATATTGACATTGAGGATAGCCAACTTCGGAAGTTTAAGGATGCGGTGAAAGCCTTGGGGTATCGCACAATGTCGGAGTATATCCGCGAAAAAATTCGCCAAGCGATCAAGGAAGCAGGAAGAGATTGACCGGAGGGTTTCTTAATGGCTACAGAAGGTTCGAGGCTGTGGATACCGTAAGGTCGATGGTCTATACCTCCAGCAAGCTGGAGTGGATCTCCGCATGAGCGACATAACCCGAGTTAATAACCTAAGCAGGGGTGAGTGCCGGTGGTAACCTTCAAAGAGCGCATACTAGACAAGCTGAAAAAAGCCTCTGAGCCCCTGACGCCCAAGCAGATACATGTTCGAACGAGGATAAAGCACAACACAGTCAAGGTCTACGTCCGCAAGCTGCTCACTGAGGGTCTCATAAGCCAGCCCTATTCTGGAGCTTACGGTTACAAAACTCACCCACGGTGTGGGGAAGCTCCTCCTCACGTGCAGAACCTTATCCTTAGTGTTGCCGCAAATATTGCGATGGATGTAGCTACCATGATGCTTGCTTCAGCGACAAGTCTATCGAGCTGCGTTGTCTGCTTGCCGCGCTGCTCGGTGCAATTTTGGAAAGTGCGAACACATCATCCTATGACGCAGGACGAGTATGCTCGCTACAGGAAGCGTCTCTATGCCATTTACGAGAAGGGGTTCGAAATCAAGGTGCATGCCTGAATGAGCCGACCAGACCTTAACGCCAAAAAAGTGGTGATGAGGGCTAAAGAGAGAGGCCTTGTCTACGTCCGATACAGGGACCATGTTCTTTACCATAGAAGTAACCCAGAAAACTTCAGTCCACAGACGCGGGAAACAGTTGGCTGGCTTGTCTATGAATCGCTTGATTACATTATAATATGCTGGGACAGAAACGCTGAACCGCCCACATTGAAGGGGGGAGACCCAAAAGCCTCCGGGCTGGTGATTCTTCGATCAGACATGCTGGAGATGAAAAAAATTGCTTAGCCATGGTGTTTTTTCGGCCGGAGTTCAGCGACTTCTCATCATTAAAATAGCAAAAGCTGACGGGCTATATAGCGAGGAAGGCACATGAAAACCGCAACCAACACCCAGCTGATCAGCAGACCCAAACAATTGACAGTGGAAGACCTCAAAACCCTGTGCGTGTCAACACAAATCCAAAATGGCGTTCTCATACTGGAAAGGAGCCCTCGAGGACATGTTTTCAAGAAGCCGGTTAAAATACCAATAGAACATGTCTTAAACGCTGGGCAGCGAGGCGTAGTTGACTATATCATACGAAGCCTCAGCTCCGAAAGACCTCTGCTCATACCCTTAGCCTTTCAAAACAAGACGGTTCTGAAGCTGGCTAAATATCTGCTCCGGTATCGAACAGGCAGCCCTGGGACTCTCTATCTTTACATCGAATGCATCAGCCGCTATAGCCGATGGCTAGGCCAAAGCCCAGACATGATCATCCAAGACGTCAAGGCTGGAAGCAACATTCCAGATCCTTTAAGGGTTCAGAATCACATCGGCTTCTTGGAAGACTACATCGGCGAGCTCCAAGACCAGGGCTTAGCGCCATTGCGAATATGCAACTATGTGAAGGCTGTAAAAGCCCTATATCGCGTCAACGAAGTTGATTTAAAATTGCCTCAGCCCCTCAGCCAAAGAGTCGTTAGAAAAGACAGAGCCCCCAAACCTGAGGAGCTTGCCAAACTCTTAGACATTGGAACCTTAAGGGATAGAGTCACAATATCCATGTTTGCTCTAGGCGGATTCAGGGAAGGAACACTTGTTAAACTTCAATACAGACATGTTCTAGATGAACTGGAAAGAGGCATTGTGCCAATCCACATCCATGTAGAGGCAGAAATCACAAAGGGCAAATACCATGACTACGACACTTTCCTGGGGCAGGAAGCAGTTGAGTATTTGAAGCTTTACTTGGAAGAAAGGCGTCGAGGAAGCCCTGATGGAAAGGTTCCACCTGAACAACTGACAGACTCGAGTCCTCTCATCCGAGACCAGACAAGTCGAACGCCCAAACCCATAGGAGAGAAACAGGTCTATCAGCTAGTCCACAAACTCTATTTTAAGGCTGGACTGCTGAAACACAACAACTACCACATCTATGACCTCAAAGTTCACAGCATACGCAAGTATTTCAAGACTCAGCTGATGGCCCTTGGCGTTCAATCCGACTACGTGGACTACATGATGGGTCACACCGTGGACACGTACCATGACATCCAAAGCCTAGGCGTTGATAAACTACGCAATATATACGCCAACGCAGGGCTTTCAATAAGATCCAAAATCAAAACCAGCAAGATTGACCTCATAAAGGAGTACATTCGAGCCTTAGGCGTTAACCCTGAAGCAGTTTTAACCAGAGAAGCACTAACACAGCCAGCTAGAACATACAGCAGCCAGGAAGACCGAGAAGACTATCAACTAAAGGTTCTCAGCCAAGCCTTAAAAGAAACATTAAAACGCGAACTGCTCTCAGAAAAACACAACGAGGACGGTACCTATTCAACTCTAGAGCGGTGAGTTCGGGCAGCCCCACCATGCGACTTGCTAAGCATTTAAGTGAGTGTTTGATAGAGTAAAATGACAAAAATAAAAGAGGTGGCGACTATGGAAAAGACGCTCGGAATAGCTGTTGACAAAAAGTTTCTAA
>Ga0315280_10009214_pt1 | contig 12733 bp, 8 predicted proteins | sample YL17G06_40_MG_FD_203697 | JGI IMG/M metagenome (GOLD analysis project Ga0315280, IMG submission 203697) | Sediment microbial communities from Yellowstone Lake, YNP, Wyoming, USA - YL17G06_40 | ecosystem: Environmental > Aquatic > Freshwater > Lake > Sediment | place: USA: Wyoming | collected... | reverse complement strand
CCGGCACCGTGCGGCTCCTGCTCACGAACTCGAGCGACGAGCAGCTCAACCTCGACGCGACGTCGGATACGGACACCGCGTTCGCCGACCCCCCGGCTTCGGTGACGTCCATCGCGCTCGCGGCGCGCGAGCGCCGCGAGGTGGCGCTCCCGTTCGCGACCACCGTGCCGGGAAGGGGCGTACTGCGCATCCGGGCCGACGCGGGCGGGCAGTGCCTGTACGCATCGTCGCACGAGTACTCGAGTGACTCGCGCTTCCTCGTCCGCGGCATCGGCTGGATGGAGCTCGTGCTCGATCACAGACTTGCGGGTGTGACGCCCATCGGGGCGAGCCTTCGCGCGGTGGACTGCAAGCCGGACCCGGAATGCCAGCCGCCCGTCGACGCGACCCTCACGCTGACCGGACCCATCGGCCCCGGCTCGGCCGAGCGCGCGCGTGAGTCGACGCGCATGGAGGCGATCCACGCCGCCGTCGTGCGGCGGTCCTACTCGTGGCCGGCGGGGGATCTCATCGCCGGCGACTACGCCGTCACCGCTCGCATCTCGCGTGGCTCGGTGACGCTCGGCGAGGCGAGCACGCTCGTCCGCGTGTCGCGACTGACCGAGGCCGACCTTGGGCTCGCGGCGCCCCAACGCGCGCTGATGGACATCGTCGCCGCGGTGTCTCCGTCCGACCTCGTCTACCGTGGCGCGGCGGCGCTCGCCCTGAGGCTCCAGCGCGCCTGGGCTGCCTATGACAATGCGAACGTCGCGCGTGAGGATGAGCTCGCCGGGCCCATCGGGGCGGTGCGGGGTGAGGCGGCGGAAGCGAAGCGCATCGCGGACGACCTGGGGCAGGGCAAGCGACCCTACCAGGGCGCGAACGGGACATTCTTCCTCGCGCACTGGTCTCGGGTCGATGACACACCGCAGCCGTACGCGCTCTACGTGCCCGACACGTACGTGGACACGCGCGCGGCCGGCCTTGTGCTCGTGCTCCACGGCTATGACGGCGGCAACGGCGGCTTCGGCTTTCCCGGCGACCCGAACGACATCTACAAGGTCGAGGCGCAGAAGCGCGGGTGGCTCGTGTTGTGGCCGTGGGGCCGCGGCAACCAGGACTGGCGCGACTCGGGCGAGCGCGACTTGTGCGACTTGCTCACGGAGCTGCAGCGCACCTACAGCATCGACCCCGACCGCATCTACCTCGCCGGCATCTCGATGGGCGGACGCGGAGTCTGGCACCTAGCTGCGCGCAGGCCCGACCTCTGGGCTGGCGCGATCCCGATAGCGGGCGCGTCGTCGGGCCAGGTGTGGAGCATCTGGCAGGAGGAGCGGCTCGCGCCGAATCTCATGAACGTTCCGGCCTACATCGTGCACGGTGCGGCCGACAGCATCGTCCCGGTCGAGGACGCTCGCACTATGTACCGCTGGATGACGGAGCTCGGCTACGACGTTCGGTACGCCGAGTTTCCGACAAGGGGCCACGAGGGCTTCAGCGACTTCGTGCCCACGCTCTACCAATGGATGGATGCGCACCCCCGAATGCGCTGGCCGGCTGAGGTGCGCTATGCCACGGACTGGCTCCGCTGGTCGTCGGCTTACTGGGTCACCATCGAGGGTTTGGAGCAGGAGGGCAGCCTCTCATCGGTCGACGCCCGGGTGACGGGGCCCAGCAACGTGGAGGTGACCACTCGCGGCGTCACCGCGTTCTCGCTAGCGCTCGACGGGCACCCGATGATCGACCGCACCGGGCCCGTGGAGTTCACCGTCGACGGCCGGAGCGTCGCGAATGTGTTCCTGCCTTCCGGAGGCAGGTTGCTGTTCCGCGCGGGACCCGCTGGCTGGGCGGTTTCATCGCCTGAGGTCGTCGCGGACGGGGCCCGGCGTCCCGACAAGTCGCCGCTCGTCTGTGGCCCGATGAGGCGTATCTTCGCCGACCGCTTCAGGCTCGCGTACAGCACACAGGGCTGGGACGACGAGAGGATCCTCACGGCGTATGACCTCGCGCGCCGCGCGGCGGAGCGGTTCGACTGGTGGATGTGGGGGCACACGAAGCTCACCGCCGACAGTGACCTGGGGCATGACGCGCTCGTGGACGGGGGTCTTGTCCTGTACGGCGGGCCGGAGACGAACTCGGTGGCGCGCGACCTGTTCGCGGGAGGCCTCCCCGAGTACGATCCGGCACGGGCCTCGAAGCTCAGCGTCCCCAACCCCCGCAACCCACGGTACATGGCGGCTGTGTTCAGCGGGCCGACGGCGCGGTCGCTGCGCGCGGGCTGCGAAAGGGGGGAGGCGTGGCCGCTCCCTCCGGCTGCGCTGGCCGCGCAGGACGCCGAGTTCCAGGTCGCGGACGTCGATGACGAGGGCCGGTTGGTCCCGCGGGTCGAGGGTTGCTTCGACCCATCGTGGCGCCTCCCGACTCTGGGGTCCGGGCTGCACATCGCAAGCGACGACACGTGGCGCGCGACCCACCAGGCGCGCGCGGGCTGGACGGAGGCCGACTACGACGACAGCGACTGGCAGGCCCCGTCGCTCCGCTTCCGCAAGGAGTTCGACGACCAGTGCTGGCACTACGCGGCACTGCACAAGTTCGGGCGTTTGTCGCAGGCATTCCCATTCCCTACGATGGCGATGACCGCCCGGGCCGATCCCGAGCACGACACAGGCCCGCAGTACGTCTCCTACTTCCGCCGAACGTTCGACCTGGAGTCCGCCCCACAGTCGGCCACGCTGAGGGTCTATCTAGATGATGAGGGCCAGGTGTACGTCAACGGCACGCTGGCGGCGGCCCTCAGCGTCGACGACCTGGCGACAGACCTCGACATCGCGCCCCTCCTCCGCCCCGGCCGCAACGTCCTCGCCATCCGCCTCCTGAACTCCCAGTACGATGAGTGCGTCGCGCTGCATCTGGCGGTGAGGTGAGCGCCGCCAGAGCCCCTCTTCCTCCGGGAGAGCGTGTCCTGAGCCCGGTCGAAGGGGGTCGGGGTGAGGGCGGACTCACGTACACTCCGCTTGTCCTGGACATGAAGTACGGCTAGAATGACGTACGTTGAAAATAACGTACGTTAGTTCTGACGTACGTTGAGAATGCCGTACGATCGGCTATGCTGGGAGGAGGAACGATGGGAGCCGCACCGGGAGCCGTTCTCAAGCCGGAACAGGTCGTGGGCCGTGATGAGTTGATCTCGGACCTGTGGAGCATCCTGCGGTCCATGAGTGTCGAGCTGTACTCGGTCCGCCGCATGGGGAAGACGAGCGTTCTTCGGAAGATGGCCGCCGAGCCTGCCGAGGGTTTCATGGTGGACGTGGCCGACCTCGAAGGGACCCGATCGCCTGAGGAGTTCGCGAAGCGTGTGTTCGTGCAGGTGGAGTCCCGGCTGGGAGCGATCCAGCGACGTCTCCAGCACGCGCGAACGCTTCTCTGACAACTCGGCATTGAGGAGTTGGCGGGGATCAAGCTCGCGCCGGGCGCGCTCAAGCAGCACTGGAAGGACCTTGTTCGCGGGGTCATCCGGGATCTCGTGGAAGCGGCGGAGGACAGGAACCTCACCCCCGTGCTGATGTGGGACGAGTTGCCGCTCGCCCTGGGGGACGTTGCCGAAGCAGAGCCTGTGCAGGCGATGGAGATCCTCGACCTGCTGCGCGAGCTGCGCCAGAGTCACCCGTCGCTCCGCATGGTCTTTTCCGGGTCGGTGGGTATGCACCACGTGCTTCGCCGACTCCGCGGCAGCGACTACAGGAACGAGCCTACCAACGACCTCTACGCTGTCGTGCTGCCGCCGCTGAGCATAGACGACGCGGCCAAGCTCGCCTACTCACTGCTCTACAAGAGCGGGGTCACCGAGGGGCAGCCTGAGACAACGGCCCGCGCCATAGCGGAGGCGGTTGATGGCGTGCCCTTCTATGTGCACCACGTCGCCTTGGCTATGCAGCTAGCCCGGTCAAACGCCACGCCCGAGGATGCCTTTCGGCACGTGGACGCTCTCCTGCTTGATGCCAACGACCCTTTGCAGCTTCGCCACTATCGCGAGCGGCTCAGCCTGAGCTACGAAGGGGGCGAGCGGGCACTAGCTCTGGCGACACTGGACACGCTGTCTACGGAGCTCGAGCCCTGCGCCTTCGGTCAGCTTCGCGATCTTGTCGCCAGCCGGCTGGAGCTCACTGACGATGAGCTGTTGCGGGACGTGCTCAGCCTACTGGTCAAGGACCAGTACCTCGCGCGCGACGAGGCCGGCGCCTACTCATTCGCCTTGGGCATCGTCAAGCGATGGTGGCGGCGCGATAGGGGGCTCGGCGAATGAGGGACCTCTTCCTCTCGCACTTCACGCCCAGCCTCATGCGTCACGAAGACCTGGAGGCGATCTTCGTCCAGGACAGGCGCAAGCGATGGGTAGACGCCATCGTGCAGGGAGTGCGCGAGGCCGCACTGGGCGGGAGCATCCCGAGCTACCTGACCATCGGGGCCCGGGGCATGGGGAAGACGCACATCCTGTCGCTCGTGTACCACCGTCTTGAGGCCGACCCCGAGATGGAGGGGAAGCTCGCGCTCGCTTGGCTGCGGGAAGAGGAGTGGGGCGTCGCTTCCTTCCTCGACCTACTAATGCGACTGCTGTCGGCCCTCGACTCAGAGGAACCGGACGCCGATCTTGCGGATCGCATCGCCGCGATCCCGGACGCTCGCGATCCCGAAGCCGCCGCCGCCAACCTGCTTCTCTCTGCCGTCGGCGAACGCGTGCTCGCCGTACTCATCGAGAACCTCGATGACCTGTTCGCGGGTATGGGCGACATCGAGGAGAAGCGGCTGCGTGCCTTCCTGCAGGACCACCGGTTCTGCTCGCTCGTCGCTACCGCCCCGGCCCTGTTCAGCGGCATCAGGCGCGAGACATCCGCCTTCTACGGGTTCTTCGCGATAGAGCACCTCTCCGAGCTCAGCCTCGACGAAGCACGGGACCTTCTTGTGAGCATCGCGCGACGCGAGCCCAACAACGACGACCTGATCGCCGCTCTGGAGAGCCCAGTCGGCCGCGCCCGGGTGCGCGCAGTGCATCACCTCGCCGGAGGCAATCCACGCGTCTACGTCATCTTCTACCAGTTCCTGACCTGCGAGTCACTCGACGAGCTGGTCGAGCCGTTCATGCGGATGATTGATGAGCTCACGCCCTACTACCAGAGCAGGATGCACCTATTGCCGCAGCAGCAACGCAAGATCGTCATCTACCTATGTGAGGAAGGAGGCGCCGTGCCCGTAAAGCAGATCGCAAGAGACTGCTTCACAAGCCACCAGACAGCTTCAAGCCAGCTTCGTGAGCTACTCGAACAGCACTACGTGAAGAAGCACGAGACCGGCCGAGAGTCGTGGTACGAGCTGTGCGAGCCATTGATGCGCTTGTGCTTCGCGGCCAGACGCCATCGCGGGGCTCCCGTGCGACCCTTCCTGCAGCTTCTGGCGGTCTGGTTCTTGCCGACGGAGCTCGAGGCTCAGGCCCGCGCGCTGTGTGAGTGCGCGCTTCTGAGCCCGGAAGATGTCACAGCGGACGTGCGGGAAGGCCAGACGCATCTGGTGCACGCGCTGGTGGACAAGTGCAAGGAGCTCCTGCGCTCCGGGGATGCGAGGGGGGCGGCTGATCTGGGCCCTGAGCTTCTTGCCCACCACAATTGCCTGGCCGTCTGCACCGCCGGGGAGGCGATCCTGGCGGCCGAGGGTCCCGCAGCCGTCGCGCCGGCGTTAGAGCCGCACCGCGGAATCCCGGCCTACTGGCTTTGGGTTGCGCGAGCTCAGCGGCAGTCCGGGGACTACGAAGGCGCGCTCGCGTCCGCCGATCACGCCGTGGCGATGCGCCCGGGGTGCACCAAGGCCCGGCTGGAGCGCGTGTCCTGCCTCAGTCTCCTGTGGCGCGACGATGATGCCCTGGCAGAGGTAGATCGGTTGGCGGAACAGGGATACGACACGGGAGTCGTTGGCGAGCTGCGACAGATGGTGACCGATCGTGCAGCTGAAGCTGCGGCGATCGCAAGAGGCGTGTCGGACATCGTCGACCGGGTGCTGCAGCTGGCGCCTGAGGTAGCCGGCTACGGGTTTTCCGAAGTGAAGAAGCGGCTCGCGTACGGCGACGTACGAGCCGCCGCGGCCAAGCTTCAAGCGGCCTGGGGGGCCGCACTGCCTGTACTACCCGATCTAGGCCCGGACCAGGTCGACGCCTTCGACGAACTGGCTCGGGCAGCGGACATGAACTGGTTGTGGCGTCGCTCAATCGACGGCAAGATACTGCCTGCACTGCGCACCCATGGGCTCCTGCCTGAACTCCTCAAGGCTCTCCTGCGGGCGGTCCCCATTGTGACATCACCAGAGTGGAGCCAGGCCAAGGCCGATAAGTGGTTGCGCAGATGGCAGCGCTCCCTTGCCCGCACAGATGACAGCCACGACGTGCTTCGGATGCTCGAAGCCGCCATCCAGTACAAGGCCAAGCGGGACGAACGTGTCCTACTCCGCTTGCCTGTCGAGCAACGCACCATCTTGCAGCCGCTGCTTGACGCCGCTGACAATCCCGAGGTAACAGAGCAGGAGACGGCGCCTCCGCCCGCCCAGTCGTGACCGCGGCCGCCCGTCCTGGGCCGGTTGGGGACCCACCGTCCGTCGGACGGTATCCCCATGCGGCCCGTCCGGGATGTGGGGGAAGCACCCCTGGCGCGCGTTATACTGCCTTCAGGGACGGCGCTAGGAGACCATGATGCCGTACGTAGCAGCGGATGGACGATACGAGACCATGCAGTACAGGCGCTGCGGGAGGAGCGGGGTCAAGCTGCCCGCCATCTCCCTCGGGCTGTGGCACAACTTTGGCGGCGTTGACACGCTAGAGAACGCGCGGTCGATGATCCTGCGCGCATTCGACCTCGGGATCACGCACATCGACATCGCCAACAACTATGGCCCGCCCGCGGGCTCGGCAGAGCAGAACTTCGGCCGTGTTTTCGCGCAAGACCTAGGGCCCTATCGCGACGAGCTCTTCATCTCCACCAAGGCCGGATGGGGCATGTGGCCCGGCCCGTACGGCGACTGGGGCTCACGCAAGTACCTCGTGGCCAGCATCGACCAGAGCCTCAAGCGGGCCAGCCTCGACTACTTCGACCTCTTCTACCACCACAGGCCCGACCCGGAGACACCCCTCGAGGAGACGATGACGGCGCTCGACTACGTCGTCCGGTCCGGGCGGGCGCTCTACATCGGGATCTCGTCGTACGACGCGGAGCGTACCGCGCAGGCGTCGGCGATCCTCAAGGGCCTCGGCACGCCGTGCCTCATCCACCAACCGTCCTACTCGATGCTGAACAGGTGGATCGAGGGAGGTCTGCTCGAGGTGCTCGGGCGCGAGGGCATCGGCTGCATACCCTTCTGTCCGCTCGCGCAGGGGCTTCTGACGGACCGGTACCTCGACGGCATCCCGCCGGACTCGCGAGCGGCCAAGGCGCACGGCTTCCTCAAGCCCGAGCAGATAACGGGCGAGCTGCTGACCAAGATCAGGGCCCTCAACGAGGTCGCGAAGGCACGCGGCCAGAGCCTCGCGCAGATGGCCCTCGCGTGGGTGTTGCGGGACGAGCGTGTCACCTCGGCGCTCATTGGAGCGAGCAATGTGGAACAGATCGAGCAGAACGTAGCGACGCTGGCGAACTTGGAGCTTAGCGCGGAGGAGCTTGCGAAGATTGAGGCGGTCCTGGTGTAGCGCCACAGGGAACAAGGCTCATTCGCGCGCGTCTTATGCCTGGGGACAGCCCTCACCCCAGCCCTCTCCCAGAGGGAGAGGGAGGAGGGGAGAGGGAGCATGGAGGTGTCGCACATGAAGAGCCGTTGCTTCCTAGGCAAGGTGCTTCTGGTCGGCGCGGGGCTCGCACCGCTGCTCCTGGGCGTCGGGTGCTATGGCGCGTACGAGGTCACAGGCGGCGGAGCCGGCGCCGCGCGGCTGCAGGTGTGGCCCGAGAACTACGATACCGTCGCTCGCAACGCGGCAGTGTGGGTCGAGGTGCGGCCTTCGTTCGCCCAGGTGACAAGCTTCAGGCTCTACGAGGTGTGGGACGATCGGTACTACGAGACCCCGTGCGCCACGTCGAGACGCGAGTTCTCAAACGAGTACCTCTTCTGCCCTGACTCCAACCTGTCGCCCTACACTCGGTACATCGTCGAGCTCGAGGTCGACTACGACACACAGTACAGGTGGCAGTTTGACACCTCGGGCGGGTATGCGGGCTCCGCGAGCGACTGCTACTACGTCGAGCCGTACGGTGGGCAGGCGGTCTCGGCGAAGGATGCCGGCGCGCAGCCGGTCGAGCTGTGACGCAAGGCGCGGGCTACACGCGACGGGCCCTCCCCGGAGCACCGGTGGAGGGGGCCGCGCTTGCCGGCACGATCGTCCACGACATGAGCTGGCAGTAGCGCACGATGCGCGAGACATCCATCGCCGGGTCGTGGCACGGCCAGCCGGGGATGGAGGCGAGGGTGGAGGGCATGTCCTCGGCGACCGCGGGCCACGGCGCGCCCTCGCGTACCGTGACGGGAGGCGGCGAGGTCTTCCCTGCCGCGAGGTACGCCTCCGCGAACGCCACTGTCGCCGGGCCCAGGCCGATCTCCCAGCCTTCCACGACCGCCGGCAGGTGACCGGTTGACGACGCGAAGGCGAGGAGAAGACGCGCGAGCGTGACCGCGTCCTCCCACGCGAGGGTGCGACCGGCGCCAGCTCCTGTTGGTACGGTGAGTGGGCCCAAGACGGGCCGCCGCAGGACGTGCTCCGGTAGCCTCCCTCGGCCACGGCGCAGGACGAGCGATCCGGCCAGCGCGAGGAGCCCCTCACCCGCCGTCATCGTGTCCGTGTAGGCTGGGCCGCCGACATCGACGACCTTCCGGGCTAGCGCGGTCACCTCGCGCCTGGTGAAGAACGCCGGACGCGAGCCGAAACGGTCGACGAGATCCGCGATGGTCACAGGCTGCAGACTCTTCAGCTTGCGCAGGGCGACGAAGGCCCGGGCGAGGTTCACGCGCACTCGCGCGCGCTCGTCATCGGTCACCGGCGCCGGCGGGCGGATCTCCTCGACCAGCGGGTTGCGTCCTCCGTAGTAGGGCACGTCCGAGAAGCCGTCGCAGACCGTGCGGTGAGGGTGGCCGAAGAAGGAGGCCAGCAGCTCCCCGCTCTTCGCCGCGTCGCGCAGCCCCCGCGCAACTCGCGCGATGCCCGCGTCGAACTCCGCGTCATCGCGGTAGGCCGTGTCGAGCGAGCAGTTCACTGCCGAGTTGAAGCACAGCGCGTCGCAGAACCAGTACACCGGCGACTCCGGCACCCGCACGAGCGAGTCCCAGAACGCCTTACCCTCGAGCGCGCACGCCCTGACGATCTGCGCGGCGAAGGAGGTGCCGTGGCGTGTGAGGGCGGTGCAGCGCCCGAATGCGTTCTCGAGACACCGGAAGCCCGGCGCCTCCCGGCTGAGCGCGACATCGACGCCATCCTGCCAGCCGGCCGCTGTCATCAGCTCGCACGTCGTCGGGTGTATCGAGCCATAGTTGTAGTGGAGCGACGGATCATGGTGGCGGGCGATCTCACGGATCACGTCGCTGCGTCCACGACCCACAAGGCTCCGCACCTTCTCGCCGTGGATGCAGAAGCAGGCACTCAGGCCGGCCTTCCGGGCCGCCTGCGCAACCGTGAGGATGATGTCGTCGCTGCCGGCACGGGGCGGCGAGATGTAGTCCTCGGTGTCCCAGTAGGTGATGAGGTAGGTCGGCATCGGCAGTCCTGCCCACGGGCGCTTGGCCCGGAGATGCTGTCGTCAGCTCCCGTCGAACTCCTTGACCGCGTTGAACATCGCGATGATGTTCTCCGGCGGGGTCCTCGGCTGGATGTTGTGGATCGGGTTGAAGACGAAGCCTCCACCTGGCGTGAGCACGTCGAGCCGGCAGAGAACCTCCTCCCGGACCTCCTCCGGCGTGCCGAATGGCAGCGTCTGCTGCGTGTCCACACCGGCCCCCCAGAAGGTGATGCGGTCGCCGAACTCACGCTTCAGCTTCTCCGGCTCCATCCCCGCGGCGGAGCACTGCACGGGGTTGAGGATGTCGAACCCCGCCTCGATGAAGTCCGGGATCAGCTCGACGACCGAGCCGCACGAGTGGATGAAGACCTTCCATGGCGTGTGCTCGTGGATCCACCGACAGACGCGCGTGTGGAACGGCTTGAACAGGTCCCGGTACGACTCGACGGACGCGAAGAGCCCGCGCTGTGTGCCGAAGTCCGTGCCCGTGACCATGACGACGTGGATGAGATCGCCTACCGCCCGGGCGATGCGCTCGAGGTTCGCCAAGCCGATCGCGCACTGGCCTTCGAACACCGCCTTGACGTAGTCGCGGCGCATCGCGAGCGACATGTACCACTCGGCCACGTCGCGGATGCCGCGAGGGTGCTTCAGCCACATGCCCGGCACAAGCGCGATGTCTCCGAACGCCAGGCCGCCGATGACCGCGACGACGGCAAGGTCGGTCGTGCGATGACAGTGCTCGGCCTGTGAGCGGATCTGCTCGAGCTCCGCGTCCGAGATAGGGCCGAACTCCTGGAGGTTATTGCTCGGGTCGAGGTTATCGTCGTCGATATGATCCTGGCGGATGATCGTGTCGAAGTAGTGCCCACCTTTGGGCATCCGTCCGCTCGGCGCGCACGACTTGTCACCCTCGGGATACTGGAGGATGTCGCCGCTCGGCTCGGGCTCAGTGTTGAACCCCTCCGGCACCAGGACCGGAGTGCCATCGAAGAGGCGCCACTCTCTCCAGCCGGTGTTCTCGAACCCGAAGAGCGTGCGCGCCGCGGGCACCGGGGCGGTGTCGATGCCGAGCGCCTCCCGCAGATCGTCGGTGACCTCTCCGAGAACCTGGTAGGGCTCGATGACCTTGACCGGCTCGCCAGGCTTCGATAGCCCCAAAGCGACGCGCAGGCGGTAGAGGGCGCTGGCCGAGATGCCGGTCACGGCCGTCGAGCCGAGGTCGACGGCTACTTGGTCGGGCTGCCGGTGGTTGACGGATGCGAGCACTCTCTCGCGCGACGTCAGGGGAACCGCCTCCTGCCTCTTGACAGGGATCAGTTCCCCCCGGCCCATGCGCCACCTCCGGCGGGACCCGCGGGTGGCGCGGGCTCACTCGCCCGGGTATCCCGGAACCGGGGGCGGAGACCCAGGCTCGCGGAAGAAGCCCACGCGGAGCATGGCCGGCCGTACCCACTTCGCATGGCCGTCGTAGAAGCCGAAGTTCAGGCCGCCGTTGTGGCGGGTCGGGTAGTGCGTCTCGGACCCGGCCACTCCCTCGAACGGCGTGAACGGCGGCCGGGGGTTCGATGCGTAGTTGGTTGTGTCAGCGCACCCCGGCGTCCGCCGGTGGTCCCAGATGACGACGCGGTTCGCCGGTACGGTGCAGAACGCGTCCTCCCTGCCCATGGGCGAGCCGTTGATGTAGGTCATCGCATAGCCGCACTGCCACTGCCGTTCCGATGGGCACTTGAAGATCTGGATGTTCCTGACATACGGCTGAATGAGCCCCTCACGCCAGTTGGGGCCGGGCGTGCCGTCGGGCGGAACCGACGGGTCGTACGGCGCCCACCAGTTGTCTGGCGGGTAGAAGCCGGTCGGCTGGGGGTCGGGGTTTGCGGAGAAGCGGTACGTACAGTTCACGCCGTCGTAGTCCTCGCGGTACATGGCGAGCGCGGTGCTCATCTGACGCACGTTAGACAGGCACGACGTCTGCCTGGCCTTTTCCCTTGCCTTGGCAAACACCGGGAAGAGGATTGCTGCGAGGATCGCGATGATGGCTATGACAACGAGAAGCTCGATCAGAGTGAAAGCGGAGCGATGGCGGGTCATGGCGGATCTTCCTTCACTGGCGAACATGACATAGCGATGTCAAGCCCATACGACGCCGCAGGTACGGGAATCGTGAGATTCCCGGAACTCGGTCTCCAGCCGAGCGCTCGTACAGGTCGAGCGCACGCTACCGGAACAGATCCCGCGGCCTTCCGATCAGCGGCTTCACATGGCCGTCCACGAACAGCACGTGAAGGCCCCTGGCGTGGTTGTACGCATGGGGGAACCAGGGGCAGCCGTTCTTGAACGGGTCGCTCATCATCCACGTCTCCGCTGGGGTGTCCGCCATCTCCGTGAGCGTCCGGGCAGTGAACACGCCCCCGGGCCCCGGAGGTACCCAGGTCTGCAAGAACGAGAAGTAGTAGTAGCAGATGTTGCCGGCGGCCCAGTTCTCGTCCGTGTTTCGGAGCTTGGCGGCCCACGCTTGGATCGCCGGGTTCGAGGCGCCCATGTTCATCGCGGCAAGGACATCACAACTCGCGCAGTAGTAGATGTTCCGGTTCTTGGTGTAGGGGTAGGTGTACTGGACGAAGGCGAGCTTCGGGTTCTCGTAGCTATTCCACTGCACAGGGTCAGTGCCGATTGGGAAGCTCTCGTCACAGTCCTGGGCGTACATGTGAAGCGCGTCGCCGAGCTGGCGCAGGTTGCTCCAACACGAGGCCCGACGAGCCTGCTCCCTCGCGCGGGCGAAGACGGGGAACAGCATCGCGGCCAGGATCGCGATGATGGCGATGACGACCAAGAGCTCTATCAATGTGAAGCCGAGTCGACGCATGGCGAACAGCCCCTTCCTTTGAGGTTCGCGCACAGTGCGTCGCCCCAGTGGCGCGGAGGGGAAGGGAACGGGAAGATTGGCGGAACACGTCGGGGGG
>Ga0315280_10009213_pt1 | contig 12733 bp, 17 predicted proteins | sample YL17G06_40_MG_FD_203697 | JGI IMG/M metagenome (GOLD analysis project Ga0315280, IMG submission 203697) | Sediment microbial communities from Yellowstone Lake, YNP, Wyoming, USA - YL17G06_40 | ecosystem: Environmental > Aquatic > Freshwater > Lake > Sediment | place: USA: Wyoming | collected... | reverse complement strand
AATTATTACCCATACCGGTCCCCGTGCCATTGCCGTATTCGTATTGGGGGACAAGGAGTAATCTACCCAGCTGAAGTAACAGATTGTACATTTGGGCGGATTGTTCACCTTCGGTAACAAAAGTCCATTTTGTTCAGTAAGTCTGTTGGGTTCGGGATAATCTTGACAGGCCAATACGGCGGGGCTATAATTTCTGGCGCTAGCAGACTATGGAAGGAGGATAAAGTAATGAGAAAAGATTGGATGAAGCGCAGTATTACTGTCGGTCTTATTTTCGCAATAGCCTGTTTGGTCTTGTTCGCTGGAGGTTGTGCCCCAACAGTTCCAAAGCAACAGTATGACGCACTACAAAGCGAACTTGATAAAGCGAAGGCAGACTTGCAAACCGTACAAAACCAACTGAACGGGGCGAAAGTAGCGTTTACGTCACTAAAGCCAGTAGCCGAAGTGGAGCAAATTCTTGCGGAGAATGGTAGGGATTCTAACCTTTGGAAGTTAGGGCAAATGACTCAGTCGGACTACGGCGCAAAGACTGCTGACGAGTGGGGAAGAATTTCAGTGAGACTCGAGCAAATCAAAAACGATGAGCTTACTCAGAATATGCGAAATGGCTGGTTTGCACCATTCACTGACACTACTTCGCGGAACCAATATTGGAGCAAAGCATATGACTTATTGGCGAGTCTCACACGTGATGGTGTGGCAAAATTGTCCGCAGCTTTGAGCCCTTAGGACTTGTATCATCTAGTATAAAACCCTTAACCGCCGCCAGACCACTGTGGTCAACATCAAGGGTAACATGATGGGCTATTGCCTTAACCTCATCGGGGGCGTTATCCATAGCCACCGCCAGACCGACTGAGGAAAGGGGGGGATGTCATTGGTCCCATCCCCTATCGCCATGGCCTCAGCCATAGAAATTCCTAAATGCGAAGCTAGTGCCGCCAGTGCTTTCCCTTTTGATACCTCAGGGGCAATTACATTGATAAATTCAACCCCGGAATAAGCCGGTGACCTTGCGACGGAAAAGCGAAGGCTGTGGTTAAACCGAAGACGAAAACTTTTAGCTTTGGCGACCTCTTTGGGCGAGGTGGTTACCAGCCTCACTTTAATAATCCTCTCTCGGTTCCATAGCCCGGTGAAATCAACCACCGTAGGCTCAAGGTTAAAGAACTGGCGATGGATTCCAGTTGCCCAATTCTCCCGCTCAACAAAACAAGCAAATGTGCAATCGGGTACCCTGACCAGCTGAATCACGCCAAGAGTCCTAGAAATTTGGCCTTTCTTACTTATTCGGCAGAGACCTTGCTAAAGCGATAACAAATCTTGCAATTGCCCATTATGGACCTGACACCTTTGGAAAGAACTACATTACCGCTGCCTTCAGACGAAGCCAAAGCGGGTTCAACAGGTATATACATATAAATTTGACCTGCTGGGTTACATACATAAACGCTAACCCAAATCACGCCTGGCTCATACACGATATCCATAGTGCCGACATCTGAGTATGTTACTTTTGCCAGGCTAACTTCTCCTAGCCATAACCACTCAGCGATGCGATTACCCAGTTCCTCTGCGCCTTTCGCTATTGCCCCTCCTATTGGTGACGGGACATCGATATTATAGAAAACCTTAGCCCAGTATTGGAGACCTGCGGCGAATGCCCCGGATAGCATATCCAGAACAAGTCGTTCCTCTTCTGTCTTATCTCTAACGAGGTCCCGTACGTCGACATTAGGTTTAATAACATCTATGACTATCTCTGCTTGGCTAAGCAATCGTTTTTCGTCTTCATTGGCTGTTATTCTTGTTCGATTTAGTACGTCACCTATAACTCTACGCAATTCAATCAATTCTGGCCGCCTGAGGTTCGCTATTTCTACGGTGATAGTCTGAGTCGGAGTTCTCTTTACATCTTCAGGCCCAATTTGAGGACCGAAGACAACGTGGGGAAGCTGTTCATCGTACAGGGAGTGCACTACAATGCTATAACTTACAATTTCTGAAGGTGACTCAACCACCGGTCTATAGGTAAGCCTTTCACTCTGTCCCGGAGAAATCGGGGGCCGAATATCGTGCTGTCCAACTTGGCGCACTATATCATCGCGAGCGACAAGCCACATTATGCCGATATCGATCTTAACTTCGCCATTGCTGATATTGGTGTATTCAATGTGTAAGCGGGGGTTGTCACTTTTGTAGCCCACAAGGTAGTGGTCAAGCTCTATCACACTTTGGGCTGCTACGCTTGGTCCGTAGTCCCCCTTGAACCTTTGAGATTCTGGCGGGTTGGAAAAAACTACAATATTGTTACTTTCGTAGTCTCCCCCTTGCTCATTCTGTAATGAACAGCCGGGAAGTATGAAACTGCTCATCAAAATTAGGATTGCTCCAAAGCTAAGAGCTAGCTGACGAAACAATTCAGTTCCTCTTTCTCAGGGATAAGCTTATCATGGCTAATTTTATTTCAATCTATGTGGATAAATCCAGAATGCTGGCCCAGCTAGTTTTTCATACTTTTCCCTATCTTAGCCTCGGAATTTTTGTTATTAGCGTCTTATTAAATAGAAGGCGCCGAGACGAAAACTTCAGCAACGGCTGGGTTTTGTATGATAACTGTCCAGGGTACATAAACCAAGCCTGTACCCTCCTCACCGGGGCGTATGTCTAAAATGGATGTTCCACCCCGTTCGTACGATATTCTCCCTGACGCATCTTTTATGCAAGCGCCGTAGCTTACCCGCCATGCTTCCTTAGATGTGGATTTGATCCTTAGAGTAATGATCCACTTTTCATTTCCTTCGCTATAGGAAGCCTCGCATGATACGAGCTCACATTTCCCCCTCGCGTAGTCCGTTTCAATATATTTAATCTCAACTGGGAGTGAGGGCATATAACGCAAGTCTATCCTATAGTATTTTGTCTCATCGGAATGAAATAGCGAATAAGTGAACAATAGTTCCTCTTTCGGTTGAAGGTAAGGATGATTATACTCTTGAAATAATTGTCTCCCTTTAGATTCAAGAACATCTTTAGAAGCATCCAAGGAGCTGACAACTAGGAAAAAGTCTTTATCGTCGCGGTAGTTAAGCTTCCTATCACTATTATTCTTTATGCTCATCCCGATGCTGGGACTTGACATATCCTTCGGCGAGTATTCTTTCTCCTCCCAGTATTTTATTTGGAAATTTTTTTCTGTCTCAGGGTCCGTCACTATTATCCATTTGCCTCTTATTTCCTGAGCAGAGCGACTGGCTTGCTCAGTCGGAGTTGTCGGTTCTTTGATAGTAGTACATCCGACTGTGGCAGCTAGAGTAAAAAGCAAGCAAATAGCTAGACAAGCGTAGATTATTCGTCTCAAGAGATATCCCCCTTTTGCAGTATAAAAAATATCAAGCAACTTTTGTTCTATACCCCTAGAGATGTAATTTTCCAACCACTCTCGAATTTTTCTAAAAGTAAGGTTCGTTTTCCTCCCCACATCCCCGCTTGAAAACCTAAATTTGACTGACCTGCCGGGCTGAGCGTTACCTCAACGGTGACATAGGCACACTCTTCACCAAGTTCCTTACCCCTTTCTTCTCCCAATATCTCTATCTTCTCAAAGGTTCCCGCAAGTTTACCTATCTTGGCAAGTTCACCTAAATCGGTGTATTCAAGTTCCATGTACATAGGTGAAAGGAATCCTTGGGCTTTACTAAGGTCCCCGGCATTAAGCGCAGTATAGAAACTCTTAACGACGGCGGATGGTGAACCTCCACCTCCAGACCCACCCGCACAGGAAATTGCCGCAGTCAGGAGTAGTGAAATCAGTATCAATGAAAGCCATCTTTTGAGCATATGGTTCTCTCTTTCTGCTTGGGCTGCTCTCTCATTTGGATATTACTTTATTTGTGACTTTTCTGGAACATTTATAGTAGCATTCATTGAATATACAACCCTACCATATTCGTATATGGCATAAGCACCCTCAAATTTAGCCTCTTTGCCGGACTCTCTAAAATTTAAAGTCACTCTTTGCTCCCCTGGGGAAGGAAACAGTAAGCCATAATTTAGAGCGTAGGCATTTGCTTCTAATATCCCCTCCTCCCCTGGGAATAATTCCATACTTCGTGGGAAGGTATAGAAAGCGGAACTCTCGCCATTCATTACTTCTAGGTAGTCGCCCAAGTGGAAAGGTAAGTCTCCAATATTTTTTATACTAAACTTGATCAGGTATAGAGAGAACTTATCGCTAAATAAACCAAATTTATAATCTAATATTTCTACCTCTGGAGATGCGCCAGAAAAATTGAAAGTTTTGGTAGCAACAATCTTCCCCCTCTTATCCTTGACTACCAGCTTATATCCTCCCCCGGATGGCATACCACCAAGCCCAAAATAGACTTTACCTTCGGTATCTAAGCAAGTATATGGATACCACTGTTCGGCGTAATGTCCAGCTTCTTCTCCTGATATTTCATTTCCTTTCGGATCTTTCAAGAAGTAATGGAGGGGATATCCAAACTTCGTGAAGCTTATTTCCAAACCGCGTTTTGTCAACTTCCAGTCGACTAGTTGAAATTCAGTTTCCTCTACTAGGTAACAGTTCTCCAGAAGTATAGGAAAGGATGTACCTTCTTTTTCTTCTTTCTTGCCTAGGCATTTCCCTTTGATAATGATTTCTTCTTCTACAGCAAGGCTTAGTAACTGATCTTCCTTGTCAAAAAAGCATCGCACTAGCTCGCTCAAAGTGTAACCTCCCACGGACACATAGGGTTTGTTTGATTGAGGGTCTCTGCTAATATCCGCTATCACGCCGGCAACGGTAATCGTACGATTCTTGTACTTGTGGTCTGCCGCAATCTCATTTACCTCATATTCATCATATAGGTCAGTAACAGTTATTTTAATTCCCTCAAGTTCTTTAGTAGTCGTAGGAGGGGTTCCGGGTGTGGGAGGCTTAGTTGGCGCCTTTGTCGGAACAAGCCCACAGGCAGAAAGACTAAATATCATTGCTAGGATAACAGCTAAGACGATGCATTTCCTGAACATTTAATCCCCCCTTTACGTCCCCCTTTTTGCTTCTGGATAGGATTATATAATAGTGTATTTGTCTTTAAGCTTTGCTTTTAAGCGTTCATACTGGTCTCGAATGGGTCTTTCTTTACTTTTGCCATTTATTAGTAAGACAACAAAAGCTATAGCGAGTAAAGCTATTCCAAACGGGCCGAATAGAGACATTAGATTGAATGTTTCCCAAACACCCTCATAGTTTTTAATGGCAGCGTGGATATTCGTGGCAACTAGCACACTTAAGATAATACCAAGTAGTAATAACCGCGTACCAGTCTTCCTTTTTAATTTCTTCAGTTCGCACTTCATTATAGAATCGCTAGCCTTTTCCAAAGCGACGTAACCCAGCCTTAGGCATTCTCTCAAGGAGGATTCAGCCTTTTTGAAACTGGCGTAAGTCTCAACTTCAGAGCATTTCCAGCCTTCCCTTGCCTGCTTTAACGCAGCTTCTAATTCCGCTGGGGCATACTTTTCTATTTCATATTTACCAAAGTCTCCCCCATCCTCCCAAAGCTGAGCAGCTTGGCTCTTGAGTCTATCGATAACGCCTTTCATATGAGCTTTCTGAGCATCGATAGCACTTTTGGCCTTCTTTTTTGCCTCCCCTGCCAGCAACTGAGCATCAAGGTAGCGAAAGTAACTGTCACTTTGGAAGCTCTCTCTCGCCTTAGCCACCGTGCTTAAAGCTGAATTATGCTCTGAAGAGGCTGCCTCATATGCATGCCAGCCCTCCATCTCATTGAGGGCTGATTGCGCATGGGCTATCGCTTTTTCAGCTTGATTTTTTGCTTCTTGAGTTAATTGACGCAAGAGATCATCAACATCGGTTCGGACAGGGTCGAAGTTGGCATCAGCCTTGGCGACTACAAAGAAACGTCTGTCTCCTTTTATAGCCTTGCTTAATGAGGCAAGAAGTTGTTTTATCTCTAGTTGTGTAGTCACGCTATCGATCAGCCCCTTGTGTGCTCAAACTATTTCGTAGTAGTTTATCCCTTTAGGCTCTCTGCTAGGCAGCTAGCAAGCTCGTAGTGAGCTGGTGAATATGATGGCACAAGAGACGATGCCTGTCTTGCTGCTTCAATGGCTTCCTTAATGTGGCCGAGACACCGGAGGGCTCGAGCCATTAGAAGAAGAGCGTCTTTCTTGTAGCTCGCGGTTCGAGCATAGTCAACTGCAGCTTGAAAACATTCCAATGACTTGGATGGATCGTCCATCTGCGCATACACATGTCCCAAAGTGATATGGATACGATAATCCCCGGGATTAAGTTCGCTAGCTTCCTGAAGCAACTTCAAGGCATCAGCCAATCTATGCCTTCTGAAACTATCTATACCCATTTTGTAAAGTTCATTAGCTTGAGTGGCTCTGGGATTTTTCAGCATATCATGGATGCCCGTCAAAAGCTCGATCTGCCTCTCCATTCGCCATGTAATTTCAGCATGTGCCCAGCTCAGGAAGTCATGCAACTCCTCAATAGATTCTCGGATGCCCTCTAACCCACCGAACAAATCGTTCCCTATCTCTCTCATTTGCTCTAGCGCAGTATGACCTAATTTTTCGATAACAGCAGTTTGCTCTCCGATAGCCTCGGTTGTGGCTTTCTGGCTAGATCTAATGCTATCGGTAGCCCGACTCACGCATTGGCTCGTCTCATGCTCACCCAAGCAATAAAAGCATCTTACCATTGTAGAAACTCCTTTTGCCTCTACAATTCTATACTTTTAAGCGAACAAGGGCAATTTCACCTAACATCCATATAGACGAATTCAAGCATCATTCGGTTGTTTTGGGCCTGATTTCGTTGAGGACCAGCTGGGCAGCATTTCTTCCCGATGGAACCACCATATATATACTTGGGCCAGGGGAAGTCCAGGCTCCTGCCTGATAGAGGTTCTTTATCGGGGTTTTCTGGCTGCGCATTTTGCCCCCGGGAGATGGAAACCACCCCATACTCGCTCCCTCGCTATTCAATGTATAACGCTCAAAGGTCAAAGGAGTGGCAATATCCTTGACAATAATGTGCTTGGAGAGGTTGGGGATAACCTTCTCTGCCGAGAGAATAAGTTTGTCTGCTACTGCCTCTTTTAACTGCAGATATTCCTTACTCCTTCTGCCGTCCTTTCCCACCTTCCACTCACCCATATAGTCGTAGGGTAGCGTCGCCACAAGCTGTATGGTAGCCATCCCTGGTGGTGCTTGCGAGCGGTCACGAAGCGAATGCATCATTATAGACAGCCAACACTTCTCAGGGTCAGCACTGAAAATTTCGTTCAGGTCATCACTTCGGTTATAGTGAATGGTTGTTCCATCAAAACCCATTGCCCTCAGATCCAAATCCACACCCAGCGATACTAGGAAGCAGGAGCCGGACAGCCTTGTCTCTTTTATTTCCCTGGCGAACTTGGAGTTCAAATGCCCTTCGCCAACTAGCTTGAGAAATGTCTCCCGACCATCAGCGTTTGACACTACATAGCGTGACCTAATTTGCGTGCCGTCTGCGAGCTCGACACCAGTAACCCTACCGTCCTTAACCAGGATTCTGGTGACCATCGTCTTTAGAGCCAATTCCCCGCCATGCTTTGTTAGTCCCTTAGCAAAAACATCCACCAGCGCTTGTGCTCCTCCCTTCGGGTAATAGCCAACAGCCTCACCACCAAGTATATTCATTATCAAAGGTGCCATTGCTCTCGGTCCAAAGGGAACGATTGTGCCAAAGATAGCCCTCAACCTCGGCTCTTTGAAGAATGTATTCAGCACCTCCCCGGTCGACTTACCACTATACTTCCTCATTTTCGGAGACTTAAAGAGGAATTTCACCATAAGCCCCAGCTTGCCACCAAGCCCCATTAGGTCAGGGACCGCTTCCATTAGTCCCGCCATTTCCGAGGCAAGGGCTTTACAATCTCCTAGAAAGGCATCGATACCTGCGCTTTCAGGGGGAAACAACTTCTTCAGTTTCTCAGCGAGGGCTTCGACTGTTGTCACCCTGACGTCATACTCGGCACCAATTATCCTCATACCAGTGGCGAGCCTGATGAATTCGATGTCACTGGTCAGTCCTAGTTCTTCCAGGGTATCGTAAACTGCGCCTCCTTTCCCGCACCCCATTGTGGCATCGATACCAGCATCAAAAGTAAAGCCCTGGCGCTGGAAAGAGACACAATAGCCTCCTGGTTTGGAACCCTGCTCTGCTACCAGTACGCTCAGCCCTGCTTTGGCAAGCAGGGCACCAGAAGTGAGACCTCCTAATCCTGCTCCGACGACGACAACATCGTACCTCTCCTTCAGATTAACCATAGTAACCTCCTCTGAAAGCTTACAGCTGATTCCCGCCTTACTTTTAGTAGGCCTGCGAAAGGTAACGGGTTTACCCGCTAGGACTGAATTTGCCCTTGACTGGTGTGCCCACAACATCAGTGTCGTGGACGTCTTCTACCCTTTGCTCATTTAGGCGCTACCAGAAGCACTATGCCGAAAGCCAGGACGAGAGCCCCCAAAACAATCTTAGACAGAGGCGAAGGACAGATAAAAGAGGCAATGACTAGTGCTCCCAAGACAATCTCAATGATGGCCACCGTCCTAATCTTCATATCTACCTCCTGCTTAGCACTGTCTTCTACCTTCTATTTTACTCATCATCTCTCCCCATGTAAATAGGTACCCCCATCGCCACACCTTAGTTTCGGACAGCCTCGCTAGTGAAAAAGCCGAAACGTGTGAAGCAGTAACAAACCGCTAGAAAGTGCAGCGAGGTCACAAAGTAGTAATCGGTATAAGCAAATGGCTTAGACTAGCTAGCCCCTATTATCACGCCTGCCAGGGCTAGAAGTGCGAGGGTAATCAGCAGTAGAATAATGCCTGTAGCACACCCTGGCTGTCTAGGACTTCCGGGCTGTCGTTTACCTCTCTTGTCCTCTTGCTCTTCAGGCTCCTCTTCGTCCTCGTCATAACCGTAAGGGTGACCTAGCTTATATTGTCCTTTAATACGCTTGCGCATATATTCGGGTAAGTGAAGGAACTCCGGTGCCATTATGTTATCTCCCTCCTAGTCAATAGCCTCTCTCGCTTTATTCTAGCCGGGGCATGAGGTCTACTACAGGTATAACACCTGGTCTCCAGGCTGTCAATTACTCCTAGCCGAAATTAACCACCTAGTAAAGACTAGTGCAAAGCTCACAATGCCTACTACTCTACAAAGAGTATCCGTAATAGCCAAAGTATGAAGACTACGCCAGCTATGATAGCCATCCCCCACAAGAGTATTGGTAAGCAGCCGTGTTCCTTGCTATGGCACTTTTCGCACAGCACAATGAGGTTTTCCCTTCTGCTATCCCCACCGGCTGAAAGAGATATCCTGTGATGTGTTTCCAGGGGCACACCTGTAGCCCCGCACTTCTGGCAGGCATAGCCTGCTTCTCGCTTCACAATGGCGCTAACCTTTGTCCACTCGAGATTAGCCCAGCCAGGGTAGACATTCCAGGAGCCACAGTTTCGGCAGGTTGCCCTTCTATTCCGCAACCGAGGCTCTAATCCCGTCCAAACATGTCCGCAAGCTAGGCACTGCCACTTAACGTCCATTGCATTCCCTAGGGCTTTGCAAACCTACATAGGGTATTACCTTGCTGCTCTATCCTAATCCATAGAACGGTCTCTTGAGTATAATTAAAGGCACTACTTATCTTATAGTCAAGTCACTTTGACTCCACAAGCGACCTATGTTCTTTGAAGCAGCCAAAGAGTGAACAAAACCGAGGAATGTGCAACGAGCCTCGTCTTGGTCTTGTGTGTTTACCTATCGACGTAGGATGCTGCCTATCGGTAAGAGTCCTATTCCGATGTCAGAGTCCGGATTTGATTTTTTATTTTAATTCGGCTATAATTGAGTCGTAAATGAAGGAAGGCAGCCTCGTGATATGGCTGCCTTCTCTATTTTCTTTCATGCCCGACTGTCACTTCTGTGGCTTTCTACGTTTCTTTCAAAATTCCTATTAGCAGGAGGAAATTAAAATGGACAATCTAAACGTAATCCTTGAGGAAATCAAGAGCGATGTCACATGGGTTGCCGGGCTGGCACATGACGTTGGAGCAATGAATAGCCAACCAATCTGCTATGACGACCTGCGCGAGGTAAACGGCTACAAGCTTTATTTAGCAAGTTCTGGCAAACTTCTTGCCTTCGTTTACCCAACAACAGAGGGATTCCGGGTGGTTTCAAGCGGGAAATGGGCGACAAAAGCAGGAGTTACCGGATTTGTCGACAAAGTTGACAATTCCGGTTGGTGGGGTAAGCCTGCAGTCTATTGGTATTTTACCCTAGGTGATTCAGGCAATTACGAGCGTATAGTGACGCACTTAGCTAGCATCGCCCGAGTACGCTAACGGGCATGTCACATAGCGGTAGTTAGACGGTGACGGCCAGGTAGCTATGTATCTGGAGGGTGGAATGGGCTGGACGAAAGTTCAACTTGATGCGATGAATGACATGATTGTAGCTAGGGAGAGACTTGCTTATGCAAAGGGCTGGGTAAATGCTCTGTCCATGGCTTTAGATGCAGTCACGCAGGAAGAAATCAGGAAATGGCGAGAAGACTGGCAGAAGGTGGTTGAAGTGCTGACGAAGGACCTAGAATTTATCGCCAAGTGTTCGGGGCTGAAGGCAGTAGACACCAGAGGTCAGCCAGTCCTGCCGGTCTGGACTGAGACCAAGACAAAGTGCGAAGAAGTCGCGGTAACAATAACGCCCTGGCAAGTGCACTTCCCAGATGGCACAACCCGTCCTTTCTTGACGGAGGATTACAGCAATAGGCAATTGAGGCGTTATCTTAAGAGGTTTAAGAAGATAGCCAAAGACCCAAAACTCACCCATAAAGAGAGAATGGCCTGGCAGAATTTTTCTGCGTATGTCGAGGAAGAGTTGATGTGGCGAGAGATGCGTTTGTAGGGAAACGGCCGATAAGGCAAAGAATTAATGAGCCGAGGATGTTATGAATTTGCTAGGGGAGGCTTATCATGGGACATGGCTATGCCGCAAAGTGTCGCCAGTGCGGGGCGAGCTTCGCAGCGCGGGAAGGTGGGGGATTCTCCTTTCATCTTCTCCGTTGTGACCGATGCGGAAGAGAAAAGAACGTCAGATTCCGCGACCTTGGAGAAACCCACTTCAAATACATTAAGGGCTTGGAGGTTCCTTATTGCGGCGCTTCGGCTCACTTTGACTCGTGGATTCAAGAAAACTACCCGGGGCAGCCAATCACTGAAGAAGAATACCACCATGCAGTTGAAGAAATCATAGGAAAGTGTGATTGCGGTGGTCACTATCGGATGGATGGAAAGGCGAGGTGTCCCAAATGCCATTCGGCAGATATTGAAGCCGGCGACGTTCTGACGTATTATGATTGAGAAAAAGGGGTTGTACAGAAGACTGGGGCTGACAAATATGAGACTTTCATTGAGGAGACAAGCTCATGAGTAGAGCAGAAACTCAGTGGGACAAGGCAGACATAAGTTACCGTAACTACCTCGATTACATCGACACAAAGAAAGACAAGTTCGAACTCACACTAATCGACCTCCTCTTCGTGCGTAATTTCAAAGGTGGTAATGCCTCAATAAACGAAGGGGGATCTTCTGTCAATAAGAAGCTGGCTCGATATTCAGAACTCCTTCGTGAGATCGATTCGAAACTCGGCACGAAGACGCTTCAAGAGTTGGCAAGGGAAGAGCTAACGTGGCTCAAGGACAAAGCGCGTTCATTCGTATGCCTGACGTTGGATGATGAGACTGCCATAGATGGTTTCAAGGTTGGTAACGCTTCTGCCTTGCTCCATTTCTTTTTCCCAGAACTGGTACCTATCTTAGATAGGCGGGTTCTTAACGGTGCTTGTATAGAGGCAAAACTGACCAAGGAAGGCCAAGTTATCGATATAGAAAAGTATTACCCAGCTTTAGTTCAGAATTTTTACGACCACCTCAGAAATCACCCCTCAAAATCATTGAGAGATTATGATAGAGAATGCTTCGTAAAACCGATTAGGGGGCACAAAGAATAAAAGGCGATCCCGGTAGGTGAAGTATAAACTATGAGGAGAAGAGAACATGGAAACATCAGACTTGATTCCAGCATCCATAATGCGCGATTTGCCTGCCATGGTACGTCACGAACTCGTGAAACTGCCGCCCCAGAAGCAGGATGAATTCGTGGAGGAATACAGAAGAAAAGCCAAATCCATCGCTCCGGCTTATATCCTCTGGCTACTTCTTGGTTGGCATTATGTATACTTTGGGAAATGGGGTATGCAGATCCTCTTCTGGCTTACCGCGGGAGGCCTTCTTTTCTGGTGGATTATCGATGCATTCAGGATTCCCGCCATGAAGAGGAACCACAACAAAGATGTAGCGACAGACGTCCTTCGGGACTTAAAGGCGATATCAGGTTGAAACTTTCATAGGTCAATATTCGCCTTTTGGATTACCGTAGTGGGATAAGAAAGGCTTTATTGGAATCTGTTGGCCCTCCACCGCGGCTATTACAGTTGGCTCAAAATATCAGAAGTGCAACGGGATTACACATTCGTCAGTTTTGTTTAACCCGCAGTTTATGTTGAGGTAAGACGATTTGGTCCACCGTAAGAGCGCTATCTTGTGCGGTGGGCCCGTAGCTATAATACAGATTGTAGCA